>ERZ869936.98-NODE-98-length-116138-cov-7.534471_pt1 | contig 116138 bp, 92 predicted proteins | sample MGYA00520876_ERZ869936 | MGnify/ENA primary metagenome ERZ869936 (study PRJEB32218, sample SAMN09650985) | biofilter metagenome | isolation source: enrty point of leading RO module | place: Saudi Arabia: Thuwal, RO plant located on Red Sea | collected 2016-02-17 ...
TCGGGGTTTGGCGAAGTCCGTCACACCGCCACGCACGGCGCAGTGCGCGCGGTGGTTGGCCGCGGCGGCGTGACCGTCGCATGCTGGCGCGATGCCCACTGGTGATCTGGGTGCGCTTGCAGCCCGTCTTGAGCAAGTTCGACACGCCGCATATGATTCTGCAACCGGCCGAGCGAGCAACTGGCTTGCTTTGTATTCGGAGATAGCGCACGCGTTCCTGGGAGACTCTTGTAGCGATGCGACCGATCGATGCCACTCGCTTGTACTTCGATCGGGCTGCCGACCAGATGGACCTCAGCGAGAACATCCGCCAGATGTTGCTGCCGGCCAAGCGTGACGTTCCCGTGCAGATCGCCGTCGAAATGGACAACGGCCAGATCTCCACGATGATCGGCTATCGCGTGCAGCACGACGACGCGCGAGGGCCGATGAAGGGCGGGCTGCGGTTTCATCCCGAGGTCGACTTGGGCGAAGTCCGTTCGCTCGCGGCACTGATGACCTGGAAGACCGCGCTGGTCGACGTTCCGTTCGGCGGGGCAAAGGGGGGCGTGGCCGTCGATCCCACAAAGGTCAACTCGCGCGAGCTGGAACGCATTACTCGCAAATTCGTCGACGGAATCCAGGACGTCATCGGACCGGACATCGATATTCCGGCGCCCGACATGGGCACGAATTCCGAGGTGATGGCGTGGTTTATGAACCAGTACCAAAAATACCACGGTTTTAGCCCCGCCTGCGTGACCGGCAAGCCAGTGGAGCTATATGGTATTCCCGGGCGCGAGGAAGCTACGGGGCGCGGCGTGGGAATCCTGGCCTTCAAGCTGTTGAGTCGCTTGGGTCGCAAACCGGCCGAAACGCGGGTTGCACTACAGGGATTTGGCAACGTCGGATCGCACGCGGCCAAGTTTCTTAGCGAAGCCGACTTCAAGGTGGTTGCCGTTAGCGATATCTCTGGTGGCTACTACAAAGCCAACGGGTTAGATATTCCGAAGGTGCTGCAACATGCCCGTGAGAATCAGGGCTCGCTACGCGGATACGGCGACGCCGAGCGACTCTCGAACGAAGAGTTGCTGCAACTCGACGTTGAATTGTTGATCCCCGCGGCCTTGGGCGGAGTGATCACGGCCGAAAACGCCGAGCGCGTCACCGCGCCGATGATTATCGAGGCGGCCAACCAGCCGGTCTGGCCCGATGCCGATCAAATGCTCGAACAGCGTGGCACCGTGATCGTGCCCGATATTCTGGCTAACGCCGGTGGCGTGACGGTGAGCTATTTCGAGTGGGCCCAGAACCGGCAGCACTATTCGTGGGGCCTCAACCGCGTGCGCCAGGAGCTGGATCGGGTGTTGTCCGACAGCTTCGAGCGGGTTTGGTCCATGTCGTCCGAACGCAAGATCAGTCTCCGCGCAGCAGCCTACATCCTGGGCATCGGTCGGGTCGGGCGTGCCACGATCTTGGGAGGCATTTCGTGACGGGCGATCCGGATCGCACAGAGCAGCTTGCCAAGATCGCGGTGTTTCGTGGGCTGACGCCCGACGAGTTTCGCCAACTGCTGGGCATCTCGCGGGAAGTGACGTTTGAGTCGGGCCAGACGATTATCGAGCAGGGGCAAACCTCTCAGGCGCTGTGGGTTCTGCTGGAAGGCGCATGCCAGGTCGTTCGCAAAACGGCGCACGCCGGCACCGCCGTATTGGCCGAGCTGTCGCCCGATGACTTGTTCGGCGAAATGTCGTTCTTTAGCCCGGCACCTCATTCGGCCAGCGTCGTGGCCACGACGCGCGTCACGCTCTTGCAATTGGATCGCGCGGACTACGATGCCTTAATCCACGACGATGCGGCGGTTGCCTACAAGCTGGCCTATAACGTCGTCGAGCGTGTTGCCAAAAGGCTACGTACGATGGACCATCGCCTCGCCGCGTTGGCCGACGATTGCGACGAGGAGCCCGCGGAAAACCGCCCGGAATGGCATCGATTCCGCGAGAATCTGTTCGGCCATTGGAATCTCTGACCACGGCCGTTGGCGTTGGGCCCTTTGCCGCGAAGAATCCCGCGCGGCCGCCTCGGCGGATTATGCGATCGGCCTGTCCGATCGGTGCCGCCGGCGTGCGACAGGTTGTGCGTAGGCAACGCGGCAGCTTCTTCGTGATGCCGTTGGGCAACCATCTTTAGCGTCGGCGGGCGTAATCCCCGGGAAAAACGAATTGGCACGGGGCGTGCGTTAGAGCCAGCCAACAACTTTGGCAGTTTCCCTTCTCACCATTTGAGGACGCTACGATGAAGACGTTTGCAATTGCTTGTGCCGTGATCGCCTGTGGTTTCGTTGCCAGCGCGAAGGCCGGCGAAGTTTCGAAGTCGACGCTCGACGCGATGGGCTTTGGCACCGCCACGGTCATGACCGACGCCGAAGGTATGGAAGTTCGCGGTAAAGGCACCAGCGCTTCGGTTTGGGGCGGCAGCATCGCCAACTACAACAGCTGGAAGGGTCAAAACAGCTCGACCAACGGCTACGAAGCCGCCGCGAGCCACTACCATGGCAGCTCGTTCGCCAAGGGTAAGAACCTGAGCTACGCCGGTAACTTGAGCAGCCGTCGCGGCCTGTCGGTCAACTTCGCCGGCGGACACTCGCAGGCGTTTGCCCGCTAAATCGGTCTTTGACCGACGCGATCCAACGTTGGAATCGCCAGTTGGAATTCCTAGCGGCCCTGTCATCGATGCAGTCGGTGGCAGGGTCGCTTTTCATTGCGCGCTGGCCTTACGCGTACGTAACACCCTTGCCAACGGCTTCGGCGCCGTCCGGCTTTTGTTGAACTACTTCGGCCAGGATTTCGGCGGCGCGCTGCGCGTCGTCCTGGTCGACGTCGAGATGCGTCACGGCCCGCACCTGTTGCGGGCTGATGGCCAACATCAATAGCCCCTGGTGCTTGAGCCGTTCACAGAACTCGGCCGCCGTGCCGAGCGACGCGTCGACGTGGAAGATCACCATGTTGGTGTCGACCGAATCGCCGATCAGGTCCAGCCCATCGATCTCCCGCACTGCCGTGGCGAGTGCCTGGGCGTTGGCGTGATCGTCGGCCAGGCGGTCGACGTGGTGTTCCAAGGCGTAGAGCGCCCCGGCCGCGATGATGCCGGCCTGGCGCATGCCGCCGCCGAACAGCTTGCGTACCCGTCGGGCTTTGCGGATCAGATCCTTCGGTCCGCACAGCGCCGAACCGACCGGCGCGCCCAGTCCCTTCGAAAAGCAAATGCTGACCGTCTCGAAATGCTGGGTCCACTTCGGCGCGTCGATGCCGCTGGCCACGACCGCATTGAACAGCCGTGCGCCGTCCAGGTGCGTGACCAGCTCCTGTTCGTGGGCCCACTGGCAGATCGCCTCGACCACGTCGTACGGCTGAATCCGGCCGGCCCCGCGATTGTGGGTGTTTTCCAGGCAAACCAGCCGCGTGCGCACCAAATGCTCGTTGTTGGCGCGGATCAGCCCGGTCAGTTGCTCCAGTTGCAGGACGCCGTTGTCCCCTTCGACGGCTCGAGCCGTAACGCCGCTGAGTTGCGCATGCCCGCCCTGCTCGTAGTTGTAGATGTGGCAGCCGGCCTCGCAGATCAACTCGTCGCCCGGTGCGCAGTGGACCCGAATGCCGATCTGGTTCGACATCGACCCAGAGGGCACGTACACGGCCGCTTCCTTGCCCACCATCTCGGCGATGCGGTCTTGCAGCGCGTGGATACTCGGATCCTCATCAAACACGTCGTCTCCGACTTCGGCGGCCGCCATGGCCGCCCGCATGCCGGCGGTGGGTCGGGTCACGGTGTCGCTGCGAAAATCGAGAACTTTGTCGGGCATTTCGTTGTCCTTCAATGACGGTGGGCTTTTCCTCGCAACGCGCGGCGGACAGAATAGACGTTTCGCTGCCAGGCCACGCCCGAGTTCCTGTGCGACGGGAGTCCATCCTATCCCGCCAGACCGGCACTGACCAGACGTTCGATGCCCGCACCGACGGGACGCAGAGAAACCGCGATTCTAGATGACACAGCCACCGGTAAACATCCGCAAGATTGACGGCCGGCAGACCGACGTGCGCGTGGCGCTAGCCGAGCTGCGCGAGGCACTCAGCCCCCGGGGCAACATCGTCAGCGAAGAAGGCCGCCGTCGCACCAAGGAAGTCTTTGGCCAGGAGTTGACGCCGCAGCAAGTCGTGCAACGCATCTGTGACGACGTTCGCAGCAAAGGTCTTGCGGCCGTGCTCGACTACTCGGCCCGCATCGACAAGGCCGAGCTCACGGCCGACACGTTGCGCGTCTCTGACGATGAGCTGCGGCAGGCCCACGCGGCGGCGGATCCCGCGTTCCTGGCAACGATTCGTCGCATTCGCCAGAATATTCTCGAATTTCAATCCGCGCTCGTGCCCCAGGACGTGCGCGTCGAACGGCCGCACGGCAGTTATCTGGCGCAGCGTTTTCTTCCATTGGAGCGCGTTGGATTGTGCGTGCCTGGCGGCGCCGCGGCGTATCCGTCGACCGTGCTGATGACGGCCGTTCCGGCACAGGCCGCTGGCGTCGAGCAGTTGGCGGTGGTCGCTCCGCCGACGCCATTTGGCGCCAACAATCCCGACTTGCTCGCGACGTGCCATGAGCTAGGCGTCGGCGAAGTGTATCGGCTGGGCGGAGCGCAGGCCGTGGCAGCCCTGGCCTTTGGCGTCGAGGGCATCGCCCGGGTCGACAAGATTGTCGGCCCAGGCAACCTGTTCGTCGCGTTGGCCAAGAAATATGTTTACGGCGAAGTCGACATCGACTCGATCGCCGGGCCGAGCGAAGTCGTGGTCATCGCCGACGCGTCGACCCGGCCCGATTTCACGGCCGCCGACCTGATTGCCCAAGCGGAGCACGCGCCCGGTGCGAGCATCTTGTTGACCTGGAGCGAGTCGGTGTTGGAGGCCACCGCCGAGCAGCTTGCTCAGCAGACGTCGCACTTGGAGCGGGGCGACCTGGCGCGGCAGAGCCTGGAACAGTTTGGCGCGCTGGTGCTGGTGCGCGACGCCGACGAAGCGGCCGCCGTGGCGGATGAGATCGCGCCCGAGCACTTGCACATTGCCACCGACGACGCCCCCAAACTGCTCGAAAAAATCCGTCACTTCGGCGCTGCGTTTTTGGGCAATCACACTCCCGTGGCGGTCGGCGACTACGCGGCGGGCCCGTCGCACGTGCTGCCGACCGGCGGCACGGCCCGGTTCGCCAGCGGACTGTCGGCCCGCGACTTTTTTCGCTCGGCCAGCGTGTTGCACTTTTCGCCGGAGGGTCTGGCCGCGTTGGCCGACGACGTACGAACCATGGCCGACAAGGAGGGTTTGACGGCGCATCGGGCCAGCGTCGACGTGCGCGGCAAATCGTAGCCCGTGCTGCGCCCCATCGGCTATTGTGCCGGCTTGGAGTATTGTCGTCACGCTCGACCCCAACCGTCATTTTCACCAACGCCATGAGCTACTTCCGACCTGAACTTGAAGCCCTTGCCGGATACGTGCCGGGCGAGCAACCCCCGCCGGGCAAGACCATCAAGCTCAACACCAACGAGAATCCGTATCCGCCGTCGCCAGCAGTCAGCCGGGCGATCCACGCCGCGCTGGAGCGCGGGCTGGCGCGCTACCCCGACCCGACGGGCGGCGCGTTCCGCCGCCGCGCGGCCGAAGTGCTCGGCGTCGAACCGGATTGGATCCTTTGCGGCAACGGCAGCGACGACATCCTGACGATCGTGACCCGCTCGCTGGTGGGCAGAGGGCAATGGCTGCGGCTTCCCTACCCCAGCTACATCCTCTATAAGACGCTTGCGCACTTGCAGGGTGCCGGCGCTGAAGAAGTGCTGTTCGAGTCCGATTGGTCGCTCGGCGACAAGTTCGCCGCGCCGCTGGACGACTTGAAGCTGGCGTTTCTGCCCAACCCCAACAGTCCCTCGGGCACGATGATTCCGCCGGCGCGGATTCTGGAACTGGCCGAGCGACTCCCCTGCCCTTTGTTGGTTGACGAGGCGTACGTCGACTTCGCCGACGCGAACTGTCTGTCGCTGGTGTCGCGGTGCGACAAGGTGATGGTCTCGCGGTCGCTCAGCAAGTCGTACGCCCTGGCCGGTCTGCGTTTCGGTTTTCTCGTCGCCCAGCCGCACTTGATTGCGCAATTCGCGAAGATGAAGGACTCGTACAATTGCGACGCGCTGTCGATTGCCGGCGCGATCGCCGCGATCGACGATCAGACCTGGCTGGCCGACAACCGAAAGAAAGTGATCGCCACCCGCGGCCGACTCACGGATGGTATGCGGACACTGGGGTTCGAGGCGCTCGATTCGCAGGCCAACTTCGTGTGGAACACGCACCCCAGCGTGCCTGTGCGGCCGCTGGCCGAAAAGCTGCGCGACCAACAGATCCTGGTGCGATACATGGATTATTCCGGCTGGGGGGACGGGCTAAGAATCTCCGTCGGCACCGACGACCAAATCGACGCCTGCTTGGCGGCGCTGGGGTCGATGATGTAACTAGACGTCGTATCGAGTTGTCCCGCCGCACAGGGCCGCCGCCTAACACTCAAGGCCACCGAATCGCTGCACGTTCCCGCCATGACCCGTTCCGCCACGATCAAACGCAAGACCAATGAGACTCAGATCGAGTTGACGCTCGACCTGGACGGATCGGGCAACGCGCAGGTGAGCACCGGCGTCGGCTTCTTCGATCACATGCTCGATCTGCTTGCCCGGCACGCGCTGGTGGATCTGACGGTCAAGGCCAAGGGCGATCTGCAAGTCGATCAGCACCACACGGTCGAGGACGTCGGCATTTGCTTCGGCCAAGCGCTCAAGCAGGCGCTGGGCGACAAGGCAGGCATCCGCCGCTACGGCCACTTCACGTTGCCGATGGAAGAGACGCTGGCCACCACGGCGATCGACCTGAGCGGCCGATACTTTCTGGTTTTCAACGCCGATTTTCCCACCGCCAAGATCGGCGACTTCGACAGCGAACTGGTCGAAGACTTCTGGCAGGCCGCGGCGGCCAACGGCCTTTGCAATCTGCACGTGACGGTGCACTACGGGCGGAACAGCCACCACATCGCCGAGGCGATCTTCAAAGCCACGGCCCGGGCGCTGCGAATGGCGGTCGAAAGCGATCCGCGCACTAGCGGCGTGCCCAGCACCAAGGGCACGTTGACGGGGTAGGCACGGACGCGGGTGGTGATTTGGCGCGGCTAGCTTGGCTGGTTCTCGTCGGTGGCGCCGTCTGGCGTCGTGTCTGTTTCGTTTTCCGCTCCGGGTTCGTCCGAATCGTGCGGCGCGTCGAAGAAGAAGTCGCCGATGCCAGAGACAACCGCATCGATGTAGGTCGCGCGTTGGCCGCCGTCGTCGGTGCCGTTGACTCCGACGCTATACAGCAAATAGCCGTCGTCGGTCGTGCGATAGACCAGCGGGCCGTCGCCGAACGGGTCTAGCGGCAGCTCCCGAAGATACCCTGGGACAAGCGCCGCCATCGACTCGGGCGGCGCGCCGTGCTCCACCATGTAGCGCCGCACGGCCATCTCGGCCAGCACGAGCCGCCGATAGGCATCGCTACGTTGGCACTCTAGAGCCATAAACGTATAGTCATAGGCGAGTTCCGAATCTGGGGAATCTTTCAACAGGCGGTATGCCCAACCGAAGAGATTGCGGGACACTGCGTCGTCGCGCTCGATCACGCGCTCAATCGGTTCGCGGGTGGCGGCCGAAGATTCCAACCGGCGGATGCAGGCGGCGAGGTCCGTGGAAGCGAGCTGCCCTATCAACGGCTCGAGCCCGGCCAGCCCTATGGCTTCGATTCGATGGCTAAGAAGTCGGTCGACGACCATTCCGCCATTTTCCGTCAGATCACCAAAGGCCACAACGTCGACGTGGATGTTCGCGGCGTCGACGTACCGACCTTCTGCTGCAGCCCATTTCGCTTCAGCGTATAGCGCTCTGGTGAGGCTCCTGAGCGCTCGAAAACGGGGATAAACCAAGTTGTTCCAGGCCGTCATATCGTCCACAACTGGAACGCGACACGGCTTAGTCAGCGCTTGGTGGACCAACTCCAGAACTCCCGCGTTGTCTTCGACGAACTGTCGTAGTGCGTCCACCGAGGCCGCGTCAACGTCCTCTGTGGGTATCGCCGTCCAATTTACCTTTTGTTCCAGTGCGACGAGTTCGTCGTACGCATTGGGTGACGGCAGCTCGGCGGCAACTGGCGGTGGACCCGGCAACATGACCCGGTAGGCCGGAATCAGCACGGCTGACAGGGCGACAACGGCGGCGACGGTGACGCAGCGCGCGAACCATCGCAGGCCCAGGCGCGGTGCGTTTGCGCTACGCGCCGGTAATGCCTGTTGTGGATCATGCTTGGGCCGTGGCCACGGAGCCCAACCTGCGTAATGTACCACGCCAAGGAAAGCAAGGATCGCCAGCGTGCAGCCTACGCCGTTGAGCGCACTTAGTGGCATCTGCCAGTGCAACCAGCCGCAAAGTGTTCCGGCGGTCAGGCTCAGCAACCCGATGCGATACCACCGACGGCCACCTCCGACGATGATCCATTGGGCCGACAGTGTCAGTCCGCCCAAAATCAAACCGCAAACGACAACGGGTAGGATTTCGGCGCGCTCGAACGAGTTGGATGAAGCGTTCGGCTCGCTGGCGCGCAAAACCGCGAGCACGACGCCTGCCAGCAGGAATGCGGCCAGGACGTCTCGCAGGCGGAATCGGAACGTCTTTCCGAAAGGCAAGACCGTCGTGTAGTGTAGCGCCGCCAGCCACGACGCACCCTGCCTTCGCGCTTCGCGCGTCGCGCGAAACAGGCGCACCGCGAGGCCCCAAACGACGATGGTTGCGACCTGGGTGCCAAAGACGACTAGTAACGCCAGCGCCCCAATGGGCATGAGCGCTGCCAACAGCAAGGTGACGGGGGCAACGCGCGCCAAGCAGTGTGCCCGGCCGCCGACGGCCCACAGCGCGGCGAAGCCATACACCGTGGCTGCGCTGGCCGTCATGGCGATACTCGCGACCTGCACTGGTAGTGCGTGCATCCACATCAATCGGATACTCCAATTGACGCCGAGGGTCTAATAAATCCTGGTGCCATGACAACTCGCTCCGATCGCGTGTTTCTAATGCACTAGCCGTCTTCAAACGTTTCGTCCGGTGCGGCGTCCGCCGGCTCGTCCGTCGTTGCGTCCGCTTCGTTCTCCGCTTCGTTAACGGCCTGGTCCGCTTCTTTTGGCGCGTTGAGGAAGTAGTCGCCGTTGCCGGAGATGACCGCGTCTTCGTACCACGCGCGCTGGCCGCCGTCGTCGGTGCCGTTGATTCCGACGCTGTAGAGTAGATAACCGTCGTCGGTCGTGCGGTAGACCAGCGGGCCGTCGCCAAAGGCGTCTCGCGGCACTTCCTTGAGATATTTTGGCACCAGCGCCGCCAGCGACTCGGGCGGCGCGCCGTTATCGAGCACGTAGCGCCGCACGGCCATCTCGGTCAGCATCAGGTGCAAACTGGCATCGCTCCGCATTCGGGCTGCCATAGCGGCGTCGATCGCAGGTTGTAGCATCGAGTCGTTGAACACCAGGCGAACCCGCATGCCGAACCCATTCTGCTGGGCAGCGAGCAATTGTTCCCGCTCCCCCATCTGATCGATCGGCTCGCTGTCTCCGACGACAACCGCAAGCCGTTCTTGGGCGTGGGCGAGCTCGGCCGCATCCAACCTCGCGACCAGCGGCTCCATGCCGCCGAGGCCGACGCCCTTAATCGCGATGCCAACCAATTCGAACACCAGCACACCGCCGCGCGAGGCGGCGTCGCCGAGTGCGACGATGTCTGTGTAGATCGCCACGGCGTCGCTGATGCGCCCCTCGGATTCAGCCAGCTTGGCTTCCATTGCCAGGGCCCGAGCCAGGCTCCGCAAGACCTGGATGTCGGTCAGGTTGTTGGGCGGAAGTGTTGGGCCAGACAGGGCCGGCGCACGGCTGGGCAGTTCGAGTGCTTCACGTACCAGGGCCAGGGTTTGGGCGTTGTCGTTGACGAATTGCGCGCAGGCGGCCGCGGAGGCCGTCTCAACGTCTTGACTCGGCCAGGCGGACCAGTTGAGTTTCGTGGCCAGGCTGACCAGCACGCTATAGCCGTTGGGCTCCGGCGCCGGTTCGACCGGACGTGGAGCGCTGGGGAGCAATTCGTAGTACAGCGGACCGATCCCGGTGACGATGGCCAACGCGGCAAGGCCGACCAGCGCTTGCGAGAGTCGACGCACGCGTCGTCGCGATGGCGCCGCCGCCGGTCGACCTTGCATGCCAGTCGGCGGCGCGACCCGTCGAAAGCCCCAACCCGCGGCGTTCAGTAGCAGCACGCCGATCATGACCCCGGCCAGCGGCATGCCGGCCGCCCAGAGGTAGACGCCAAACCAGTGTGCGGCAATGCAAACGATGAGGTAGACGCCGGCGACCAGTCCCGCCCGCACATACCATCGACCGCGGCCGGTTGCAATCCACGCGCCGGCAACCGTGATCAGTCCCAGTATGGCACCAGCCAGTGCGTACCAGCTCCAACCAACTCCGAGCATAAAGGCAACACCCAGCGGCGGACCGAACCGCACGATGGCCGAAATCGTGCCCACCAGCAGCACGGCCAACAGCATGTCTTTCAGGCCGAAGTGGGGGCGATTGTTCGTCGCCGGCGTGTCGTGAGGCGGTGACTCTCGCGACGGCCGGGCGCCAGCGTGACGGCGCCGTAACGCTGCGACAAGCGCCGCCACGACATGCCCTCCGATGACGACGGCCACCTGCGCGCCGAACAAGACCAGTGGCTCGTAGGCGCCGATTGGCACGAGCGCCGCCAGCAGCAATGCCGCCGGTCCGAGGCGCGCCAGCCAGTGTGCCCGTCCGCCGACGGCCCATAGCGCAGCCAGACCGAACAGCACGCTGACCGCGACGGCCAGCCCGAGCATGGCGGCGTTGATTGGCAGCAGTCGAAGCCACATTCGTAAGCGTTCCTCCGGCCGGTTGGTGCGGTCGCGCAGCGCGCGCGAGGCGTTCCATTGATATTAGCATCTCGGTCCCCGCCCGCGGGGAACCCGACGGGTCACACAGTTTCGGAATTGCAGCCTTCTGTGGATGCTTGGCGCGCGGCTGCACCCCTGGATGAGGCAAGCGTCGTTAGGCGTCAGGCGGCGCGCGCCGCCATCAAGAAAATCGACGCTATGAAAACGGCCGCCGAGAAAGCGGCCACTGAGAAAACCGTGCCGGAGTCTTTCCGACTGCTCTTGACCGGCCGTCATGTCGACTTAGTCGTTGACGTAGGTTTCCAAGAACCGGGCAAGCCGATGGAAGTCGCTCTTGGGCTCGACGAAGCGGACGTTGGTGATCAGCGTTTCCGGGTCGACCAAATCCTCGAACGGCACGTAGGTCAGATCCAATTGGCCGGAGACCGAAACCATGACGCCGTCGAGTCGCTCCTCGACCAGGGCCCGATACGCGCCCACGCCCAGTTGACTGCCGAGCATGACGTCGAACGCGTGGGGTTTGGCACAGCGAGCCTCGTATCCGAGTTGGAGCCCGGTGACCTTCCGTTTGCGTCCGGTTTCGGCGGCGTACTTTTCCGCGACCAAGCGTGCGAAAAGTCGGCTCATGTTCAGTTGCGAAATCGCGATGTGGCCGTGGTCGTCGCGGGCGACGCCGGCCAGGTAGCTCATCGGGAGGTATTCGGCCAGACCTTCGGCGATGACGATCACGCCGTACTCCTTGCCTTCCGACTCTTCACGGACCTTCATCGTGGCATAGATCCGCCCGACGACCTGGTCGACGTTCATGATGGGGCGTTCGATCGCCTCGCCGGTTTGCGGATCGTGCGTTGTCTCGACTGTGCGGTACTTTCCAGCGATGTCCTCCACGCTGATCACGAGGCTGGCCTCGCCGGCCAATGCCGCGCCATAGGCGAGCCAGCCCGCGCTGCGGCCCATCGTTTCGGTCAAGAAGTAGGACCGAGTCGCCTCGGCATCGGCCAACAGGTTGCGGATCTCCTCGGCGAGCGTCTCTACGGCGGTGAAGTAGCCGAACGTAAAGTCGATCCCCAAGTAGTCGTTGTCGATCGTTTTGGGCACGTGCACGATCGGAATCCGTGGTTCTCCGGCCGGAAGGCGATTCTGAAACAGTCGAAACTTGTTGGCCGTTTTCAGCGTGTCGTCGCCGCCGATCGAAACCAGCGCGTCGACGCCCAGCGAGCGAAGTCCTTCGTACACTCGCCGCAGCGGCGCAGCGCGTTGGGGGTCGTCCAGGTGCGCAGGGCTCGAGATATCGCGGCCCGGGTTGCTGCGCGCCGTGCCGATCAAGATCCCGCGCGAATTCCGCGTGCGCCGCATGGCGCGCCCGTCGAGCACGATGTAGTCACGGTCGAGTTGCAGCGGTTCGTCCGGCGAATAGTCGACCAACCTCGAGTACCCGTTGAGCATGCCGATCACTTCGATCTCGTTGCGCAAGAACGAGACGCCGGCCGTCGAGATCACGGCGTTGGCCGCCGGCGCCGGCCCACCGGCAAACAGAATCGCCACGCGGCGAAAGTGGGTTTCGACTTTGGGTGGTCGCGAAAGTGACATGAGGCCCTGATCCGTCGGAATTCGGAAGGTGCGTTGTCGCCCCACCGCGTCATCGCGCCGGCACGGCGCCAGTGGCTCGACAGCGGCCGCCTCGTTCCGCTTGGTCGATCCACCCGGGCACGCATGGGGCGAAGCCCTATTGTGCCAATCCGCTTCGTTCTACGAAAGTGGTGTCGATGCGGCCTTCGACGAACGCCGCGTGGCTGAGCGCGTCGCGGGGCTGCGGCCCGCTGGGCTCGATGCCGTCGACCCGCAGCTCGTCTAGCGCCCGCTGCATGCACTCGATTGCCTCGCGGCGGGTCGGCTGGTGAACGATCAATTTGCCGATCATCGAGTCGTAGTGCGGAGAGACGACGTAGCCCGAATATGCATGCGAATCGAACCGCACGCCGAATCCGCCCGGCACGATCAACCGATCGATCTTGCCCGGCGAGGGTTGAAACTTGTTGCGTGGGTCTTCGGCATTGATGCGGCATTCGATCGCCGCGCCGCTGGCCACGACATCTTCCTGGCGCAGGTCGAGCGGCTCGCCCGCAGCGACGCGAATCTGCCGCTTGATCAGGTCGATGCCGGTGACCATTTCCGTAACCGGATGCTCAACCTGAATTCGCGCGTTGACTTCGATGAAGTAGAAATTGCCGTCGCCATCGACGATGAATTCGACCGTGCCGGCGTTGGTGTAGTCGGCCGCTTTGATCAGCCGCACGGCCGCCTCGCACATCGCCACGCGCGTCTCTTGTGTGAGAATCGGTGACGGACTTTCCTCGATCAGTTTCTGATGACGGCGCTGCGTCGAGCAGTCGCGTTCCCAAAGGTGCAGGACGTTTCCGTGGTGGTCGGCCAAGACCTGCACTTCGACGTGGCGGGGATGTTCGACGTACTTTTCCAGGTAGATGCTGCCGTCGCCGAACGCGGCCTCGGCCTCGGCACGGGCCTGTTGCAACGCGGCCTTCAGGGCCAGGTCGTTTAGCGCCACGCGCATCCCGCGCCCGCCACCGCCGGCCGAAGCCTTCACCAAGACCGGAAAGCCAATCTCATGCGCGATGCGAACCGCCTCACCTTCCTCGCTAATGAGCCCGTCGCTGCCAGGCACCACGGGAACTTCGGCGGCCCGGGCCAGTTTGCGGGCTTCGTTCTTGTCGCCCAGCCGCGCCATGGCTTCCGGCGTCGGCCCGATGAAGTCGATCTTGCAACTGCGGCACACTTCATTGAAGTGCGCGTTTTCCGAGAGGAACCCATAACCGGGATGGATTGCCTGGACGTTGCCGATCTCGGCGGCGCTGATCACGCGGTCGATCTTGCGGTAGCTGTCGGCACCCTTGGCCGGGCCGACACAAAACGCCTCGTCCGCCAGATCGAGATAGGCCGAGCCGCGGTCCGCCTCGCTGAAGATCGCAACCGTCTCGACGCCCAACTCGCGGCACGCGCGAATCACACGCAACGCAATCTCGCCACGATTGGCAACCAGAATTCGCTTGTACATCCGTTTATCCGTTCTAGCGCCAAAACCGGAGGCGATTCCAACGGCTGGCGAATCGCGGCGCGTCGGCCCCTTTCCAGGTGCGGGCGCCCGAGGGCCTACTTGCTTGGGTCGACCTTGAATAGCGGTTGGCCGAACTCGACCGGCTCGCCGTTTTCAACCAGCGCCGCGACAACCTGGCCCGATACTTCGGCTGGGATCTCGTTGAAGACCTTCATGGCCTCGATCGTGCAGACCGTCGTGGTGGGGCCGACGTGGTCGCCCACTTTGACGTAGGCCGGCGCGTCCGGACTGGGCGCGGCATAGAACGTGCCGATCATCGGGCTCTTGACGACCAACAGGCTGTCGTCGTCCGCCGCCGATGGCGAACCCGCGTCGGCGGCCACGGCCGGTGCCGGCGCCGCGGCGGGAGCTGGCGGCACGATGGGGCCGGTAATCAACGGTTCGCCCCCCTTGCGCAGACGAATCCTCTGATCGGCCTGGCGCAGATCGATTTCGGCCAACTCGTGTTCGTTCATCAGCTCGACGAGCCGGCGAATACGCTTGACGTCGAAGATGTCGCCCTCTTTGGGGCTCGGGCCCGGCATCTTGTGGTTCTCCGCTGATACGTCGACCGGCGGCAAACGCCCCCGGTGTGATCTTGAATTGACCTTGTGTCAACCATCGCCCGCGGCGGTTCACCAGCCGTTAACCGACGATGGCGTCTTCCCATTGCTTTGGGACGCTGGTCAGCACCTCGCAGCCGTCCTTGGTGACCAGCACATCGTCCTCAATGCGCACACCACCCCAACCTGGCAAATAGATTCCCGGCTCGACGGTAACAACCATGCCCGGCTCGAGCTTCAGGTTAACTTTGGCAGCAAGTCGCGGCGCTTCGTGAATGTCCAGGCCCAAACCGTGGCCCAGCCCATGCCCAAACTGCTTTGCGTAGCCGGCTTTGGCGATCACCGAACGCGCGACTTCATCCACCTCGTGACAGGTTCGTCCGGGCCGAATTGCGGCGATGGCCTTCTCCTGCGCGGACAACACAACTCTATATATCCGTTCGAGTTTGGGCGAGATTTTACCGGTCACTAATACTCGCGTCAAGTCGCTCTTGTACTGCGCCGCATCGGCACCCCAGTCGACCAATACGAAGCCGTCGTCGCCGATCCGCGCGTCGGTCGGAACGGCATGCGGCAATGCAGCGCGCGGGCCCACCGCCACGATCGGAGGAAAGCTGCACGACTTGCCGCCGTATAACCGGGTCTGGTTTTCCAACTCGTCGGCAACTTCCTTCTCCGTCCGCTCGGCGCGCAGCGAAGCCCGCAGCACTCCGAAAACGCGTTCGGCAATCCAGATCGCGTGACGCAGCGCCGCGATTTCTTCGCGGTCTTTCTTGATGCGCAGCGTTTCGACCAGATCGGTCGTGGGAACCAGCTCACACCGTGGCTGTGCCGCTGCGATCTCATCGCGTAGGCCAACCGTCATTGAGCCGGCTTCAATGCCCAGCTTCGTCACGCGGCCGCTCTTGCACAATTGCGCTACGCGCTCGACCATCCCCACGCCGGGCGGGCGGATCGAGGCCTCCAATTCTGGGCATTCCTCCTCCAGTTGGGTCGTGTAGCGCGGATCGCTGATGATGACGTCGTTCTTGTCCAACAGCAACAGATAACTGTCGTCGCCCGTGAATCCGGTCAGGTACGTGACGTTTGTGAAATTGGTAACCAGCAACGCGTCGACGCCGCTGGAGCGAAAGGCTCGGCGGAGGCGGTTTCGGCGGGCGGAAAAGCGGCTCATCGTGTCTCGACAATTCAGGAAAAAAGAGCGTTCTCGGTAGCCATTTGCTAACATCGCCTACCGGTTCTGACAAGGTGGAAACCGCCGCGAAAGGCCGACATTCTCTGCCGTACCGACGCCTCGCGGCGGTTTCGCGCACCGGCCGCTCGTGAGCGGACAACGCGCGGCACGATTCGGTTTCGCCACACACGGGCCGCAACGGACGACGCGATCGCCCCTTTGATTCGCACGTCGACCGGCTCCACGGTACGATGAAGCGTGATGAATCGTACGCAACTTGAACAGTTGGCGCGGCAGTTGCTCGACGGGCAGTTGGGGGCGCAGGAGTTTCTGGCGCAGGTTTCGCGGCCCGCGACCGCCGACCTGGCCGAAGCGCAGATCGACCTGGATCGGCACCGTCGCTGCGGCTATCCCGAAGTCGTCTTCGCCGAGGGCAAGTCGATCGCCATCCTCGAGAAAATATTCACGCGCTTGGTCGGCGATGGCGTGCCTGTGCTTGCGACGCGGGTGTCGACCGAACAAGCCGACGCGCTGTTGCCGAAGTTTCCAGCGGCGCACCACAATTCGATCGGCCGAACGATCCGCATTGGCGGCAGCCAAGAGGATGGTACCGCGTCGACAAAGCATGCTGGTCGCGTCGCAGTCGTCACGGCCGGCACCAGCGACCTGCCTGTGGCTGAGGAGTGCAAGGAGACGCTGATTTGGATGGGGGCCGAGGTGACGATGATCTTCGACGTCGGCGTGGCCGGACCGCACCGGTTGGTCGAACATCTTCCGCAACTCCAGTCGGCCGATGCCACGGTGGTAATCGCCGGCATGGAAGGCGCACTGCCGAGCGTCGTGGGCGGGCACGTTGCGTGCCCGGTAATCGCCGTGCCCACCAGCGTCGGATACGGTGCGAGCCTGGGCGGCATAGCCGCGCTGTTGGGAATGCTCAATAGCTGCGCAGCCAACGTGACCGTCGTCAACATCGACGCCGGCTTTAAGGGCGCCTACGTTGCCGGATTGATTGCTGCTCGGGCCGCCCGATGCGAGCCGAACCCCTGACGGAACTGGCAATGAGCGTGCCGGACATCGATCCTCCGCTTCCCCGTTTGGAGCCGCGCCGGCCGGACAGTCACAAGGGTGACTACGGGCACGCACTGTTGATCGGAGGATCGACGGGCATGGCCGGCGCGATCGCGATGGCGGGGATTGCCTGCTTGCGCAGCGGCGCGGGGCTGGTTACGCTGGCCACCGCGTCGGCGTGTCAGGCGACTGTAGCGGCATTCGAGACATCGGCCATGTCGGTCGCGCTCGTCTCAGACGACGAAGGACGCATCGCAGCCGAGGCCCGCGATCGGATCCTGGCCGAGGCCGAGCGAGCCACCGTTGTCGCCTTGGGGCCCGGCCTGGGGCGAAGCGACGGACTGGTCGAACTGGTCGGCTGGCTGTACCGAACCATCGAGCGGCCAATGGTCGTCGATGCCGACGCGCTATTCGCCTTGTCGAAAGACACGACCGCGCTAGAATCGTGCCCGGCGCCGCGCGTCCTGACGCCCCACCCGGGCGAGTTCGCGCGACTGATCGGTCATGCAAAGATTGAACACCACGAGCGCGAAGCCCTGGCAATACAGTTCGCCGAACGCACCGGCACGACGCTGGTTCTCAAAGGACACCGCACAGTCATCTGCGACGGAGTGCAGCTCGCACTCAACTTTTCCGGCAATCCAGGCATGGCATCCGGAGGCAGCGGCGATGTGCTGACCGGTATGATTACGGCACTGATGGGGCAGGATCTGGAACCTTACGCCGCCGCCCGGCTTGGCGTGTACGTGCACGGGCTCGCCGGTGACTTGGCTGCCGCGGAGCTGGGACAGATCGGCATGATTTCCAGCGACTTGATTCGCTATTTACCGAAAGCCTGGAAGCGAATCAGCGGCTTCTGACGAAGCCGTATGCAGCGGACCGCCCAGTGGGGTCGGATGGTACGGCTACGAAGCGGACCGCTACGACGGACCGACCACGCGCGACGCACCGTGCGCCGCCTTGCCGTTGGACGGCGAGGCGTTGGTGCCGGCGGAACGATGAGCCAGCGTCTGGTCCCATTCGACGGCCAGATCCGTGTCGAACACTTTTTCGAATAGCTTGGCGCGCTTGCGGGCACCCCAAATGTCGACGTCGGGGTATTGCGCGGCGGCCAACCGCAGCTTGATGTTGCCGTCGCGTTCCACCTCGACCAGCACGTCACTGACTTGCCGCGTGTTGCTACGGTCTAACCCACCAGCCAAGCGGAGCACGGCCGCCATCTGCCTGACGCGTGCCTGATCGCGGGCTGAAAGCTGCCGAAAGTTGCCGTGTTTGCGTTTGGGATCGGCACCGCGATGGTAGCGCGCCACGTTGGCAATCAATTCCAGCTCGCTCGGTTTGAAGCCTTCCAGCCGGCTGTGAAGAATCAAGTGGTAGCTGTGCTTGTGATGCTGATCGTAGTTGATTAAATAGCCCACGTCTTGCAATCTGGCCGCCGTTTCGAGCAACTCGCGATCGTGCGGATTGAGCTCGTAAACGCTGGTCAGCTGCGAATACATGGAACCGGCCAGCCGGGCGACGTGGCGGCTGTGCTCCATCTCGCAGCCACAGTTTGACGCCAATCGCTCAATGGCGACGTCGCGATCGTGCGGTTTGTCGGCCATCGATCCCAGCGATTGGTCGATCATGGTCAGCAGCAGCCCATCGCGGACGCCGCGGTTGTGGACTTGCACGTTGTTGACATTGAAGCGATTCATCACGCGATCGACGATAGCCAGGCCCGCCACAATGATGTCGGTCCGATCCGGGCTCAGGCCCGGCACGCTGGCCAGATCCTTCACCGGAATCGTCCGCAAGCGTTCGAGCAGGTGCCGCACTTCGGCCCTCGTGACCTGGTATCCGCGCACCGGCAAACCTTGCTGTCCCTTATGCGCCATGACCATGGCCGCCAAGCTCGTAAACGTGCCGCCGGAGCCGAATAGCGTGTGCGGCACAAACACCGGATGCTTCGTGCTCTTGCGCAGATGCCGATCCACGCCTGAGACCAGCGCACGGTAGCCATGGTCGGAAGCCGTGTCCTGATACACTTCACTGAGCCGGACCGCGCCGAGTTGGGTGGTGTACACGGCTTCGACCAGCTCGCCGTAGGCCAAGACGATTTCGGTGCTGCCGCCGCCGATGTCGACGACCGCCACGTGTTGGTTGGTCAGGTCGAACGCCCGCTGCACGCTGGCAAATGCCAAGAGCGCTTCCTGTTCGGCGCCGATGACTTCGATCGTGATGCCGACCTCGTCACGCGCCCGCCGACAGAATTCCTCGCCATTGGCGGCCTCGCGCACGGCGCAGGTGGCAATGGTCTTGAACTCGGTGATTTGAAACCCCTCGGCGATCTTCTTCATCCGCCGCAGCGCGGCCAAGGACTGATCGATCGCGCGCGGATCGAGCCGGCCTGTCTTGCTCAGGTTGCGGCCCAGCCGGGTCGATTCCTTCTCTTCGTCGAGAATCCGATACTTGCCGCCGCGCAGCGGTTCGGCCACGATCAGCCGCAGGCTGTTGGTGCCGATGTCTATCGCCGCCATGCGATAGACCAGGTCGGGAGAGAGGAAAAACTGTTTCTCGTCCATGGGGGTTCCACGGGTGGCGACACATGCCAGTGTGGGTAATCAAGGATAGCATAAAGCCCCTTTGGCAGGCGAGACGCTTAGGTGAAAAAAGCACTTGAGCGACTCGATCTCCGCAGAAATTCGCCCAGGTGATTGCGGCAAGTGGCGGTAGACGTTATTTGCGCGTCGCGCGCCGGCGAGCGCGCACCGCGTCCGTCGCGCCGTGGCCCATTTTTGACGACCGGCGCTTTGGATGGTCGACCGGCAGGCCCGTTGACCGTTGTGCCGTGCGGGCCCCATAATCGGGCGAGCGTTTCGTATCGCATCGTGGTCCACCGAGCGTCGGTCTCGTGAAGCTGCTGCGCCAAGTCGCCAATCTGCCCAGCGAACTGCGTGGGGGCGCTGTGGCCATCGGCAACTTCGACGGCGTCCACCGTGGACACGCGCGGATCGTGTCGCGGTTGATGGAAAAGTCGCGCGAGGTTGGTGGCGCGGCGGTCGTCTTCACGTTCGATCCTCACCCGGCCCGAATTCTGCGCCCGTCCGAAGCGCCCGCGCCGCTGACTTGGACGGATCGCAAGGCGGAATTGCTGGCCGCGCTGGGTGTGGACGCGGTGATCGCGTATCCGACGGATGAGGCGCTGCTGGCCCGTTCGGCCGACGATTTCTTTCGCCATATCGTCCGCGAGACACTCGATGCCCGTGCGATGGTCGAGGGTCCCAATTTCTACTTCGGCCGCGGGCGGGCCGGAACGATCGACGTGCTGCGCCAACTGACCGAACAGGCTGGCATTGCTCTGGACGTGGTCGAGCCGCTGGTCGAAGGCGGCCAGATCGTTTCCAGTTCGCGAGTGCGCGGTTTGATCCGTGACGGCGACGTGGGCGCCGCACGCCGTTTGCTGACCGAGCCGTATCGCATTCGCGGCATGGTCGTCCACGGAGCGGGACGCGGCGCCAAGCTCGGCTTCGGCACGGCGAATCTCAACGCGATCGACACGCTCTTGCCAGCGGTTGGCGTTTACGCCGGTCGGGCTTTTGTGAACAATGCCGTCTGGCCCGCCGCGATCAACATCGGGCCCAACCCGACGTTCGGCCAGGGCGACTTGAAAGTCGAGGCTCATTTGTTGGACTGGGACGGCGCGCCATTGTATGGTCAGCCGCTCGAAGTCGACTTCCTGGCGCGTTTACGCGGCGTTGAAAAGTTCTCCGGCGTCGAAGCGCTGAAGGAGCAACTGGCGCGCGACATCGACGCCGCGCGCCGTGCGTACGAGGATGAATCGACCGGCGCCTGACGTCGGGCTCAATCGTAACCTGGCACTCACGAAACGAACACGATGGCGATCCACTGGCCCCGCTTCACCGAACTTGTCCAATCGCACGATCGATTCCTGTTGACCAGCCACATCCGGCCGGACTGCGACGCGCTAGGCAGCGAACTGGGAATGGCCGGCGTGCTCGAGGCACTTGGTAAGACGGTCTGGATCGTCAATGCACAGGAAACGCCGCCCAATCTTGCGTTCATCGACCCAGACCGAAAGCTCAAAGCACTTGGCGTCGATATCGGGCCGGCCGATTTCGAGACCTGCGAGGTGTTGATGGTGCTCGACACGAGTGCCTGGGCACAGCTTGGCTCGATGGGCGACGTGATCCGCTCGAGCAAGGCGCACAAAACCATTTTGGACCATCACGTCGGCGAAGACGACCTGGGCGCTGAGCTGTTCAAGGAGCCGACGGCCGAGGCGACCGGCCGGTTGGTGTTAGATGCCGCGCGGCATCTCGGCGTGCAGGTCACGCCCCAAATCGCGGCCCCGCTGTTTGCGGCCATTGCCACGGATACCGGCTGGTTTCGGTTCAATTCAACCACGGGCACCACGTTTCGTGCCGCGGCGGAGTTGGTCGACGCCGGCGCCGTGCCCAGCGAGATCTATAGCGCGCTTTACGAGCGGGACACGCTTGCCCGGCTGCAACTGCGCGGACGCATCTTGGCTCGCACGACGACCGAACTTGACGGTCGATTGGCGCACACTGCGGTGCTGCGTTCGGATTTCGAGGAGACCGGCGCGCTGGCTTCCGACACCGAAGACGTGGTGAACATGACATTGGCCATCGCCGGAACTGAAGTCGCGGTGATCATGGTGGAGCAGGAAGCCGGCGGATTCAAGTTGAGCTTTCGCAGTCGCACACCTACGCTCGACTGTGCTGAGTTGGCACAGCAATTCTCTGGCGGTGGGCACAAAGCGGCAGCCGGCGGGTTCACTAATGCGCCTTGGCCCGAAGCGCAGACGCAGGTGCTTGACGCCGTTCGCAAGTGGATGCGATAATTCGGCTGTGCATGCGTGATAGCGCATGGACACCACCCTGGGGCAAACCACGCCGAACCTGCCCGCCTCGACGATTGGTCGGAACCGCCCTTTGCCCCGGCATCCGATCGAAACTCACAATCGGCCTGCTTCAACCACACGGAGGCTAGCGCCATGCCAACTCCGTCGCAGACTCCTTCGGGCGAAGGATCGCGCCAGAAGTGCGGCACTTCCGCCTGGCATTGCGTGACACGATCGACGGCGCCGGCGGCGAGCGACCGCCGTGGCTTTTTCTCGCAGGCCATTGCCATCGCCTGCGGCGGGTTGGCGCTGCTCGTCCCGTTGGCCACCGGTGTGTTGGTCCTGCTGGATCCGCTGCGGCGCACAAGTGCGCTCGGAAAGTTGATCCCGGTGGCGCCGTTGGCAGCCGTCCCTGATGACGGAATACCGCATGAGTTTCCGGTAGTCGCCGAACGGGTCGATGCCTGGAATCGATCGCTCGAGCCGATCGGCGCGGTCTACTTGCGCCGCCAAAAGGGCGAGTCGCAGGTCGAGTGCTTGTCGGCCATGTGTCCGCATGCGGGCTGTTTCGTGAATTACGACACCGAGTCCGACACGTTCGTCTGTCCATGTCACAACAGCCAGTTCGCGCTGGATGGCGCGATCATCGAGCCCAGTCCCAGCCCGCGCCCGATGGACGCGTTGGAAACAGAGGTCCGTACGGACGAGATTCTCGTGAAGTTCGAAGAGTTCTACAGCGGCCGAGCCCAAAAAGTGGTCAAAGGATGAAGGCCTTTCTCGATTGGCTCGATGATCGCACCGGATGCCGGCGCCTGGTGCACGAAGCCCTGTATGAACGGGTTCCCGGCGGTGCGCGATGGCGCTACGTTTGGGGCAGCACGCTATCAGTCGTCTTCGTCTCGCAAGTGATCACGGGTGTTTTTCTCTGGGCCGCTTACAGTCCCAGCGCCCAAACCGCCTGGGAAAGCGTCTACTTCATTCAACATGAAATGCCCGGCGGTTGGCTGCTTCGCGGACTGCACCACTTCTTTTCCCAGGCGATGGTCGTGCTGTTGGCCCTCCATCTGATGCAGGTGGTGATCGATGGCGCGTACCGTGCCCCGCGCGAAGTCAATTTCTGGCTGGGGCTGGTATTGATGCTCTTGGTGTTGGCGCTGTCGCTGACCGGTTACTTGCTTCCCTGGGACCAAAAAGGTTATTGGGCCACGCGCGTCGCGACCAATCTGTTGAGCATCGTGCCGCTGGTCGGCCCGCAGTTGCAACAGCTTGTCGTTGGCGGACCGGACTATGGGCATCACACGCTGACGCGCTTTTTCGCGCTGCACGCCGGCGTCTTACCCGGGCTGTTGATCTTTTTCCTGGTATTGCACGTGGCGTTGTTTCGCCGGCACGGCATCTGCGCGAAGCTGCCGCTCAAGAAGCCCGACGCCACGTTCTGGCCCGATCAGGTGTTGAAAGACGCTGTCGCCGCGTTAGCGGTGCTGATCGTCGTGCTGATCTTGGTCGTGCATCCGGTGCGCACCTTTTTTTCGGGGCACGAGAGCCCAGTCAACGTCACGCAGTTGGGCGCCGAGTTGGGCGCGCCGGCCGACCCGTCCAACCAGTACGCCGCGGCGCGGCCTGAGTGGTATTTCCTGTTTCTCTTTCAGTTTTTGAAACTATTCGAAGGCTGGGGGGCCAACGGCGAGCTGTTCGGTGCCATTATCGCGCCCTCACTGGTGCTCTTGACATTGTTCCTGATGCCGCTGGTGGGACGGTGGAAGCTGGGCCACGGCTTCAACGTGCTGTTTACCTTCGTGCTGATTGGCGGCGCCGGCGTTTTGACCGCCGCGGCGCTCAACGAGGACTATCAGGCACAGTGGACCGACGGCGAGTCATTTGCCGAAGTCCAAGCGGTGATCAACCAAGTCGGGGACGACGAACAGAAAATCGCCGCGCACTTCGACAACGATGTGGTCCGCATTCGAGAGTTCCACAAACAAGCCGGCCGCTACGAGCGGTATCGAAAATCGCGCGAGCATCTGGTATCGGTCGAACAGGCCGAACGCGAAGCGCGCCGCGCAGTGGCCCTGGCCTCGCGACCCAGCGGTATTCCGTATTCGGGGGCCGTCACGCTGCTGCGCAACGATCCAAAGACACAAGGACCGAAACTCTTCGCACGCTATTGCGCCAATTGTCACGCGCACCAGGATCCTGACGAACCGATGGCCGAAAACGGCTCGGCGGAAACGTCGGCACCCAATCTCTACCGGTTTGCCAGTCGCGAGTGGATCGCCGGGCTGCTCGATCCGAAACACGTGGCCGGGCCGGATTATTTTGGCAACACCTCGCACAGCGAAGGCGACATGGTTAGCTTCGTGATCGATACGCTGCCGGAATGGAACCCAGACGATGTACACAAAGTCGTCGTAGCGCTTTCGGCCGAAGCACAGTTACCCAGCCAGGCGGATGAAGACAGCCAAGACGGCGCGCTCATCGACGCCGGGCGAAAGCTCATCGCAAACGAGGACCATTGCGCCGGCTGTCACAAGTTCCGCGACAGTGGCGAGCTGGGCATGGCGCCCGACCTGACCGGGTACGGCTCGCGGCAGTGGCTGATCGGCATGATCAGCGACCCGAACCATGAGCGTTACTACGCGGACAATAACGATCGCATGCCAGCCTTTGCCAAAGACGGCGGCGACTCGTCGCAAAACATACTCAGCGCGCGACAACTTGGGCTATTGGCCGATTGGTTGCGCGGCCAGTGGTACGAACCGGCCGCCGCATCGACTGCTGAATCCTCCAAACGGTCGGCTGACAAGGAAAAGGCGAAAGTGCCCGCTGAGCCTTCGACTGCCGACGAAAACGCCACCGAAGCCACCGCGAAACCCGCGGACGAGGAGAATGTGGCCGAGCCGTCTGATGAATCCAACGACAGCGACAATCCAGCCAGTGATTCTCCCGACGAGCCGAGCGACGATCCGGAAGCCAAGGAGGAATCGACCGAGCCGTCCGACGACGATTCTGGCGAGCCACCGGCCGATGAAGCGACGCCACAACCTTCGGGCGAACCGGCGGAGAAGCAGGACAACGGCCAGCCCGCCGAGGAACCGCCCGACCCATCAACGGACGAATCGCCCGACGATTCTCGCTGACCGATCGTCCGCTGCCGATTTGGCCGCTGTCCGTCGGCCGATCTTGCGACCCCAGCAAGTTGCCGTAGAGCGCCCAGATTATCCGGCAAACTTCCCGCAGCCGGCAATCTTTGCGAAATCGGTACAGATTCCCGCGTCGTCGCGCCGATCCAATGATGGCTCGATGCTGCCGGCCGGTGGTGCGCGCGAAGTGCTTTCACGGCCGCGCGGTGTGGCGGACCGTGTTGCCGGCCAGGGCCCGGTTGGTTGGGTGTTTCTGAATTCGATCTTCGTGAAGAAGCAGTTCTCGATCGAGACCATGTGGTGTAAGTGGTGCCGACAACATGTCGCAGTCTATCGCGCCAAGCAAGGCAAAGCGCTAAGCTGCGCGCAGTGCGACCGCCGATTGGGACGTGACGCGCTTGCCGGAACGCAAGCGGCCGGACTGGCGCAGTCGGCGGCACACGGCGTGGAGCTCGCAGCCAGCCAATCCCCGGCTCCGCCTACCGCCGGCTACGACGATTGGAAGTTCGATCAAAGTGTTCAGCGCTTGCAGGCCCGTGTCGGCAACTGGCGGCGCACTGATGCACTGCGCACCGACGTGCCTCCGCCGCGGTACTTACAAGCACGACAGCCGCGACGCGATCGGCACTATCCGACGGTCGCCCGGCGCCGCCGGCCGAAAACGCGCGGCAAGCGCCGCACGTCGCTCTTGGCCTGGATGTTTCTGGCGATCGGACTGACGGCGCTGGCTTGCGGGTCCGCGCTGTTGGTTTGGTCGGTCGTTGACGCACGGGACGAGCTTTGGACCCTCGGCATTCCCATCGCGGTGGCCGGCCAGGTGGGCTTGCTTCTCGGCCTGGTGCTGCAATTGGAACGCGTTTGGCAAAACGGTCGCGACGCGGTCCACAAGCTCGACCACGTCGACCGTCACCTGCACCATCTGGAAGAGGCGACCAGCCTGCTCAATACCACCCACGGTTCGGCCTCGCAGGCTTTCTATGCCCACATGGCCGATGACGCCAGTCCAGAGTTTCTGCTGGCCGATCTGAAGGGCCAATTGGACGCGTTGTCGGCAGAACTCGTCCGTCGGCGCTAGGCGGTGCGCACGACGCATTTGAGTTGCACATGCCTGCCACACGCCAGCGCGCTACAGTTCCAGTGGAAACGGTGTGAGCAACTCGACACCGGAGTCGGTAACCAGGTAGTTATTCTCCAAACGGATTCCGGCCCGCAGCCCCTCGCCATATAGCCCCGGCTCGACGGCGAACACCTCTGCAGCCTGAAACGTGTCGTCCCAATGTGGGTTCAGGTGGGGCGCTTCGTGCGGAAACAGTCCGATGCCGTGGCCCAAGTGATGGTCGAACTTCCACGGCCCGGCCGCGTTGAGCTGCTGGTGTACCTGTTCGAACAAAGCCCGGCAGCTTGCTCCCGGTTTGACGGTTTGTTCGACCAGCGTGAATACCGGCACAATGTGTTCCCAGGCACGGATTTGTTCGTCGGTGGGCTGTCGACCGACGGCGGTAACGCGCGTGTTGTCGGCAAAGTAGCCGCGAAACGCCGGACCCAAGTCGAGTATGTAAAGTTCGCCCCGCTCGATTTCGCGATCTCTTGGCGGACCTCCCGGCACGCCGCAGGCGTAGTCGTTGCCCGTGCCCGTCAGCATCTCACCATACTCACCTACAGCCGCGGCTTGCAATTCGTTGAACACGTGTAGTTCGCTGACGCCGGGCTCGATGATTTCGCGTGCCCGGCGATGCATGGCCGCGGTTCCGGCGATGGCCTTGCGAATCCGCGCCAATTCGTCCGGATCCTTGCGGCGTCGCATCGCATAAAGCTGCGGTTCGACGTCGATCAACTCGGCGTCGTACCGAGCGGTGATTTCCGGTCCGCACGAGCTGAACTCCACCCCCAACCGCTTGGGAGCCGGATGCCGGGACAGGGCATCGAGCAACACCTGTGCGGACTTGTGCCGTTGGTCGTTGCGCAGCGTGCAACACGATTGAGCCTCGAAGGTCAACACGTCGTCAGCAGCCACCGGTTCGTCCAGTACGAAAGGGGCCACGAGGATCGCGCGCCCATCGGCCAGGATCGCGGCGCTCGGCGAAAACTTCCAATCAAAACGCGGCCCGATCAGGTACTGAACGTGGACGTTTTGCGTAATGACCACGACGTCGAGCCGTAGTTGGTGCATCACGTCGAGCAATCGTTGTTGGCGCCCCCGCGCCGCGGAGACATCGATTCCGTAGTGATCGTCGGCAGAATTCATGGGTGATCCTTCGAGAAGCATCGTTGTCGCAACGGCCCGTCGGCGGGCGACGTTGAGACGGCATTCTGCGGAGTTGTCAGCCCTCATGCAAGGACCGTGCGATCGATTGCATGGTCCACTACACACGCCGGGTGCTGCAGGCATGTAGTCGTACGGCGACCTGATTACGCGCTGCATGGCGCGCCGCGTGCACGTTTCCAACGGTGCAGGTTTTAGTTTGTCTAACAGCTTTCTCAAGCCCCGCGCAACCGGCGCTGGACACGGCCCGATCGGACAATAAGAATGGAGCGCCACGCCATTCCCGCCTGAGTCCTTCCCGCATCCTGGAGATGATCATGAGTTTACGTTCGCGCTCTTGCCTGCCGGTTGTGATGGTTAGTAGTTGGCTTGCCTGCAGTGCTTTGGCTCTGGCTGCCGACGCGCCTGCCGGGCAGCAAGCCGCCGGGATCGTTTTTGTGGACGAGAACCACAACCGGAAATTCGATCAGGGCGAGACGACGCTGCCGGGCGTGAAGGTTTCGAACGGAACAAAGATCGTCGCCACCGACGAGCAGGGGCGTTACGCGTTGCCGGTGGACGACGACGACATCATCTTCGTGATCAAGCCGAGAGGCTACCGCACGCCGTTGTCGAACGACAAGCTGCCGCGGTTCTACTACATCCACAAGCCCAACGGCTCGCCGAAGTCGCAGTACCCGGGCGTCGCGCCGACCGGCCCACTGCCGAAGTCCGTCGACTTTCCGCTGTACAAGCAGAAGGAGCCCGAGGAGTTTCGTGCGATTCTATTTGGCGATCCGCAACCGCGCAATCAAGCAGAAGTCGACTTCGTCGGGCACGACGTGGTCGAGGAGCTGGTCGGGGCCGACGCCTCGTTCGGCGTGACGCTCGGCGACATTGCGTTCAACAACCTGGATACGTTCGACGCGCTCAACCAGTCGATCGCGCTGATCGGAATCCCGTGGTACAACGTCATCGGCAACCACGACATCAATTTTGACGCCGCGGACGACCATCACAGCGACGAGACGTTCGAGCGCGTGTACGGCCCGGCATACTACTCGTTCGACTACGGACAGGTTCACTTTATCGTGCTGGACGATATCGAATGGTATTACCCGGAGGAAGGCGGCAAAGGATCCTACCGCGGCGGACTCGGCAAAGAGCAGATGGAGTTTATCCGCAACGATTTGGCGATGATTCCGGAAGAACAAATGGTCGTGCTGATGATGCACATTCCAATCGTCGGCGTTCGTGATCGGCAGGATCTCTATCGCATGATCGAAAAGCGGCCGTTTTGCATCTCTATATCGGGGCACACGCACCATCACGAGCACGTGTACATTAAGAAGGACGACGGCTGGATGGGTCCCAAGCCGCACCATCACATCATCAACGTGACAGTATGCGGAAGTTGGTGGAGCGGTGCGCCGGATGAACGTGGCATCCCGCATGCGACCATGGCCGACGGGGCGCCCAACGGATATTCGATCATCAGCTTCGACGGCACCGACTATCGGCTCGACTTCAAAGCGGCCGGCCGGTCGGCCGACTACCAGATGCAGATCCACGCGCCGGAAGTCGTGGCTGCCGACAAGCTGGCCGAGACGACGGTCTATGTCAACGTGTTTAACGCTTCGGAACGCTCAAAGGTCGAAATGTCGCTCGAGGGCGACGACGATTGGGTCGCGATGCAGCAGACGCGCGAAAACGACCCGGGCTACGAGGCGGTCTTCAAGATCGAGGAAGCGATCTTGGCCAAGGCGCCCACATGGCGGCAGTTGCCCAAGCCGAAAGCCTCGTCCCATTTGTGGAAAGCCAGTCTGCCGGCATCGTCCGATCCTGGTCCGCACCTGCTGCGGATTCGCGCGACCGACGTGAATGGAGATCTGCACGAAGCGCGGCGCGTGATTCGCGTGACAGCCAGTACGGCCGGTGCCGATTGACGCCACGGCAAGTTAGCAAGGTCGACCGCTATTGCGCTGCCGGATCATCGAGGCGCCGAACGTGGACGTCGGCGACGTTCCACATGTAGTGGCCGATTTTGTGCTCCGTCGCCGCCGTGTTCAGGTGCATCTTGGCAAGACGCGCGTCGCCCGCCACTTCGTGGTACAGGCCGAGATAGAGGTGTGCGTAGAACAACCGCGTATTGAGCTGGTCGGGCGTGGGCGACCCGGCACGGGCGGCAGCCAACACGTCATCGGGCGTGGCTTCGCCCGCGAACAAAGCGTACACCGTCATCATCGGTACCCGCGGATCGCGCTTGATCTTCAGCAGGTCGCGTCGCGCGGCTTGCACGCCGTCGCGCCGGGCCATGCAGAGGAACCGCCAAACGGCGTTTTCCACGTCGTTGTCGTCGACCGTCTGATAGCCCTCGAATTGACGTTGTCCTTCGTCGTAGCGACCGGCGTAGTAGTACGAGATGCCCCGTTTCCAATGCCAGGGTTCTTGGTCGGGCTGTAGTTCGATTTGACGATCGAAGTCTCGGATCGAGGCGTCGATGTTGCCCAGCATGAAATGCTGGCTGCCGCGTTGCTCGAGTGCGTCGGCGCGTCGTGGATCGAGTTTGACGGCGCGATCGTAGTCCTCGACGGCCTTTTCATGCTGGCCTCCAGCCGACAGCAACCGGGCACGCAGCGTGTAGTTTTCCGCATTGTTCGGCTCGACCTCGATGGCTTCGCCGGCCAGGCGGATCGCGTCGGCCGGGCTGCCGCCGCGCGCCGCGACGGTCGATTGCTCGCGTAGCTGCGCGGCGCGGCGTTCGGCGCTGGTATCCGCGCCCGCGGCGGGCTGATGCGTCGCGGCCGCCGCTGTTAACAATAGAGTCAAAAACACCAAGTTACGCTTGATACGCACAAAGACCTCCGAAGTCATGGCGGCCAAGTGAAACGATGGAAACAGGCCGCCAACGAACCGGCCCGCGGGCGGCGTGCATTGTAGTGCGCAAACGGGTGCTTCACCAACGAGCGCGGCGGCAACGCGACGGAAGGAGCGCGGCAGAGCGAACTAGAGCAGTTCGCGAAACTTGCGTGCGCAAGACTCGCTGCTGCGTGGACCTAGCGCGGTTTCGGTCGCTGCCCACTGGACCACGCCGCGTCGCTCTCCGCGGTGCGCTGTGGCGAAACCCAACGCAGCGCGAGGTCGATGAATCGCCGAAACGGCTTGCGGCGCAGCCGGGCACGGGCTTCCTCAGCCAGGCACCACAAACGGCGATGCGTGTCTTGGGTCGGCCAGTTGTCTTCGACTTGCGTGACGCGCATTAAGTACGCGGTCACACAGCGCGACTCGTTGCCCCGCGCCGCGACAAACGCGTCCAACGGGTCATCGTCGTGCAGATGTCCGCGCAACCCGGCGCCGGTTGCCACATTTTCCAACAGTACATTGGGAGCCGCTCCGTCACGTTCGGTCGGCATGGTGGGAAACTCCCACCGGTTGCCCGAAACGCGATTGACGAGGCAGAATTCGATGCCTCGCTCGCCGTGCCGATACGGCACAATGCAGCTCTCGTGAACTTCGAGCCGTTCGATCTGTTCCATGATTTCAGTATAGTTAGCGACCTCAAGCGTGCAACTACACATACGTGCGCGTTTATGAGTGAGCGCTCACCAACAATTGCCAAGATCTACGGTGAAAAATCCTTGTTGGAGCAGGCATCGGTCATGCCGCGCCACGCGCCAATGACGCCGCGTTGTGCCATCCAGCCTGTTGCGGCGACTTGCGGACAGGCGCGGCAGCCGGTCTACCGCTGTGCTGTCCGAAGTGCCGGCCACGCGGCCGACCAGCGCAAGCCCGTCTCAGAATAGGACAGGAATCCCAACCTGAGACGCGCTTCTCCAGCGGAATCTCCTTTGCCAGGCTCGAGCGGAAACCCTTCCGAAAGTCGCAAACCATTTCCAGGAATGGCATTGCGTACGCTATCGCCCACCAAATTCGAATTTTTGTCCGGCCCTTGGCACCTGCGTTGCTTTAGTCGGCCCGCGGAAACGGCCGCAAGACTTTCCATCGATGGCACGGTGGAGGCGGTCGACGCAAACAGCCTCGCAATCAGGGAAGGACAAACAAAGGGTTTCTCGAATGCTCGTTCTTAGTCGAAAAGCTGGCGAAAAGGTGGTGATTGGCGATGGGATTATCCTGGTGGTCAAGAGGATTCATGGGCAACGTGTCACGTTCGGTATCGAAGCGCCGGAATCGGTGCGCATCGTCCGCGGAGAGTTGCCGCGCTTCGACGATGCACCAAACGGCGTGGCGCACCAACCCCGGATGCGGGAACACCTCTACCCGGTTCAACCGCGTTAGGACATCGACGCGTCAGGTCCCTGGACCGCTTCACTCGGGTTTGGGTGCAACGCAATCGGGCTGATGGATATCCGCCCGGCGAAACACGTCTCCACGTCATGGGCGGCGGTCCGCTTGCGATCCTGATACCGGGCCCGGTAGTGCAACTTCCCGTCGCGTTCTTCGTAATTGACGGGCAATGGATGGGGATCCACCCGGCAGAACACGATTTCGGGCATCGAATGACCGGGCTCGTCGGGTTGGGGAAGATTCACGTTCCAGAAGCATCCTGACTGCAATGGACGTTCCAGCAGCATCCGCACGACTTCGCGCGTCCAAGTGACCGACGTTTCCCAGTCGATTGGCCGTTGGCGAACGTACTGACTGATCGCGATCGCTGGTTTACCCAACAAGCAGGCCTCGCGCGCCGCGGCCACCGTGCCCGATAGGAATACGTCGGCGCCAAGATTTCCGCCGGCGTTGACTCCGGACAGCACCCAGTCGGTAGCCGGGGCAACGCGCGTCAATCCGATCCGCGTGCAATCGACCGGTGAGCCGTCGAGCGTGTGCCAACCTGGCGCCCACTCTTTCAATTCCAAAGGGCGCGAGGTTGTCGCTTGATGGCTGCATCCGGAGAGGTGACGATCCGGGGCGACGATCACGGTTGTGCCCAGCGGCGCGATAGCTCGCTCCAGGGCAACCAGACCGCGCGCCTCGATACCATCGTCGTTGGTCAGCAAGAACTTCATCGTCGTCTCGTCGAACTGATGGCCACTGAATGGCCCGGGTGCTGGATCGTCCAAGTTCTTTGCGAAAGTATCGCGCGAAGCGTGTCAGTTGCCGGCGCGGCGCGCGTATGCCGTGGCTACCTTGGTAATGGCGCGTGCCAATTCGTCCATCCGTTGGGGCGGTTCCAGCAGCACCGGGTGGTGCAACAACAGGGTTGTATCGGCGGCGGCTCGACTGTGCATCAACGATCCGACGCGTCGACAGCGGCGTTCGCTGCGTCCAGCGAAGCCGCGAAACCCACGGTCGATGGGCACACCCTCCGCCTGAAGTGCCGCAACGAACTCATCGATCGGTGTTCCGCCTGCCGAGCCGGCGTCGTAGCGCCACCCGAGCTTGTAGAACGCGGGCTGTGAGCCCAGCGCACGGTTGACAAGCGGGTGCATTGCCTCGATGCCGGTCATCTGTTCGCGCAGCCGGCTGACTGATGCCGCCCGATGACGATTCCGCGGGTCCAACGCGCTTAATTGCGGCAGGAGGACGGCGCCTTGCAGTTCGCTGAGGGGAAACGCGTGGTTCCCGCGTTGACAGTAGATTTTCGCCCGCTGGTGCACCTCGGGATCCGACGTCAATATCGCCCCCCCGCGACCAGCCGAAAGCAACTTACTGCCGCCAAAACTCAACACACCTACGTCGCCCCACGAGCCAGCAACGCGCCCGGCCACATCGGCGCCGGTCACCTGGCAGGCATCTTCGACCACGGCAACTTCGTGCTGCTGGGCAATCTCAATCAATCGGGGCATGTCGACCAGCGTGCCGTGCAAGTGCGAAGCCAAGATCGCCCGCGTCGCCGGCGTCACGGCAGATTCGATCTGGCCCAGATCCATCAGGCATCCATGCTGTTCGACGTCGACCAAGACGGGCCGAGCCTGCGTCGCTTCCACAGCGCGGAAGTTGCCCGGAAAGTCGTACCCGGCCAGGATCACTTCGTCGCCGGCGCTGATTGTCAGGGCGCGAAGTGCCAACTCGACGGCGAACGTGCCGGAACAGCACGGCATGACGAACTCAACACCATGACGGGTGGCCAGGTCCTCGACGAGTCGGTCAACGTGAGGGCCTTCGTAGCGTCCCCAACTGCCGTCGTGCCAGGCACGCTCCAAGGCTTCGCGGACTGCCTCGTCGCGCACCGGCCACGGCCAGGGTCCACCGCTCATCGCGCGCGGGCCGCCGTCGATCGCAAGTTGTTCCAGTTCGGTATCGATGGCTGTTCCCAACGGGTTGTTCGCCATTTGGCTCACCAAGTTCCACTGTAGCCGGTGCAAGGCGGGGCGGCAAAGTGCAACGTCGTACGCCGGGCGCAACGTCAGGCAGCGACGGTCACCATGCACGAGATGCGACACTGTCGGACGTCGGCCAGCAAGAATTGCTCAGGGCACGTTCGTTCGTGGCCCGGAGCCGAGCGACAACCCGGTTACCGCCAGTCAAGGTCTTCGCGGACCAGGGAGTTCACCACGGCGTCCAGTGCTTTGCCGCGCACGTGCAGTCGCTTGCGAGCCACGCCCTCGCGAACGGTGCCGACCTTCTGGGCCACGCGCTGGCTCGCGTCGTTGCCCACGGCGACGACGAACTCCAAGCGCTCCAGGGCAAGCGTGTCGAACGCCCAGCGGGCCAATAGCAGACTGGCGGCTGTCGCATAGCCGCGGCGCATCGCGCTGCGGCGAATCCAGTAGCCGAGATTGGCTCGGGCGTTGGCCTGGTCGATCTGGTTCATGCCGCACGCGCCGACCAACCTACTCGATCGCCGCTCGACAATCGCGAATCCGTACTCCCCTTCCTTCTCGAACGTTTCGGCACGACTTGCCAGAAACGCACGTGTATCGTCGATGGTGTAGGCGTCGTGGCACCAGGGCAGCCACGGCAGAAACTCGTTCATCGATTCGCAAACCGCTTCGCAGATCGGTTCGGCGTCGCTCTTTCGAAACGGGCGCATGTGCAACGTTTCACTGGTCAATTCGACGTCGTGGTCTTTCGCCATGTCATTAGACCTCGTCGCCCGTTTTGAGGGACGATGTTTCCGATTCAGGTTGTCCAGAGTGATCGGTGCGTCAACTGCCTGCTGGCCATCTGGCATTTAGCACGACTCCGGCTGGGGTTGCTGGCATGCCAGCACCGCCCACCGTGTCATCGTGAGGACGCGCCACGGCTCGCAAAAGTTCGCATCGTCGGGAGTGCTGGCGATTCATCGGCCGAGCAAGTGGCTGGCCGACAAAGCGGCATTGCCGCACTGGCCGCTTGCACGTATTGTTTGCGGCCCAAAACCGGCTTTCTGTCGGGCGCGCCGGACTGCGCGCGGCGTGCAATCGCACGTTGGCACATCTTAGGTCATTCACCACACGAAATCGAACCGAGGCATGAGGGCTGTCATCCACGTGCATGGGCCCAGGGAAGGGGCACGCGCACCAGCCGCCGTGGCATCGATCTGCTTGCTATTGCTGGCAGTGTCGCTGTCCGGCTGCGCGCAACAGACGTGGGTGCGGTTGCGAGAAGTGCCCGAAAACCCGCTAGCTGGGCCGCTCAACTTGCTTTCGCCCAGCGGTCCGAAGCCCACCGGGCGCACGATGCTGTTGGTGCGCCGGTACGACCTCGAAGATGAGTTGAACCGCCATTCGTCCACGTTGTTGACGAAGTTGCACGAAATCTCCCAACAGGAGCCGTCCGCCGACAAACTCTATTCGCTGTCCGAGTTGGCCTACATCTCTGCCAAACGGTCCGAAACCATCAACCGCCAGCGGGCCCTTGAGCTGCACGGCCTGGCGATGGTCAAGGGGTATCAATACCTCTTCGACGAGCGCTTCGGACGTTTTCGCAATCCGTACGATCCCGAGTTTCGCGGCGCGTGCGACTTGTACAACAATGCGCTGGAGGGCGCATTGCGAATCATCAATCGCCGCGGCGGACTCGTGCCCGGCTCGACTCATACGATTCGCGCGGCAAATCAGACCATCCAGGCAACGGTCGTGTTGCGCGGCAAGGGCTGGCGAGCCGAGGACTTTGCCGGTTTCCGATTCGTATCCGACTACGAAGTCGCCGGGCTGCAAAACCACTACCATTCCTACGGGTTGGGCGTGCCGTTGGTCGCTGTGCGTAAGCGGCGCGATCCGCCGGCGCCAGACGAAAAATACTATCCGCCCGGCATGAGCTTTCCGGTGACCGCGTTTCTCCGCGTCGCGTCGAACAAGACCGACACCGGGTCGCACCACGTTGCACAACTCGAGCTATACGATCCACTCAACACGGCGGAGATTGACGTCGACGGTCGCCGGGTGCCGCTCGAGACGGATCTGACCACGCCGCTGGCCTATGCCCTGAACCAAAAAGATCTTCGCAATCTCGAATCGTCAACCGTGGGTCTGCTCAACGTCGCCAAGACGCAAAAGCTGCAAGGGCTATACATGCTCGAGCCCTATCAGCCGGGCAAAATCCCCGTGATCATGGTCCACGGCGTGTGGTCCAGCCCGATCACCTGGATGGCCATGTTCAACGATCTGCGCGGCGCGCCGGAGATTCGCAATCGCTATCAATTCTGGTTCTATCTCTATCCCAGCGGGCAACCGTTCTGGTACAGCGCTGCCGATTTGCGCAACGATCTGGCCGAAGCCCGCGAGATTCTGGATCCGGCTCGCCGGCAGCCGGCGCTGGACCAAATGGTGCTGGTGGGCCACAGCATGGGCGGGCTGCTGAGCCGTTTGCAAACGCTGGACAGCGGCGACCGTTTTTGGCGCACCGTCACCGATCAGCCGTTCCAGTTGGTCAAGGCCACTGACGAAACGAGGCGGGAGTTGGGCGGGGCGTTTTTCTTCCGTGCCAACCCATCGGTGCGCCGCGTAATCACGATCGGCACGCCTTATCGCGGCAGCGAGTTCGCTAACTCCACAGCGCGCTGGGTGGCCAGCAAGTTGATCACGTTGCCCAAGATGTTCGTCAACACACGGCAGCAGTTGCGCAACGATAACCCCGACGTTTTCAAGGCGCCGAGTCTGATCGACGTCGACACGAGCATCGACTCGCTGGCTGCCGACTCCCCCTACTTGCCCGTAATGCTCGAGACCCCGCCGGCTCCGTGGGTCCGCACGCACACGATCATCGGCGTCATTCCCGAGAAAGGCATCTTGGGGAAAGTGGTCGGCGAGGGCGATGGCGTGGTGACGTACACCAGTGCGCACTTGGACAACGTCGATTCCGAAGTTGTCGTCAACGCGGACCACACCACGATCCATTCGCATCCGCTGTCGGTGCTCGAGGTGCACCGCATTCTGCTGGCCCATCTGTCCGAAGTCGATCGAGTGCACCACCGCGGCTGGCCACAAGGACCGATCACGGCGCAGGTTCCGGGCCATCCGCCGAACCAATCGCAGGTTGGCACGCCGACGTCGTACGGTCCGTCGGACAATTCGGACGCGACCGTTTGGCCGCACGCAACACCAGCACCCCAGTGGTCTGGCGGAGCCATGCCGGAAACGTCGACCATTGAATCCGCGCCATCGACCAACTGGCCAAGCGCCGCGGCGCCCCCCTACCCTGCTTCGGTCGTACCGCGTTAACACGGGCGGCCTGTGTTGTGTGCCACGCGGTTCGTTCCGCGCAGAGGAGCCGCTCGGGCCCAATTGAGACTGTCGTGCAGGCCCGCCGATGCGCGTTGACGCCGCGCGGCGCGCCGTTCACAATTGAGAAGCCACACGGCCCTCCCCCATCCGCATCCTACCGTCCCAGCGAGGTATCTTCCCCATGTCGCAGCATCTCGAACGACGCGAGTTTCTGAAGCGAGCCGTGGTGGCCGGCACAAGCACGTTGGCCGTGGGTGCCGCCGCGGTCCACGCGCCGCGCACCGCGTTGGCGGCCAAGGGCCCGAACGAGAAGCTCAATCTCGGGTGCGTCGGCGTGGCGAACAAGGGCGCGCATAACATCGACAACCTGACCAGCGAGAACATCGTGGCTTTGTGCGACGTCGATTCGCTGCACCTGGGCAAGATGGCCGATCGCTTTCCGAAAGCGAACAAGTACGCCGACTTTCGCGTGATGCTCGACAAGGAAAAGAATCTCGACGGGCTCGTCGTCTCGACGCCGGATCACACGCACGCAATCCCCGTTGTCTGGGGTTTGCGTCGCGGGCTGGACATCTACTGCGAAAAGCCGTTGGCCCATAGCGTCTACGAAGTGCGTCAGATGCGCGAGGAGGCGGCGCGCAACAAAGCCGTGACCCAGATGGGCACGCAGATCCACGCCGGCGACAACTATCGACGTGTGGTCGAGATCGTACAGTCGGGCCAGATCGGGCCGGTATCGCGAGTTCACGTGTGGATGGGCGGTTCGATTCGTCCGGGCATTCGCGCGCGGAAAGGCAACCCTCCTGAAACGGTCGACTACGATCTGTGGACCGGTCCCGCGCCGATGCGGCCATTCCACGAATCGCATTTTCACTTCAATTGGCGCTATTGGTGGGACTTCGGCGGCGGCACGCTGGCCGACTTCGGCTGCCACTATATGGATCTGCCTTTTTGGGCACTCGATTTGCGCTACCCGACGACCGTGGCGGCCAAAGGCGAGAAGACGTCGCAGGGCGACAACGACGTTCCGGACAACATGCAGGTCGAGTATCACTTTGCCGCCCGAGGCGAACAGCCGCCGGTGCACCTGACGTGGTATCACGGCGCGTGGAAGCCGGAGGGAGCGGAAGACTACGGAAAGAACTCGGCAGTCTTGTTCGAGGGCACGCGCGGCCGATTGCTGGCCGACTACGGCACGCGCAAACTCTTCATGGACGACGGCGAGGAGCCTGCCCCGCCGAAACCAACCATTCCCAACTCGATTGGCCATTGGGCGGAATGGGCCGAGGCCTGCAAGTCGCGCGGGCCGACGACCTGCAACTTTGACTATTCCGGCGCGCTGGCCGAAGCCGCGCTGCTGGGCAACGTCTCGTATCGGGCGGGCGAGCAGAAACTAGATTGGGATGCCGAAGCACTGCGGGCCACGAATACCTCAGACGCCGATCCGTTCATTCGCCGCGAGTATCGCAAGGGCTGGTCGCTCTCGGGCTAGCTCGACGTGCACCGCCGCACGATTTGGCTTGTCGCCCCGAAACACACGGAAGGCGGGTCGCGATGATATTTTCTTGGCTGCGAAAACGGCGTCGGCAGCGAATCCTGGCCACGCCGTTTCCCGAAGCGTGGTTGCCCGTGCTGCACGACAATCTGCTGCACTACCGTTATCTGAGCGACGAAGAACAGGCGCGGCTCCACGACCACGTGCAGATATTCGTCGCGGAAAAGAATTGGGAAGGCTGCCGCGGACTCGAACTGACCGACGAGATGCGCGTCACCATCGCCGGCCACGCCTGCTTGATGGCGCTCTGCCTGCCGGACGACCCCTTCGGAAAATTGCTAAGCGTATTGGTCTATTCCGGGAGCTACACGGTTCCCGAGGAGCGATGGTATCAGGGGTGGTCGATCGTGCATCCCGCGGCACGTGAGGGCGAATCGTGGTATCGCGGACCGGTGATTCTGTCGTGGGAAGACGTGCGCCGCGATGCGCGTCATCCCGGCGACGGGCACAATCTGGTTTGGCACGAATTTGCGCACCAGCTCGACATGCTCGACCGCAGCACTGACGGAACGCCGCCATTGAGTGACTGCCATCAGCGGCGTCGTTGGCACGACATCATGACAGCCGAGTTCACCCAACTGGCCGACGATGCCCAACAAGGCCGCCCAACGCTGCTCGATCCGTACGGAGCCAAGAGCGAGGCGGAGTTCTTCGCCGTGGCCAGCGAGTGCTTCTTCGACTGTCCGGCCGATTTGCGCGACGAACATCCGAAGTTGTACGAACTGTTGGCCGAGTACTACCGGCAGGATACGGCCGCGCGGCTGGAACAGGTGCGCTAGACCGGCCCTCGAGCGACAGCCGCCCGCTACGACAACTGCAGCACGCGGTTCATCCGCTCGGCAATCTCGCGGAGACGCTGCTCGCCACCTCCGCGGACTTCGGACGTTGCCCAGCCGTGATACTCGACCTCGTCCAGGGCCTTGAGAATCTCCGGCCAGTCTTCGTCGCCCTCGCCGATGCTCACCCATTGATTGGCGTGGCTGTATCCTTTGAAGTCGAACTTCAGCATCCGCTTGCCGAGCGTGCGGATCCACGTGGCCGAGGGCACGCCGTACTTGAGCATGTTGCTGCAATCGAAGTAAGCGCCAACGGCTGGCGAGTCGAAGTCGTCGACGTACCGGACCAGTTGCTCAGGCTTGGTGATGAAGTCGTTCCAGACGACCTCGATCGCGATCTTCACGCCGGCGTCTTGCGCCTGCGGCAAGACCTTGCGCACTTCGCGCTGCGACCGTTCGTAGCACTGCTCGTAGTTTTCGGTTTCTGCATTGGTCACTTTGCCTGGCACGAGCAACACGGTGTCGGCGCCGTAGAATCCGGCATCGTCGATCGCGGTGCGCAGTGCCTTGACGCCCGCGGCTCGCACAGATGCGTCGGGGTCGGACAATCGCGTCTGCCAGTGGACCGAGTCGATTACGCCATGAATCTTGATGCCGGTCGCTTGTTGGGCCTGCGCGGCCTCTTCGCGATCGACGTCGCTGGGACTGTTCAATTCGACTCCCTCGAACCCCAACGACTTGATCAGCTTAAACTTATCTTCGATCGAAGCGCCGGGCAGTTGGATCATGCCAAATTTGACTGCCTTCTTTAGGCTGTGTCGCCGCGTCGGCGCCGCCATCGAACGCATCGGCCTTGCGATACCGGCAGTCAATCCAGCAGCCAACGTCGTGCCAAGAAAGTGTCGTCGAGAACGAATTCGAGATCCGTTGAATGAAGCGTGGATGGCTTGTCTCCTTCTGCGACGGGTTGCGGCCGCTGCGGTTGATTGCACAAAGCGGCCCGATTGTCCGACGATTATAGTTGGCCGAAACGGCCGCGGACAACTTACGACACGACGTATCCATCGTCCTTTTCCCTAGGACGCGGTGCGTCGATAGTACGGCACCGCGCGGCGTGCTAAACTCGAACGAACCGAACCCTTACGTTTCGCATGCCAGGTTTTCTGCAAGGTCCGCGCCGTTGCGAACATCGTCGCTATTTGCCGCCTGTTGTTTGTTGCTTGCAATCGGACATTGCGCCAGCGCGGAAGAATCGGCGGCCAAGCCATTGCCCGCCACGGCCCCGTTGGAGATGCAGGGCGACATCGCCGAGCGAATGGTCGCTGGAATCGATCGATTCTTGCTGCGCGAAATCGCCGACAGCGTTGCTCGCCGTCCGCGAAATTGGAAGCGCGACTTTGCGGGTGCCGAGAAGTATGACGCATCGGTCGCGCCGAACCGGGCCCGCCTGGCCAAGATCATCGGCGCCGCCGACACCCGGCCGGCCGTTACGTCGCTCGAATTTGTGGCGACGACCTCGCGGACTGCGCTGGTCGGCCGGGGCAGCACCTTCGAGGCGTTTGCCGTGCGCTGGCCCGCGGTGCGCGGCGTGTGGGCTGAGGGACTGTTGCTGGTGCCTACTTCGGGCAAGCCGGTGGCCGACGTCGTCGCGATTCCCGACGCGGACCAAACGCCCGAACAACTGACTGGGCTGACCGCCGGAATCGAAGCGCAGTCGCAGTTCGCCCGCCGACTTGCCGAAAGCGGCTGCCGCGTCGTGGTGCCGGCGCTGATCGATCGGACCGATACGTTTTCCGCCTCGCCATCGCGGGCCACGAATCAGCCGCACCGAGAGTTTCTCTACCGGCCCGCGTTCGAGCTGGGCCGGCACATCATTGGGTACGAAGTTCAAAAGGTTCTTGCGGCCGTCGATTGGTTTGCGCACGAGGCAGCCGGAAACGACGCAGTCATCGGTGTCATTGGTTACGGCGAAGGCGGTTTGCTGGCGCTACATGCCGCGGCGCTCGACCCGCGGATCGATGCGACGTGCGTCAGCGGTTACTTCCAACCCCGCGGTGAGGTGTGGCAAGAGCCGATCTATCGAAACGTGTTCGGCTTGCTCGACCAGTTTGGCGACGCTGAGTTGGCAAGCTTGATCGCGCCACGGGCGCTGATCGTCGAAGCGTGCCGCGTGCCGGATGTTTCAGGTCCGCCGCCGGCGCGGCACGATCGCAACGCTTCGGCCGCACCTGGCCGATTGAAGACGCCCCCGGTTGAACAAGTCATCACGGAACTGGATCGCGCGACGCAACTGGTCGACGGACTCAAGCTGGACCGGCCGTTCGAGTTGATCGCTAGTGGCAGCGGCACGGGCCCGTTCGGTAGTCAGCAGGCGTTGGAATCGTTCTTGGCGGCGTTGTACCCCAATGCCCGCGTGGCGTCCCTTTCGACGCCGCCGGAAAGTCTTACCACACAGCACGATCATCGGGCCCGCCTGCGGCGATTATTCGACCAAATCAACGACGACACGCAACACTTGCTGCGCGAGGCCGAAAACGTGCGCAAACAGTACTGGTCGGAAGCCGACCGGGCATCGCGCGACGTGGCGAAGTTTACCGCATCGACCAAGGCATATCGTGAGCGGTTCTACAACGACGTGATCGGCCGCTTCGACCACAAGCCCCTGCCGCCCAATCCGCGGACTCGACAGATTTACGACGAGCCGACGTACACGGGCCACGAAGTGGTGCTCGACGTCTTTCCCGACGTAATCGCCTACGGCATTTTGTTGTTGCCGAAGGGAATTGACGCGGGCGAGCGGCGACCGGTCGTCGTCTGCCAACACGGATTGGAGGGGCGTCCCACCGACGTTGCCGATCCGCAGAAGATCCATCCCGCCTACAATCAATACGCCTGCCGGCTGGCCGAGCGCGGTTTCGTCGTCTATGCGCCGCAGAATCCTTACATCTTTCAAGACAAGTTCCGCACGCTGCAGCGCAAGGCGAACCCGTTGGGCAAGACGCTGTTTTCGATCATCGTGCCCCAGCATCAGGCGCTCGTCGACTGGCTGGCCACGCTGCCGCAAGTCGATCCGGAGCGGATCGCGTTCTATGGGTTGTCGTACGGGGGCAAGACCGCGATGCGCGTGCCGGCGATCGTCGAAGGATATTGCCTGTCGATCTGTTCGGCGGACTTTGACGAATGGATCTGGAAGAATGCGTCCACCCGGGCACCGTACAGTTACGTGACGACTGGAGAGTACGAGATCTTTGAGTTCGATCTGGGAAACACGTTCAACTATGCGGAGATGGCGGCCCTGATCGCGCCCCGGCCATTCATGGTCGAGCGGGGGCATCGCGACGGCGTCGCGCCGGACGAATGGGTAGCGTACGAATACGCGAAAATTCGGTTGCTGTACGCCGATCTACGAATCCCCGAACGTACCGCGATTGAATTCTTCGACGGACCGCATACGATTCACGGCGTCGGCACGTTCGAGTTCTTGCACCGCCATTTGAATTGGCCGGAGCAACTCAACCGATAGCTGCACTGCCCGCGTCGACGCACGTCCTCGAACCAACCACAGATACTTCCAGCCCGCGGCAATCCGCGATGACCGACACGCATCGTCCCAACGTCGAGCCCGCCGGCGACGCCGATCTCTCCGGACGCGAGATCGGAGGATATCGTCTGTTGCGCCAGCTTGGACAGGGTGCGATGGCCGAGGTCTATCTGGCCGAGCAGCTATCGCTCCAGCGCCAGGTAGCCGTCAAGGTGTTGCGTTCCACGCTGGCCAACGACGCGACCTACGTCCGCCGTTTCGATCAAGAGGCCCGCGCCGCGGCGCAACTGGTCAACGCCAACATCGTGCAGATCTACGAGGTGGGTCGGGTCGAGGGCGTACACTTCATTGCTCAGGAATACGTTCAGGGGTCGAACCTGGCCGAGCTGCTCGCGCGCCGCGGACCGCCCACGGTCGAGCGCACGCTTGCGATCCTGCGCCAGGTTGCCGCCGCGCTGGACAAAGCCGCTCAACAAGGGATCGTACATCGCGACATCAAGCCAGAAAACATCATGCTGGCCTCCAGTGGCGAGGTGAAAGTGGCCGACTTCGGCCTGGCGCGACTCTTTAGCCAGGACCAGGCCGCGACCAACCTGACTCAGATCGGCGTCACGATGGGCACGCCGTTGTACATGAGCCCCGAGCAGGTCGAAGGCAAACCACTGGATCCGCGCAGCGACATTTACTCCCTGGGAGTGACGGCCTATCAGATGCTGGCCGGCGAGCCGCCCTTTCGGGCCGAGACCGCGCTGGCCATCGCAGTGCAGCATTTGAAGTCGCAGCCGTCGCGATTGGAAAATGTCCGGCCGGACCTGCCGGACGCTGTTTGCCGGATCGTGCACAAGATGTTGGCCAAGGATCCAAACGAACGCTACGCCTCTCCGCGGGAGTTGCTGCGCGAGCTGCGCGCCGTCTCGGTCGAGCTCTATCCCGACAGCGCCGGCGAAGCGTATGCCGAACCAGAAGACGATGAAGTAGCCGAAACCGTCGAAGCCCGCCGCCACGCGACCGAACGGCTGGCCACCGCGATGAAAACAACCGCCATGCCGGCCTTGCGCCGCCGGCAGATGTGGACCGGTTGGGCCGTGGCAGCGGCGATCTGTTTCGCGGTTGGCGTGGGACTTGCCTTTGCATTCCGCCCTCGTCCGCTCGTTACGTCCGAGGTGGTCGAGGAACAGGTTCCCCGCTACGACTCGGCGGCGCAGCAGTACCTCTTCGCGATGATGCTCAACGACGAGGCGGCCTGGCGCAGCGTCGGCCAGTACTTTCCCGAGAGCGACGACTACGTGCGTCGGGCGAAGCAGGGATTGGCGCGGCTTTACCTGCAAGACTTGGACTTCGAACGGGCCCTCCCGATCTTCGACGAGTTTGCCGACATGAGCAACGTCGAACAGGAATACAAAGCGTTTGGCCTGGCCGGGCAGGCGGTCGTGTTGAATCGGTTGGGCGACTATCGCGCGTCGGCCGCGAGTTTGGCGGAGCTGTTCCCGCTGCGAAATCAACTTTTCGATCGCGACCTGCGATTGCTGGTGCGACTGACTATTGGGCGCAATCGCGAAGCGCTGGGCGAGACGCAGGCGTCGCGTCAGTGGGACGACTGGTTCCTGCGCGAGCCGCCCCCGCCCGAGGAGCCCGGCGAAAACCCACCCGACGGCGCGCCGTAGAGTGAATGCCGCCGTTGGCAGTGCAGTGATCTTGCCCCAGAGCGGTGTGCCGCGAACGATTGTGATGTGAGACACATCGGTGTTGCTGTCAGGTTTTCGCGGATCGTCGGTGCAACATGGCCGCGTTTGCGGCTGGCCCGCGGCCTTCCGGTTGACAGCCGGCAAGCGGTTGGTTACGAAATTAAGCTCGGCTCGACGATTGGACGATACCAAGAGAGTCGGCCGGGTTGACGTGCCACACGCCCCCATCGTCTAGTGGCCCAGGACGTCGGATTCTCAGTCCGAAAACCGGGGTTCGACTCCCCGTGGGGGTACTTTGGCCGGCGGGCGATTGCCTGCCGGCCACTTGCTGGCCGGGCGACCGCTCGCCAGACTTCGCTTGCTCGGCAACCGGTGGCCGGGCAACGGCGCGCTAGACTTTGCCCTCTCGGCAGCAGCCTGCCGGCCATATCGTGCGTCTCCAATGTCTCGTCCCGTCTGGGCCGGGGAATTTCGCGTTGGTCTTCGGAGGCGAATGCGGTTCGTTGCCGAGTGTTGTGTTTCTGTAGCGCAGATTGCTACAGAATCAATGCGCACCGGTAACTCCGCCTGGCCAGACTTGGGCGTCGGCTTTTCTACGAGTTAAAGCTCACCCGGATTCTTGAGCACCCATGCTCGCATCGTCGGCAGAGTTTCGTTCGACACCACACTATTCCTCAATCCCGTCATTCATATCGTGGCGTTCATGTTGGACGGATGATCCGTTGGCGTCAGCTTTGCAACTGCGTGTTGGCGATCGGCGGAGTCATTGCCTGGACAAGGGTTTGTGTGAAGCCAGCACGGTCGGCTGTGGCAATCGAACCGATGTAGCCGTCTGGCCGGATCAACATCAGCGTTGGGTTTAGCAGACCGTAGATGCGTTGGAACGTGCCTGTGATGTCGGCGAGCACCACGTCGGCGTCGGCGTTGACGCCTGCATCGACGGCGACTCGCGTCAACGACGCCCCGGATGTGGGCCACGGCAACGTCTTTAGATCCGCAGCAGCGTCCGGTCCCCAGGCAATCGCGGTAAATTGCGGGCCCTGCATCACCTCGAACAGACGCAGGGAACCGCCGGCTGCATTGAGCAGTTTCGCATCCGGTGCGCGGTCACCGATTTGCAGAGTTGCGGTGCCTTCAGTATTCGCGGGTGCCAGCGGGCCGCCGCTATACCGCAAGTTGAGTTGGCGCTCATCCTTGCCGCGCTTGATGCTCGCGGGATCAAGTTTCGAGATGCCTTCATATTTTTTCGTGGAAAGCTTCAGCACAGCAGCCGCGACCGGCAGCCGCTCAGCCTCGTAGGTGTCCAGCAGCATGTCTGGCGCTCCAGCCAGAACCTGTCCCAGTTTCCAGCCGAGGTTGTATGCGTCCTGCAAACCGGTGTTGAGTCCTTGCGCGCCGGTTGGTGGGTGCACGTGAGCCGCATCTCCTGCCAGCAGCGCCCGCCCCACGCGATATCGTTCGGCCAATCGAATGTTGGGGCGATAAACTGACTTCCAAGTGATCTCCGACAAGCGGATGCGCTTATCGCGAGTGCGGTTGTGTATCCGCTCGACGATCCGGTCCTCGTCGAGCGGTGGTTCTTCATCTGGGCGCAAACGAATCATCCATTGAAACTGCTCGGAATTCGGCAGCGGACAGGCTCCTACGAATCGACCGCTACCACCCGGCCACACATGCCAGCGGTCGCGGCTGAGGCCCGAAACCGTGGCGTCAACGATGACGATCCGGTCCTCCTCTTTGGTCGAACCGTGGAAATCGATTCCGAGCGTACGGCGAACGGTACTCGACCCGCCATCTGCGCCGACCAGGTAGCGGGCACGGATCACTTCGGAATCATTTGTGCCCGCAACGGTTGCCACGATCTCATCTGGGCCCTGCTCGAACCCGACTAATTCACGCCCGAATTCGACGTCGCGGCCCAGACGTTGCAACCGAGCATGCAGCGCCCCGTCGGTACGGTGCTGCGGAATCAACCAGGTATTGGAGTAGGGCACATCGATCGTCGGTTCGCGAAGTGGAATCATGCTCCATGGAATGCAAAACGGTCCCAAGTGAATTCCCAGTGGCGGATACGTTGCTCCTGCCGCCAGAATGTCGTCGAGGGCGCCAAGGTCGTAGAACACCTCCAAGCTGCGAGGCTGGATGCCCTTGGCCCGTGAGCCGTCGAAGGCGTGGGCGGCTTTGTCAATGATTCGCACATTCAGTCCGCGCCGGACCAGATCGATCGCCAGTGCGGTGCCGGTCGGGCCACCGCCAACAACGAGGACATCAAGCAGATCCGTGCTCATCGGTGCGCCTGCTGTTTGGCCCGCTGGGCGAACGCGCTGATTTTCGCGGCCACTACGGCGGCACGCTCAAAGGGCACCATATGCCCACATTCTTCGATGACATACGATTCGTCGGGGTCGAGCAGGCTCCGGACTTCCTCGAACCGAGTGATCGGCGTTACGGAATCCTCAGCGCCCCACAACAACATCGACGGCACCGACAAACTGCCTGTGTGCTCGTACAGATTCTGTCGGGCAGTCAGAGGGAAGTCCGCGATTGTGGAGATTAGCGCATACATCGACCCCTCGAACTCGTAGCATGCCAGGACCATCGCCGACAGCGCCGCGGACTGCTCCGCGTCACGTACATTTTGAGACAGATGCTTTTTCAAGAGCCTTCTGCCCAAGTATTTACCCAGTAGCGCGCCAAGCCATTCATGCCGCAGCAGTCGACTAATCCCGGGTGGTTTCTGCTCCAGTCCGGCCGGCCCGATCACGGTCAGCGTCGACGTCTGCTCAACGTGTTTTTCGACAAATGCCATCGCAACGAGCGCACCCATCGAGGCTCCCATGACGTGCCAGGGGCCGACGAGCCGCAGCTCAGTCGTCAGATCCGACAATTGACGGACGAAGAGTGCCTCGTCGTAAACCGCGCGCACCCGGTCGGAGTAGCCGCGCCCGTAGCCGCTGACGGCCAGCGTGCGGAACCCTTGGCGATGTAACTCGTCGGCAAGTTGGTCCCAGTAGAAGAGAGGAATCGTCAGCCCGCCAACAAGCAAGACCAGCTCGCCAGTCTCGGGACCAGATAGTTCGTAGTGGGTGACACCGTCAGAGCATTGCGCGAAGCTGCCGCGCAGCTCCGTGCGAGTTGACGCGCCCAATTTACGTCGCTCGCCGCGGGCTATGAAGTACCTCATGGCTTTGCCTGGTGTTGTGTACTCTGCACGGTGGATAGGTCTGAGACGAGGAAGTCACGGATGGCATTCGCGACCCACTCGGGTGCCTCTTCCGGCAGCAGATGGCCTCCGCGGGCATAGGACAGTTCCCGACTGGCGGGTAGGTCGCGGGCGAAATGCTGACCATCGATTGTATCACTGCGCAGAATCAGCGTCGGGGCGGCGATCTGCGGGATCTCGCCAGTGCGATCGACTTGATTGGTGTTGGCAAAGTCGATGAACGCTGCCTGGTTTCCTGGCCGCATCATCATCGCGTGCACCCGATCGACCATGTTCTCGTCGACGATCGTAGAGCCAGTCCCCACGGCAGACCGCAGGCTGCGTTCAATGGCGGACCGGGTCGTCAACCTCCGCAATAGCATCCGCGTCAGCGGATTCCGCGCCAGTCGTAAGCCGAGTGGCAGCGATTTGTCCGGGTAGCCTGTCGAATTGATCAGCACCAGACGTTGCACGCGCTGCGGGTCGTCGAGCGCGAGATTCCACGCGATGTTTCCACCCAGCGAGTTGCCCACTACCGCAGCGACCTGCACGCCAAGGGCATCCAGAAACGCCGCCACTGTTTCTGCGAACGTCTGAATTCGGTAGTCACGGTCAGGCCGCGGACCGGTCAGCCCGAAACCGGGAATATCGGGGCGAATCACATCGAACGACGACGACAAGAGTGCCGTTACGCGGTCGAAACTGTGCAGCGACGAGCCGCTGCCATGTAGGAGTAGGACCGCCGGTCCGGCACCGGCCCGTTTGTAATGGACGTTCAGGCCCTCGACGGTCGTGAAGCGCGAATCTGGATCAATGTAATCGTCCGCTACTCGTCGCGTTTTCATAACGGCAACAGTGTTGCCGAAATAATCACTAAGGTCAAGTGGCGTCACTCATACCGGCCAGTCCAGCCACAATCAGGTCAAGCCCGAAGCGGAATTCCTCTTCCAGGGTCTCTTGGGTTAACACGTCGGCGACTCTCAGGGTGGCCGGGAACCGGGCAGGATCAAGCTGGTGATAAAGGGCGCGAATGCGCGCGGAGTCCGCGTCGGCCGCTGCGTTGTGAAGTTGAACTTGGACGGCGAACCCGAGCACGAAATGGGCAATGGTTGCATAGGCGCGGGCGGCAGCTTCTCGGGAGAAGCCGTTGTCGAGCAGAAGTGCAAGTATCTGCTCTCGGAAGATCATTGCGTTGGGGCCGGTTGGAACTTGCTCGATGAGCAATGGAGCGACGCGCCGATGGCGCCTTAGCGTGTCGAAGGCTGCCTGGGCTGCTGTCAGGCAGGCCCGCTGCCAGTCGTCGCCCTGGAACAACTCAGGGGCGACTTCGATTTCGCCGAACACACGGTCGACGACATGGGCGATCAGTTCGGCGCGATTGGCTACTGCCCTATAAAGCGTGGCCGTGCCGGTGCCCAGCCTTTGAGCAAGCGTGCGCATCGACAGCGCCTCGGCTCCCTCCTCGTCGACGACACGAAGCGCCATGTCCACGATCCGATCGAACGGAACGCGTGGTCGGCCGGGTGATGGGCGTTGTCGACTGTTGCGTTGCACGCCGGAGGCTTTGCCAGCGTGTTTACTCATCTTGGAAAGAGCGGACCGACGAGACATTCCATCACCATATCCGATCCGTTGCATGCACGCCATTTCCACCCATGACTCAGGTTGGCGAGCAGTGGCGGTGCCACCCACACTACCACAGAGTTCCTAGTTCGGATCGCCTCAGGTAGGTGCGGCCAGGCGTGGAAAGTACCGGATGGGCTGACGCCCGTTGGGCGCACGTTCTCTTGAGCAAGGCCGGGAGTGCTGCCCCGGGGCACGAGCTTTTACGTCCAATGGGTCGCGCGCCGTAAGTGCGTTGATAAGTGCCCCGCCCGGTTTGGACTTTTCCAGGCTTCGGCGGGGAGGGGATAGGGGTAGGGTTCCGATTTGTCCTAACTCCTCATATCGGAAGAGCGGCTTCGCCCTGGAACGTCGGCGGAGCCACAGGTTCCTCGTCCCGTCTCGGATCGGGGCGTTTTGCGTTGGCAGCCAGTGCCGCGTGTGGCACGCTACTGGCTATACATAACCTCCTGAATGGTGACGTCCTGAACGTCGTGAAGGTTCGAATTCGGCAGTCCCTGCCTGCTAGGAAATTTCTAGTTTCTTCCAAGCCTGCCAGGAAAAGAAGAAGGCCAAGGAGAGTTCAGCAAACGAACAGCCGAAGGGACACATCGGTCAAATCGACGCGGAGCGGTGCCGCGGGCACGCGGACCAAATGGTCCGCAGAGCGGCCAAAGAGACGCTTGACGGATTGCTCGACGCGAATGCAGACCGCATGTGCCAGTCGAAGCGCTACCAGCGGATGCCGAACGGCGCCGATCCGCAGGCTGGTCAGCTACGCCCGCAAGCTGCATTCTCACACCGGCGACGTGACGGTCGGGGTTCCGCGGCTACTGGGGAAACTCGTCTGCGTGGCTACGGCGGACTGGCCACTGCTTGTTACCCCGAAACGAACCCTGTTCAAATAGCAATCACGCCTGCCTAATCCGCAACTTCTTGAAAACGTCTTCTAGCTGATCGAGCGCAACTGGTTTGGTGAGAATCTCATCGAGTGATTCCCGACCCTCCATTTGACCGATGTCGCCTTCGCGGTGACCGGTTAACGCACAGAGGAATGGGGTATCTTCACCATGCCGTTCGCGAAGTCGGCGGGCAATTTCAATTCCGCTGATTTCAGGCAATTCAATATCTAGAAAGACGATGTCTGGCTGGAAAGTGGTAACTGCATCGACTACGGAATTACCCTCATGGGCGAACTTGATCTCAGCGTTGCAGAGTGAATTCAGCATTCGGCCGGTCATCTTTGCCGTTCCAACGCTATCGTCGACGATCAACACGCGTTGCACGTCACGCACTGACGCTTCATTCCCCTTCGTGGCCCGCTCATCGCTCGCGGCAGCGTTGTCTCCGGACGAGCGTTCACCATCTGCACGACGGCCCATTTTCACGATGAAGCATGAGCCTTGATTCAACTTGGTATCCACTTCAATCGACCCGCCATGCCCAGTGACGATTCGATGAACGATAGCAAGTCCCAGCCCAGTGCTCTTTTCGCCGCCCGCGGTCGTGACTGCACCCGTCGCGAAAGGCGAGAAAAGAGCATCCAACTCGTCTTCTGGGATTCCAGGACCATGATCGCGCACGCGAATCTCGAACTCATGGTCCGAATAGGCAAGCGTCACTTCGACTTCTGATCCAGTGGGAGCGTATTTGACCGCGTTTCCAATTAAGTTGTTGAGCACCTGTTCGAACTTGTGCAAATCGATCTGAGCATCACAATTCTGGGCGGGGCACTCGTAGCGAATGGTGACAAGTTTCTCGGCCGCCAGGAGCGAATTGCGTCGGACGCTCGATTCGACCAGCGAATTGACATCTGCGTGGGTAAACTTGACGTCGAAATGGCCGGCGTCGATGGCGGAGATGTCGAGTAAGTCATTGACAATCGACAGCATCAGCCGGCCCTGCTGCGCAATGCTTTCAAGCATTTCACGTTGAGCAGGACTGAGCGACCCCGCACTTTCGCGTAGCAGAAAGTCGCTCTGCAACTCGATGAGCGCAAGCGGGTTCCGTAAATCGTGAGCGACGATACCAAGGGCAAGGTTTTTCTCGTCGTTCAGTCTGCGCAGGACAGCTCGCTGTTTCTGCACTTGACGTTGGGTCGTGAGCAACTCGTTCGTGATGCGCGTTAGTTCTTCAAACTCCCGCTCTCCCGGACCAACGGTCGGTTGACATTCCTCCGTTTTCGCCTTCACCGGATCAGTCATTGGTGCTAACAAGTTTTTTCGCGACGAGTAGAGCATCCTCTGCGTTCAGGGCCATGGCATCGGCTCCGACAGATTGGACGAGCGTCGGTTCGATTAGGAATGGTCGTCCTCCGACCATGATTTTGACGTGCGCGAACTGCGGATCTTGCCGGATCAACTCGATGGTTTGCTGCAACGGCCCCAAATGGAACCCCATTGTAGCAGAAAGAGCTAGAATCTGAGCCCGCTCCTGGGCCACCACGTCAAGAATTGCGGAAATCGGCGTGTTCGCTCCAAGGTACATGGTGTTCCAGCCATCAAGTTCCAGCAGGTCCGCCACCATTCGAAGTCCGATTTCGTGAAGATCGCCGGCCACGCACGTCGCCACCACCGGTCCGCTAGAAGCTTTGCCGGCAAAGACGTCAGGGTACAGACGAGACATCACCCACTGCGTGACCGCCGTGCAGTAGTGCTCTTGCGCAACCGTGAGTTCCCCTCGGTGCCACAGTCGACCAATTTCATACTGCACCGGCTGAAGAACACGAATGTAGATATCTTTGAGGGGAATACCGTCATCGAGGGCGCCTAAAATTGCATTCGCGGCATCGGTGCGATTGCCTCGAAGCAACAAGTCCAAGAAATGTTTTGCAATTGCGTCCGTAGCGGTCCCTTCTTTTAGATGGGTTGTTACCGGTAGAGGTTCCCGTTGGAGAGTCGTTAAGACGGGGTCGAAATACTCTGAGAGAAGCTCTTGCTGCGCTGGAAAGGCGAGGAGTAGCGTTCGTTTGGCCAGCCTCATGTATTGAGCAAGCTCGGCAACGGGGACGCCGTGGGTTGCCAGTAGTTGTTGGGTCCACTCAGCGTAATCAAGAAATAGGCTGGCGCGTTGGGTCTGCAACGACGCCGCCAAATACCGCAAATGAAACACGGCGTCCTCGAGGCATTTTCGCTTTTCCGCGTCGCCAGAGTGAGTAGCTGATTGAGGTCGCTGCTGAAAGTGCTGATCAACAATCTGCTGAGCGAGTTCGTTAGCCCGAGCCTCAATTGATCGGGCGAGTTCTTTTTCGACACTCATGAACAAATATGGTCGAAGCAAGTAATTCGATTCTTGCCAGGCACGAGCTTCAGTCCCGCCGGAATTCCAACATGAGATTCTTTGTATCGGTGACTGCGATGCCACGTTTCAAAGTCATCCTTGCTTCTCCAAAAAGTCATTAGCCAAACCGCTGCTGGTTCGTCGACGGGGCTGATCACCTCCATGCGAATGAACCCCGGAGCGCTCTCGACCTGGTGCGGACGGTTGCGGAACGCTTCGCGCACTTCTTCGACCTTATCGTTGGCAATGACGAACTGGCTGACGACGACGTACATTTGGCAGTTCCAAGTCTCGAATACTAGTGAGGCTGTATTCTAGCACTGCGTAGCTCGTTGCATCCAACGAAAACAATCGATTGTCGCTCTTCGTTGGTGTAACGTTGCTTCTGTAGACAGCGCGCAAGGTATTCGCATGTGGGGCTTGGCTCCGCTACGACTCGCCACGTGAGCCTTTGCCGGTTGCTTCTGCCGCGCCACTGAAGCACACCAACATGGCAACGGTTCCGTCGAAAGTCGCCGCATGGGCAACACTTGGAAGCGTGGCCCGGCGAGACCGAATGCCGATAAACAAACGGATCGGCCAAGAAAAATACAGTCCGAAGAAATTGCTGCGGCGCGGCGGCGGCACGCCCCTGGGCCGGAATCGGCCCGACGCGGAGGCTTCGTGAAAGCGCGGTCGATCCCGCAATTGCACCGACAATGCCATGAATTCATTCGGACACCAGGTCGAGAAACAACGGCCCCGGCCCGACAACTTCTCAAGGCCATGGCCCCCGAAGCGGGCTACTTGCCGAGCGAATTCGAGTTATACTGTTGGGATAGGCGCCGATGCCAATTTCCGGCTCCCCCGCCGGCGCCGGTAATGGCCGAGTTACCTCCCGCCCGACTTTCCCGCCGATGCACTCTATCTCGACTAGGATGCCGCAGTTACGTCGATTGGCATGGGCCGCAACCGGTCTGTGCATGGTGGCAGTCTCCGCGAGCGGTTGCGGTATGAAGGCCGGGGACGACGCAGCCCCGCCGATCCCAAACGTCAAAGTGGCGTCGGTCACGTTTGCCGAAATCGCGATGCAAGTGCCTGTCGTCGGCACGGTCACCCCGTCGGAAACCAGCGACGTTGCCGCGCCGATCGCCGGCCTGGTCGTCGAATATCCGGTCGGCGAAGGTGAGTTCATTCGTCAGGGCGAGGCGCTGGCCCGGCTCGACACGACGGCGCTTGCGATCCAAATCGAAAAGGCCAAGGCCCTGCTCTCGCAGCAGGAACAGCTCTACCGCGAATTGGAAAAAGGCTATCGGCCCGAGGAAGTGGCCGGGGCGCGAGCGCGGATGTTGTCGGCGGCGGCGGATCACCAACGCGCGCTGGCCCGGCACAAGCGGTTGGAAGAGATTCGTTCGCGCTCGGTGCCCGCGTTGACGGCCGAGCAGTTCGAAGAGGCGCGTTTCGAATTGGAGCGCACGCGCCAGTCACATGCGGCCGCGCGATCGGACTTTGAGATGATGTCGGCCGGCTATCCGACTGAACAGGTTGCGGCCGCGAAGGCCTCGATGCAGGCGCAAATGCAGGAAGTTCGCCGCCTGGAAGATGAATTGAAAAAGCACGTCGTCACCGCGCCGTTCGACGGCTTCGTCGTCGCCGAACATACCGACGTCGGCGAATGGGTCGACCTCGGGGGCGGCGTTGCTACGCTGGTTCGGCTCGACGAAGTCGAGGTGCGGGTCAACGTCAACGAGTCGCAGGTCGATCAGATCCGGGTCGGGCAGGACGTCGACGTGCGCGTGGACGCGCTCGGCAGAAACACGGTCAAAGGACGCGTGCAGTTCATCGTGCCCAAGACCGAGTGGCAGCAGGGTAGCCGCAGTTTTCCGGTCGTGGTGCGGATGAAGAATCAGATCACCAACGGCGTGCCCCGCCTGAAGGAAGGCATGGTGGCGCGGATCACGTTTCGTGGCCCGCCGCGACGCGGCCTTTTGGCGCACAAGGACGCCATCGTTCGGTCCGCGGGACTGTCGACGGTTTTCGTCGTTGAAGACGACAACACGGTGCGCGCCGTCGATGTTCAAGAGGGACTTAGCGAAGGCGAGTTCATCGAAGTGGCCGGCGACTTGCAGCAGGGCGACCTGCTGGTAACCGACGGCGTCGAACGACTGCAGCCGTACGAGCAGGTCAGCATCTTGAATCGACCCACGTCGGACGGCCAGACTGGGCCCGCGGCCCAAACGGCTGGCGCGCCCGAAGATGCCGAGCCGGTTACTACCGGCGGAGACTAGCGGCAGCATAGAGCCGATCCATCGATTTCACACAGCCAACGTGATCGACACCCCCGAAAACTTCATCGACGAGCCTGAACCCCGACATCGTGATTACTACTGCCGCGCCTCGCGCTCCACGAACAGTGGCCGCGCCGGCACGGCCCATCTGAAGTAGCGGCACCCATGCGTATTTCCGACTTTGCCATCGCGAACCCGGTGAAAGTTGTCGTCGGGGTTATTCTGGTCGGAATGTTCGGGCTGATTTCTTTGTTCGGCGTGCCGGTGCAAATGACGCCGGAGGTCACCCGACCTGTAATCCGCGTGCGTACCGAGTGGCCGGGCGCCGGCCCCCAGGAAATCGAGAACGACATCGTCTCGAAGCAGGAGGAGCAGCTTCAAGATATCGAGGGGATGATCGACTTTCGCAGCACTTGTTACGACGGGGGCGGCGATATCGAGATGGAGTTCCGAGTCGGCACGAACATCAACTCGACGCTGCTGAAGGTCGCCAACAGTCTGGATCAAGTCGAGAACTATCCGCCCGACGCCGACGAGCCGACGATCTATACGTCGAGTTCGACGAGCAACTCGATTGCGTACCTAAGATTGATGGCGATGCCGCCGAGCCGGCAGCAACTCGAGGCATTCCGCGATGCCCATCCGGAAGTCGCCGAGCCGATCAGCAAGTTATTGGCGCGCGACACGATCGAAACCGTCCATGTCTACGGCTTGGCCCGCCGCTACCCGGTGCTCAACGAGCTGATCAAGAACGATCCGAAAGTGCTCACGATGCGCCAATTCGCCGAGGACGTGGTCGCGGCCCGCGTGGCCAATGTTTCCGGCGTTTCCGAAGCCGAAATCTATGGCGGAAGCCAGCCGGAGCTGCGGGTCGTTATCGATCCCGCGCGGCTGGCAGCACACCAGATCACGATCGAAGATCTTCGCGCTGCGTTGGTTGCGCAGAACGCGGACGTATCGGGTGGCGACCTGTGGGAGGGCAAGCGTCGCTACATGATCCGCACGCTGGGTCAATTCTATACGCCCCAGGACGTCGAAAACGTGATCGTGGCCTACCGCGACGGTGCTCCGGTCTATGTCAAGGACCTTGCGTCGGTGCAGTTGACCAGCTCGAAAACACAGGGCGCCGGTCATCAGCGAGGTGTCGAGTCGTTGACGCTCGCCGTGCGCCGCACCGAAGGCACGAACGTCCTGGAGGTAATGAACGGCGTGATGGCCGTCGTCGACGAGTTGAACGAGTCGATCCTGCCAGCGATGCGACTAAAGCTGATTCCCGGCTACGACGAGACGGTGTACATCCGCAGCGCGACGCGTCTGGTGCGCAACAACATCTTTATCGGCGGCGCGTTGGCGATTTGCGTGCTGTTGCTGTTTCTGCGCAGCGGCCGGTCCACGCTGGTCGTCGCGTTGGCAATTCCGATCAGTTGCCTGGGCACGTTTTTGGTCATTCGCCTGCTGGGACGTTCAATCAACGTGATCAGTCTGGCCGGTATGTCGTTTGCCATCGGCATGGTGGTCGACGCAGCGATCGTCGTCATCGAAAACATCTACAGCCACTATCAACAGGGCGAAAAGCCGTTCGTGGCGGCCAGTCGTGGCACCAGTGAAGTTTGGGGTGCGATCCTGGCCAGCACCTTAACGACCCTGGCGGTCTTTCTGCCGGTGATCTTCATCCAGGAAGAGGCGGGCCAGTTGTTTCGCGACATCGCGATCGCGATCAGCGCCGGGGTGTCGATCAGCCTGATTGTGTCGCTGACCGTGATCCCCACCGGAGCGGCCCGATTGCTTCGCGAGCGAGAACATCATCACGAGCTGGAACCACACGACGGGTGGCTCAGCCGTGTGGCGCGCTCTTGGAACGACTGGATTGTGACCGTAACCGAGCGGCTGCAGGATGGTGATGTGAGCCGGCCAGCGATGGCCGTTGTCGTCGTGCTGTTCTGCTTGGGCGCGCTGTGCCTGGTGCCGGTGCGTTGGGTCGCCATCGAATCGTGGCCGCATCGCATCATGCAGCCGAATTTGCTCTGGCTGGCCGCCGTCGGGATTGCAATTGTGTTGTTCGTGCCGATGGCGTTTCGCGCGAAGCGGCTGGCGATTGTCTTGACGATGATCATGTTGTCGATGGGGCTCAGCTATCGATTGATGTTGCCGGCCGACTATCTACCGGAAGGAAACAAGAATCTGATCAACGGCCGGTTGAACATGCCCGCCGGGTACAACATCGACCAGATGATGGCCATTGGTTCGATGATCGAAGAGCGGTTGCAGCCCTACTGGGAGGCCGAGGAGGGCAGCCCGGAAGAGGCCGCGCTGGATGGGCCGCGGATCGCCGACTTTTTCTTCGTGGCCTATCGCGGCGGAACGTTTATGGGTGCGCGCGCCGCCGAACCGGAACGCGCGCACGAGTTGATTCCCGTCTTGCGACGCGCAACCAGCGGCATTCCTGGGGTGACGGCGTTCATTAGCCAGTCGGGCCTGTTCGAGCGGCGCAGCTCCGGCGGACGCAACATCGAAATCGAGGTCAGCGGACCAGAGCTCGAGAAGCTGGTTGGCATTGCCCGGCGCATCACCGGCGAGGTCCGCCGGATGTACAGTCCGGAAGAAACCGAAAGCAGCGTCGAGACATCGCCCAAGCTCGACATGCAAAGCCCCGAGCTTCATATCCGCCGCAATGCCGAGAAGGCCGCCGAAAGCGGCGTTAGCAACGTGGAGCTTGGCTACGCGATCGATGCACTGGTCGACGGTGCGTACGCGGGCCGCTACTGGCATCAGGGCAAGGAAATCGACTTAAAGATCTACGGCGCCGACCAGTTCAGCAGCCGGACGCAGGACATCGCCGCGCTGCCGATCGGTACGCCCAGTGGCGAATTGATCAGCATCAGCGACGTGGCCGACGTGGCTTTGTCTTCCGGGCCCGAGCAAGTCCAGCGCATCGACCGCGAACGAGCGTTCATTGTCCGCGTGCAACCTGGTCCGGGTATCGCCCTGGAAGAGGCCATGCAGCGCATCGACCGCGAAGTCCTACAGCCAATTCGCGATTCCGGCGATCTGCAGGGCATCTACCATCTGAACCTTGCCGGAACGGCCGACAGCCTGCGGCAGATGCGTACCGCCCTGTCCGGGAGCATGATCCTAGCTTTGGTGATCACGTTCCTGCTCATCGCGGCGCTGTACGAGTCGTTTTTGTATCCCCTGGTCATCATGATCAGCGTGCCGATGGCCGCTGTCGGCGGATTCGCCGCGCTGCGATTGCAATACCTGTACAGCGGGCAGCGGCTCGATACGCTGACGATGCTCGGCTTCATCATTCTGATCGGGACGGTTGTCAACAACGCCATTCTGATCGTCAACCAGGCGCTCAACTACATTCGCCACGAGGGCCGCCATCATCGTGAAGCCGTGACCGAAAGCGTTCGCGGGCGAATTCGTCCAATCTTCATGAGCACGATGACGACCGTGTTAGGAATGTTGCCGCTAGTTTGCCTGCCGGGCGCCGGCAGCGAACTGTATCGCGGATTGGGCAGCGTGGTCGTCGGTGGTTTGCTCGTCTCGACGATTTTCACGCTGTTCTTAGTGCCAATTCTCTTCACGCTCACGTTCGAGCTGCGGCAACACGTGGTCAGCGAAGGCTGGCTGAGCCGCCTGCGTCCGGCCCCCGCGCCCCAAGTGGCAACCGCCGGCGCGCCGCTAACCGTGCCCGCGTCGGCCAAACTAGGGCCGGCTCCCAAGCCCTTCGACGGGCCACCGGCACACGGCCCCGACAAGTAGCGGGTTGCGCTCACCGTCTGTCCGCGGGCGGGATGCGCGTCTTCAATCGGCACGATTGACCGGGTCGGGCTACCCATTGCCTTTCATCGTGGGCAAAACTGCGCGCAACGTGCGTCGCCTGGTCATCTGTTGTACAACGTACTCGCCCCCGTTGCGCGCACCAATTGTTCGAAGGAGGAACGCCCGATGACGACCTCGCCGCATAATCAGTCGATGCTCCCTGCCGGATCGTTCCGAGATCGAACAATCGTCGTCACCGGCGGCGGCACAGGTTTAGGGCGCTCGATGGGGCAGTATTTCGTCGAATTGGGCGCGAACCTGGCCATCTGCGGGCGGCGCCGCGACGTGATCGAGCAGACCGCGCGCGAGATTGCCGAGTCGTCCGGCGGTCAGGTGTTCGCGCTGCCCTGCGATGTACGCCAGCCAGAACAGGTCGAGGCGTTTCTCGACGCGGTGACCGAGCGCTTCGGAACGATTCACAGCCTGGTCAACAACGCGGCAGGCAATTTTGTTTGCCCCACGGAGCGGCTCAGCTACAACGCCATCAACACCGTCGTCGATATCGTGCTCAAGGGCACGTACAACTTTACGCTCGCCGCCGGCAAACGCTGGATCGAACAGCGTACCGCGGCTTCCGTTCTCAACATCAGCACGACTTACGCCTGGACCGGTTCCGGCTACGTGGTTCCTTCGGCGGTGGCGAAAGCCGGTGCGCTCATGCTCGTGCGATCGCTCGCATCGGAGTGGGGGAAGTACGGTATCCGAATCAACGCGATCGCGCCCGGCGCATTTCCGACGGAAGGGGCCTGGTCGCGGCTCCGCCCGGAGCAGTTGGGCGACGAGAACGACATGCGGCGCGAGAAAATACCGCTGCAGCGCTACGGCGAACATCAGGAGCTATCAAATCTGGCCGCGTACTTGATTTCGGACTTCGCCTCGTACGTTACCGGCACGTGTGTGACGATTGACGGAGGCTCCTGGCTCCGCGGCGCCGGCCAATTCAACGATCTGGAGCACGTCTCGTCGGACCAGTGGGACACGCTGCAGGCCGCGATCAAGGCACGCAAGAAGTGAGCGGTCGTCGCGCGATCGCCAGCAGGCAAAGCCTGTTTTCGATCATCGCGGCGGCAGGGCACGTTTCGCCGCGACGGCGACTTCGGTTATGATCATGCAGCCCGGCATGTCCAATGCCGATGGGCAACCATCTGCATCGCGCAATCTGACCCAGCTATGAAGAACCAACCGTCGATCTGCATCATTGGCGCCGGCATCAGCGGCCTGACCATGATGAAGGCGCTGCGCGATCGCGGCATTGCGTACACGACGTACGAAAAGAGTGACCAGCTCGGCGGCAACTGGGTCTTTCGCAACAGCAACGGCATGTCGAGCGCGTATCGCTCGCTGCACATCGATTCGTCGCGCTATTCGATCGCATTCGACGACTTTCCGTTCCCCGACGAGTTTCCCGACTTCCCGCACCACACCCAGATTCTGGCCTACTTCAAAGCCTATGCCGAGCATTTCGGTCTCGCGGACGGCATCCAGTTCAACACGGGTGTCGAACGGGCCGAACGGACGGCTGACGGCACTTGGCGAATCACATTGGACAACGGGCAGCAGCACACATTCGACTTGCTGGTCGTCGGCAACGGTCATCATTGGGACGCCCGGTGGCCGGAACCGCCGTTTTCGGGCGAGTTCGACGGCGTTCAGATGCACTCGCACGAGTACATTGACGCGTTCACTCCACACGACCTGCACGGCAAGCGCGTGCTGGTGGTTGGAGTGGGCAATAGCGCGATGGACATTTCCTGCGAGTTGAGCCATCGCGGCGTGGCCGCGCGCCTGATGGTTTCCACACGACGCGGCGCGGTCGTCATTCCGAAGTACCTGTTCGGCCGGCCGCTCGACGCGATCATTCGCACCCGGCCCTGGCTGCCGCTCTTGCCGCAACGGATGTTCGGGGCTTTCTTGATTCGTTTGGCCGTGGGTCGCATGGATTCGTACGGTCTGCCGCAGCCGCATCATCGCATCTGGCAGACCCATCCGACGGTTTCCAGCGAGTTTCTGATTCGGGCCGGCAGCGGCGATATCACCGTCAAGCCGAACATCGAACGCTTGCTGGGTGACCGCGTGCGATTCGTCGACGGCAGCGAGGAACCGTTCGACGCGATCATCTATGCCACGGGCTATCGCATCACGTTTCCCTTCTTTGATCCAGACTTCCTGTCGGTCGACGACAACGACTTTCCGCTGTTCAAGCGGGCGCTCAAGCCGGGGATCGACAATTTGGTCTTCGTCGGTTTCGCGCAGGCCGTGCCGAGCATCATCAAGTTCGTCGAGATTCAAACCCGTTGGCTGGCCGCCTTCATCGCCGGCGACTACCAACTACCGCCGGTCGACGAGATGGAGCGGATCATGGCTCGCGATCAACGCAACGCAAACGCCCATTTCGTCTCGAGCAAGCGGCACACGATGCAAGTGGACACGGCGATCTACGAGCGCGATTTGCGCAAGGAATGGAAGCGCGGCGCGCGGCGAGCCGCCCGCCACAGACGGGGCGATGGTTCGGTGGAGCAGGTCGCGGCACAAGCCTCCGCAGGGGGCCGCGCACCATGAACGTCATTGTCACCGGCGCCGCAAGCGGAATCGGATGCCGGTTGGCCACGCTTTTGGTTCGCGCCGGTCATAGCCTGATCGCCACCGACATCGACTTTGCCCGCCTCAAACAGGCTTCCACCGAACTGTATTGGCCAGCCGACTCGGTGCTGATTGCACAGCAGGACGTCGCTAGCCCGCGGGCGTGGGCCGAGCTGATGGCCGTGGCCGAAAAGCGATTCGGCCGACTCGACGCCGTGGTCAACGTAGCTGGGGTGTTGCGCGTCGAGGCGGTGCAGGCATTGCGCCCGGAGAGCATCGCGCTACAGATCGATGTCAACGTGAAAGGCGTGATGCTTGGGACGCAGGCGGCGGCCGGATTGATGGTGCGGCAGCAGCACGGCCACATTGTCAACATTGCGTCGCTGGCCGCACTGGCGCCGATCCCGGGCATTGCCGTCTATTCGGGCAGCAAGTTCGCGGTGCGCGGGTTTTCGCTGGCGGCGGCGCAGGAGCTTGAACCGCACGGCGTGGTGGTGTCGGTGGTCTGCCCCGACGCGGTCGACACGCCGATGGTCGACTATCAATTGGATCAGCCTGGCGCGGCGCTGACGTTTTCGGGTCCGCGCGTGCTGACAACCGACGAAGTCGCCAGTGCCATCGTGCAGTTGTTGGCGAGGCCGCGACGCGAGTTGGTCATCCCTTGGCGGCGAGGGCTGTTGGCCCGCGTGAGCAATTTGTTGCCCCGTGCGTTGAACCGCCGGTTGATCAAGCGGCTGGCGTCCAAAGGGCGCGACCGCCAGGAATTGCTTCGCGGCCAGCGCGGCGCCTAGCGTCACGCGGCGAAATCGGACAGAATTCGTCTGCGGCGCAGCGCGCTTGCGCCCACCAACTGTTGACCGCTCGGAGGAACACGATGATTGCACAAACGTTGCCGTTCGGCGATGGCACGATCGACGCGCAATTGCCCGACCGAGCACAAATCGTTAAGGGAAGCCAATCCAACACGCGCATCGAGCCGCTGGCCGATCCTGCCTCCGCGGTGCGCGAGGCGTTGGCCCAGCCAATGGGCATGCCGCGAATCAAGGAACTGGTCAAGCCGGGCAGCCGCGTGTTGATCGCGTTCGACGATCCGACCGTGCCCTGCTATGGGCCGATTCGCCAACTGGCCGTCGACGCTGTGCTCGAGGAGTTGGCCGCCGCCGGCGTCGACGAGGAACAAGTCACGCTCATGTGCGCCAACGCGCTGCACCGCAAATAGACGCACGAGGAACTGTCGGCCGGCCTGGGCGAGGAGCTGGTTGCCCGATTCGGCGACCGGTTGCAGTGTCACGACGCCGAGGATCCCGAAGCCATCGTCAATTTCGGCACAACGCCCGAGGGGTACGACGTCGAAGTCCATCGGCTGGTGGCCGAGTGCGATCTGACCGTGTACGTCAATGCCGGCTACTACCTGGGCTTTGGCGGCGGCTGGAAAAGCGTGTGCGTCGGACTATCAACTTGGAAGAGCATTCGCTGGACGCACACGCCCGACGGCATGTCGATGTCGCTGCACAAGAACCGCATGCACGCCGTGTTCGACGCGATGGGCAAGCATCTGGAGGCGCGGCTGGGGCGGCGGATCTTCAAGATCGAGACCGTGCTGGCCAACCCGTTTCAAACGGGCCATGTCTTTGCCGGCGGCGTCGACGAAACGCGCCACGCGGCAATCGAAGCGCTCAGCGCCGTGCATCAGCCCCGTCGCGCGGCGGGCAATCCGGCGGACATCGTCATGTACGGCGTGCCGGCCTGGAGTCCGTACGCCACGTTCGCGCACATGAATCCCATCCTAACGCTGATCTCGTCTGGCTTAGGGTATCTCGGCGGCTACATTCAGGCGCTGGGTAATCCGGGCTGCTCGGTGATTTTGGCCACGCCCTGCCCCGACCAGTGGGACATGGAGCATCATCCGGCGTACCGCGAAGTTTGGGACCAGGTACTGTCGGTCAGTCGCGACCCGTACGAAATCAGCGAGCGGTGGATCGACGAGTATGCCACGCGTGCGGACTACATCGATCAATATCGCAACGGCGTCGCGTTCCATCCGGTGCATGCGATCCTGGCAACGCACCCGTTGAAGCGGTTGCAGCACGCGGGCCGGATATTCGTGGCCGGAGCGGTCGATCCGGCCCTGCCCCGCCATCTCGGCTACGAGCCAACCGCCACGGTCGAAGAGGCGTTGGAAGCGTCCGAAGCGATCCACGGCTCCGACGCCCCGATCGTCTGCGTGGATGTGCCGAATCGGTTGTAGACCAGGTCTTGTCCGCTAGGCAAGTCGCTCGCGCGCTCGGATGCAGACACCTGCTCCTACTGCTTCAGAAACTTGAAGCAGACCGGCGCTCCGACCTTGAGCAGTTGGCCTGTCGGCGTCAGCTTGCCTGAATCCTGGTCAACCCGAAAAACCGTGAACGTGCCCGAGCCCTGGTTGCCGGCCAGCAGGAACTGGCCCGTCGGGTCGATGCCAAAGTTGCGGGGCGTCTCGCCTTGGGTCGATTCATTTTCGACGAACGTGAGTTTGCCCGTCGCCGGGTCGATCGAAAACACCGTGATGCTGTCGTGCCCGCGGTTCGAACCGTAGACGAACTTGCCGGACGGATGCACTTGGACTTCGGCCGTGCTGTAGCCCGGCTCGACCTTTTCGCCGTCGGGCAGCGTGGTGATGGTTTGCACTTCGGTCAGTACACCGGCCTCGGGGTCGTACCGGAAGGCCGTGACCGTGCAGGCCATTTCGTTGATCACATACGCATACTTGGCCGACGGATGAAAGGCAAAATGGCGCGGGCCGGAGCCGGGCGCGACCTTCGCCGCCGGCGGATCGTTGGCCGTCAGTTTGGCCTTGGCCGGGTCGAGTCGATAAACCAGCACCTTATCCAGTCCCAAATCGGCCGCCACGGCAAACTTGTTGGCCGGGTCGACGTTGATCGAATGGGCATGCGGGCCGGACTGGCGGGCCTTGTTCACGCTGCTCCCTTCGTGCTGAATGGCCGTTGCCGCCGGAGCAAGCTTGCCATCGGACTCGATCGGCATCGCAGCCACGCTGCCACCGCCGTAATTGGCGACCAATACGGCCTGGCCTGACTTGTCGACAACCAGGTGACACGGTCCGGCCCCTTCGGAAGGTTGCTGGTTGAGCAGCGTCAACTGGCCGCTGTCCGCGTCGATCGCAAACGCGCTGACGCCGCCAGTTCGCTTGCCGTCCAGGTCGCTGATCTCGCTGACGGAGTAAAGGTGCTCGCCATCGGGATGGATTGCCAAGAAGGACGCGTTCTTTACTTCGGCCGCCAGTCGAGGTTGCGAAACCTTGCCGCTGGCCAGGTCCAGCTCGCAGACGTAGATGCCCTTGCTGTCGTCGCCGGTATATGTCCCGATGTAGACGCGGCACTTTTCGGCCGCGGCTGAAATGCGTTGTCCCGCGGTCGACAAGAGAACGATTGCGGCAAGCAGGCAAAACGGGAGCAACATGGTGGTGCGCATCGTGGATTTCCTTGAAGTGGGGTCAATCGGGGTCAATCAATTTGGCGGGTCGTGCGATCCGTAGCACGACGGACGGCGAATCCGGATCTATTCTGCTCCGCGTCACTCGGGGCCCGGCGTGACGTACTTCTTCAGCCAGTCGAAGACCTCCTTGTGCCAGTACGCGCTGTTGGCTGGCTTGAGCACCCAGTGGCTTTCGTCCGAAAAGTTGATCATCCGGCTGGGCACGCCCAACCGCTGCAACGTGGTGAACAGTTGATAGCCTTCGGCGACGGGCACGCGGAAATCGCCGTCGTTGTGAATGATCAGCATGGGCGTCTTGAAGTTTTCAGCGAAGCGATGGGGCGAGTATTTCTCGTACGACTCGCGATTGCCCCAGGGCGGACCGCCATGTTCCCATTCGTCGAACCAGAGCTCGTCGGTCGTGGCATACATGCTGTCAAAATTGTAGACGCCGCAGTGCGTGATGAGCGTCTTGAACTTGTCGGTGTGGCCCTCGAACCAGTTCATCATGTAGCCGCCAAATGACGCGCCGGCCGCGGCCATGCGGTTGCTGTCGACATAGGGCAGTTCTTCCAAGTAGGCGACGCCAGCCATCAGGTCCTCAAAGCATTTGCCGCCCCAATCGCCGCTGATCTCGTCGACGTATTGCTGTCCGAAGCCGGTGCTTCCGCGCGGATTGGGTAGCGCGATCACGTAACCCTGCGCGGCCCAAAGCTCTGGATTCCAGCGATAGCTCCAACCGTCGTCCCATGCGCCTTGCGGGCCACCATGAACGATGTAGACCAGGGGCCACTTCTTGCCGCGGTTCTTGGCGGCGTCGAATCCCGGCGGTTTGAGGATCCACATCTGCATCGGCGTTCCGCCGGCGCCGGCAACGTCAACGCTCTCGGGCCGCGGCAGGTCGAGCTGCGCAAGTAGCTCCCGGTTGGCCTGGCTGAGGTTGCGGACGTTTCGCCCTTCGAGCACGACGGCGTCGGCCGGGTGGGACAGTGCGGCGTGAGTACAGGCCAAGCGCTTTCCATCCGCGCTGATCGTGGGCGACGAGAACGAACCGCCTGAGGCGACCTGGCGGACCTTGCCGTCGCCGAGCGATAACTGAAACACAGCGACATTGCCCTTCTGCTCGGCGTTGTAATAGATGGTTTTGCTGTCGGCTCCCCAGACGAATCCACCGATCGATTGATCGATTTTCTCCGTTACGCTGCGCGGCATTCCACCGGCGGCCGGCATCACCATCAATTGCCAGCGATCGGCCTCGAAGCCGGCTCGCTGCTGCGCGCGGTAGGCGAGCCACTTGCCGTCGGGACTAAAACGCGGGCCGCTGTCGGCCGCTTCGTTGTCCGCTGTCAGGTTGGTTGGCTTGCCACCGTCGATTGGGACGCGCCACAAATCGTAGTTCGTGCTCCAGGCTTCGTCTTCTGCCGGCGGCGCGGCATAGACAACCGCTCCGCTATCCGGTGTGAACGTCAGATCGTCACCCATCGCACCCGTGCCCGACGTGGGATATGCGTCCTGGTGGCCCGGCGTAAGGTCGCGCGGCTCGCCCCCGTCGGCGGGCATCACGAAAATGTGTTCTCGCTTGTCGTCGACCCAAGAATCCCAGTGCCGGTAGAACAGCTTGGTGAACACGCGGGCTTTGACCGGGTTGTCTTTGCTATCTTCCGCACGGCGCTTGTTGGCCGCCTCGCTCTCGGCGAACGGGCGATCGGAATACTCTGGGAAGACAGCCGAGGTGAAGGCAATCCACTTGCCGTCGGGCGACCACGTGCCGTGACTCGCGTCGGTGGAGATCGTCGTGAGCTGTCGGGCCTCGCCACCGTCCAGGTCAATGACCCATAGCTGCCCGCTGCCGGACCGGTCAGACGAGAACAGCACGCGCCGCCCGTCGGGGCTGAATCGCGGATGCGAATCGTGTTTCGGTCCGCCGGTGAGTTGTCGCGGCGGGGCGCCGTCGACCGGCGCGATCCAGATCGTCGACGTCGTGGTATTCTTTTCCCGATCGACTTTCGTCAATACGTAGGCTACGTGTTGACCGTCCGGACTAATTTGCGCGTCAGACACGCGACGCATCGCCAGCAGGTCGTCCATGGTCATCGGCCGGGCGGCACTAGCAGAGCTTGGCATGGCAACAGCAACAGAGACTAGCGTGATTCCTAGTACGAAGACGCATCGCATGGAGGATCCTCAAGGTGTGATTGGCCCGCGATGCCCGTACCGAAAGTGGGCAAGCGGAGGGCGAGGTCATTGTAGTCGTCGCTCGTGCGAGATTGAACCGTGCGGGGATCAGCGATCAAATGCCGGCCAGCGCCGCACGAAACGCGTCCAAGCGTTGTGCCATCGGACCGGGCGACTTGAGCTGATACTCGGCGACCGGATCGACCGACAGCACGATGAATCGCGGCCCGGGCATCGCCACGACCTGGGGCGCTTCGCGGCGCCAGGTTTCCAGATCTTGATAACGCCGGACGCTGGGAATACCGGCGGCGGCGGCCATCGCGGCCAGATCGACGGGAGCATGCGCTGCGGCGGCGGCAGTCTTCTGCCCACCGGTTACTTCGTAGACGCCGTTGTCGAGCACGACGACGGTCAGGTTCATCGCGCCGCTAGCCACGATCGTGACCAGCGAACCCAGGTTCATCAGCATCGCGCCGTCGCCATTGATGACGATGACTTCGCACTTCGGCTTGGCCAGTGCTAGTCCCAGTCCCAGCGGCGGTGCGCCTCCCATCGCCGACGGGATGTAGTGCAGGTCGAGCGCGTGCTGCGAAAGTTTCGGCCATTCGCGGGCAGCGCCCATCGTCGTCAGCACGATCTGTTGGTCGCGCAACGACCGCAGGACTTCCAGAGCGGCCACCAGCGGCATTCGTTCTTTTTCGGTTGTGCTCATGATGGCATTGTCAGTGACTACATGCTGCCTTCAGCAACCAGCGCCACGCCCGGCTTCGCGGCCGTGCGGCACTTTCGGAAGTGTTCGACCACCCTGGGCAGTTCTTCGGGCGAGCGAATCGTCACGTAGTCCAACCCCCAGGCTTTGAGAATCGGTTCGGTGAAGTGGCGAGCGGAGTCGGAAGAATTGGGAACGAGCGCGCTGCGGTAGCCCACGATCGCTTGCAGCGGAAGTCCCAAATCGAACACCACGTTTCGCATCGCGTCGCCCGACTCGAACAGACCCGTGTTTTGGATCACAACCATTGGCCGCATCCCACCCAAGTGCAATCCGGCCGCGGTCGCCCACGCTTCTCCCTCGCGGCAAACACGAACCAACGAGAACTGGCTGGCATTTTCGAACGCCTGTTCCCACTGACCGATCGCCGAGTCGGGCAGCCAAACCACGTGTGTGACGCCCAACTCGACGAGCATCGCGGCTACTTGTTCGCCAGGATATTCCATTGCACTGGACTAGCGGATGTTGATGTGGGCCGGTCTTGCCATTCGTGGCTGATTGCGCGGCGCATGCCGTGCCGCGGTTTACTCCGTTGGCCGTGCAATACGTCCCGACGGACGCACGCCGCTACCGGTGCGATCCGTCAGCGTGTCTCCCAACTCGGCCCGGGCCCGTTCAGCAATGGCGAGCAATCGTTCGACGTCCTGGGGCCGCTCGGCGGCGATATCGGTCGTTTCGCCGATGTCGGCGACCACGTCGTACAGCTCGGGTTGCTCGAGCGTCCGATGTTCGTAGTCTGCCGGGATTCCGTCGCGCCCGCCCGGTCTGCCGCCCATGGTCCGATACCGGTGCGGTAGGTAGAGCTTTAGCGGCCCGCTCGAGACCGCCTGTAACTGATTGTTCGCATAGAAGAAGTAAAACGCGTCGTGTGGAGACTTCGCGCCCGACTGCGCGGAGATCAGCGGCCAGATATCCAGCCCGTCAATGGCGTGGTCCGGGAGTTTGGCGCCGATCAGGCCGGCGATGGTCGGCAAAAGGTCGATCGTCATGGCGGGTTCGTGGCAAACACGGCCGGTGGGAATCACGCCGGGCCAGCGGGCGACGAACGGCTCGCGCACGCCCCCTTCCCAACTGGTTCCTTTGCCTTCGCGCAGTGGTCCGGCGGAGCCGGCATGATTGCCGTAGCTGAGCCACGGACCGTTATCCGATGTGAAGATAACCAGCGTTTTTTCGTCCAGGTCGTGCTTCTTAAGCGCCGCCAGAACCTGGCCGACCGACCAGTCGATTTCTTCGATGACGTCGCCGAAACGACCCTGCTGGGTCTTGTCACGATACTTGTCACTCACGTAAAGCGGCACATGCGGCATGCTGTGCGCCAGATAGAGCAAGAACGGCCGACCGGCGTTTCGCTCGATGAAGTCGACGGCATGTTCGGCGTACTGGGTCGTTAGCTGCTGTTGATCCTCCGGCGTGACGGCCGCATTGACGATTCGTTCGCCTTCGAACAGGGGCAGATCGGGAAAGCCGCGCCGCTTGCGCTCCGCCGGCGGCAAGTGCAGGTAGCCGGGATGATACGGCCACATGTCGTTCGAGTAGGGCAAGCCGTAGTATTCGTCGAAGCCGTGCCGCGTCGGCAGAAACTGTGGATGGTGGCCCAAGTGCCACTTACCGAAAATGGCCGTGGCATAATCGCGCTGCTTGGCGACTTCGCCGAGCGTCATCTCGCCGTCGGCAATACCAACGGTCGATCGCGGCCCCAAGGCTCCGCGAATCCCAATCCGGTTCGGATAGCAGCCGGTCAACAGTGCGGCTCGCGAGGCGGAACAGACCGCTTGTGCCACGTAGAACCGCGTAAATCGGATGCCTTCTGCGGCCATGCGGTCCAAGTTGGGCGTTTCATATCCGGATGCGCCAAAACAGCCGATGTCGCCGTAGCCCAAGTCGTCGCAGAAGACAATCACGACGTTGGGCTGTGCCGGGCGCTCGGCTGCTGGCAGCGGTGCGACTAAACCGAACAAGCAAGCGATTGATAATAGAGTGCGCGTCATGCCCGCATTGTGGTTGACGCGTTCGGGCGAGTCAACGAAATCCGTGTATGCGCGTGGGCGCAGCCTCCGACGCGATTGCCTGCCGCCGCAAGCTGTGCGATCATCACCTTGACGTTCGGTAGTCTATGTGTAGCCTTGCCGAATGGCGAACGCACCGACTCAGCGAACCGTGCCGTGTTGGGAGTCTCGATGAACGCGCTATGCCGCACGACAGTGGTCGTTGGCCTTTTGTTTGCTTCGATCGGATCGGTAGTTGCCCTGGCCGATACGACCGGCAACGCCGGCAGCGCGCAGTTTCGGCAAGGTGCCGTTGTCTGCGTCAGCCGGCCCGCGGCCGAAATTGGCGCAGCGGCACTCAAGCGTGGCGGGACGGCTGTCGACGCCGCGGTGGCCACCGCCTTTGCGTTGGCAGTGACCTATCCGGCCGCCGGAAACATTGGCGGTGGCGGGTACATGCTGATCGTGCCCCGCGACCAGAGCGGGGCGGCAACCGTGTTCGACTTTCGCGAGACGGCCCCGATGGCTGCCACCCGCGACATGTTTGTCGACACGTCGGCCCGCGGCGCGCACCGTTGCGTGGGTGTGCCTGGCACGGTGCGTGGACTGGCCGCCGCGCACGCGCAACTCGGTCGCCGCCCATGGTCCGAATTGGTGATGCCCGCGGTCCAACTGGCGCGCGACGGTTTCGTGCTCAACGCGGCTGTGGCCGGCCAGCTCAACGGCGTCCTGGCCGATAGCGAGCGGCAAACGTTCAGCGCCCTGCACGAAACATTCGCGCATCCGGAAGATCGACCGTGGCAAGCCGGCGACCAGCTCGTGCAGCCGGAACTCGCCGATTCGCTCTTGCGAATTGCCCAGCGGGGCCCGGACGGATTCTACGTGGGAGAAACGGCGACGCTGATCGCCCGCGAGATGCGCCGCGGTGGCGGCCTGATCACCGAAACCGACCTGGCCGCCTATCGGCCTGTGATTCGCCGGCCGGTGCGCGGCACGTACCGCAACCACGAAGTCCTGGCCGCTCCTCCGTCGACGTCCGGCGGAACGACGCTTGTCGAAATGCTCAACATTCTGGAGAACTTCGATCTGCGCCGCCACGGTCGATGGAGCGCCGAGACACTCCACCTGATGGTTGAGAGCATGAAGCGCGGCTATCGCGATCGGGCCGCGTTTCTGGGCGATCCGGCCTTTACCTCGATTCCCGCAATGTTGCTCGAGAAGCCGTACGCGCGTCGATGGGCCAACTCGATCAACCCGCGACAGGCCACCCCCAGCGTCGAGTTAGCCGGCGACATCCGCATCGCGCCCGAAGGCACTCATACCACGCAGATTTCAGTCGTCGACGCGGAGCGCACGGCGGTCAGCCTCACCTACACGCTCGAACAACCGTTCGGCAGTCGGGTCGTTGTTCGCGGTGGCGGCTTCTTGCTGAACGACGAGATGAATGACTTCAATTGGCTGCCAGGCGTTACCAATCGTGAAGGCCGCATTGGCACGCCGCCCAATCAGATCGCGCCAGGTAAACGGATGCTCAGCTCAATGTGCCCGACGATCGTGCGGCGCGACGGGCGTACGCTGCTGGTAACCGGAAGTCCCGGCGGGCGGACCATCATCAATACGGTGCTCGAAGTCGTCATCAACGTGGTGGACTTCGAGATGGATGCCGCTGCGGCCGTTGCCGCCCCACGGATGCACAACGGCTGGTTGCCCGATCGCGTGCGGGTTGAACCCGCCCTGGCAGCCGAACACGCCGCGGCGATTGACGGATTGCGCGGAATGGGACAGGCGGTTGCGGTCTCCGAGCGCACGCAGGGCGACGCGCACACGATCTGGATCGACCCACGCAGCGGCACCTTGGTCGCCGTTCCGGATCCGCGCATCAGCGGCAGTGCGGCCGGCTATTGAGCACGTCGTTGGGCTCGGACGGAATTGATCCTGCCACCATAGATTTAGGGCGCGCCATATCGACGTTATCTGATGTTTCCGTCGGCCGCGCGGCAGGACAAGGCAAGCAGCGCCATGCCCAGCACGGCACTAGCCGCCGTGGCAGCCAGTACGCCGATCTTCGCCGGCGCCAGCAATGATTCGTCGAGCGCCAGATTCGCCAGAAAGAGCGACATCGTAAAGCCGATTCCGGCCAAACACCCACCGCCGACGATGTTTGCCCAACTCACGCCCAGCGGCAGGTGAGCCAGTCCGGCGCGAACGCTCAGCCAACACACGGTAACGATTCCCAGCGGCTTGCCCAGCACAAGTCCGGCAACGACCGCAACGGCCACCGGCGAGCGCAGTTCCTCGAGCGAGACGGCCACGCCGGCGTTGGCCAGGGCAAACAAAGGCATCACGCCGAACGCGACCCAAGGGTGCAGTACGTTCTCCAAAAACTCGGCTGGAGGGACGGTCTCGCGCGCCGCCTCACGCAAATACTGCACCTCGGTGAAGCGATCCGCTAGGGGTTCCGACTCGCCGCGCAGCACTTCGCCAATGCGTTGGACCAGTGCGGCCAACGGCCCTTCGTCGAGATACGGCTTGGCGGGCGTCATGATCCCGAGAATCACGCCGCCGATCGTGGCATGCACGCCCGATTCGTGAAAGAAGTACCACATGGCCACTCCCAGTGCGACATAGATCGGAATGCTGCGGATCCCGAGCCTTCCGGCCAACAACACCACGACAATCATGCCGCAGGCCAACAGCAAGGCCACCATGTTCAAATCATGGGTGTAGCCGATCGCGATCACGAGTATCGCGCCGATGTCGTCGACGATCGCTAAAGTGAGCATCATCACCCGCAACCCGCGCGGGATTCGTGATCCGAACAGCGCCAGGCAACCGACGACGAACGCAATGTCGGTGGCCATGGGAACGCCCCATCCGGCCTGACCCGGCTCTCCGAGTTGCAGAGTCAGATAGACGGCCGCCGGAACGACCATTCCGCCCAACGCGCCGGCGATCGGCAGCGCGGCCTTGCGAAATTCGCGCAGTTCGCCGTGGACCAGCTCGCGCTTGACCTCCAGGCCCACGACGAAAAAGAAGATGACCATCAGGCCATCGTTGATCCAGTGGAGCAGGCTGAGTTCGAGCTGACGGGTTCCCCACGAGACTCCCACCGAGGTGTGCCAGAACTCGGCGAAGCCCTCGGCCCAACGCGAGTTGGCCAAGTAAATGGCGGCCGCGGTGGTCAGCAGCAACACGATGCCGCTGGACGCCTGGATTTGCAGAAACTCGGTCAACGGCCGCGTGACCGAGTCGATCGGCTCGCGCGGCAGCAGCGGGTTTTTCGGCGGACGTTTCTTGATTTCTGCCATCGTGTGTCAGTTGGTGGATTGGCGTTCGGCGCCTGCCGCATCAATCGAATCACAGCGGGCGGGGCCCCGGTGCCCGCCAGGTGCTCGAACCGCGCGATGCCGACATGACGTTGGCGCCGGATTTCACTATTGGGGCCATGTCGCTCTGGTGTCAATCGAGATAATCGACGAGGCGGGCGGGGCCGGAATCTTAGGGCGCAGAAATGGCATCCCGGCCGCCTTGTGGCATGCATAGCAACCCTCTAGCAAGCCGCGGTAACTCACCAGGAATTGCCGCAGGTCCTTTGCATCGATCGCGGCGCCTACTTGCATGCGGGGGGCTTTTTGGATGGCATCGACGATACCTTCCATGTCCCGCTGGTTGCCGCCGACCCCTTCGCGGGCCGGCTTGGACGCGGCGGAAAGCCGCACGTGGTTGAGCGTTTGCTCCCAATAGTAGTCCGCCAGGGGCCAGTTTTCCGCTTTGCCGGCAAACCAGAGATTGGTTGCGTGATAGTCGACCGCGATCATTGCCGTTCGCGCGCGTAGCTGCGCGAGCTCGGCGTCGAGTTCCTCATCAGTAACCGGATCGGAGTCGGCCTGCGCGGCGGTCGCGGCCGGAGCTGAAACGACGTTCAGCCGGCCCATCACCGTGCTCCCCAGGACCACACCGGTAACCAAAGCGAAGAGCACTTTCGGGCTGGAATGACGCATCGATTTTCTCCCTGATTGTTGGGACAGCACACGGAGACACGATCCGCCTTGCCGAGGGTGATTTGGCCTGAGCCGTGGCGGTGCTTCCTATTGTGACTCCCGTGGGGGTCGGGGCAACACGTCTTGACCGGCCGATTCGGCGCGCTGGCCTAACTGGCGCTGATCGGCCGGCGTCGAAGCCGCCTGGTGGGCAGCCGAATGACAATTGCCATTCTTTGTCCGTCGACGCTGACGATTCAGGTCGTCGGCGGCAGACGACGTGTCGCCCGGCTACCCGCCAGAATGCAGTGCGCGCTTCTTCGTTGGGCATCGCGTGACAGTTAAACGCGAAACACGGCCAGCCGCGCTCGACGCAGCGGTTTTTCGCGGTTTTCCCCGTAATAATCGCCCAGATTACCACCGCGGCGGGTGCCGCGCGAGGCGATAATTCGCTACAATGAGGCCATCTTGGGTGCCCGTCTCTGACGATGGACCGATCTTGCGGGCACCGGTTTTCCGCTTGGATGGGCGAATCTCGATCGCGAGGGTGCCCTTTCCGCCGGGTGATTACCACCATCGGCGTACCGGCCGAGCGGCTCGTTCGTTGCAACTGTGAAGCGCAGGGGAGCCTAGCATGACCGCCACAGAAACTGACATCTTGCGTTACTTCCGGCAATATCGGATTGGCGCTAACGAGATGCTTTTCTTTAACTCGGGTATGAGCAAGTCGCAGACGTCGAAATTCCGCAACGCCATGGCATCGTTGATCGACAACGGGCTTGTGATCGAAGAACGCCGTCGAGGTGCCTACTCGCTGACTCCCCGAGGTTACGACATTTCGCTGTCGCTCTGAGTCGCAATCAAGCCAAGACGGCAGGTGCGATTCGCCGATTAAGCGCGGTTTCGCACCGGACGAGAGCTGTGGTGCGAGTGCGCAGATGTGCAGCGCTGCAACGTGCGCATCTCCTTCGACTGTGGTCAGCAGCGCTTTCGTTGCGCACAGCTCGGACACCCGGAATCCCGTCCGCCCTAGCCTACTCTTCGATCGGTCGGGCCTTGAAGATACCGGCGTTGATCAACGCTTCGGCTTCGCCTCTCGGAGTCCAGATGACCAGGGCGTGGACCGGTTCGTCGGACTCGACGCTGTGAACGACACGGTCGCCGGGTCGCACGATGCCGACCATGCCTGACTCGATCACTTTCTTGACGCCGTTGACCTCGTGGCCGAGCCGTCCCGATCGAACATAGAAGATCTCGACTTGCCCGTGCCGGTGCCGCGGACTCTTCTTGTACCCAGCCGGAAACGTGATCTCGCCGATCTCCACTTCGTCCCCGCCCAGCGTTGAATGCTCGACCAGCATCTTGATCTTCACTCCGCCAGGTCCGTCCAGCCAACGGGTGCCGCTCGTGGCGATCGCGTATTGCTGCTCGTCATCGTTTTCGGCGGCGATGGCGGTGGCCGTGCACACTGTGACGCCGACCGCAATAATCCAGGTCATGAGAGACTGCCAGCAATCTGATTGAGTTTGCATCCTAGTTGCTCCTTAGGTATGCGCGCTGTCGTCGGTTCAGCGCGCGGTCTGGTCGCTTGGGCCTGTGCCCATCGCCCTATTTCTAATCGCTTCCCACGTCTGCATCCACAAACTGATGGAAAAAGTTCCCTCAGGTAGCCCGAGACGATCTGCCGAGTTAACTTGGTCTTCGATTGTACAGCGCGGGTGCCAGCGCCGAACGGTGCCGTGATTGCTGACGACTATTACGACTCGTACAAGGACTAGTCCCATGCGTAGCATCCTTCTAGCCGCCGGTGCGGCGATCCTATTGATCATGCCGGTGGCACCGGCTGCCGCTCTGGCCGACGATCGGCCGAACATCCTGTTCATCTATACCGACGATCAGTCGCACCGCTCAGTTAGTTGCTATCCTGAAGCCCATCCGTGGATCCAGACGCCAAACATCGACGCACTTGCGAAACAGGGTGTGCGGTTTCATCGGGCCTACATCGGCACCTGGTGTATGCCGTCGCGGGCTACCATGCTCACCGGGCTGCATCCGTTCGCGGTGGAATCGATGCGGATGGAGGATAAGTATCCCGGCAGCGCGTACGATCCGACGAAGTGTCCGTTTTGGCTGCCGCATCTGCGAAATGCCGGCTACGTGACGGCCCAAATCGGCAAGTGGCACACCGGACGAGACACCGGCTTCGGTCGCGATTGGGAGCACCAGGCGGTTTGGAATCGGCCGGGCCATCCCGACGATGCCCCGAACTATTACGGCCCGCAGTTGATCAGCTTCAACGGCGCTGCGTCGATCCGTGTCGAAGGATATACGACGGACAACTATACGGATTGGGCCGTCGACTTCATTTCCAATACACCGGACGAGCGGTTCCTGCCCAACGGCCGCGCGAAGGATCGCCCCTGGTATTTGTGGCTCTGCTACGGCGCCGTCCATGGTCCGTCGACGCCGGCCGATCGGCACATGCAAGATTATTCGTGCAGCCGGGCGCGCGTGCCGGCCGACATCTTCGGACCGCGTCCGGAAAAGCCGCCGTACCTGCGTGACTTGACTCGATGGAAACGAGACACCGATGGCGAACCGCAAAACTTTCAGAAGGCGGTCCGCAAGTACCATCGCTGCGTGCGGGCGCTAGATGAGAACGTCGGGCGACTGATGCAGGCGCTGCGCAACTCGGGACAATTAGACAACACGCTGGTCGTATACACGTCGGACCAAGGCTTTGCCTGGGGCCAGCATGGGCTGCGCGAAAAATGGGCTCCGTACGACGACGCGTTGCGCGCCCCGCTGATCGTCAGCTTCCCAGGCGAAATCCCCAAAGATCGAGTCTGCATGGCGCCGGTTGGCGGCGTCGATCTGATCCCCACGTTTTTGCGCTTCGCCCGGGTTGAACCACCGTGGCCGATGCACGGAAACGACCTGACGCCGCTGCTGACGGAACCGGCCAGCGATTGGCCACACCCGGTGTTGATCAGCCAGTCGAATCGGCTCTACGGCTCGGAAACATCGCCATTGCCTGTGGGCGATGCGGCTTACCACCGCGGGTTGCCATGGTACGTTTCTCTGACCCACGGACAGTCCAAGTACATCCGTTACCTGGTGGACGGTGAAGGGGAGGAGTTCTACGACCTAGCCGACGATCCGGACGAGCTGCGCAACCGAATTACCGATCCGAAGTACGCCGAGTCGATTGGCCGCTTTCGCGCCGCGCTTGTCGATGAGCTGCGGCGCACCGGTGCGCCGTTCGTCGATGGAATGCCGCCCGTCCGCTGATCGGCTGGCGAATCGTCGTCGCGACGGTGCGCTAACTTGGCAATTCGCCGCGCCCGACCTGCCATGCAGGTGCTTCCGGCGCCAATCGATAACCGGCGGATCGCAGCAGCCAAAGCGACGCAACCAAAAATGTCGCCTGTATCAGCGTCGACAAGATCCAGAACCAGAGTCGGCTGGGAGTTCCTGTGACAGCCATGTCGATAGACACCGCCAGGCCCGACGCCGCCAGTAGGGCGGCAACTCGGAAGACCAGTTGCGCCGACCCAAATACGGCCCAAATCGCGGCGACGCCGACCACCGCGTGGCCCAGTGCGACAACGCTCACGATAACGAAGTCCGTTCTGCTACGAATCTCAGGCAGTAGCAACCTGCCACCGGCCATCAGGCAAGCGATCACTAGTGTCAGCAACATCAGGTGGCGGACCGAATAGCGCAGACCCGCTGGCGTGGTCGCCTCGCAACTGCCTCGACGCAGTGGTCCGTCACCCCGACGCATCGCCAATGCGGCGAGAGCGACCGGGGCACCGGAAACACAGATGACCGATACGGTTTGGATGTCAAGTGAATCGAGCCCCACGCTGAGCGGAAGGGTCAGATAGGCCGATCCAGCAAGGAAGCCCAGCGCCCTGCCCGCCCCATGCGTGTGGCCCAGCCCCGACCACATGCCGAGCAAGCTGGTTTGACAAAAGATAGTACCCACCAGAAAGGCCGTTGCGATGGACGGTGCATTGTCCGCCACCGCTGCGCCGAGTATTCCGGCGAAGAACTGTACTACGATCAGGGTTACTACAGCGCCATTACGCATGCGGCCATCTTACCGCAATGTTCGGCCGGCTCGACGGGGTTTCCGCTATCAAGACGCGACAGCGCCGCTGGTTACTGGCATTTGTGCTTGGCTGACGGCGTCACAGCGAAGTCGCGGGCTCAGTCCTACGCTATGTATCCCAGCAGGTTCCACTGATACAGAAACCACACGAACGCCAGGCTCGCGGCAAGCACGGCCGTGTAGTGCAGCCGCGCCGAAAACCGCCAATAACTCTTGGCCCAGGCGACGATCCAACACAGAAATACGCCAAGCGTCAGCACGGCGATCGCCGGAGTGGCCAGCAACAGTCCGTGGAACAGGGGCGGGATTCCGTAGCCGATTTCATTCGGGTTGCCGAGCGGAATCATTGCCAGCCCGATCGCGACCAGCGCGGCAAGGCTGGTCAGCCACCCGATCCAACTGGCAAATTTCGATCCGCCCGTGCGGCTCAAAGTCTGGCTGTCGCCGCGGCCGATGAACGAGGCCAGCGGCCAGCCGATCACCGCGGAGGCGAAAACCGCCACGCAGGCCGCAATCAGCAACAGCGAAAAGTTGGGTGTCTCGAACCACTCAAGTCGCTCGAACGCCACCGGCGCTCCGGAAATGAACAGTTGCGTTGCTTTGTCGTCCTTGGCGTCTTCGTCGTGGCCGAAGGCGATCATCCGCTGCCCTGCAACTTCTCGAAATAGCGATGGTTCGACTTCGACGTACCGCCGCCCGTCGTTGCCGCCGATCAGCAGTCCGTCGTCATCGGCTGAGACATCCAGCGTCGAAAACAGCGCGCCGAGCTTTGCCGGCGAGGTGTACGCGTGGCGAAGTGCGCCGTAAGTGCCGGGGAATTGCGCAGAGCGGGTCGCGAAATCCTCAGTCGGCTTGCTGGGCGGTGGATCTTTGGGCGGGTAGTAGCGGTCGAGCAGCGCCTGCAGCAGCGTATTGCGCGCTGCACCGGCGGTGGTCGTGTTATATGAAACGAAGAATCCGCTGTTGCGCTCCGGCAGCATCACGAAGTGGGAGTGAAACGCGAGCGTATCTCCACCGTGCTCGACGATCAGCTCGTCGCCATACCGCATCCGCATGAATCCGTAGGCCATGCCTTCGATCCGAGGATCGTGCGTAAACAGCGTGTCGCGCATGGTTCGCGCCGTTTCCTCGCTCATGATTCGCGTGTCGCCGTACTTGCCGTTTTGAAGGTGGGCGATCATGAATTTGACCATGTCGCCGGCCGACGCGCTCATGGATCCTGCGGGAGCGGCCGGAACATACTCGAAGCCTTGCTCGACGAACTTGCCGCCGGAATAGCTGTAGCCCTTGGACAAGTCGGACGGCAGTTCCTCCTCGGGCGGTTGCCGCACGGTGGTGTGCTGCATTTCGAGCGGTTCGAGGATCGTCGTTTCGATGTACTCGGCCCACGGCATTTTGGACACTTCTTGCACGATGTACCCGGCCAACGCCGTACCATGGTTCGAGTACGAAGCCAACTTGCCTGGCGCGCGCACACGGGCCGGCATCTCGTCGGCCAATAGCTCGCCCAACGGCCGAACGTCGTCGGCGCCGCGCCCGAACAGTCCTATCACATGGTCTTCAAAGCCAGGCGTATGCGTTAGCAGATGCCGTAGCGTGACCGGCTCTTCGAACGTATCCGGAACCTTGAACTCCGTCAGATATTCGTTGACGTCGGTATCCAGGTCGAGCTTTTCCTCCTCGACGAGGCGCATCACGGCCAACCACGTGAACAACTTGGATACCGAACCGACACGAAACATGGTCGTGTCCGGATCGACCGGCTTTCCGGCATCCACGTCGGCATCGCCGTAGCCCTTGGAAAAAAACGGCTTGTTGTCGACCACAAATGCGATCGTCGCTCCCGCGATGTGCTTGTCCTTGAACTGCACGGCCATGATGCCGTCGACGAATGCCTCGAGTTCCTTGGGATCTTTCGGCCCCCGGTCATCGGCCGGTAATTCCGCCGTGTCGCTGTCCTTGTTGTCCTGTGCGTCCGGATCACTCACTTCAGTTTCGTCGGTGTTGGACGGCTCGGCGGGGGCTTCGCTGGGCGCATCGGACGCCGGGGTTTCGGGCGTAGCGGGATCCTGGGCAGTGGCCTGGTTGGACGACGACGTCGTGACGATCAGTACGACAATCGCGCAAACAAGGCCGAGGCGACATCGGAATGGCTCGGCGTAATGGAACCTCATGAGTTTTCGCTCCCGGGTGAGTCAGCGAATTGGCGGCCGGGCGGCAATCGGCGTCTCGTTTCGGCACCGCGCTGCGCCGCTAGACCTTATTCGGCGCAAGCGATGGATTCTTGCTGGTTGGCAGTCCGGCTTGCACGCGGAAAGCCTTAGTCTACCGCGCCGCGAACCGCCCCCAGAGCGGTATTCAATTGATTTTGGCGCAGCATGGCGCCTCGCTCGGCAGCGGTTGATGCAGCCCGTCGGCCGGTGCGCGCTAAAGCGGCGCGCCAGCTAGAACAGCGGGCAACCGAAGACAGGCATCGAATCGGCCGACGCGGGGCCGGCGATGGCTGCAGCCGCGGCGTCCCAAGCAGAGTTCGGGCCGATGTGCCCACGTCCAGGCGTAACTCCGCCGCAATAGGCCAGTTCGCCCGTCGCGCTGAAAACGAAAAGCGTACCTGAAGTGCGCCCGTCGAATCGGTTCGCTTCTTCGCCGGTCGGGTCAAAGCGAAGTGTGGCGTTGGCAATCTCTCCTGCGCGTGCGACCAGACGTGGTAGCGGCCCCCCTTCGATCCGCGGTCCGACGAACACGACATACAACGTCGAGGGCACCAGTGAAGATCGCACCAGGCGGTCCAATTCATTCAGGCTAGCCAACGAGCAAGGACAGGCTGGATGGACAAACATCACTAACGTCTTGCCGCGGGAATCCAGCACGAGTTTCGTGCCGTCTGGCCATTGGGAAGTGGTCTCGGTCAACTCACCGGGACGTGCATCGAAATCGATGATCATGGCCAGTCCGACGGCCAGACTGATCAGCCAGACGACGCCACAAACCGGCAAGACAAATCTCGTAGCGCGTCCCATCCTCGAATCCGCCCCTAGAACTATGGCAACGGTACACGGACACTACCGACTCACGCCTAGCGTTTTGAAGTTTGATCGGCCGTGCCGTTGGTGTCGTCGTGAAGACGCTGGTCTCCCTCCTGGACGACCTTCGTGACAAACAGCTCAACGAGTTGCGGATCGTGCTTGCCGCTGCGGGCTTCATCGCGCAACACGGCAACCGCTTCGTCCCGCGACATGGCGTCGCGATATCGCCGCTTCGCAGTCAGCGCGTCAAAGACGTCTGCCAGGGCCAGGATCTGTGCCAGCCGCGGCACGTCGCCGCCGCGCAATCCGCATGGATACCCGGACCCGTCGAGCCGTTCGTGATGATAGCGGACCGCCGCCAGCGCTCCGCTGAACGCGCGCAGCGGCTCGAGCAGCCGATAGCCGACTTCCGGATGATCTCGAACGATCGCAAACTCTTCGGCACTCAATGACGCCGGCTTGAGCAAGATAGAATCCGGAATCGCGATCTTGCCGATGTCGTGCACTCGGCCGGCGCGTTCCAGCGATTTCAGTTCGTGAGGCGGCAAGCACAGCGCCCGACCAAGTTCAACGGCATATCGCGCGACGCGCTGCATGTGGTCGGCTGACAAGGGATCGCGGGCCTCCACGGTATGCGCGAGTGCGAAGACGGCCGCCTCGGCGTCCTCGGAGATATCCATATCACGTTTATGCCCGACCAGGGATCGGACGCGCGTCGACAGCTCCACCCGTTCGACTGGTTCCGAGATGAATTCGTCGGCCCCAGCGTCGATGCCGCGCTGCTTGGCGGCTTGGCAGTCGTGAGGCGTCACCATCAGGACCGGCAGATGTTGCGTACTGGTATTGCGTTTTAGTTGCCGGCACAGCTCGAAGCCCGAATCGCCTGACGAATCGGCCCGAACAACGATCGCCTCCGGTTGCCGGCGACTGGCGATATCGGCGGCCACGGCGGCGTTGTCGGCGCAAAGCACGCGGCAGCCTTCGGCCGTCAGCAGCGCCTCGATGTCTTTCAGGGGTTGATATTCGTCGGCCAAGAGAAGCACACAGACGTCGTTCAGTGCCGGTCCGGGCCGGCTGCCGCAGCCGATCGTACGATTGCGACCGGAACGCTTCGCCAGGTACATGGCGGCATCGCCTAATTGAACCAGCGAATTGCCGTCGGTGGCGTCGGTGGGATAGCTGGCGACACCCAAGCTCATCGTCACACGGACGATCGGACCACCGGCAATGGGCAACTTGAGTGCTGCGACCGTGGATCGCATCCGCTCGGCAAGGGCCGTTGCGTCCTCACCGTTGGTGTCGGGTAACAGGGCCACGAACTCCTCGCCCCCGTAGCGCACCAGCGTATCGGCCTGGCGCATCAGTCCGCGGAGCGCATCGGCCACGGCGCGCAGAACCTGGTCACCGGCCGCGTGGCCGTATCGATCGTTGATCTGTTTGAAGTGGTCGATGTCTGCGAAGATCGTTGAATACGGATGCCCGTAGCGCTCGGCGCGTTGCAGGTCGTGTTCGAGCGTTTCCTGCATGTAGCCGTGTGTGTACAGGCCGGTCAGACTGTCGGTCACAGCGCGTTGCAGCGCTTGATCGCAGCGCGTGTTGAGTTGATCGAGCGATCGCTTCAGTCGCAGCAGACGGCGCGTGCGCGCCTCGAACTCGAGCCGTTCGAAGCCCTTGACGATGAAGTCGTCCGCTCCCAGCTCAAGCGCTTTGACACGGTCCTGCACTTCCGACATCGCACTGACAACCAAGATCGGCACGTGCGAAACGGCCGGATCGTTCTTCAGCGTGCTGATGAACTCGTAACCGTTGCAGTCCGGCAACAGGAGATCGAGCAGGATTAGGTCAGGTTGGCATTCGCGCACCAGTTCGAGTCCTGTCGCAGCGTTGTTCGCCGTGCGCGTCTCGAACTGAAAATCGGTCAAGTGAGCGTCCAACAGCCGGCAGTCCTGCGGGCTGTCTTCGACGATGACGACCAACGGAAGCTCTCGTTCGATGGCCTTCGTTTCGCACTGCGACGACGATGGTCGCGCTTCGTCGCCCGCCGCTGGCGCCGATTGCGCGCGGTTGCGCAACTCGTCGGCCAAAATCTTGCTTCGCAGCAGCGACCGGACGCGTGTTCGCAACTCAAGTGCATTGACCGGCTTGGCCAAAAAGTCGTCAGCGCCGGCTTCCAGACCTCGGGCAAGTATGCGCGAGTCGTCCGACGAAGTAATCAATGCGATCGGCACGTGGGACGTACGCCCGTCGCGGCGGAACTCGGTCGTGAGTTCGATGCCGTCCATGCCCGGCAAGCACACGTCGCACAGGATCAAGTCGGGGATGGCCGACTCGACGGCTGTTTGGGCTTCTGTCGCCGAATGGGTAACTACCGGGCGGTAGCCGGCCGTGGTCAGGTGCGCCGCGAGTAGCCGGGCACTGCGCGGGTCGTCTTCGACGATCAGGACCGATGCACGGTCTGCGGACTGGTCGCCGGTCGTCGAGTCAGACGGTCGAGAACCCGGCACCTTAGCGCCGGCGGTCGGCGCCGCGGTGAATGTATCGTGATCGAGCGCGTCCGGCGCAGGGGTATTAGCTGGTTGTAGGCTGGAGGGCATCAGCCACCTCGCTGAGCAGGGCTTTGTAGCGGATTGGTTTGGTCAGAAATCTCGAACAGCCGGCCGCCAACGCTCGTTCGCGATGTTCTTCCATGGCGTGGGCGGTTACGGCAAGGACTGGAATCGACGACAAATCGTCGCGCTGTTTGAGCGCACGGGTCATTTCCAGGCCGTCCATGCCTGGCATTTGAAGATCCGTCAGGATCAAGTCCGGCTTGATTTCGGCGGCCAGTTTTAGTCCGGCGTGTCCGTCGTCGGCCAAACGTGTTTTGTAGCCGGCCGATTCCAGCATCGTGACGATCATCCGCGCATTCTTCTCGTTGTCTTCGACTACGAGAATCAGCCGGCCGTCGCTTTGTTGGTCGCCGGAAGACGACTGCGTCTTGTCCAAATCAGTAGCCATGTGTTTCACATTTCGTTGTTTGGGGTCACTTCATCTCGACGTCGTCCACCGGCTCTTCGCTTGGCACCACCGGGCAGACGGTGTCCGAATCGACGCTGGCCTGCGGCAACAGAACGAAGAAGGTGCAGCCTTCTCCCGGTTCACTCTCCAAGCGGACTGAACCCCCGTGCAGCGAGACAATCTGCTGAACGACGGCCAATCCGAGCCCCGTGCCTTGGACATGCTTCGAGAGAGTGGAATCCACCTGGTAGAAGCTCTGGAAGATCTTGTCGTGCTGTTCGGGCGAGATGCCCACACCGGTGTCCACGACCAACAACTCAATGTCGTCGCCATGGCGCCGCGCTTCCACGCGCACTTCACCGTGCTCGGGCGTAAATTTCAACGCGTTGGACAACAGGTTGTAGAGCAGTTGTTTCAGCCGGCGCTCGTCAGCCGTAATGTGCCCGATGGCTGGGTCAACGTGCCCGGTTAGACGCACGCCAGAGCGAATGGCTCGCTCGCGGAACATCTGCGTGGTGCGCTCCACCAGCCGGCGCAGGTCGACCGGGGCGAGGGAGAGCTCCATCGAGCCTGCCTCGATCTTTGCCAAGTCGAGAATGTCGTTGACCAATGACAAAAGGTGTTGTCCGCTGTCAAGAATGTCGGAGACGTATTGCTCCTGATCTTCATTGAGCGGACCAAAGACCTTCTCGGCGAGCACGTCGGAAAACCCGATGACCGAGTTGAGCGGCGTACGAAGTTCGTGACTCATGTTGGCCAGGAACTCGCTTTTGGCACGGCTGGCGGCTTCGGCCGAATTCTTGGCAGTTTCCAGTTCCTTTTGGGCTCGCTGACGTTCGGTGATTTCGTCGCGCAGCTTTTGGTTAACGGTGCCCATCTCGTCGTTGGCCAGTTCGAGCTGCGCCTCGCGGGCTGCGGTGCTCCACGCCTCGCGGAGACTCTGCCGGCAAATCATCCACAAGTAGAGATCTTCCATGACGACCCAGCACACGTGCTCCACGACGCGCAGCGGGCTGGCCAGGGTCACGCCGTAGACCGACTGTGGCCAGAGGAAGCCGCGGGTGAAGTGGTCGATCGCCACCATCGCTGACATCGTGACGAGAACAGCCCAATCGCGGTAGAAGGCCAACAGGGCCAATGAAACAAAGACGTAGAAATGCGTTTCGATGCGACCGCCGGTTAAGTGGATCAGGATGGCGGTCGTCAGACCCTGGGCCGCGGCGATTGACAGCCTGGTGGATCGTCGCCCGGGGCGAAAGTAGATCAACGCCAGCGGAACGCTGATGGCCAGCCCACCCAACCCCACGGCGGTCCAAACGTGCGGATGAATGCTGCTTTGCAAACCGGCCCAGGTCAGCGGCGAAACCCACACAGCCAACGCGATCTGAAACAACCACTGCACGATCAGCAGCGCCGCCATCGAGCGGTCCATCCAACAATTGAGCCGATCGATATGTCGATCATAGAGCCCTTGCGCGCGGGGCACCCATGGTTCGTTGGCTGATTTCTTCGGACTGGAAAGTAGTTCGTCAGTGGTCATGAAACGTACTCGATATAGGCCGTGTCGGTGTGCATCGTGAGTTTGCCCTGGAAAAGATAGCTTGTCCCCGGCCAGGGGACACGAATGCACTGCGCGGATTTGCTGGGCGAAACGCAGTGCTCGGGTTCGGTGGGCGACCGACCCATCAAGTCAGAAGTGAAATTTGGGGCGTTCCGCCGGAGGGCCACTGAGCATTAGTGGCAAAAACAGGAGCCGGGCCCGGTTCTGACGATTGTCGCGGCCGCGCCGGCCGCATCAAAACCACTGCCCCCATCGGGCTACGCGCGCCGAGCAGCAAAGATCTTGCCGGCGATCATCGGTCGATTCACAAGTCAAATGCGCAGCGCGCAATGCCCGGGCGCGGAGCGTCACTCGGCGCCAGCGAAATACAGTTCGGCGGGTTAGCGCGCGGCTTGCGCGTCGGTCTTGCCGATGCAGTAGAGGCGCGGGCTGGTACGCAAAAGGAGCCGATTGCCAACAAGAACCGGTGTGGCCATGCCCATGTCGTCTTCGGCCAGCGCGTTCTTGTGCAGGATCTCGAATTCAGGGCCGGTTTGGATGACAAACGTCACACCGTCTTCGTTCAGGCAGAACAACTTGCCATCGTACGACCAGGGTGAACTGGTAAAGGCGCGACCGTTCGGGATTCGCTTGCGCTTGTAGACCGGCTCGCCGGTAGCCGCGTCGAACGCCTGGAGAAATCCGCGATCGTAGAGAATGTACACAACGCCGTCGACGATCAGCGGCGTCGGATGGTAGGGACCGATCTTGTTGCTCGACCAGATGATGTGCTCGTTGGTCGTTTCCTTGTCGGCCAGCGTAATATCGCCCTCGGCGCCGGGCCGAATTACGTAAAACGGGTTCTTGCCCCACACAACGTGTCCGGCCGTCAGGTACAAGTTTCCCTGATGGGCAAACGGCGTCGGAATCGCCAGTGTCGACGTGCCCTTGATCTGCCACAGCAGTTTTCCTTGCAGGTCGTAGCTGCGCGAATAGCCGATGCCGGAGGTGACCAACTCGGTCCGCTGGTCGTTTTCCCAAACGAATGGCGTGGTGTAATTTGTCGTCTCGTCGCGTTCAACCCGCATGACTTCGTCACCGGTCCGCTTGTTGAGCACGAGCAGATAAGACTGTTCCTCGTTGTCGTTGACGACGTAAACGCGGTCTTTGTAGACAATCGGCGACGCTCCGGTGCCCCAACCGTATCGCGTCTCAACGACCGGCAGCAACTTGGACCAGAGCTGCTTGCCGTCCAGATCGTAGCAGAACACTCCCACATTGCCGAAGTAGACGTAGATTCGTTCGCCGTCGGTGGCGGGCGTTTCGGAAGCGAGCGTGTTTTTGATATGGTGCGGCTTTGCTGGAATGCCACGATGCGCCACGTGCTCCCACAAAACGCTGCCGGTATCCAAGTCAAGGCAATAGACTTTCCATTCGTGTTCATGCTTCGGCTTCGGATACTTGTTCGCGTCGACGTCTTCGAGGTACAGGCCCTTGCGCGTCTCACGCGTGTCGCCCGAGCTGACGCACGTCGTCAGAAAAACACGGTTTCCCCACACGATCGGCGACGACCATCCCAGCCCTGGGACGTCCGTTTTCCAGAGCACGTTTTCGGTGGTCGACCATTGATCGGGCGGGGTCGGCTGGTCATCTGACGCTGGCAACCGCGACGCCAAGAAATCGAGCACCTGGCCCTGCCCGAACGCGGTTCCTCCCAACATCGTACAGGCGATACACAAAAGCGGTGCAATACGCGTCATCAGTAGTACCCCATTGTCTATGCGAGAGGAATTGGGCCGGAACATTTGACCGGCAGCCAACGATCGGGCTGCGCTGTGGTCGATGCTATCTGCTGACTCTTGCCAACGTCAAGCATTGCGATGGCGGATCACAACTCTCGCCGCCCGAGTGGACGCCGATCGTTGGGTCCGAAGTCAAATAACAGTACACTGTCAGGCTGCTGACGGTTTCACCAGAGCTTGCTCAAAGTTCCGATGCCCTGCCGGAGGGATCCTCGCCGGGATTGGCCCTTCGGCCCGAATCGCAGGAATCGGTGGTGGGACCATCGCCCAACCGGAATCAGGCAGACGAACACGTTCCCCCAGGGAGGAGCCAGTGTCAAATCCCGAATCGACCGCGACCGAATCGTCTCCGGCCAAGCACTCGCGGCGGCTGTGGTTTCTCATGGTCTTCGACCTACTGGCGACCGTTGGCATCCTGGCGATTTGGTTCTTGTTGCCCGAGCAGTTCGATCGCGGGACGCGGAGCATCTTCACGGTGATGGTCCTCATCGTCGCGGCCGCGGCCTTCGCGGTATGGTTCTTCGGGTTGGCGCGCGTTTCGGCCCGAGCGCGTTTCATTTGTGCGGCCGTGTTGTTGCTGCTGGTCGTGGGTGTTGCCGCCTCGGTACGCCGCGTCGAGTTCACCGGAGACATGGTGCCCACGTTCGACTTTCGCTGGACGCCCGACCGCTATGAGATTCTGGAAGCCCACCGCGCCAGTCAGCGCGCCGATGCGTCGCCAGCCGAAGACGCCAAAAATGACACGCCCAACGCGCCGGTCGAAGGCAATACGTGGTCCGTACTCGACTATCGCGGAGCGGACCGCACCGGCGTGATCCCCGGGCCCGCGCTCGCCCGAACGTGGGACGATGCCGCGCCACGTCTTGTCTGGCGCCAACCCGTCGGCGGTGGCTATGCGTCGTTTGTGATCAAAGGCCCGTTGGTGATCACCATCGAGCAGCGGCGGAATGAAGAGGCGATCGCGGCTTACGACTTTGACACGGGCCGCGAACGTTGGATCCATGCCTACCCTGCGGTGTTCAGCGAACAGATGGGCGGCGACGGACCTCGGGCCACGCCGGTGATCGTCGAAGACGCGGTCTACGCCCTGGGCGCCACCGGGGTGCTGACCTGCCTCGAACTGGCAACTGGCGAGCCGCGTTGGTCGCTCAATATCCTTGAGCAGAACGGATCGCAGAACCTCACCTGGGGCATGTCCGGTTCGCCGCTGGTGTACGACGGCCTGGTGCTGGTCAACCCCGGCAACCAAGACGGCACCGCTCGTAGCCGGTCGATCACGACATTCGATCTGGCGACCGGCTCGCCCCGCTTCGACGGCGGCGAGACGACAGCCAGCTACGCATCGCCAATGCTGGTCACGTTGGACGGCGTGCGCCAAGTGCTCGTATTCGACGCGGAAGGGCTGGCCGGATACAACGCCACCAACGGGAACGAACTCTGGCGCACACCTTGGAAGAGCGACGTCGGCGTCAACGCCGCGCAGCCGATCGTAATTGGCAACAACTCGGTGTTTATCTCGTCGTCCGCTGGAGCCGCGCTGTATGAGTTGCAGCAGGAGGATGATCGTTGGCAGGTCGACGAGGTTTGGCAGAACTTTCGCATGAAGTGCGGTTATGCTTGCCCGATCGCGTACCAGGGCTACGTCTACGGCATCGACGAGAACATTCTCGTCTGCCTCGAGCTGGCCACTGGCAAGCGGATGTGGAAAGATCGCGATGGGCAGTACGGCCACGGACAGCTCCTGCGCCGCGACGATCTGCTTGTCGTATTGGGCGAAGCCGGCGAGCTAGCGCTGGTCGAGGCCACGCCCAAAGGCTTTCACGAGTTGGGCCGCATTCAAGCGATCGAGGGTAAGACGTGGAACAACCCGGCGTTGGCCGGAAACCGGATCTTCGTACGAAATCATTTGGAAATGGCAGCCTACGACCTGCCGATCGCGCCGTAGACCGCTAGTCGTTGATCAGCCATAAACAGAGCCTCCTTGCGAGGGGATGGAGAATCACAACCTATGGGCATCTTCAAGCGTTTGGACCATATTTCGATCGGAGTCGTCGACCTCGATGCGGCAAAACACCTATTCGTCGAAGTACTGGGCGGCGAACCGTTGAAGGACGTCGGGTCGAACGACGCCGAAAAGTTTCAGTGGACGACGTTCCGGCTCGGCGGCAAGAAAGTCGAGCTGGTCTCGCCGACCAAAGCCGGAGAAGGCGGCGTCGGGCGATACATCGAGAAAAACGGCGAGGGATTTCATCATCTGTCGATCAGCGTCGAGAATCTGGATGAGGCCATCAAGCATTTCGAATCCAATGGGCTGCGCGTGTTGGCGCCCAATAAGAGCAATCCCAATTGGAAACACTGCTACTTGCACCCGAAGGACACCCACGGCGCGTTGATTCAGGTCTTTGAAGAAACCGATCACACGCTGTCCCACAGCGGCGATTAGACAAGAGGGGGACCATCCCGTGGACCTAGAGCAAGTTTTCTCGGCGGCAAGTTTTCTGGCGATGGCCGGATGGTTGCTGCTTGTCTTTCTGCCCGGTTGGCGATGGACGACCGCATTCGTGACGTCCGTTCTCATTCCGAGCATTCTCGCGGTCGCGTACCTGACCCTGTTCTTGATGTATTGGGGTTCGAATCCAGACGGCTTCTCCGCCTTCAACACCCTGGCCGGAGTCAAGAAGGCGCTGTCGATCGACGGCATGCTGATGGCCGGCTGGATTCATTACCTCTGTTTTGATCTGTTCATTGGTAGCTGGGAAGTGCGCGACGCCCGGCGGTTCGGAGTCAATCACTTACTGGTCATTCCGTGCCTCGCGCTAACGCTGATGATGGGCCCGGTGGGACTGTTGGCCTACCTGGTGTTGCGTTTCGCGGTGCGCCGCCGCTGGACAATCGAAACGACGGCACCTGCCGACGTGCAGCCTTCCAGCTAGTTCAGCGCGCCGCGACCACGCTGGACTTTCCAGGGCAAAGTTAGCCGCGTCATCCGCTCTTTCGTGTGCGGCATGCCTCGCGCAGGGCTGGTTGACGGTTCGAGAAATCGAATCGTGCGGCCCTTGCATCACCAGAAGGGTTATCGCGAGGCATCCCGTATCGATAGAATCAAGCGCATGGGCGAACCTCTGCTCTCGATTCGCGACGTGGTTAAGCGATACCGCGACACGGTTGCGCTGGACGGCGTAAGTTTCGACGTGGAAGCCGGCGAGTTGTTCGGACTGTTGGGACCCAACGGGGCCGGCAAGACGACGTTGCTCTCGATAGTCTCTTGTCTATTGGAAGCTACTTCGGGCGAAGCCCGCATCCTGGGCCAACCTGCCACGCCGCGCGATCGCAATTTGCGGCGATCGATTGGCATCGTGCCCCAAGAATTGGCCGTCTATGGCGAACTCAACGCGCGCGAGAACCTGAATTTTTTCGGCAGCCTCTACGGAATCCAAGGCGAGGAGTTGCACCAGCGTGTGGACCAGGTGCTGGGCGCGATTGGCCTGGCCGATCGGGCAAACGATCGCGTCGATCGCTTTTCGGGCGGTATGAAGCGGCGGCTGAATTTGGGAGCGGCGCTCATTCACCGGCCCAAGCTCCTGCTGTTGGACGAGCCGACAACCGGCGTCGATCCCCAATCGCGCAACCACATCTTCGAGGAAGTGCGCCGCCTCGCCGCCGACGGCGTCGGAGTCGTCTATACGAGCCATTACATCGAAGAAGTGCAGGCTTTGTGCTCCCGGGTGGGCATCATCGACCACGGCCGGCTCATTGCCTGCGACACGTTGCCCGCGTTGTTGGCGAGAATGGGCGGCGTGATTCGTTTTCGCGTGCCGGACGAAACACCCGGACTGCGGCAACGCTTGGGAGAAATTCCAGGCGTCGAGCTCAACGGGCAGGAAGGGACCACGCTGGAAATGGAGTGTCGCGACGTGAAGTCGGCCTTGATGCGACTGATCGCCCTGCTGAACGAAATGAAAGTCGAGCTGGTCAGCCTGGAAACGAACGAACCGAACCTCGAGCGTGTGTTTCTGCACCTCACTGGGCACGCACTGCGCGACTAAACAACTCAGCCATGTCGAACCTACGGACCGAACGATGTTGACCTGGGCATTGGCCAAGAAAGACCTCCGTCTGCTGTTGCGCGATCCGCGCGCCGTGGTCGTGCTGCTGGCGATGCCGCTGATCTTCATCCTGGTGCTGGGCGTGTCGCTGGGCGAGGGCTTTGGACAAAAGCCCGACGACCGGCTCCGCGTCTCGATCGTCGATCTGGACACCGGCTTCCCCAATCCCAAAGCGGACGAGGGCGACGAGCCGCTCCACTGGTCGAAGACCGTGCAGCGGGATTTGGCGCAGACAGCCGGCATTCGTGTCGAGGTAATTCCCGAGCTCGAAGAGGCCGAGGCGCTGGTCGCCAACGGCAAACGCGCAGCGGTGTTGGTCTTTGGCCCGAAGTTCAGTGAACAAGTGACGCGCAGCTCGTTCATGCTCGGCGGCGTCAATCCGTTGTTTCGTGACGGCGTCGATCTGGAAAAGCTCGACGCGTACGTCCTCCGCGACCCCACGCAGTTGACCGCCGCCTCGATCATCGAGCAGGTGGGCCAGGTCACGATGCTGCGCGTCGTCCTGCCGTGGATGATCGGCAGCGCGTTCGGGACGATTGCCGAGCGGATGGGCCCGTTGGCCACCGTATTGCAACAGATGTTTCCCAACTACGATCTGACCGGTACGACCTGGGCGGCCCTGACCCGCGCCGCCGAACGCTCCAATGACGGCGCCGAAGTGGCGGTCTTCGAAGGCCAGGCCGAAGCCGGCTGGCTAAGCCGTGGCGCGCAGCGCTATCAGATCCTCGTCCCGTCCTACACCGTCATGTTCGCCTATTTTCTGGTTCTCACCGTCGGCTGGTTGTTCGTTGCCGAACGCCGCCAGGGAACTCTCAAGCGGTTGCGCGCTGCGCCGCTGTCGCGACCGCAGATTCTGATGGGCAAGCTTCTTCCCTGCTTCTTGCTCTCGGTGGGTCAGGGATTGTTCCTGCTGATTGCCGGACGACTCGTTTTCGGCATGAGCTGGGGATCCGAGCCGTGGTGGCTCGTGCCGGTCGTGCTCTGCACGTCGCTCTCGGCGATGGGACTTGCGCTGCTGGTGGCCGCGATGGCACGCACCGAGGCACAAGTGGCCATTTACGGAACACTGCTCGTGTTAGTACTGGCCGGACTGAGCGGATGTCTGATGGGCGACCGCGAGCTGATGCCGGAGAATATGCAGCAGCTTAGCCTGATCACGCCTCACGCCTGGGCTCTGGTGGCCTACAAGCAACTGCTGGCCAATCCAGCCGACCCCAACGTGTTTCTTGTGTTGCAGTCGTGCGCCGTGCTGGCCGGCTTCGGGCTGGTCTTTATCCTGTTGGCGTGGAGCTTGTTGCGGCTCGACGATACGACCTGACGGGATCTTCCAAACGGTACGGCGGAGGTTTAGACTGCTGCCGCCTTTCGTCACGCACGTTGCGCGATCGACGCGCCGTCGGCACTGCCGGTGGCAGACGTCAGCTCGCGCGGCGCTTGCCACACATAGGGAACGTGCTGGTCGATCCGGAATCCGCATTCCAGTTGGGCCGTCTCAAAGAAGTTGGTCGAGAAGCCCACCACTTCCATTGGCCGGATCGGCCACCCGGGTCGCTGGACGTGCGTCATCACAGTTTGTCCGCGCGGCGTGACACCGTAGGCGTGGTCCAACGGCTGAACGAGGCTAGTGGCCTCGGGCCAGGTTTCGATCGCCGGTCCGTGCAAGCGGGGCTCTGTATCGGCGGAAGCCAGGTGGTACGCGATACGGCGATTACCCTGTTCGAGCAACATGCTGTCGGCCGTCGTGTGGATTCGCGCTGGAGTGACACGGTAGTACGTCAGCCAATCGGCGGCCCGGGCGAGCCAGGCACGGTCGGTAAACGTGCGGACGAAAAAGATTCCCGGCTCGGTTGCCGATCCGATAGCCCCCGAGGCATCGACCAGAAACCGGAACGCCACGTGACGATAGTTGAAGCCCAGCCATCGCGGCATCCAGGTCAGCCGCATCCGTTCGAGCTGCACGTTGGCCAGCGACACGATGGCTCGACCGCGCCGGACAACCGGGTCGAACCCGTCTGGCAGATGGTGCCGCGCTTCCTCGACGGCCAGCGAGAACTGCACGAGCTTGATGTTGAAGAGCGATCCGCAAAAACTCAGGGGCAAGTTGCGTGGCGCCCAAGTCATGGAATCGATCTTTCGGCAAAGTAGAACAGCGTCGTGCCGAGCAGTGCGATCACGAGCACGCCGGACCAGGCCCATAACCACCGGGTCGATAGCCCCACGGCTGGGATCCGTCGCACCTGCATCCGGAACATGATCGTGAAGCTAACCAGCACCGAAACGATCGCCAGCGCCGCCACGCCCCACGGCGGCAACCACCAACTAACCACCGCTGCAGGCAAGAGGACCAACACGCCCATGAACGCGGTTACAACCAGGTGCGCCAGGTAGTCGATGCGCTGTTCGCTGCGTAGCGCCGCCGACGCGAAGCAACCCATCACGACCCAGCCCACTCCGGCTCCGGCGATCATCCAGACAGCGCCAGTTGCTGCGTCGCCGAGATTCAAGCGCGCGAAAAGTGTGGCACCGAACATCGCGGTCAGCGCGATCGTTGCCACCAGCAGCGGAACGACCAACATCAAGCGCCGGCCCAGCGTCACTTCTGGTTCGCAGTCGCAGCGCACCGCGTGCCGCGGCGGGCTGACAATGCGACGATTGTAAGAAATTGTTTCGTAACCCATTCCCACCAGGTGCCGAACGCCGGGCAACGACAATGCTCGAACCCAGAGCGGATTGCCCCGATTGCGCCCGATGATCCAGAGCAGCCCATCGGTGCCCGAGCGGGTTTCTTGCGTCCGCGGTTCGAGTACGACCAACTGGTTGCGCAGCCCGGCTGCGTGCGCGGTGGAGAACTCGTCCGCAGAAAGGTCGTGCGAGCTGACGGTTTGTTCCGGTGTGACCAGGCCGGAGCGCTTGAGCATTCCCACGGTGCTGATGCACATTGGGCAGTCGCCGTCGTAGACGAGCATCATGTCGCGTTGGGTCGTTTCGGTAGCCATTGCCGGTCCTGCTGCTCGATGCGCGATCGACGGGGCCGATCGCGGCTCCGTGTCATTGTATGTCGCGTGACGCGGCGGGAAAAATTGCTGCCATGCGGGGGCAGTTGCCGACGCTTGATCACTCTCCGTCAGCCTATGCGAACTGTGGTGCATCGCCAATACCTTGACCGTAGCTCGCACCGAGACATTAACAGCCTTTCCCGTTTACAAGGTTCGTGGCTTGCGCAAGAAAAAACCGCGCGAGGCACCCCGTTCGGGCCTCGCGCGGCGCTGCCGATCGTTCACTACTGCAATCGACGGAAGACAAGCGATGGCGGACTAGTAGTTCCCGATCGCCTTGTCCGATGCCGGGCGCTTACCGTATGAGCCGATGATCTTCGGATCCCATCGCATGTTGTTGCGGTAGACCTCCCACGAAGTCTGGCCGTCTTGTGGCATGGTTTCTTCTTCGATCGCCGGTTCGTACGAGAAGCTGCGGCCTTCTTGCCATTGTTCGTTCTGCTGGCCGTCCTGCGACGTCCACGTTTGTTGCTGCGACGACTTAGCCTTCGCCTGGTCGCCGTTCGGGCCGTGCTCGCCACCTGCGGCCAGGGCCGATTGGGCCGTCAGCGCCGCGACGATCGTCAGTGCACAAAAGATCCGATTCATGCCGTAACCGCCTTTCGAAATCGAGTGAGGGTCGTATTCCGCTGCGCCGCGCATCCAATCACAGGTGTGCGATGCCGCCGGACGTCGTTGGAATCGGGGGGAACCCGCCGGCCGAGCAATTCTTTCGGCGCGATGCCCCGCTAATGCAATAACTAGCTCGTGTCCGTCGATCAGCAAGCGATTGCCCGCGGCACGACCCATGTTGCCGGCAGGCGCAGGTTGCACAAACGAAACATGCGTCGCCAAGCCGATCCGCGAATTAGCGGCGCGAAGCGCTCAGGGCGGTCCGATTGGAGCGATTGGGCGGGGCGGGCGCCGAGATGCGCAGGATGAGCTGTTCCATCACAAACCGCGCCCGCGACGGCGATGAGCTAACGCCCTTGAGCGCTAAATCAGATTCCAACAACCAGCGGTAGAGTTCCCGCGCGCGGGGGCGGCCAAGCCGGCGGAGCTGCTCCTCGGCGTTCGACAGCACGAACGGCTTGAACCCGGCTTCCGTAAGTGCCGCACGAAGCGTCGTTCGGCGGCCGGCCTGTTCGGCCTGTTCGATCAATCGGGTCGCGGCGGCAAAACGGCGCAACGTGGCCCCGATTTGTGCCAAGATCGCAATCGGTACTTCGCCCGACTGTAACAGCCGGTCCAACTGCAACAAGGCCTCGCCCGACTTGCCCGCCAGCGCGGCATCGAGCATTTGCCAGGCCGTTTGAACCCGCCAGCCTCCCACCGACGTCCGGACGAGTGGCGCGTCGATGTTGCCGTCGGGGCCGGCCGACGCGGCCAGCTTGGCGATCTCCTGATCGTACAGCCCGATGTCATTCTCAAGCGTTTCGGTGAGTAGTTCGGCGGCGTCCGAGTCGAGTTTGGCCCCGTGTCGCCGCTTAGCCCAAGCGGTAAGAAACTTGATTAGCCGAGCCGGCGGCGGAAACTTGCACTCAATCTGCAACCCACGGCGCCCCAATGCCTTGGCCAGGCGCGTCGTGCTGGGCCATTTGGTCACGTCCAAGACCAAGACCGAATCGTGCGGGCCCGCTTCGACATACTGCTCTAGCGCCGGGCGATTCTTCGAGACGAACTCGTCCGACGAATCGACGACGACCAGGTGGCGTCCGCCGCCGAACAATGCCCGCGCTGCCAGGGCGTCGACCACGTCGTGCCACAACACCGCGCGGCCGTCGAACGTGGATACCGAAAACTCGGCGTCGTCGCCGCTGAGCACGCGCGAGCGCAGTTCGTCCAAAACCTGTCGCTTCAAGAACGACTCGTCGCCGAACACCGCGCAGACGTCCTCGACCGGGTGCTTGTCCGGGTGAGCAAGGTAGTCGAGCGCAACCAGCGATTTGGCCATGAGGCCAATGTACCGCATGCTGGCGCGGCGCGCCAGCCGTCGCGCTGAGGAGGAGCAAGTTCGAGCGTCGCTCAGCCGGCGGCAAATCACGGGCCGCAGCAACGTTGCTTTCGCAAATTAGCATGCGGCCAACCGACCTATCGCCGCGTTGGGCCCCTGAGTAGAATCAAGGATTGGTCGATGTTAAGCGCTAGTCACACGGCGCAATTCAAGGGTAATTACGAAGTTAGCGATGCTGCGTTATTGGACCGCTGGCGAATCCCACGGCAAGGCCATGTTGGCCCTGGTCGACGGTTTTCCGGCCGGCGTCGAGATTGAGACCGAATCGATCGACGTCGAGTTGCGCCGGCGCCAAGGCGGCTACGGTCGCGGTGGACGGCAGCGCATCGAGACCGATCGCGTCGAGATTCTCAGCGGAGTTTGGCACGACAAGACGCTGGGCAGTCCGATCGCGCTGCAAGTCGTTAATAAGGACGCCAAGCTCGAGCGGCTTGACGACCTGGAACGGCCCAGGCCCGGACACGGCGATCTGACCGGAGCCATCAAGTATCTGGGCCCGATTCGCAATATCCTGGAACGGGCAAGTGCACGTGAGACCACAGTTCGGGTCGCGGCGGGCGCGTTGGCCAAGCAGTTGCTCGCGCAATTCGGCATCGAGGCGTTTGGCTACGTCGTCGAGTTGGGCGGAGTGGCGATCGCGCCCCAGGACGGCACGCTCGAACAGCAGCGCAAGCTGCGCGACGCGAGCGAAGTCTACAGCCTGAATCCCGAACAGGACGATGAGATTAAGGCCCTGATCGACGACGCCGGCAAGCAGGGCGACACATTGGGCGGAATCCTCGAAGTGCGCGTCGAGGGGCTGCCATTCGGATTGGGCACGCATGCCCAGTGGGACCGCAAGCTCGACGGCCGCTTGGCGCACGCCGTGATGGCGGTGCAGGCGATCAAGGGCGTGGAGATCGGTCTCGGATTCGAGGCGGCCCGGCGGCCCGGTTCACAGGTCCACGATCCGATTCAATTCGACACCGGCTCGAAAGATGCTCCCAGCCTGGGATACGCGCGCCCCACGAACAATGCCGGCGGACTGGAAGCCGGAATGACCAACGGGCAGCCGCTAATAGTGCGGGCCGCGAAGAAGCCGATCAGCACGCTGCGCCGCTCGCTCGAATCGATCAATCTTTCGACCAAGGAGCCCGAGGCGGCCAGCTACGAACGGAGCGACGTTTGCGCTGTGTCGGCCGCCAGTGTGATTCTGGAGAACGTCGTCGCATTCGAGATTGCCGCGGCGCTCGTCGACAAGTTTGGCGGCGACAGCCTCGACGAAATGCTGGCCCGATACGAACTATTTCAGGAAATGGCTCGCAAGCGCTAGTCGCGCAAACCAGCACGGCCGGCAGTGGCATGATGTTGAAAACTCACGCTCGGTAACCAACGTATCGCGAGGGAGCACGGATGTTCTCGCTCCACGAAACGACCCGAATCTGGATTTGCCGCGCGGCCTTTGTCGCTTTGTGTCTCGTGACGACCGGCATGGTGGCGGCCTGGTGCTTGGCGGTCCATCTGCCCCACTACCGTCACGGTCACGAAGAGGCGATCTATCGGCGGCTGGGATGGCATGCGACGCTTCACGCGGCGAGCACGCCGCGGCCCGCCCTGCTGTTGTACGAGGGGCTTGAGCTTTCCGATCCAGCGTCGCGACAGTTGCTGGTCCGAGCCCCGTTTGTCGAAGTGCAGAACGCCGGCAATGCCGCAAGCGTGACGCTCGCCTATCCGGCAACGATCAACGGGCTGCGGCTGGACGCTTTGCTCCATTCCGCGGAGCAGTTGCTCCAGGCGGAGCGGCACGCTGGCCCGATCGCGCTGCGTGCCAGTTCCCTGACACTGCATCTCGACGGCGTCGACCGCACGCTCAACGACGTCGAAGGCTCGTGCGAGTGGGGCGGGGATCAACACCAGATTCGCGCGTCGTTTCGCGTCGCTTCGGCAGGGGAGGCTGTTCCATCCGTGGCGCAACCTGTGGTCGTCGAAGTTTCCCTGCAACCGAAACTCGACAGCCAGGGTGAGTGTGTCGTGAAAGTTGTCACGGGCAGTGCCCCCCTGCCCTGCGATTTGATCGCGTCGTGGTGGCCTGCGGCCAAACGGCTGGGGCCGGGCAGTACGTTCTCCGGCTCGATCACGGGCACGCGCACTGACGGCCGCTGGAAGTTGGAACTCTCGGGCACCATCGACCAGATCGATCTCGTATCGCTAATCGCTCCCTTCCCACACACCCTCAGCGGGACCGGCCAATTGACCCTCGACCGTGCCACCGTCGAAGATGGACGTCTCGTGTCGGCCACAGGCAAGTTGATCGCAGGGCCAGGAACGATCAGTCGTTCTCTCGTTGACGCGGCACAGAACAACCTGCAACTCGGCATTGCCCGGCGGACGCTGCTGTCGCGAGGCAACCGCATTGCGTATCAGCAGTTGAACCTGGCATTCGACGTCGACGCCACCGGCTTGTCGTTACGCGGCGAAATTCCTGAGGCGGACGGCGCGTTACTGGTCGACGCCCAGCACGTCGTAGTTCGCCAGGCCGCCGTAGACCGTCTGCCGGTCGTCAACTTGCTGCGCACGTTGGTGCCCCAAACGACGGTCCAGGTACCCGCCACGCGCGAAACCGCGCCGCTGACGGCATTCTTGCCCGTGCCGCCGGTCATGGCTCCGCCCGGCAGCGAAGCCCCGCTCCCCGGTGCGCGGAAGATTCGCATCGGGCCGCAGTAACTGTCACCGTGCGACGCGTCAGCGGCCCGAGCGACGTGCCGTTTGCCCCCGCTGCCCAGGGCACGCCGCCGTAGCCCGATCACGCTAGGATGCCTTCGTCCGGTTGCTGAGCCAAAGGTCGGTCGGCAGGGCCGCCATTGCGATCACGGCCAATTGCGTCACAAAGAAGATTCCTAGGGCAAGCAAGACGCCCTCGGTGAATCCGTAAGAGTGCAGGCCGACACCCAGTTCGTTGACGCCGAACCATGACCACCCGGTGACAATGTTGCCGCCGACGGCCAGCGCGGCCAGTCCGCGCTCGCGGACGATGCCGCCCCAGCGTGCGTGCAGCACCAGGGCGGTCCACAGCACGATCATCAGTGCGCCGTTTTCCTTCGGATCCCAGCCCCAGAAGCGTCCCCACGAATCGTCGGCCCAAAGTCCGCCCAGCACGGTGCCAATGAAGCTGAAGAACAGCGCGAAGCATAGCGTGCCGTACGTCATGCGACTCAGTTCCTTGCCCGTCTCGGGCGAAAGGCTGGGCGTCAGCACGCCGCGTACGATGTACAGCAAGCCGAGGAATCCTGCGACGAATGTCGTGGCGTAGCCCAGCGTGACGCATGTCACGTGCGTGGCCAGCCAGAATTGCGTGTCGAGGACGGCTTGCAGGACGATGAATGTGTCACCTGCGGAAGCCAGTTGGTGTGCAATCACCAGTGTCGAAAAGCCAGCCACCGAGGCGATAACGGTGCCGATTCCCATGCGGTAGACGTATTCCATCACGATTCCCAACAGCACGGCGCCCCAGCCAATGAAGACGGCCGAGGAGTAAAGGTTCGTCACCGGCGGTCGGCCCGAGATGTAGATTCGCGCAACGAGCGCGAACGTGTGCAACGCGAAGGTGAACAGGACCAGCCAGAATGCGGCCCGGTTAAGCGGAGCGGTCCAACCAAGCCAACCGAGCGCGACCAGCACAAACGCCACGACGTAGAGCACGCTGGCCCGATAAAATGGCTCGAAATAGTTGAAGAATGCCTCGAAGTTGGTGCGTTCGGGGTCGTAGTTTTCAAGCGGCTGTTCGCCGAGCCACGCTTCGTACGTGGCGAGTTCACTGTTGAATTCTTGCGCGTCGTCGTTGTGATACGCGGCCAACATCGACGCCATCGCCACCGCGCCGGGATTGGGCGCTTTGCCCAGAACGTTCGCATTGGCAAACGCCTTGGTGTAGGCCACTGAATAGGGTTCCCAGGCTCCATCGCTCGCGTCGGGCGGAATGACCAACGGGGGCTGCATTTGGGCCAGCGCCGAATGACGCTGGATCGCCGCCGACAAATCTTCCATCAAGTGATCCTTGTCCGGACGAAGCTGCGGCTGCTCGAACGATCGCATCAGCAGCGTCAGCAGCCGGATCTTCTTGTCCAGCTCGAGAATCTTCTTCTGATAAATTGTCAGCTTGCGCGGGTCTTCTTGCTGCGTCGTGGTTGCCAGTTCGGCCTGGCGCTCGAAATCTTCGATCTTGTCGCGAAACTCGTCGATCGCGTAGCGGTATCCCTCGCGGCGCTTGAGCCCAAGCGTCTGGAGCACTTCCAGGTTCGTAATTCGAAAGACTTTGTGTTTGAAGACGTCGGGCGATCCGCTGGCCACGTCGGCCAACCATTTGATGGCCGGCTGGCGCTTGACGACTTCGTCGCCTGACTCGTCGGTAAAAGTTTGATAGTCAGAGATCTGGCGAAGCATGTTGCGTGCCAGCGTGTCATAGGGCTTGACCCGCCCTTCGTACACCAGCGGCAATCGTCCGAATTCGTCGAGTTGGATCTGGTCCTGCGGCGTGTTTCGTTGCCACGCGGAATTCAAGACCCACGCGGCACACAGCAGCACGACGACGGATGCGAAGACCAGACTGGTCGTGTCGCGGCCGCTCGGTCCAAAGTTGTAGCGGGCCGGAATCTTGGTCGGTTTGCGCGTTGTTTCGGCTAGCGCCGCCTTGGCGGTGCCGCGCCGTTTAAGGAACCGAACCAGCGTAATCGAAAATTGGGCCAGCATGCCGGTGCCGACCAACATGCACGCCACGTAGGGAATCATCCAGCCGGTATTGGTCACCACTTGCAGTGTCGTGGCCTCGTTGCCCTGCTCGTCGATGTCATAGTTACTTTGATAAAACGTTTCTCCGGCAAACCGCAACGGGTTGTTCATCCAAATCTTCACGTCGCGATCGACGTTGCGCGACGGATCGACCAGTCGCAGGTCGGACGAATAGTTGCGGGCCATCTGCGTGCCCATATACTTGTCGAATCGCACGTCTTCCAGACGCATCGAGTAGGGCTTGTACGTGCGCTTGAACCGCAGGGCCAAGTCGTAGGTCTTCTCGCCCACTTCGACTTTCTGCGGCAACAGTTCCAGGCTGACCAGGTAGGTGCCGATCGGCTGCTCGGTTTGCTTGTCGAGCAGGCGGACGTAAGCCGCCGCGATGTCGACTTTGCCGCCGGTGTCGGTGCCGGCGCCCGGTCTGCGCGGCGCGGCAATCCATTGCTTGCCGGCGCCGGCGGTGGCCAGGTTTTCGGCGTCTGGCTTGGGCCGTTCCAGTTGGGAGTTGTGTAAGTACTCGAGCACTTCCACGTCGAACGGCAGCGTGTCATCGGAAATTCGCCCGCCTGATTCCAAGAACGACCGGGGCACGACGACCACGTCGTCGGTCTCCGCGTCCGAAGGATCCACCACGGTCAGTTCCACCGTTCGAATGTCCCGCCTGCGCGTATCCGCATCTCGCCTTCATTGTGCAGGCCGTAAACGACCAACTCGTTGCCCATGACCAGTGCGATTCCAGCGTGCAGCAGGACGATGCCGGCCCGTTTGCGAAACACAAGCCAGCAGCCGCCCAGCAAGACCAGTCCGGCCAGTCCGCCTTTGATAAGCTGCCACAGAATGCGCATCGACGAATCGCCCAGAGCCGCGGCGTCACCCTGCCGAAAGATCCAAATCAGCAACCCGCTCAGCAGTAGCAGCGTGACGCCGATCGACCAGCGTTCGACGGTGCGTGCGCGGTCAAGCTGCACCAGCGTATATCCGCCCACAAGCCACAGGGCGACAAGGCTCCACTTCATGGCGGTCCACAGCGTGCTCCACGCAAACGGCGCGGCGCCTTCGATCGTATCCTTGCCCGAGCCGCCGGCAATGACGATCCAGGTCAGCACGCAGCCCACCGCGATCACGACCAGTCCCGCAATCAAGCGCGTCCCGCGGGCCTGCACCTTGAAGCGCAGCGAGTGGGCGGCGAGCAGGTTGATGGCCATCGCCCCGCCGATCAAGAATCCGCCCGGAAACCAAAACCCGCCCGGAATGTCCGGTGCTCCGCTCGAGAAGAACGCGTCGGGAAAGAAAACTTGCAGCGGAATCCACGCGAAGAAGGTGCGAAAGTACTGATTCATCACGTCCCAAATGTCCTGATCGACTTGAGCCAACGTGCCGGCAAAGATCAGGACAATCGACATCGCAAACAGCGCGACCGTCAGCCGCAGCGACGCCAAGGGCATCAGCAGCCGCACGATCGGCGACTGCGCGGAACGCGAACGTTTACGGTACTCGGCCTCGAGCTGCGCCGCTTCGTTATCGGTCGACTCGATGAGTTCTTCGTGGTCGATCGCGTTAGTTGCCATTCCCGGCTCCCCGCATGAAAGGTGGTCGGCCCATTGAGTTTGGCGCGGCCGTCCCCAATAGGTCGACGACGGTCGCCGTGGCGCCGTCCAGTTCAATTGTTCTTGTTTCTGTGCTCAATTGTTCCAGGGCGATCGGCGGCAGGCTCAGTTGGCCCCGCCAACGGTTGACGTTCATCAGAGCGTATTGCGCTTCATCGTCGGTCGCCTTCGGCAACGCCGTCACGCTGACTTCCAGCGGCGGGTCGACAGACGGAATGACCAGCGTGGCAAACCGAATGTCCGAACCCCGGCGCTGCTGCCAGCCTTCGGGCAATTCCCACTCGGGCTTGCCGCTCTCGGAAAATCGGACCGACTTGAGCAGCGCGTCAAACGGCGCGGACTGTGCGGCCACTGCGTCGTCTGGACCGGTGATCTTGAAGAACCAGCCCTGCTCGTCATGGGGCACGATCGCCGCCAGCGTCCGCGTGGGCTCGCCAGGCGACTCGACGGGCGTGTCGGGGTGTGCCTTGGCGCGTGGCGGCTCATAGGGCACCGGCTTACGCACCGTGTAGTGCTCGATCTTGTCGGCCTTGCCGCAACCAGCCAACGACAGCAAGCCCAGGGTCGCGAAGATTGCCAGGAAAACTTGGTTTCTGTGCATTGTCGCTTGCTTGTCGCTCCCGGATCGTTGTCTCGCAGCCTTCAGCCGATTCCGCGGCCCGTTTCGAGAATCGCCCAGGCCGTGTTCGACTGCCGCGGTGGAAAACGTCTGGACCGGGTAACGATGCGGCACGCCATCCGCCCGGACCGGGAGCGTGTGTCGGGTAAGATTCGCGAAGCGTGCGGGCGCTGGCAGCGCGCCGGCGGCACGAGCCTTTGGCAGGGTTCCAGGCAGACGCTGGTCGGCGTTGATGCCTCGAACTGCCCGCACGTTGAATTATAGTCGCGATCGGCCGAAAAAGTACATATACGGCCCTCGACTCGCCCGCCAACTCCGAACGAAACCGTCAAAACACGGCATTTCAGAATCGGACAGGGCGCCGCGCCAAATGGTGGCCCGATGGCGCTACTCTATCGATACAGTCGCTCGGCGTGATCGGCCCAACCAACCACTGGAGTTTCCGGTCCCAGCACAAAGATTTCCACGCGGCGATTGCGCTGGCGGGTGGCGGCCGTGTCGTTGGGTGAGATCGGTTGATATTCGCCGAAACCGGTTACGCCCATCCGCTCTTCGGGGATGCCGGCCTTGCGCAGTTGTTGAGCAACGACCAGTGCCCGGCCCGCGCTCAGGTGCCAGTTGGTCGGATAACGTTCGCGCAGCTCGCGGCCCTTGATGCCCTGCGAATCCGCGTGCCCCACGACCATGATCTTCAGCTCGCTCGCTTCGGGCGAGCGAAACACATCGGCAAACTCGCTCAAGATTTGTTCCGCGCCGGGCCGCAGTCGGTCGTCGCCGCTATCGAAGAGCAAGTCGGTGTCGAACTTGCTGATCCCGGTCGCCGGATCATATTGCAGGATGGGATACCGCCGAGCCAGTTCGGCCAATCGGCCGCTAAGCCCCGGCGGAACAACGCCGGCATTTCGCCTATTCATTTCGGACCGCGCCAGATCTTCTTCCGCGCGGATCAGGCGATCCTCGACGTTGCGGCTGTGCAACTTGAGGTTTTCGATTTCGGCCAGTTGGGCACGCGTCTGCTCGGTGAGCGTGCGGTTTTGCGACTCCAGAGCCGCGACTTTTCCGGATGACGCGCATCCATGCGACGCCGCGGCGGCGCAGAGCACGCCAACGCCAAGAATCTGACACGCAGAAGACATGGATTCGACTCCTTTCGAATCTGCAATGGAATAGTCGTGCCGGCCGTGCCGCGAGATTGCGCCGCGGCGTTGCGGCCCGGATTTATTCGAACCAGCTCAGAATCATATCCATCATCGAGCTGTTGACGGTGTACGGTTGGTCCCAACTCCAAATGTTGCGCATCAGGTCATACATGAACATACCGCAAAACAGCAGCAACAAGGAGCACAACACCAGGCTGCCGACGTTCCAGCCCGTGAATGGCGTCTCGGGCACCATCGCGGCCGCTCCGGCGGGTGCGGTGGCAGGCATCAAATCTTCTTCGTCGACGGTGCCTACGGTTTCCAAGCCACCGGCACCGCCCAAACCTTCGCCTAGGCCCTCGCCCAAGTCGTCGTCCAACAGTCCGGACTCACTGGGCTCGGACTCGAGTGTTCCCACTCCCACGCCCTCTTCCTCGAACTCGACGTCGTCCTCCAGCGCGATGACTTGCGAACCGCTGTCGGATTCGTCTTCGCTGGCTTCTTCCAGCGGAGTCAGCAGGAAGTCGTCGTCCGAGTCTTCGGCCGCGACTTCGGGTGCCGCGTCGTCGTCGGCCAGTTCCTCGGCGGCCGATTCTCCTGCAGCGCCCAGCAACTCGTCGTCTTCGCCCAACTCCAACTGGTCGACTCCCGAGCCACCCAGCTCTAGAGGTGGGGACTCGAGCGAGATGCCGCTATCGCCGGGATCCAACAGCGAGATTCCGCTGTCGCCCGCCCGCGAAACGTCGCCGGCCGAACTGCCGCCCAATACCAGGTCGTCGTCGATGTCGCCGGTCAGGTCGATGTCCGAACCGCCGGCCTGCGAGCCTTCGAGCTCTAGTGCGGGCTCTTCGTCCAATGCCAGATCGTCGTCGCCGCCGCCGAGCGACAAGCCGGACCCTTCCAGTTCCAACGCTTCAGGGCTGAGCGTGATGTCGCTGGTGCCCGCGTCCACGTCGCTTCCGCCGGCAGGCAACTCTTCGTCGGCAACGTCGGTTGCGTCGGCGCTTCCGTCGTCGACTTCGATCGAGCTTTCGCTGGCCAACTCGACCGAGCTACCGATATCGGGCGCTTTCGACGAGATTCCGCTGTCTGCCGCGCTGGGCATTTCCAGATCGAGATTGTCCAGTTCGTCGAACATGGGGCTTACGCCCGAGCCGGAACTTGATCCGGAGCTAGCGCTCGAACCGGGCCCCGTTTGCAACACGTCGGACCCGCCCTTGTCACCGCTGCCCAAGACGTCGTCCAGCACGTCGCTGTCGTGCTTGGGCGGCGAGATTTGAATGTCGCTTTCCAGCGGATCGGGGGGCGACGACTTGCCGCCAATGATCGTGCTCGACGTGCTTTCGCCGGATTGGCCCAGTTCGACCTCGCTGAGCAAAATCGAATCCGGATCCTCGTCCACTTCGGCAAAGTCGCCTTCTTCGGCGGCGGCCTCGCGATCGGCTTTCACGCGTTCGATGTCTTCTTGCTTGAACTTCCAGCTCGATCCGTCGCGATAGCCGTGAACCTCGCGGCGATCGCGCATTTCGGCAAGCGTCTCGGTCGTGACACCGAGAATCTGAGCGGCTTCGTCAAGGTTGACAAACTTGCGGGCCATAAACTCTCCTCAGGTCGCACACGCTGCGCCGTACCGACGACGCGTGGCACCGGACATGCTTCGTGGCCGCCTGCCGAACTACCAACGACTTCCTAATGCCGTGCCGACGCGGACTGCCAGGCCCGGTTGGCGATCGTTCGTTTCCGATCGCGCCGTTGGGCCGGTCCGCCTCTAGCCATGCGGCTATCGTTGATCCAGTATGCTTCGAATCTCTCCGGGCAAGGGACTGGTTGCGTTGAATTCGATCATTCTCAGGTCGAAATGGATGTTCCGTACGCTCTTAAGCGAGATTTCGCCGCTGGACGTATCGATGTGGTACACGGCCATCGTGCGCGTCTCTGGGTCGATTACCGTGACTTGTTGTCCATGCTCGCCGGCCGATGTCGACAGCGTCACCAACTCGCCGCTGCCACCAGCCACCGGTGCGGCGGGCCGCTGAGCGAAACCGACGCGTGGGCCGACTGCCATCGCCATTGCGGCGATCACGAGTCCGGCAATCGTACTGGCTCCGACGACCGCAATTCTCATAAGTCACCTTTCAACTTAGGAGGTCTAGCGGGCAGCGGGGCTTTCAGTTTCCATTCTAAAAGCACCGCTTCCCAATTCAACACAAATCTTGGGCTAATACCGAGTTGTAGCCCGCCCGCCGCCCGGATTTCGGCCGGTTTTCGAGCATCCACGACCACGCCGACCAGCCTCACGCGCAGGCGGTGGCACGCGCCGGTGCGTCGTACGACGAGGCGGCGCGGTCCAACGAGCCGCGAGTTTTGGTTGCGGTTTTCGCCCGGGCCGGAAGATCTGACTACCCGGCGGCACGATAATTGGCGTCGAAGTTCACGCAGGTCCGAACGGACGGATTGGAACGGATTTTAGGGGCGGCAAGTCTAGTGCTCGTCCCCGGCCGCGACAAGTGCAACTGCCAGCGGAATCGTGTAATTCATGTCGTCCTCTGGTACGACGGTTGCCGGCTGCAAGCAGACCAGGCGTTTGCAAGCGGTCCGGTGCCCTAGCGCCACGCCACATCGGCTCGAGTCGCGCAGCACACGCCGTTGGCGACGCAGGTCGCGGCGTGTCAGGCGACCGCCTACAATAGGCCGCGTGCGTCAAATGCCCTTTCGCAGCGTGCCAGCTTGCCATCATGCCCACCAGTGCCACGAACCGAGAGTCGACCGTCGCCGTGCTCTACAGCGGCGGGCTCGATAGCGCGATCCTGCTTTCGCACCTGCTCCAGCAGGGACATCGAGTGCAGCCGCTGTACGTCGCGTGTGGGCTCGCCTGGCAGCAGGCCGAAGCGCGGTGGGCCGAGCGGTACGTACAAGCGATCGACGACCCGAGAATGGAGCCGTTGGTCGTGCTGTCGCTGCCGCTGGCGGATCTGTACGGCGACCATTGGAGCATCACCGGTTGCGACGTGCCAATGGCCGACGATCCGGACGAGATGGTCTATTTGCCCGGGCACAACCCATTGCTGCTTGTAAAGGCCGACGTTTGGTGTCGGTTGAACGACGTGCCGCAGTTGGCACTGGGTGCCTTGGCCACCAACCCGTTTGCCGACTCGAGCGACGCGTTCTTTGCCGCCTTCGCGGCTACCATGCAGCAGGCTGTGGCTGGCCACGTCGAGTTGATTCGTCCACTGTCGGACAAGGACAAAGTGCAGGTATTGCAACTGGGCCGCGATGCCCCGCTCGGGCTGACGTTTTCGTGCCTGTCACCCCATAGGGACCAGCATTGCGGGATGTGCAACAAGTGCGCCGAGCGACAGGGGGCTTTCCGCAAGGCGTCGATGCCGGACCCGACCACATACGCGCCACACAGCCCGCCCGTTGTCCATTGACCCCGTTCGTTTAACTTCACGGAACGCCGAGCCGCCATGTTTCGAGTGACGCGCGAGATTGATTTTTGTTACGGCCACCGCCTGCTCAACTACGACGGCAAGTGCAAGCACTTGCATGGGCACAACGGTCGTGCCGTGATCACGATCGAGTCGCCTCGCCTCGACGACCGCGGCATGGTGATTGATTTTTCGGACCTGAAGCGAATCGTCAGCAATTGGATCGACGAGAACCTTGACCACCGAATGATCCTGCGCCGCGACGATCCGGCCGTGCCCGTGCTGCAGCGCCTGGGAGAGCCGATGTACTTGATCGACGCGAACCCCACGGCCGAGAACATCGCCAAACTAATCTTCGACTACGCGCACGGCCAGAGCGTGCCCATCGTGGAGTGCTGCCTCTGGGAAACGCCGCATTGCTTCGCGACGTATCGCGGCTAGCCGATTTCGCGGCGTGCGAAATTGGCAGGGTCGTCGCACGGTGCGACGCGGCGGCACGGCGCGGCTAGGAGTCGCGAAGTCGCCCTGCGCCAGTTCGGGAAACGAAAACAGTCCGGGAGGTCCGCGACGGACCTGCACCGGACTGTACGTCCCCCCTGGGAATACGATCGCCGACTGCTTGGCCCGAAGCCGCCTTCGCTGCGCGTCGAACAGGCGACGCTGGCAGGCCATGGGCAGAAAAAAAGTTGACATACGCAGTATCGTCGCCTGCAGCGGATTGTCTTTGGGAATTCTTGTCGATTGCGCAAGGACTGCCGGCAAGTGCCTGCTGACCCGACACGTCGGCCCATCACAGCGCGGCGGCGTGCATGCTGGCGCCGGATGCTTGCAGCCGCGGCAGGCTCGATCCGCGGTCGGGGCGTGACTTTTCTTGCATAAGCCCTAACGATTACGCCGATTTTTAGGACGAGTCGCGCTATCGGTGCGCTCGCGCTGCAAGCACGCCGGCCCGCGCTGGGTTGTCGTGCGCGGCGGCGACAGATGTTTGCGTCACGGGTTGGTCGTCATGAAACAAAGTGGACAAGTCAGCGGCGTCCAGATGTTTTCATTTCTGGATGCGATGGTCTGCACCGTCGGTGCGCTGCTGGTCCTGTTGCACGCATTCTCGCACCACGGCCAGGTTGAAGCCGAGTGCAAGGCCAAGGCCAAGGCGGCCGAACAAACGGGCGAAGATCCGAAAGTCGCGCTTGAGTTGGTCACCTGGCGCATCGAGCAACTTCGCGAAGTACGAAACAAAACAGAGGCCCAACTGGCGGACGAACGGCTGAAGCTCGCGCACCTCGAAGATCATCAGCGGCGGCTCCGCAAGCAGGCCGAACAACTGACGGCCGAACTGGCCGACTTGGACCGTGTCCAGCAAACCGGCGAAACCAGGACCGTGCGCGAACTGGCCGAACTCGAGGCGGCGCGAATCCGGCTGGTCGAAGCGCGCGCCGCGGTGGAACGTGCGCGGCAACAGAATAAACGCGCGGCTAGCTATAGCGTCGTTCCGTATGAAGGGCCGCACCGGACGCGCCGCCGACCAGTCTATGTCGAGTGCCGACAGGACTTGATGGTCTTGCAGCCGGAAGGAATCGAGCTGACGCCCGGAGACTTCGCGGGATTCCTGGGTGCGGGAAATCCACTGGCTTCGGCGGTACGCGGCGCACACGAGTACTACGCGGCGAAATCCCCCGCGGACAAGCCTGCCAGCGAGCCGTATCCGCTATTGCTTGTGCGGCCGGACGGGATCGCCACGTATTACGCGGCCCGACGCGCGCTGGACTCGTGGGGCGCGGACTTTGGCTACGAATTGATCGGCCAGGACTGGAACCTCAAGTTCTCCGAGCCAGATTTTCAACTCGCCGAGCTGCTGCAACAGATCGTCTACGACGCGCGCCGCCGGATGCGCGAACTCATGCTGGCCACTGCCGAGTTGCAGGCGTCGCGACCGCGGATGACCCTGCGGGCAAGCTCCAGCGGCGGGTTCGTCGTGGAACGTGGGCCCCGCAGTGGTGGATCCGGTCGATCCGTCTATCGCGGCAGCAGTTGGGATTCGCTCGACTCGCAGTGGGCTCGGGGCGACTACGAATCCGGCGACGACGATGCCGACGCAACCCGGACAGGCGACGAGTACGCGGCGGATCGCTCGGGCAGCAACCGGCTTGGCACGTCGGCAGTTGGCGGAATGGGAAGCGGCGACGGTCCAAATCGGTCCACGACCGGCGCGGACAGCGCGCTGGTCGGTGACACGGCCCGCGTGGGAACCGGCGGCTCAAGCTCGAACGGACCGTATGGCGGTGGTGCCTTGGGCGGATCAGGCGACCGCTCTGGCGCACTTGCCGACCGAAAGTCGAACGCTTGGTCGGGCCAGCGCCATGGCGGCGACAGCGTAGGAACAGGCGACGACGCATTCGGTGCCTCGGCCAAGCACGCAGGTCCGTCGGGCAGCCAGAATCCCAGCGGCGATCAGCTTTCCGACGGGCCGATCGTCAATGAGCCTTATTCCGACGAGCATTTTGCCGAAGGAGAGTTCGCCGACGGGCGTATGGGCAATGGGCAAAGTGGCAATACAGCCCGGTCCGCCGAGGGCGGCGACGCCACGGACACAAGTTCTCGATTCGCCGATCAAACGGGCGAGCCGCAAGGTGCATCGCCACTCGGACAAGCGACCGGCCATCCGCCGTCTATCCTCATGAGCAACCAGTCAGGCAACGGGGGCGCTTGCGCGGTCGACTCGCATGCCCAACAACCAAGCGGCGCCGCCACGCATTCGTCGACGAGCCAACAACATTCCCGCAAACTGGCCAGTATCGCTTCCTTTCGCGGGCGTGACTGGGGGCTGCCGGATGCCGGCGCGGGCATGACGCCTGTGACCCGACCAATCGCTGTTGAGTGCCACACCGACCGGCTGGTGATCTTGCCGGAAGACCGCGGCCAGGCACCACGCGTGACTCGACTCGACGAAGACGCGCGAGCAAACATCGACGAGTTCGTGTCGAACGTTTGGCGACACATGAAGGGTTGGGGCATTGCGGGGCGCGGCCTCTATTGGCGGCCGACGTTGTTGGTGTCGGTCGGTCCCGGCGCAGCGGATCGTGTTGCTGAATTAGAAGCCCTGTTGGCCGACAGCGGTTTGGACGTGCGCTTGCGCCGGGCGCAAGCCGCCTCGACCAGGACCAACCGGCCCAGCGCTCGACCAAGTTGGACACACTAGCACCCAGAGGCCAACGCCATGGCGATGGATAGCGACAGCAATGCCGTCGGTACCGACTCCTTTCTGGACGTGATCACGAACTTCGTCGGCATCCTGATCATCTTGGTTATGGTCGTGGGCGATCGGGCAAGGCGGATGCCGCTGCCCGACGTGGAGCCACCACTGCAGGCGGAGCTGAAAGCAGCTCGGGCCGAGTCCGCGGCCATCGAGCTAGACGTGTACCGAATCGAGTCGCAGCGGCAGCTCGTGCAAGCGGAAGTCGCGGCGGCGACCTTCGAACGGGACCAGGTGCAGACAGTGATCGCGGCCGTTGAGCACGACTTGTCCGAGCTGCGGGCAGCGCTCGACGCCGATCAGCGCGAGCGGCTCGAAGCGCAGCGCGAACTAGACCGTGCCGAAAAGGAACTGGCGCGGCTGCGCGACGAGCGTGAACAGGCCGAAGCGACCCAAGCGCCCGAAACGATTACGATCGAAAGCTACCCGACGCCGATCGGAAAGACCGTCGACGGAAAAGAGGCTCACTTTCAATTGTTGGGCGGACGACTTACGTACGTGCCATTCGACGCGCTCATCGACCGGCTCAAGTACGAGATGCGCCAACTGGGCCAGCAACTCAACGTTGCATCCGACGTCGTCGACACGCTCGGTCCGATTGGCGGTTTTCGGGCGCGCTACACAATCCATCGCCACGACACGCCGCGCGGCACCTACTTGCAAGTGGCCCATCTGGAGCTGTTGCCCGAGTCACACCGCTTGGGCGAACCGCTCGACGCGGCGCTGGCCCCCGGTTCCCGATTTCGCGAAAAGCTGTCGATGGTTTCGCCGCGGCAGTACACAATCACGGTGTGGACCTATCCCGATAGTTTCGACGAGTTCCGTAAGTTGAAGAAGGAGCTTTACGACCTGGGCTACGCCGTAGCGGGGCGCCCGCTGCCCGAGGGCATGCCGATCGGCGCGTCTCCGCACGGTAGTCGTTCGGCGGCCGAGTAGATTCCGCCGCCAACTGTGGCGTTGCCGGTGAGTCGTTGTTCATGACCGATGGCTAGTTTGCCGTCGCCGCGGCGATGCCCGCCTCGACGGCCCGCATGATCTGGTCGATCTGCTCAAGCGAGACGGCAAGCGGCGGCATGATCACCAGCACGTTGCCCAACGGCCGCAGCAGCACGCCGTGGGATCGGGCCGCGTCGCAGGCCCGCATGCCGCGTTTTTCGTGCCAGGGAAACGGGTCTTTGGTTTCCCGATCGCGCACTAGCTCGACCGCTCCGATCATTCCACGCTGCCGCACGTCGCCCACGTGCGGATGATCGACCAGGCCTGCCAAGTGTTCGGCCAGACGGTCGATCTTTGGCAGCAACCCGGCCAGCGTATCCTCTTCGGCAAAGACGTCGAGCGTAGCCAGCGCCGCAGCGCACCCCAACGGATTCCCGCCGTACGTATGTCCATGGAAGAATGATTTTGATTCGGCATAGGGCGCCAGGAACGCTTGCCAGATCTCGTCGGTGACCACCGTCGCGGCGACTGGCATGTAGCCGCCCGAAAGTCCCTTCGCCAGGCACAACAGGTCAGGCGAGACGTCTTCGTGCTCGCAAGCGAACATGGTTCCAGTGCGCCCGAAGGCCACAGCGACTTCGTCGGCAATCAACAACACGTTGTGCTTTCGCGCCAATTCGGCCAGACCGCGCAAGTAGCCGGGCGGATGCATGACCATTCCGGCTGCGGCCTGAATCAGTGGTTCGATCACGACCGCGGCCAGTCGCTCGTGATGTTCTTCGAGCAGGCGTTCCGCTTCGCGCAAGTAGTACGTCAGGGCATTCTCGCGAGAAACGCCCGGCGGTAGGCGATACATGTTTGGGGCCGGCGTGCGCAACACGTCGAACAGCAGCGGCTCGAACATCGCGTGAAACCGCTCGACACCGCCGACACTGACGCTGCCCAACGTATCGCCGTGATACGCGTCTCCCAGCGCGAGGTACGAAGTCTTCCGCGGGCGCGGGTCCGGGCGTTGCCGCCAGTATTGCAGCGCCATCTTGATCGCCACTTCAACGGCAGTGGCCCCGTCGTCAGAAAAGAACACGTGCTCCAGCCCGCGCGGCGTAATGTCGACCAGCCGTTTGGCCAGCTTGATCGTCGTCGGGTGCGAAGCGCCCAAGAGCGTCACGTGTGCCACCTGGTCGAGCTGGCGGCGGATCGCCGCGTCGATCGTCGGGTGACGGTGCCCATGGATGTTGCACCACAGGCTGCTCACGCCGTCGAGGTATTCCCGGCCGTCGACGTCGACCAGCGTGCAGCCGCTGGCCCGTTCGATGATCAGCGGGTCATACTCGCTCATCTGGCTGAATGCATGCCAGACAATCTCGCGATCCCAGCGCTCGAGCTGATCGCGCGTGGGCTCTGACGGTGCCGGTGGCTCTGGCATGGCCCGCTCCTGCCTTTTGCCGGGCTACCACTGAATAACGACGGGCGTGCCGGGCGAGATGCCCAACATTTCGGCGGCGCTTTCGCCGACGATGGCCAGTTCGAGCTTGCCGCTTGAGCCAACCAGGGCGATCAGCGTCATGGACGGTTGGTCGGCGTAGGTCTCGAAGATGCCGTGCGTTTCATGCTCGTCGCACACAATGGCAACTTCTTCTCCGCGGGGCACGTTGGCCAGCGAGTCGGCCGAGATGTCCGTGATCAGATTGCCAAACGAGTCGACCGATTGAATCGACCCTTCTATCTTCGAGTCAGCCACGCATGCCTCCGTCCAGTCGAGCATCACCAACTCGCGTTGGGCGGGGCCCAAGCGCGCCGGATCCAGCCCCAGACTCAAATGGGCCGCCACCGGGGCCATGATGTCCCGCCCATGAAACGTCTTCGAGACCGGACGCAACCAATAGGCCGGCTCCGTGACGGTAATGATTGTAGAGGGACGGGTGCCAAGCGCCAAACGGCTCAACAGCCCATTGTCCGGAGCAACGTACGCCTGATTGCCGATCCGGGCATAGACGATCCCGCGCGAAGTTCCGACGCCGGGGTCGACCACGGCAACGTGGATCGTGCCCGGCGGAAACCACCGCGTCGTCTCGAACAGCGCCAGCGCCCCGGCGCGGATGTCTTGTGCGCCGACCGAGTGGGTCAGGTCGACAATTGTTGTGTCAGGCGAGATCGATAAAATCACGCCCTTCATTGCCGCGACGTACGGACTTGACGAACCGAAGTCGGTAGTGACCGTGATGACTTGCGACATGGACCCAAGCCGGGATGATCGGTGGCGGTTCGTTTCATCGTCCGCACCCGATCCGGGAGCGTCAAGTCGCCGGCGCTCGTGCGCGGCAAAGTGCCGGCCGCGCCATCGTCGCGCTACATTTTTCCCACCATCTCGAGCACCAACTGGCGGAAGCGGCCCGGATTCACGTTGGGATTCCGCTTTTTCGCCTGGCCGATCAGGTTGCCCGCGGCCTGTTGCTTCCCGGATTGAATGTCGGCCACGATCTTCGGATTGGCCGCCAATAGCTCTTCGCACAGGCTGACCAGATCGCCTTCATCGACCTTTTCGATGCCCTGGGCCTTCATCACGTCGGCCGCGGACTTGCCAGACTCGACCATCTCGACGAACACTTCGCGAGCCCGGCTCGTGTCGAGTTGCCCTTCTTGGACTGCTTTGAGCAACTCGGCCAGTGCCGGCGGGCGGAGCGAGAACTCTTCGATCGTGGTTTTCTGCTCGTTAAGGGTGCGCAGCACGTCTTGCTGCACCCAATTACTGGCCAGCTTGCCGTCGCCGACGGCACGGGACAACTCGGCGTAGTAGTCGACCAGTGCCCGTCCGCCGCTGACGATCACGTCGCTGTCGTAGGGCTTAATGTCGTGCTCCTGCTCGAGCCGTTGCCGCAACTGAGCCGGCAACTCGCACATCTTGGACCGCACGGCCTCGATCTCCTCGGGCGTGACGGTGACCGGGACGAGATCCGGATCGGGAAAATACCGGTAGTCGCTAGATTCTTCTTTGTGGCGTTGGCCGCGCGTTACTTCGGCCGCGTCGTCCCAACCTCGGGTCTGCTTGGGGACATCGCCCAAGCGCTGGCCAGTTTCCTGCCAGACGTCGTACTGCCGCTTGGCTTCGTATTCCAAGGCGCGTTCGACCGCGCGGAAGCTGTTCATGTTCTTGACTTCGACAATCGGCGTGGCCACCTTCCCGTCGGAAGTCTCGATGTGCAGGTTGACGTTCGCATCGACCCGCAGGCTGCCTTCCTGCATGTTGCAATCCGAAACGCCCAGATAGGTCAGCAGTAGCCTGAGCTCGGTAAGATAGGCCTTGGCTTCCTGCGCGGATCGCATGTCCGGCTCACTGACGATTTCCAATAACGGTGTGCCGGTCCGGTTCAGGTCGATCCGGCTGTCGGCCTGTCCGGCAACTTCGTCGTGCATGCTCTTGCCGGCGTCTTCTTCCAGATGCGCGCGAATAATGCCGATCCGCTTGGTTTCGAAGCGCCCTTTCGGGTCGCTGATTTCCAAATGGCCATCATGGCTGAACGGCAAGTCGTATTGGCTGATCTGGTAGCCCTTGGGCAAATCGGGGTAGTAATACTGCTTTCGGTCCCATTTGGTGAACCGTGCGATTTCGCAGTTCAGCGCGATGGCCGTTTCCAACCCGAGCTCGAACGCCCGACGATTCATGACCGGCAGCGTCCCCGGCATGCCGATGCAGACCGGACAGGTCTGTGTGTTCGGGTCCGCGCCAAACGTCGTGCTGCAACGGCAGAACAGTTTCGTGCGCGTCTGCAACTGCACGTGAACTTCCAGGCCGATGATTGTCGTGTAGGGCGTTGCCACAGTCGGGTACACCAGGAAACTTGGTTGCGCTAATCCACCATCGGGGCAAAGCGCTTGTGCCAATCGGTTGCCGTCTGAAACATGTGGGCCGCGCGGAGCAAGCGCTCTTCCTCGAACGGCGGTGCCTGCAATTGCAGCCCAATCGGAAGCCCGTCGGACCCAAAGCCGCACGGCAGCGAGATGCCCGCAATTCCCGCCAGGTTCGCACTGACCGTGTACAGGTCGACCAGGTACATCGCCAGCGGGTCGTCCGCCTTTTCACCGATCGGAAAGGCGGTGGTCGCCGTCACCGGTCCTGCGATGACATCCACCTGCTCGAAAGCCGCGTCGTAGTCCTGGCGGATCAGGCGGCGGACTTTCAAAGCCTTGAGGTAATACGCGTCGTAATAGCCCGCGCTTAGCGCGTACGTGCCGAGCATGATCCGCCGCTTGACTTCCGCTCCAAAGCCCTCGGC
>ERZ869936.99-NODE-99-length-114903-cov-5.653202_pt1 | contig 114903 bp, 117 predicted proteins | sample MGYA00520876_ERZ869936 | MGnify/ENA primary metagenome ERZ869936 (study PRJEB32218, sample SAMN09650985) | biofilter metagenome | isolation source: enrty point of leading RO module | place: Saudi Arabia: Thuwal, RO plant located on Red Sea | collected 2016-02-17 ...
CGGACAGTCATCACCGCACCTCCCCGAAGCACAGCGCCGCGATCAGGCGCGAGCGTCCCGGGGAGAGGCCGCAGCGCCTCTGGAGATGACGGCTTTGAAGTTCGCCGCAGGTGGCGTATAGTTGGGATTGGAAATTGACGGACATATCGGTTTCCTCATTTGCCCCGGGGGTGCGCTGCAACGCACCGTCGGGGCATTTCGTTCTGGGTCTCATGCGGCACCTCCAATCTGGCCGGTAAGCGCCAACAGGGTGGTGCTGATCATCGCGCCATCTCCGCTATCGCGGCGTCGATGTCGGCTTCGATCCAGTAAAGCCTGCCGCCGAGTTTGACGGGTTTGGGCAACCGCCCCAAATCCACGTCGCGGTAGATGGTGGTGCGGCCTCTGCCGCCAAGTTTGTATTGAAGGTCGCGGAAAGTTAGGTAGCGCATTTCAAAGCTCCAAAGTTGCCTCTGGAACACAAATGCACAGTTCGGTGTGCTGATGGTATCTGGATAAGTAGCTTATCCAGAGGGAAGGTTGGTATACCCACAGGCCGCCATGAGCGGTTGCATTAAGCCCTTGGTCGGCTCCAATGCTGGAATGTTTGGCTGAAAACCAGAGTGCCAGCCAAACAGATAAGGATTTATCGGGCGACTGTTGGCGTGCCCGAATTTTTCATCGTACCGAGCGAAGAATCCCATCAGTGCGGCGGCGGTTAGGACATATGACGTCTGAGCAATTGGAGCCGGATCGAATGGAGCCAAGGGTTCGAGATATTCATTTGCGACCACGCGGGCCGCGCAGATGTGAACAGCCCGTCGATGTTGATTGAACGCTTCACGTACCGCTCTTTCACTACTTGGTAAGTCAATTCTTCGTTCGAAGTATTTCTTCTGGCTAGCATCCCAGTAATAGAAAGGCGTCTTGTGCTGGTCGGCTAGCGCGTTTGCCACCCCATGGTGGGCTTTGGTCAGTGACGGCCTTACACCGAGAGCCGACATGCCCCATAGCGCCAAACCGACCAAACCCGTTGTAAACACCGCCGACGACCTTGCAGCTACCGACGCTAGAACAGCGGACGTCAGCAAGCTTGGCTCGTACCTTTCAGCTCCATCGCGAAGCCACCTCTCGTGTTCTGAATTCAGCAGGCAGTCCGCCTGCACGATGCTGTCGTGCTCCCCTTTAAGGAATGCAATGGCATCCAGCAGTCTGTCGGCATACGGCTTCAGTGTCCCCTCCGGGTTTGTGATGCAGACAAATTCAGCCAATCTTGATGACCCTTTCGTGCTGAGGGTTTTCCAGATGCCTTGCCCACCGCTCCATCAGCGCTCGGCGCTGTTCAAGGTAATCCGTCCGCCTATAGGCCCGTTCAACCGAACCGCCAGATACATGCCCCAGCGCGGTCTCTGCGACCTCGCGCGGCGTGTTCGTCGCCTCGGCGCACCAGTCCCGGAACGAGGACCGGAAGCCATGCGGACGGGCCTCAAGGCCGCGCCGGTTCATGAACTGGGTCATGGTCATGTCGGAAATCACGCCCTTGCGGACACCTGAAAACAGGTAGCCATCACGGGCGAACTTACTGGCCTCATGGACGACGCGCAGGGCTTCTTCGGACAGAGGCACCCGGAAATCGGATGTGGCCCCGACGCGGCCTTTCATGGCCTCCGCGGGGATGGTCCAGATGTCGCCGTCGATCTGGCTATCGTGAATATGGCGCAGGGGATAGGACCGGACCGCCGTCAGGATGAGTAGCCGCAATGCGAGTTCGGTAACGCTGCCGCCAGTTAGGCTCCTGTAGAAGTCGGGTACGTCCTGCCATGGCATGGCGGGCACGTTCTGCACCGTATGGCGCTGCTTGCCGAGCAGGGCCTTGGCCTTGTCCGTTGCCTGAAGGTCCACATCGAGCCCCAGCGCCGCTGCGTGCCGCATACAGATGCCCAGCCGGTTCATGGCCTTGCGTGCGGTATCGGCCTTCGTGTGCCAGATGGGGGCGAGTGTGTCGCGGATATCGCGCTGGTCGATCTGCGAGACAGGCATGTTGCCGAGCTTGGGGAGAACGTGGAGTTCGAGAGGGCTGAACCAGCGCCCAGCTTTACCGTCACCCTTGAGCTCGGCCTTACGACTTTCGAAAGCGTCGAGGGCAATGTCCCGGAGCAGGTGCATGTTGCGTTCGGCGTCCTGACGCTGGCGTTCCCGCTCCTTGATGGCGTCCTTGCCGGTCCGGACGACCGCTCGCCAATTCTCGGCTTCCTGGCGCGCTTCCTTTAGCGAGACATCGGGAAAGGCCCCGAGGCCCATCTCATGACGGCGGGAAAAGAGAGTGTATCGGAGAACCCATTGAGCGCCGCCGTCCTGCCGCTTATAGAACCAGAGGCCGCCACCGTCCGCGTGCTTGCCCGGGCTCTTGCCCTTGAGTTCGGACGCGGAAAGGCGGTGCAGTGAACGAGTCATCGTCTATCCCCTTTTCAATCCCCCTCAAGATATGGGGTATCATGGGGCAGGATGAAACCGGATGAAACAGGGAAAGTGTATATTTCCCTCTATTTTATTGGTTCGCCGGAACACGGCGGCACAACATGGCGCAGGCTTTGGATGCCTCTCCTGGCACCAAAGCCTCCGGAACAGGAGGTCTTTCGTGGCCAATCACCTCTACAAGAACGATCTTCCGGACGGGCTGGACCTTGGGCCTTCGGTTGCCATCGATTGCGAAACGATGGGGCTGGTTCCACACCGTGACCGATTGTGTCTTGTCCAATTATCGTCAGGTGACGGCGACGCACATCTTGTCCAGATCGAACCGGGTCAGACCAGCGCACCCAATCTCGAACGGCTGCTGAAAGATGCCTCGGTTCTGAAGCTGTTCCATTTCGGCCGCTTCGATATCGCGGTCATGTACAATGCCTTCGGCGCGCTGGCGGCACCGGTCTACTGCACCAAGATCGCCTCGAAACTGACGCGCACGTATACGGACAGGCATGGCCTGAAGAACCTGCTGGACGAACTGCTCGGCGTCGATATCTCGAAGCTTCAGCAGATGAGCGATTGGGGTGCCGAGGAACTGACCGAAGCGCAACTGGCCTATGCCGCTTCGGATGTTCTCTATCTCCATCAGCTCAAGGACAAGCTGGATGAACGCCTGCGGCGCGAAGGCCGCACCGACCTTGCACAGTCGGCGTTCGATTTCCTGCCGACGCGTGCTCGGCTGGATCTTGCCGGGTGGCCCGAAGTCGACATCTTCGCGCACTGACCGGGAACGTCTATATGGCGGGGATGGATCGCGCTGACAGATATTCCAGGCTCGTGCTCTGGCTGAAGATCGCCCTGCCACTTGTCGCGTTGGGGATCCTATCGACGCTGTTCTTCGTGGCGGAAACGCTGGATCCGGAGGCGGCAATTCCCTTTGCCGAGGTCGATGTCGAACGCATCCTGCGCGAGCAGGGCATGACCCGCCCGAATTTTGGCGGTATCACCGAGAACGGTGTGCAGATCGCGCTTTCGGCAGACTCGGTGCGCCCCGGTCAAGAGCGACGCACGCTGTTGACCGGCGATGCCCTGAACGCCTCCATTGTCATTCCCGATCGCGGTGAGATCACGATCACCAGCCCCGAGGGCGTGATCGACGGCGACAGCGGTGTGGCGATCCTGCAAGGTGGCGCGGTCCTGGAAAGCACCAGCGGCTATCGGGTCACGACCGACAGGATCGAGACCTCCTATCAAACCGCCACCGTCGTCGCCGACAGTGAAGTGCGTGCCACGGGTCCCGCCGGTGAGGTGACCGCCGGCGCGCTGGAACTTCAGCGACATGGCGGAGAACCGGGCGGTTACGTTCTTGTTTTCAAGAACGGCGTCCGCTTGGTATACGAGCCTCAGTCATGACACACATCCTTCGCCTTCTGACCCTTGCGTTTCTTCTTGCCGCCGCCGGACAGCTTGCGGCGCAAAGCGCCAACATCTCCCTTGGTACGGCAGCCTTCGACACCGGGCAGCCCGTCGAGGTATCGGCGGATTCGCTCAGCGTCGACCAGAGCACCGGACAGGCGGTTTTCGACGGCAATGTCCTGGTCGTGCAGGGCGACGTGCGGATGTCGGCGGGCCGAATAATGGTCGTCTACGGCCAGGACGCCAATGGCGACGCCAGCGGGATCGACCGGTTGGAGGCCGACGGCGGCGTGACATTCGTGACCGCAACCGATGCCGCCGAAGCAAACGCAGCGGTCTACGCGGTCAACGATGGCACTGTGACCCTGACTGGCGAAGTCCTTTTGACCCAAGGGCAGAATGCGATCTCCGGCGAGCGTCTGGTCATCGACCTGTCCTCTGGCACGGGTCGAATGGAGGGCCGCGTCAGAACGATCTTCAACACCGGAGGCGATAATTGATGGCCCCGCCGGAACTGAAGGTCGAGGAAGGCAGCGTCGGTCTCAAGGTCCGCAATCTGCGCAAATCCTATCGCAAGCGTCCGGTGATCCGCGACGTCAGTCTCGAATTGTCCCGTGGCGAGGTCGTCGCGCTTCTTGGACCCAACGGGTCGGGAAAAACCACATGCTTCTATGCCATCGCCGGCCTGATCATGCCCGACGGCGGGCAGGTGATGATCGACGGGCGTGATGTCACGAATTTTCCGATGTACCGCCGCGCGAAGCTGGGAATCGGGTACCTGCCGCAGGAACGCTCGATCTTCCAGGGTTTGAATGTCGAGGACAATATCCTCGCGATCCTGGAAATCGTCGAGAAGGACAGAACACGCCGGCGCGAGCGGCTTGAAGAACTGTTGAACGAATTTTCCATATCGCACCTGCGCCGAACACCGTCGGTCGCGCTGTCTGGCGGCGAGCGGCGGCGCTGCGAAATCGCGCGCAGTCTTGCCGCCAATCCGAAGTACCTTCTGCTGGACGAACCCTTCCCCGGAATCGATCCGATTGCCGTGGGCGATATCCGCGACCTTGTGATGGACCTGAAGCGCCGCGGCATCGGCGTTCTGATCACCGACCACAACGTCCGCGAGACGCTGGAAATCGTCGATCGCGCCTATATCCTGCACGATGGCGGCGTTCTCATGAGCGGCACTGCGGACGAGGTCGTCAACGATGAGAAAGTGCGCCGTGTCTACCTTGGTCAAAGCTTCCGGATCTCCTGAGTCCGACCCTCGGTGTGCAAACGAGTCATTGACTCCGCGTCGGCGTTTTGCCCCAATGAACACAATGAAAACGAAAGAAGTCTTTGTGGCTGGCAGAGTTTTTTGGCACCGCGCGGACGCGTGCCGCACATCCCCTTTCACAACAACAGAACACCGCTATTCCCGCGTCTGACGCGCGGAGTAGCCTGCCCGACAGGAGTATGCCCATGCAGTACCAGATCACTGGAAAGCAGATCGACATCGGCGAGGCGCTGCAAACGCACGTGCGCGACAGCATGGACGAGATCGTCTCAAAATATGCCGGGCGTCCGACGGACGCGAATGTCGTGTTTTCCAAAAGCGGACACGAACATGTCTGCGAGGCGACGGTGCACCTGTCTACCGGCCTGACGGCCCAGGCCAAGGCACATGCCAACGATATCTACGCGTCCTTCGACGCCTGTGCCGCGAAAATGGACAAGCAGCTGCGGCGCTACAAACGCAGGCTGAAGGACCATCACCGCGAGCGTGCACAACCGGTTGAACTTCTACAGGCGTCCTCCTATATCCTCGCTTCGTCGGATGGACCGGAAGAATCGGAACCTGATACGCTTCAGCCCATGATCATCGCCGAGATGGAAGCGAAGATACCTTCGCTGTCCGTGGGCGAGGCCGTGATGCAGATGGAGCTGGCAGGCGCGCCGGTGCTGGTCTTCCGAAACGAAAAACAAGGGTCCGGCGTGAACATCGTCTATCGCCGGGATGACGGGAACATAGGCTGGATCGACCCGAATTGAGGGAAGAGGTTCGGATCGGTCGGCAAGCAACTATCGGCGGGACTCGATAGACATGGTTTTGACAAAGATCTTGCGTGCCGACGCGGTGCGCGCCGTGGGAGCGACGAGCAGCAAGAAACGCCTGTTCCAGGAACTGGGCGAACTTGCCTCTACCGTTTATGGCCTGAAGGCCAGCGATGTCTCCAGCGCACTACAGGAACGCGAAAGCCTGGGCCCGACCGGCGTCGGTCAGGGCATCGCGCTTCCCCACGCCCGGATGGACGGTTTGGATTCGGTGGTGGGCCTTTTCGTCCGGCTGGAGAAGCCCCTGGATTTCGACTCGGTCGACCGGCAGCCGGTCGACCTGGTCTTTGCGCTTCTTGCGCCGCAGGACGCAGGCGTCGAGCATCTGAAAGCGTTGGCACTTGTGTCGCGCACGATGCGCGATACGGGACTGTGCGCCAAGCTGCGCGCCAATGCCGATCCGGCGACCCTGCACACGCTTCTGACCGAAGCGCCCAGCGTTCAGGCCGCCTGACCTTCCGACCAGCGCTCGAAGCCGAAGAACACATAATCCCGCCGGTATGCGGCGGCGCAAGCTTTGGCGATGTCGTCCGTTTGAACATCCGACAGCGGGAACGGATGCTGGGCCGCAAACCCGCCTCCGAAAACCGGGGATCCAGTGCAGCCCACCAGATCCGCCAGTTCGGCCAGCTCTCGGGCTGCGGTTTCTTCGCGCATCACCCGGTCCGGCACGGCGAACCGCGCGATGGCCGACAGGAATGCTTCCTGTGATGCCCAACTGTGATCCACGCGGAGCGATGTCTGACCGCCCAGATTGCCTTCCAGAAAATTCAGAAATCCAAGAAACGCCTGGCGATGCCGTGCCAACGTCCAATCCGGCCCCGACCCATTGTCCGGCAAATCGACCCCGTAGCGGGCCACCAGCGCAGCGCGGATGTCGGCATATCCCTCTTCATCTGCGGGCAGTATGAAACGGCAGAACGCGTCGTATGCGCGCGCCAGGGGATGGCGCAAAACCGTGAACGACCGGTGGCTCGGATGCTGACGCATCCACTTGCGCATGTCTTTCTGGGTCAGACCGCTCAGCACCCCCTGCGCCGGGTCCAGCTGCCGCAGCCAGTCAGGAACCGGGTCGGCCCCGGCACCTCGGATCGGCATGTAGATCAGCGGTGTCGTCTCGCAGACATGAAACATCCGCAGACCGGGACCACGCTCGGGCTCGTGGCTGGGGATGTAACCCACGTCATGCGCGGCCAGGCTGCGCAAGGCGGCGTCCGCCTCGGATGGGTTCGACAAACGATCTTCGACGGGACGCGGGTTCTGGACCTTCGCTCGCACCTGTTCCGTATCCGGTTCGGCTCTGGCGCCCAGATAACGCCCAAGGCCTGAGACAACATCGGGATCCGACAGCTCGGCATAGTCCAGATGAAACGCCGTCTGGCCCGTGGTCTGAAGCGTATGTCTGATCCGGTCCTGGTACGCCGACAGCGTATTGACGAAATCGGCATATTCACCGGCATCGAACGCGACCTTGGCGGACCGGGCCGAAGACAGGTCACCCAGCCACCACTGCCCGGTCTTGCGCGCGATCTTGAGCGAGACATAACTGTCCAGAGGTCGCCGTGTCAGTACGATCTTCGCTGCGCCTTCGTCGCGCAGGACGTGGTCGATCACGCGCGGATCGTGATCATAGAACAGCCGGAACCCCGGCAGGCCGCCGCCTTTCATCCGCATCGCCTCGATGACGCGTATTGGGTCGCGGTCACGCTCGGCCATCGCGATACCGAACATCTCGTCAACCTTCGGTTTGCCGAAAAAGTGCGGGTTGAACAGCTCGCCGTATGAGACCAAGCCCGGCATCGCCGACAGGTATTCTTCCAACAGATTGGAACCCGTCCGCATCCCCGCAAGGACGACGAAATAGGCGAAGCGGGCAGCCGTCATCCTAGCGCAGCCTGATCACGTTGTCGGACTCCTTGGCGCTGAGCGGCATGGCAAGATTCGTGACTTCGCCAGCCATGTAGGGATTCATGCCCGCATCCTTCAGCTCCTGCAGAAGTTCACTCAGCCCGTCCAGCGGGCGGAACGCGGGAAGATCGGAAAGTGTTCGGCTTTCTGCGCCGGTCAGGCTGTCCAGGATCTTCTGTAACGGCTCCGACGGACGTTCCAGAACATCGGCCAGCGACCAAATCCGCGTGGTCGCAAGGCTCCGCCGCTCACGCAGCCGTGTCATGAACGCCGCCTCGAGTGTCTGGAACCGTGCCGCGTCGAAACGGATGTCGGTCAGCGAACGCCCCATCCGCATGAGCGGCAAGATCCAGGAGCCTGTCACCACGAAGACCGTTGCATTCCGATCTCGCGCCAGCATCGGACCGATCTTCAGGTTATCGCGCGCCGACAACAGGAACGACTGGTGTTCGCCACGCGTATTCCAGATCAGGTTTCTGAGAAACGCTTCCGGGTCATAGTCGCGAAGCGCGGCACTGCCGCTGAGAGCGCCGGCCCACATCTTTGCGCCGTCGGCGAATGCGGCGCGCCCCGGTCCGAACAGCGCGCCATGCGCACGGCTTCCGGTCTCGCGGGCAACCCAGGCCGGAAACTCCTCGAAAACATCGCCAAAGCCGTGAAACACCGCATAGGGCGCGGCAGTCACGCCGTTCTCGAATCCCTCGCGCGGAAATCGCCCGGCCATCGCCAGCCCCGCGCGTCCCTCGGTTCGCTGGGAGACCGCTTCGCCGAATACACGGTTCAGGAACGCACCCGGTCTGCCACCTGCAAGAGCTCCTGCAACAGGGGCGCCGTTCAGAAACGTTTCATAAAGCCGCACCGCGCCCGGCCATACCTTGCGCGCGAAGAACGCAGGGCTGTCGAGCAACATGCCAAGATGGTCGTCGTAGAAGACATGCGGCTTACCCAGGTAGTCGAACTTGGACAGCGTGAGGGAACGGCTTTCCACCCGGGTTCCGTAATGCCGCACCAGGGTCTGGAAATAGCTTTCGTCCGGAATCCACACACGACGGAAATACCGATCCAGCTCGGCCCGCGCCGGGTCGGTCAGTATGCGCTCGATCGTGCCCCGCGACAGACACCACCACTGCGATCCCAGGTGAGGCTGTAACTCCTTTGGAATTGATCGCTTGCGCCCGACCCGTCGTTGCAGATCGACCCAAAGATCGAACAGCCGCCGCTGTCTTTTCCACGCAAACGGAAAGCTCATGGTGAACCGTTCCTCGCTCAGCCCGCCTGCCGCCCAAGGCACGTCCGCGATCGTCACGCTTTCAATGAATTCGGTCTCAGGGCGCTCGCGCAGAAACGCCTGCAACTCGGCCACAGGCTTGATGGGCAGGCATGCGCCCGAAATCAGCATCACATGGCTGAGGTCCGGATACTTCGCCAACAGCCGCGCGGCCGCGCCGCGCGAAGCCTCGATCAACGACCACGTGCCCCAGTCGCATTTCAATCGCGGCGTCAGGGATACCGCCTCTATGTCGGCGACGGAGGCGGCGAAATCGTCGAATGCGGCGTTCGGCGTCCGGCGATCGACATGCACGGCCACCGGGCAGCCGTGTTCGGCCAGATGCCGTGCCACATCCGCAACCCGCTCCAACGCCGTATGGGCCAGCATGACGAAGCCGACGGTCATGCCCAGTTGCCCTTCGACATCAGCCCCAACATCTCCAGTTGCCGCCACCCCAGATAGCGCTCGGACCAGGACGACCACAGGCCGGGCTGCGCGTCATTCTGATGATAGGCCTCGTACTCCCGACCTCCTGCGAAATGCTCACGCCGCAGCACCTCTTCCGCCGCTTTCTCGACGAAGCTGTCAAGGAATTTTGCATGGAGCAGACACCCCGACGCCTTCTCGCCCCCCGCCTCGTCGTAGACGTTGTTCAGCCCACGTGGCAGCAGCATATGGGTCGAGCTGACATAGACATATTTCCGATCCCACCGGACCAGCGGAATCTTGTTCAGCGAGGGTGCTTCTTCCGGAGTATCCGCGAAATAGACCCGCGCCCTTGGTCCGCCCTGGATCCAGAGGTTCCCGTATCTGGGATTGCGGGAAATCATGTAGTTCCCCGGATCGAACCACTCGGCCAGCTCGAACGGATCCTGCCCGTCGCGGTATCCGATGCCCGTCAAGGGCTTGTCGGGATACATGTCCAGAAGCATGGTCCCGAAGCTGCGAAGACCCGACTGATCCAGCCAGTCGCACAGCGCCGGCAGGGGCCGCGTGTCGCAAAACGGATAGATCAGGAATTCGTCGGGATCGAGCGTCAGCGTCCAGTGTCCGTGAGCATGGCGGAATTTCAGCCAATTCAGCCAGTCCACGCCAAACCGGCTTTTCCGGTAACTGGCATCCGTCCGCCAGAGCGACACGTCAGCCTCGCCCGCTAGGTACTCGGCGCTTCCATCCGTCGAGCCATTATCGACGAAGAAGAAGTGATCGACGCCAAGCCGGCGGTAGTACTTCAGGAAATAGCCCAGCCGCGGTCGCTCGTTCCGGATAGTCAGGAATGACAGGATGTCGCCGGGCCGCAACTGGTCCGTGCGGATGGCAACCGGCAAAAGCTCGCGTCGCTTCCGGATCGCCCGGATCTGCAAGCGCCTTCGCTCTAGTCGAAGTCGATATGCCGTAAGCGCGCCCAAGCGTCCCGTCCACCCCAGGTCGCCGGCGTCAAGGACCGGCGGTCAGATCAAACCGAAGACGCGGTCGAAGTGCTTTTCCCAGGTTGGAAGCCTGAAGGCCCGCAATGCAGCGTGACGCCGGGACTGCTCCGCCAAATCTTCGCTGGCCAGCTCTCTGATGGCCTTGAACCATTGATACATGTCGTCGGTATCTGCGTAAACGGCCATGTCGCCCAGGTGAATCTCGGTCGTTCTGAGAGGTGCGCAGATCGACGGAATCCCGAAGGTCGCGGCTTCGAAGGGCGGCAGTCCGAAACCCTCGACATGACTGGGAAACAACAATGCGGTCGCGCCGGCCAATTGCCGTTTCATCTCCTTGTCGGGCAGCGGGCCCAACTCGAACACTGTCCGGCCCATCATCGGAGAATGATCCAATCGCTGGAACACCTCTTCGTTGCGCCAACCCCGAGAGCCGATGATCCGCAGTTCGGGAATTCGGCTTTCTTCCATCTTGCGATGCATCCGCTCCCAGATGTCCAACAGAAATCCGTGGTTCTTCCGCGGCTCGATCGTCCCCACGACCACGAAATACGGCTTCTCGGACTTCACAGGATCGACCGGCGGCGGACCGATATCGACACCGAGCGGCGAGACGACCACAGGCACGCGGTGGCCTGTCCCGACCATGCGCTGTTCCACATGTTCCCGCACTTCGTCCGAGGGAACGATGATGTGGTTGGCGAAATTGATCACTGTCGTCAGACGCTCGATGAACTTGGCGCGCGACGCTTCGGTCTGGAACTCGGGATGGTCGATGGGAATCGTGTCGTGAATCATCACGATCTTTGAGTGATCCGGCATCTCCATCATCGCCCGCATCGTTTGCGGGTTCAGGTTCGTATGTCCCACGTTGATATAGGCCAGCCCGTTCGGCATCCTCCACATGATCTTGCGGATCGACAGGCTGGACGCACGTGACGACGCGATGGCGCGTATGGTCGACGCCTGATCGGCGCCATCAAGGTCGGTGCGGTCCAAGTAGTCCGGCAGGCGCGAAAGACGATCGGGCTCGAACATCAGAAATCCGCGCGGCGTGCGAATGATCGCCCAGCCGCCGCGGCGGATCACCTCCTCGAGATACGCCCGTTCGACACGGTCAATGCCCGTCGCCGGACCGCGCCCCAATCGGGAAAACGATCTGCTGAGATCAAGTACCGGTGTGGCCACTTACCGTGCTCGTCGTTCTTGCTCGTGTCCGGACCTGTTTACTCTGCTACGCGCAGAAGTGGAACGGTATCTCTTAGGAAAGCGGCAAATTCATCCTGAAGTTCGGGTCGCGCCAGCGCGAAACTGACAGTCGCCTGAAGGAAACCGGCCTTCGAGCCGCAGTCATAGCGTTGCCCGGTGAACCTGAGACCATGAACCGGCCGTCCTGCCTCGATCTCCTTCGCGATGGCGTCCGTCAACTGAATTTCGCCGCCAGCACCGGACTCGGCGCTGCTTAATGTGTCCAGCACATCCGGCGTCAGAATATAGCGTCCGATCACCGCCAGATTGGACGGCGCCCGCGATATGTCGGGTTTTTCAACCATGCCCCGGACAGAAGCCAGCCTGCCGTCTTCCCGGTCGACATCGAGAATTCCGTAGGACGACGTCTTCTCTCGCGGCACTTCCATCGCCGCGACCATCGAGCCTCCGGTTTCGGCATAAGCTTCGGTCATTTGCTGAAGACACGGCGTCTCGGCCGCGATCACGTCGTCGGGCAATATGACCGCGAAAGGCTCGTCGCTGGCGATCAGCCGACGGGCGCACCAGACCGCGTGACCAAGACCCATGGCCTTGTGCTGGCGGATATAGGCGATCGCGCCCGATTCCATGTTCGTCGTCCGAAGAACGTCCAGCAGATCGGACTTGCCGCTGCGCCTGAGCGCGGCCTCGAGCTGGGGCGCGTGGTCGAAATAGTCTTCAAGCGCGCCCTTGCCCCGTGACGTGACAAATATGAATTCGGTGATGCCCGCCGCACGGGCCTCGTCAATGGCGTACTGGATCAACGGACGGTCGACCAGCGTCATGATTTCCTTTGGAACCGACTTGGTCGCTGGAAGAAACCTCGTTCCCAACCCGGCTACGGGAAAGATCGCCTTCGTCACCTCACGCTTCATGGAACCTGGCAGCCTTTTTCCAATCATTCCCTCAATCCCCCCCCTCAGGGGCTACCTTCCCCCGAAACACTTGTACTTTCCGTCAATCCACGCCGTTTTGCAACGCGACGCTTTTCATCTTCGATCCGGTCGGCAAATCTGCACCACCTGAACCGCCCTCTGGCGGTCCCGTGCGGCACGAACTGACCACCGGTCTGAACCCAGACTCCTCCTTCCGTATAGCGAACGGAATGCGGCAATCCGGTTAATGAAAGGCAAAAGACGCTGGCGCGACCGGCTCCCCCCGCGACCGCGTCGCGCGCCTCGGCAATGGCGGCCGCCCGTCGTGGCAGGCGGCAAGCGATGACGTGATGTCCCGACGGAACGGCCGAAACCGGCGTGAAACCTTCGCCGAAGGCCTCTACTAGCGCGCGAAGCGGCGGCAACGCCAGATGCGCCCCTTCGTGCCAGCCGTCGCGAAGGGTTCCCATCAACCGAGATACGTCACGAGGTTCCAGCAGGCCACGAACCATAGCACCGATCAGCCGTCGACGCTCACGCCGGGCGGTGGCGTCGTAGGCTTGCTCGAGATCATCGTCGCTGTGCCGCCGCATAAAAATGGCCGTGCTGCGTCCGATATCGAACAGCGTGCGCGCGCCACGCTCGGCATTCCGCTGCGCCGACGCTGCAAGCGCATGGTGCACCTCTGCCAGCGGCACCACGGCAACCCGGTATCCGCCAGCACGAAGCCGGACAGACAAATCGCCGTCCTCCAGGAAATAGCGATAGGCCGAATCAAATCCGCCCAGTCTCAACAATACATCCCGGCGCACGACCGTATTGGTTCCGACCAACTTGACCGCCCGCGACAGCTTTGGTTCGGGCACAAAGGCGCGTTCACCGTCGACCGGCACATCGGTTGAAATTCCATCCATCCCGATCGTCTCGAAGCGGGACTGAAACCTGATCCCGTCCGGACCACGCACATATCCGACGGAAGCCTCGGCCTCTGTTTCCCGCAAACCGACAGCATGATGATAGAGCCACATCGGTTCAGGCACCGCATCGTCGTCGATAAAGGCACAGAACTGGCCAGAAGACCGGATTGTCCCCAGATTACGGGCGATTGACAGGTTGGCCTGTTCGCTATGCACGCACTTGAGACCGTCGGCTGCCCGTTCGCGGCCCACCGATAGCGTCTCTTCGTTTCCGACGACGACGATTTCGAATGCAGGATAGTCCAGCTGGCGGATCGCCCGCAGAGCGCGTCTCAGATGGTTCGGGCGGCCGCGACTGGCGACGACGACGCTGAAGCGCGGAAACGCTTCAGCCGTCGTCATTCACGGGCAAGCTTCACGCCGGGAGCGAAAGCCAGAAAATGCGGATTGCGGAAATCGGCCTTGCCATAGCGCAGGGGGCGGTGGGTCTCGCGATCGACCACTTCACCTCCGGCGGCTCGAAGCACCGCGTGGCCGGCGGCCGTATCCCACTCCATCGTCGGGCCGAGCCTTGGGTAGAAATCCGCCTCGCCCGCCGCCACAAGACAGAACTTCAGGGACGATCCCGCACTGACGGCATCGGCCACGTTGTAGCGTCCGATATAGTCGTCGGTCGCCTGATCGCGGTGCGACTTCGACGCCACGACGCGAAGAGCGTCATTGTCGGGCTGCGACACGGCAATTCGGCGTACGCGTCCGACGGTGTCAGGATCGAATTCGCCCACCTCCTCCACCGCGCGGCCCTCGGCGGCCGTCATGAACAGGCGTTCTTTCGCAGGCGCGAAGACAACCCCCAGGACCGGCACGCCTTTTTCCACCAGTGCGATATTGACCGTGAAGTCGCCTCTGCGCTGAACGAATTCCTTGGTGCCATCCAGGGGATCCACGATCAGAAAGGTCGAGACATCCAGATCATGGGTGTCGGACTGCTCCTCGGTGACCAGCGGAATGTCCGCGAATTCCCGCCTCAGGCCGTCGAAGATCAGCCGATCGGCGGCTTCGTCGGCCTCGGTGACCGGGCTTGTGTCAGACTTGGACCGAACGTCGATCTCGTCGCGGCGATAGACCTGCATGATCGCCTTTCCGGCCTCGATCGACAGGCGGCGCATTGCCGATAACAGGGCCTTTCGGTCGATTTCGGACATTTCAACACACGCCTTCCTACCAAATCTCTTGCATGGGACTTATGGTAGCTGCAAGCGACCGTGACAAGACTCGCACACATCGGATATTCTGAGGACGCAGGCAGACAGCATGTTCCAGACGGAAAAACGACAATCGCTTGGGGCCGCCGCTCTGACAATCATCGACCTGATCTATCACAATACGGTCAGGACGGTGCGCAAGACCCATCGCGACGCGATCTTCGCGATCCTGATCAACATCCTTCAGACGTTGATCATGGTCGGTGCATTCGTCGCGCTGTTCGAAATCCTCGGTATGCGCGCGGCAGCGATTCGAGGCGACTTCCTGCTGTACGTGATGTCGGGCATTTTCGTCTTCATGGTGCATGTGAAAGCTCTCATGGCCGTCGCTTCTGCCGAAGGCCCCGCATCGCCCATGATGCAGCACCTGCCGATGTCGACGACCGTTTCCTTCTGGGCCGCGGCGTTCAGCGCGCTCTACATTCAGGTCATCTCTCTCGGAGCCATCCTGGCGGGTTATCACCTTCTGTGGACACCGATCGAGGTTCACCAGCCTATCGGCGCGCTTGCGATGCTGGGCCTTGCCTGGTTCTTCGGCGTCGCCGTCGGGTCGGTACTGCTTGCGGTGAAGCCCTGGTTGCCCGGACCGACCGCGATCGTTCAACAGATCTACACGCGCATAAACATGTTTGCCTCGGGCAAGATGTTCGTCGCGAACACGCTGCCGTTGACGATGGTCGCCATGTTCGCGTGGAATCCCCTGTTTCACATCATCGACCAGGGGCGGGGCTATATCTTCATCAACTACAATCCGATGAAGACCTCGCTGATGTATCCCGTCTATATCTCCGCGATCCTTCTGGCCATCGGTCTGATCGGCGAAAGCTTCACCCGCAAACGCGTTTCGCTTTCATGGTCCGCCGCACGGTGATCCGAATACTGGCATTCATACTGCTCAGCGCCTTGCCGGCCGCTGCAACCGTAGACGGGTGGCCTGCGCTTCACGATGTCGAAGGCGTGGCTGCGGACGACGTGCTTAACATCAGAAGTGCACCGAATGCGTCGTCGGCAATCATCGGATCGCTGGAACACGACGCAACGAACATCGAGGTCATTCGCCCGACAGACGATCTGACTTGGGGTCTCGTCAATATCGGCGAGGCTACGGGTTGGGTTTCCATGGCTTTTTTGCAGCGGCACCCCGGCCAGTGGGACGGCGCATTTCCGAACATCCGCCAATGCTTCGGGACCGAGCCGTTCTGGTCTCTCACCTTCGAACCGCCGCGCGTCGTGTTTTCCAGTTCCGAGACGGAGGCGCGCGAGGGCCTGATCTCGGGAATGCATGCGTCGCTTGCACGCCGCGACCGTTTTGCCTTTACCGGCGCATTTTTTCCGACCGATGCGGGTCACCGCGATCTTCACATGTTCGTACGGACCGAGACCTGCACCGACGGAATGTCGGATCGCGAGTACGGCATCGCCATAGACATGCTTCTGACCCGCCCGACAACCGAGGGCGACGACAGCGCAACTGGTCTGTACTCGGGATGTTGCTCTATCCAGCCACGCGCAGCGTCACGTTGATCCGGCCGCCGTCAGGCAAAAGATCGGACGAGCCGAACCGGATCCGGTCGATCCCGTGATAGGCCAGCCGGCCCTCGCCCGACAGCACGGCCACATCACCCGACTTCAACCAGACGCTTTTCGTCGCGCCGCCGCGCGTCACGCCACCTACGCGGAACAACGCTTCGTCGCCCAGCGAGATCGAAACGACCGGCCAGCGCGTATCCGATTCATCTCGGTCCTGATGCATCCCCATCTTCGCACCTTCGCCGTAGAAATTGACCAGGCAGGAATCGGGCAACCGATCGACGCTTGCGACCTGTCTCCACACCGCCAGAACGCTGTCCGGTATGTCGGGCCAGGATCGGCCGTCCGGTTGCGCCGGGTCATAGCGGTATCCCGCCCTGTCCGTGACCCAGCCCAGCGCCCCGGCCGCCGTCATCCGGACGCTCATCCTGCGGCCTCCCGGCGTCTCGTACTGCCTGAAGGGTGCCGAAGACGCGACAGCCCGAAGATCCGCGACCATCGCTTCCTGTAAGTCCCGATCCAACAGCCCCGGGCAGATGGTGACATCGTTAAGCTTCAGCCCGTCCCCGAACAAATCCGGCATTAACGAAAAACCCTCTGATTCATGCTTCTACGGCGCTTGCAGGCCCCAGACCCCCTCCTTATATACCCCACGAAGCCGTGAACGCCTCTGCGAAGGCGTCACAATTCCTTGGGATGGGACCCTGGTGCCAAAACGGGCCTCGGTCCCGAAAATCGCCTAATGAGAGGATAAAGAGCATGGGTAAAGTCATCGGTATCGACCTTGGGACAACGAACAGCTGCGTCGCCATCATGGATGGGTCCCAGCCCCGGGTGATCGAAAACGCCGAAGGCGCGCGAACGACCCCGTCGATCGTGGCCTTCACCGACAGCGAGCGTCTTGTGGGCCAGCCCGCAAAACGCCAGGCCGTCACCAACCCCGAGAACACCATTTTCGCCGTCAAGCGTCTGATCGGCCGCCGTCTTGGCGACGCCGAAGTCGAGAAGGACAAGAAGCTTGTCCCTTACAAGATCATCGACGGCGGCAACGGCGATGCATGGGTCGAAGCCGGCGGCGAGAAATACTCGCCCAGCCAGGTCTCGGCTTTTATCCTTCAGAAGATGAAGGAAACCGCCGAATCGTACCTGGGTGAGAAGGTCGAACAGGCGGTGATTACCGTTCCCGCCTACTTCAACGACGCCCAGCGTCAGGCCACCAAAGACGCCGGCAAGATCGCGGGCCTTGAAGTGCTGCGTATCATCAACGAGCCGACGGCGGCGGCGCTGGCCTATGGTCTCGACAAGAAAGAGACCAAGACCATCGCAGTCTATGACCTTGGCGGCGGTACCTTCGACATCACGATTCTGGAAATCGACGACGGCCTGTTCGAGGTGAAGTCGACGAACGGCGACACGTTCCTCGGCGGCGAAGACTTCGACATGCGGATCGTCAATTACCTGGCCGACGAATTCAAGAAAGAGCATGGCGTCGATCTGACCGCCGACAAGATGGCGCTTCAGCGTCTGAAAGAGGCGGCTGAAAAAGCCAAGATCGAGCTGTCGTCCTCGTCCCAGACCGAGATCAACCAGCCGTTCATCTCGATGGACAAGAACACGGGCACGCCGCTGCACATGGTCATGAAGCTGACCCGTGCGAAACTGGAATCGTTGGTGGGCGACCTGATCAAGAAGTCGATCAAACCTTGCCAGGCAGCCCTGAAGGATGCCGGTCTTTCCACCGACGATATCGACGAAGTCGTTCTGGTCGGTGGCATGACCCGTATGCCCAAGGTCGTGGAAGAGGTGACCAAGTTCTTCGGAAAAGAGCCGCACAAGGGTGTGAACCCGGATGAAGTCGTGGCGCTGGGCGCGGCGATTCAGGCCGGTGTTCTGCAAGGCGACGTCAAGGACGTCGTCCTTCTGGACGTCACGCCGCTGTCGCTCGGCATCGAGACGCTGGGCGGCGTGTTCACCCGCCTGATCGACCGCAACACGACGATCCCGACCAAGAAGTCGCAGATCTTCTCGACGGCCGAGGACAACCAGAACGCCGTGACGATCCGAGTCTTCCAGGGCGAGCGTGAGATGGCCGCGGACAACAAGCTTCTCGGCCAGTTCAATCTCGAAGACATCCCGCCGGCACCGCGCGGCATGCCGCAGATCGAGGTGACCTTCAACATCGACGCCAACGGCATCGTCGCCGTCAGCGCCAAGGACAAGGGCACCGGCAAGGAGCAGACGATCACGATCCAGGCCTCGGGCGGTCTGTCGGACGACGAGATCGAGCAAATGGTCAAGGACGCCGAGGCGAATGCCGAAGCCGACAAGAAGCGCAAGGATCTGGTCGAGGCCAAGAACGCGGCCGAAAGCAAGATCCACGGCTACGAGAAGCAGATCGAAGAGCATGGCGACAAGGTCGACCCGACAACCGTCGAGGCGATCGAACTGGCCATCGCAAACCTCAACGAGCAACTGGAGACCGAAGATGCCGGCAAGATCCGCGCAGGTATCCAGAACCTCGACGAGGCTGCGATGAAGCTGGGCGAAGCGATCTACAAGGCCAAGACCGAGGAGGCCGGCGACTCTGAGCCGGGCGAAGACGGCCCGCAGGGTGTGGATGACGACATCGTCGATGCCGACTTCGAAGACCTCGACGACGACAAGCGCGCTGGCTAAGCGCATGTGAACGCGAAACGCGGGCCGGCCTGAGCCCTCTCGGGCCGGCCTTCGCGTTCCCAAGGACATGGATACGATGGCAAAGCGCGACTATTACGAGGTTCTGGGGGTCTCGAAAGGCGCATCCGCAGACGAGATCAAGAAGGCCTATCGCACGAAGGCGAAAGAGCTTCATCCCGACCGCAACAAGGACAATCCAGAGGCCGAGGCCCAGTTCAAGGATGTGAACGAGGCTTACGAGGTCCTGAAGGACGCCGACAAGAAGGCGGCCTATGATCGCTTCGGTCATGCGGCCTTCGAGGGCGGTATGGGCGGCCCGCGCTCGGGCGGCTTCCAGGGACAGGGTGACTTCGCCAGCGCCTTCTCTGACGTCTTCGACGACCTTTTCGGAGACATCATGGGCCGGCGCGGCGGCGGCGGCGGACGGCGTGCCGTGCGCGGGTCGGATCTGCGCTATAATCTTCGCATCTCGCTCGAAGACGCCTACAAGGGCATGCAGAAGACCATCCAGGTCCCGACGGCCGTCCAGTGTGACAAGTGCAACGGTTCAGGTGCCGAAGGCGGTGCCGAACCGCAAAGCTGCCCCACCTGTTCCGGCATGGGTAAGGTCCGCGCGCAGCAGGGGTTCTTTACCGTTGAACGCACCTGCCCCACCTGCTCTGGCATGGGTCAGATCATCAAGAACCCCTGCACCAAATGTGGCGGTGCGGGTCGGGTCGAGAAAGACCGCTCGCTCAGCGTCAATATCCCGGCAGGTGTGGAAACCGGTACCCGTATCCGCCTGGCAGGCGAGGGCGAAGCCGGCCTGCGCGGCGGTCCGGCAGGCGATCTTTACATCTTCATCGAAGTCACGGAACACGCTCTGTTTCAGCGCGACGGTGTGAACCTTTATTGCCGCGTTCCGGTCAGCATGGCCTCGGCGGCGCTAGGCGGTGACATCGAGGTGCCGACCATCGACGGTGGCCGCAGCCGTGTGAAGGTGCCCTCCGGGTCACAGTCAGGCCGTCAGATGCGCCTGCGTGGCAAAGGGATGCCCGCGCTTCGCGGCGGCGGACATGGCGACATGATGATCGAGCTTGCGGTTGAAACGCCGGTGAACCTGACCAGCCGCCAGAAAGAGCTGCTGAAGGAGTTCGAGAAGCTCTCGGAAGAGAACAACCCCGAATCCTCGGGCTTCTTCAAGAAGGTGAAGACATTCTGGGATGGCATGAAGGGTTGATCCGTCTTCGGTTGAGAAACAGTCAGGGCCGTTCGCGAAGACCGTGAACGGCCCTTGTCGTTTCTGCCCCAATTTAACCGCATTGCTTGGTAAATGCGGCGGAAACTTGTACGGATTGCGTCAGTAATGAGTTCCGCGTCTTGTCCCGGCGCAGAGTTGACGAGTGACCGCATGACCCCCATCGAACGCATCTCCAGACGCAGCAAGGCCCTAGAAGTCCTTGGGCTTGATGGCAACCCGACCAAGACCGAAGTGCGCCGGGTCTTCCGAAAGCTTGCGTTCGAACGTCACCCGGACCATGGAAACGGATCGCCCGAGGAGTTCGCGCAAATATCAGACGCATATCGCTTCCTCTCCGAGACCGCCGTGGATGATGTGCAACCCAAGCAACCTCGTACCCCAAAGCCCACGATGTCGCGTCCGGCAGTCCAGGCTATCGAGACCGAATTCTCCGAAGCCACACTTGATCAGTGCGAGGCGATGCTCGGCACGCCCGACGAAACCTGCACGCGCCACATCACCACGCGCCTTTACCGCAAGGGCCGGATGCTGACCTATTTCGTGCCTTCGGCACCCGCCAAGGGCCTGAATCGAATCGCAATTCCGACGGGGGAGTTGATCGACAGCCGCCGCATGGACGTGCAGGTGATCGACATCTGGTCCGGCGATATCGCCGGCCAAACCTATGATGTCCCGGCCCAAACCTGCGCGCGTGTCTTTCCGGGCGCCCGCAGCGTACAGATCCGCTTCGGAACCGTGACCCGGCATTAACCGGATATTCATGACAGTTGGGCCAGCGTCCCCGGCATGTCTGGCCCGGGATCATTCGAAGAACCGCCGTTACCACTGTTCGAGGGCCAGGAATTCATTCTGACTGGTCCAAAAGGCACCCTTCCTTCCTACATCAAGGATCATCGCAAACGCCTGCGCGACCGCTTCCTGACCAGTGGGGCAGGCGCGTTGCCGGATTACGAGCTTCTGGAACTCGTGCTTTCTCGCTCGATCCCGCGCTGCGATGTAAAGCCGGTAGCAAGCCGTCTTCTGGAAACCTTCGGCGACTTCAACCGGGTTCTCTCCGCACCCATCGACCGTTTGACCGAAGTCCGCGGCGTCGGTCCGATGGTCGCCGTCGACCTCAAGATCATCGAGGCCGCCGCCCACCGCCTGTCTCGCGCACGGGTCATGAAGCAGCCGGTGATCTCCAGTTGGAACGCGCTTCTGGACTATTGTCACACCGCCATGTCCCACCGCGAGACCGAACAGTTCCGCATCTTGTTCCTTGACCGCAAGAACGTGCTGATCGCCGACGAAGAACAGGCGAAGGGCACGGTAGATCATGTGCCGGTCTATCCGCGCGAGGTTGTCAAGCGCGCGCTCGACCTCAATGCCTCGGCGCTGATCCTCGTCCATAACCATCCTTCGGGCGATCCCACGCCATCGGATGCCGACATCGCCATGACCCGCCAGATCGAGACCGCCGCCCAGGCGCTTTCGATCACCATCCACGATCACCTCATCATCGGGAAAGCGTCCGAGTTCTCGTTCCGCTCGGCAGGCTACCTGTCCATGTGAGGCTGGGGATCACGCACCCAAACCTCGACACGGCGATTGACTTGACGCCCCCAGGCGGTGTCGTCGCAGGCCATCGGCATGATCTCTCCGAACCCATCGGCGCTCAGCGCCACTTTGCTTTCGCCGACAAAGGCGCTGATCGCCCGACGCACCGCCTCCGCGCGCCGCTTGGACAGGCGCAGGTTTCCGTCGTCCGGACCCTCGCCGTCGGTGAATCCAACAAGGACAAGTTCCTTGCCATCAAATGCGCCCCGTCCGATCGCATCTGAAAGCCGACGCACATTCGATGCCGATTGCGGGTCAAGATCGCTTGACCCGTCGCGGAACCGGAAGGTCATCGTCAGCCGCTCACCCTCCATCAGCGCGGCGACCATGCGTTGCACTTCTGCCATTCGGTCGCCATCATCCCCCGCAGTCAGCACCGCATAGGCCAGGCGGTCACCCTGCCGGTCGAAATCAATCTGCCCGATCGCCTGGTCGATGAACCCGGCCGCGTGGATGACCGACTGCGCCTCGTGCGACCGGGCATAGGCAATGAAGTCACGAATGATCCTGGGCTGCCGCGCCCCGTTCCGATGCAGAAACAACGGCTGGGTCAGCGGGTAATCCTCGGCTTTCACGTTCACGCGCGTCGCCGGCGTCGACAAGCCGCAGGCGCCGCCGATCACCAGTGGCACCGTGTTGCCGATCCGCGACAGCGGTATAAGGCCCAGCGCAGCCATGTCGCCCTCGACCGCGACGGCGGCCGCTTCGGCATCGCTATGCAGTGTCACGCCCCGGACGCGCAGCCCTGGAAACACCCGCGCCAGGGCGCGCGTCACGTCGCGGCCCTCGACGACATGCAGGCTGACGGGCAGGTTCGGTCCATCCAACGCCGCCCAGTTCGAGAGTCTCCCGGTCAGAAGTCCCTTGAATTGCTCCAGCGTGATCATCGCGCGCGGATTTTCGACCGACACAACCGGCACCAGCGCATCCAATGCGATCACGTCCTGGTCCACCTTTAATCCGCCAGCGACACGCCCCAATGATAGGGTCGCATTGCGGGACACGACCTTCGCGACGGCATCGCCCGCCTCCTCGACCTGTCCCTCGATCAGGGCGCGCAGTAAACCGGTGCCGGCATCCTCCATTTCCCATGTGACTGTCGTGTCACTCGTGAAGATATGTCGATAGATCAGTCCCTCTCGTTCGGCGAAACTCTCCAGAAGCGGCGGCATCAGTCGGTGGATCATATCCGCAGGACCTCCGACAACCGCACGCGCGACCAGCGTTTCAGGATCGGGGCACCCCAGCCCCGCACAGGTTACGTCCCCTTGATCTATGGTCAGGCCGCCGGTCTCGGTCTCGAGTCTGTAATACCCACCGTCAAGGGAAAGCAGTTCACCCTCGATCCGATGCGATCCATCGAGCGTTGTCAGCACCACGGACCCGGCCGCCGGACAGACGCAGGGCATCACGGCGAAACCCGCCACGGCAGCTAATCGGTGCAGCATTGGTAGCCTGACGTTCCGTTAACGCCCCGCCAGTCTCATGTCCTGCAGAAGGTTTTTCAACTCCATGACATCGCCGGTGCGATCGCAATCGGGAAGTGTGACCCGAACGTCCGTCTTCGTCATTCCGCCCAACGGCCCCGACTGCAACGCGGTGGCACGCGCCAACTGACGACAGGTCGCTTCTGTCACATCGGCTTCAACGACCAGCTTCACGATGCCATGAAGCGGCGAATGCCCCGTGGGGAAACTGTAGACTTCAGCCGACCGGCCGGATCCATCGCCCAACGTTACCAAGAAGCCGCCGGTGCCGCGCATGGCCCGGCTGGGAGTCTTGCCGAACCCGGCGCGAATATGTCCCGCCTCCCCCCGCGACGCGCCAAGCTCATACGCGTTCATCCGGAACACCTGATCGCCCTCCCATATCAGGACGACGCGGGAAAACGCGTTGGCGCCTGCAACGTCGATGCCCGCGTGCACCGCCCGTCGTTCCAACGTCGCAGTAACGGTCACAACCTCCGACAATGCAGGCAGCATGGTTCGCGCGCGACCGAATGCATCGGTCGTCAGCTCGAACTCCAATGCGTCGTGCCGCAGCGTGACCCTCTGATCCGGATCGCAGGGCGCGAACAGCCGCACTTCGATCATGGCAGCTTCGCGCTCTCTCAACGCGAATTCTGGATCACAATCGAAACCGAAAGGGCTCATCCGCGTGTCGTCGCGCATCTCGGGTACCCGATGTTCTGGTGTATAGACCCGATCTGGCATGACCGGAGGCCGCTCAAGAGGAACCAGCGTTGCGGCAGGCGGCGTCGGCATGCCCGGCGAACCCTCTGCCGCGCGCAGAACCGGCGCAGCTTCAGGTAACCGGCCCACGGATGCAATTGGCGTTCGCTCTGCCAGAACGACCTGCATCAGATATCCCGCGGCGAATGCGATCAGCAACGCCAGGACCGCGGACACGGCCCGGCGTCTGCCCAGCGACATCAGAAAGTTCATGCCTGCCTCCGTTCGGCCCGCTCTTTTTACGGCGGATCCGTTGAGACAACGATAACCGCTACCAGGCGGGACGCGAGGTTTAGACTGCGGTCCTCAGTGCATTTTCAGAGCGGGCTGAGTTGCCGATGCCACAGCGTGTCAAAGCGCGCCGTGGCAATGCTTGAACTTCTTACCCGATCCGCAGGGGCAGGGATCGTTCCGCCCGGGATTCCCCCAGGTCGAGGGATCGTTCTCGTCAAAGCCTGCCTCGATGGCTTCGGCAGTCGGCGCGGGCGGTTTCGCAGCCTGAGCGGCTTGCGCCGCCGCCTGCGCAGCCTGCTGCTGCGCCAGCATCTGCTGCATCAGCGCCTGCTGTTCCTCTTCCGTCATGGGTCGGATTTGCGCCAGCTTTTCCGTGACTTCGCCGCGCAGCCCGTCCAGCAGGCTTTCGAACAGTTGGAAACCTTCGGTCTTGTATTCGTTCACCGGGTCGCGTTGCGCATAGGCGCGGAACCCCACGACCGAACGCAGATGCTCCAGCGTCAGAATGTGCTCGCGCCATTTGGCGTCGATGGTCTGCAAAAGGATCTGCTTCTCGATCGAGCGCATGTTCTCGACACCGAACGCCTGCGCCTTTGCATCCATGAATTCGTCCGACTTCTGATACAGCCGCTCGCGAATCTCCTGGTCGTCCACGCCTTCCTCGTCCGCCCATTCGACGATCGGAACCGAAATCCCAAGCGCCTTTTCGACGGCGGCCTTCAGGCCTTCTGTGTCCCACTGGTCCGCATAGGATTTCGGCGGAATATGAGTGTCGACCAGGTCGTCGATGACCTCGTGGCGCATATCCTGCACGATCTCCTCGACCTCGTCGGCCTCCATGATTTCGCGCCGCTGGCCGAAGATGACCTTCCGCTGATCGTTCAGCACATCGTCCAATTTCAGAAGCTGCTTTCGGATGTCGAAGTTGCGGCCCTCGACCTTGGCTTGCGCGCGCTCCAGCGACTTGTTTACCCAGGGGTGCTTGATGGCTTCGCCTTCCTGCATGCCAAGGGTCGACAGCACCTTGTCCAGCCGCTCGGACCCGAAGATGCGCATCAGATCGTCTTCCAGGCTGAGGAAGAACGCCGAACGGCCAGGGTCGCCCTGTCTTCCCGACCGGCCGCGCAACTGGTTGTCGATCCGGCGGCTTTCATGCCGTTCAGTGCCAAGCACAAACAGACCACCAGCCTCCAGCACCTTCTGCTTGTCGTCTGCGTGCTCGGCCTCGATCCGAGCGCGCAGCGTTTCGGGATCGGCTTCGGGATCCTCGGCCAAGGCAGCGAGAACCTTCATCTCGACGTTGCCGCCCAACTGAATATCGGTGCCGCGGCCCGCCATGTTCGTGGCGATCGTCACCTTGCCCGGCACACCGGCATCCGCGACGATCTGCGCTTCCTTCTCGTGCTGCCTCGCGTTCAGAACATTATGCGGAATGCTTTCCTTCGTCAGCAGATCGGACAAAAATTCGGATCGCTCGATCGAGGTGGTGCCGACCAGAACAGGCTGTCCCTTCTCGTGCGCCGCCTTGATTTCCTTGACGATGCCCTCGTACTTCTCGCGCGCCGTGCGATAAATCTGATCGTCCTCGTCCAACCGCGCGATGGGCCGGTTCGTCGGAATTTCGACAACTCCAAGCCCGTAGATCTCGTTGAATTCCTCCGCCTCGGTCGCGGCGGTGCCCGTCATGCCTGCCAGCTTTTCGTACAGGCGGAAGTAGTTCTGGAACGTCACGCTTGCCAGCGTCACGTTCTCAGGCTGGATCGTCACACCTTCCTTGGCCTCGATCGCCTGGTGCAGGCCGTCCGAGAGCCGCCTTCCTGGCATCATGCGGCCGGTGAATTCGTCGATAAGAACCACTTCGCCATCGCGAACGATATAATCCTTGTCACGCGTGAACAGCTTGTGCGCGCGCAGGCCCTGATTCACGTGATGGACCAGCGTCGTCGATTCCGGATCGTACAGCGTCTGCTCTTCCGGCAGCAGCCCGGCCTCGTGCAAACGCTGCTCCAGAAACTCGTTGCCCTCGTCGGTGTAGGTGACGTTCTTGGTCTTCTCGTCCAAGGTATAGTGCGCGTCCTGCACCTCCGGAATCAGCTTGTCGATGGTCTTGTAGAGTTCCGAGCGGTCCTGCGACGGGCCCGAGATGATAAGGGGTGTCCGAGCTTCGTCGATCAGGATCGAATCCACCTCATCCACGATCGCGAAATAATGACCGCGCTGTGCCATCTCGCTCAGGTTCGACTTCATGTTGTCGCGCAGGTAATCGAAGCCCAGCTCGTTGTTGGTGGCATAGGTGATGTCCGCCTGATATGCGGCGCGTTTCTCGTCCTCGGGCTGCTGCGGATAGACCGCCCCGGTGGTCATTCCCAGATGCGCGAACACCTTGCCCATCCAGTCCGCATCACGACGCACCAGATAATCGTTGACTGTAACGATATGGACGGGCTTTCCCGTCAGCGCGTTCAAGTAGGCGGGAAAGGTCGCGACCAGCGTCTTGCCCTCGCCCGTCTTCATTTCGGCGATATTGCCGCGGTGCATGAAGATCCCGCCGATCAGCTGCACATCGAATGCCCGCAGGCCCAGTGCCCGCTTGGCCGCCTCGCGGCAGTTGGCGAATGCTTCGGGCAGAACGTCGTCCAGATCCGCGCCCTCCGCGACCCGCTTCCTCAGCTCTTCGGTCTTTGCGATCAAGCCTTCGTCGGACAAGGCCTCGAATTCGGATTCCAGGGCGTTGATGCGTTCCACCACCGGCTGCATCGCCTTGACCTTTCGGTCGTTGGTGGTGCCGAACACCTTCTTCGCAATCGTTCCGAATCCAAGCATCAAAAAACTGCCTTCTCACGCTGATCTGACGAGGGTGTGTGAGGGGATGCGCTTGCCCGTGCCTCTGGCCCGCCATAGAAGGGCAAGGCGATGACCGTCCTGACCCGTTGGTTTGCGATGTAAGGGGCAGGTTTCAGACTGTCAACGTCGCGGACCCGCGCGGCAACAAGAGAGGAAAGAATATGGCTTTCAGAAATGGAATTCTCGCCGCCTCAAGCGCAATCGCGCTGATGATCGCGGGCGCCGCGCAGGCCGAGAACCACGTCGCCGCCGACACCGTCGTCGCCACGGTGGACGGAACCGAAATCACGCTGGGTCACATGATTGTCCTGAAGCAGCGCTTGCCGGCGCAGTATCAGCAGTTGCCGCCGGAGGTTCTGTTCGAAGGGATTCTGGACCAATTGGTGCAACAGACACTTCTCGGTGATCAGATCGAGCAATTGTCGGTCGGGTCACAGATCGTGATTGAGAACGAAACCCGCTCGCTGCGCGCCGCAGAGGAAATCCAGCGCATCGCCAACGAAGCCGTCACCGATGAAGCGCTTCAAACAGCCTATGAGACAGCCTTCGGCAATGCCGAGCCCGAGACCGAATACAATGCCTCGCACATTCTTGTCGAAACCGAGGAAGAGGCCCGGGCGCTGATCACGGAACTCGAAGGCGGCGCCGATTTCGCGACGCTTGCGCAAGAGAAATCGACCGGTCCCTCCGGCCCGAATGGTGGTCAACTTGGCTGGTTCGGCAAGGGCGCGATGGTTGCTCCGTTCGAAGAGGCGGTCGTCGCGATGGAACCGGGCACCGTCTCGGCCCCGGTCCAGACCCAGTTCGGCTGGCACGTCATCCGCTTGAACGAGACCCGGCTCAAGGACGCACCGGCTTTGGAAGAGGTCCAGGGCGATCTGGCCGAGACGCTGCGCCGCGAGGCCATCGAAGCCCGTGTTTCCGAATTGACGGACGGCGCCCAGATCGACCGCGTCGAGGCGGGAACCATCGATCCCAACGTCCTGAACGACCTTTCAATCGTCACCGAATAGGCGCGACATGGCCAAATCCCTGCCCGTCTCACCGCTTGCCCCCAAAGACGGGTTTCCGGATCTGCCCGTCATCAAGGGCGTGCGCTTCGCCACCGTCGAGGCCGGCGTCCGCTACAAGAACCGGACCGATGTCATGCTGGCGGAGCTTGCCCCCGGCACCGTGATGACGGGCACCTTCACCCGATCGAAAACCCGTTCCGCGGCCGTTCTGGATTGTCAGGACAAGATTCACGAAACCAGCGACGCGGGCGCCGCAATCCTGGTGAACTCAGGCAACGCCAATGCGTTTACGGGCGCCGAGGGGCGGACAGCGGTTCATGCCATCTGCGAAGGCGTGTCCGAGGCGCTGGGCATCCCGGAGAACCGTGTCTTCACCTCGTCCACCGGTGTCATCGGCGAACCCTTGCCCCACGACCGCATCACCTCGGCCGTCGGCACGCTTCGGGCCAAGCTGTCCGAGACAGGCATCGCCGAGGCTGCGCGCGCCATCATGACCACCGATACCTTCCCGAAGGGGTCAGCACGACAGGTAGCGATTGATGGAGCGACAGTCTCTGTCGCAGGGATCGCGAAGGGGTCCGGCATGATCGCACCCGATATGGCGACGATGCTGGTCTACATCTTTACCGATGCGAAAATCGCCCGCGAGGAGCTTCAGCCACTGGTCGGCGCCATCTGCAACCAGACCTTCAACTGCATCACCGTCGACAGCGATACCTCGACATCCGACACGCTGCTCGTCGCGGCGACAGGTGCCACCGGCATTGATGTCACGGGAAACGGCGACTTCGAAAAGGCACTGACCGAGGTCATGGACGACCTGGCCAAGCAGGTCGTCCGCGACGGCGAAGGCGCGACCAAATTCGTCTCGGTCTATGTCACCGGGTCCGCAACCGAGGAAGACGCCAAGCGCGTCGCTTTCGCCATCGCCAACTCGCCACTGGTGAAAACCGCTGTGGCCGGTGAAGATCCGAACTGGGGCCGCGTGGTCATGGCCGTCGGCAAGTCCGGGGCCGAAGCCGACCGTGACAAACTGTCGATCTGGTTCGGCCAGCATCAGGTCGCGCTGAACGGCAAGATCGCACCCGACTATTCCGAAGCTGACGCCGCAAAATACATGAAGGGACAAGAGGTCGATATCCGAGTCGATCTCGGTCTCGGCTCGTTCGGCACCGTGGTCTATACCTGTGACCTGACAGCCCAGTACATCGCGATCAACGCCGATTACCGGTCGTGAAAACGCTTCTGGTGTCCGCCGTTGCGCTAATTGATCGCGATTCCCGCGTTCTTCTGGCCCAGCGCCCACCTGGCAAGGCCATGGCGGGCCTGTGGGAGTTTCCGGGAGGCAAGGTCGAACCCGGAGAGACGCCCGAGAAGGCTCTGATCCGCGAACTGCATGAAGAGCTCGGAATAGAAACCTGGACCAGTTGCCTCGCGCCACTGACCTTTGCCAGTCACAATTACGAGGATTTCCACCTTCTGATGCCGCTTTTCGCCTGCCGGAAATGGGAGGGCACACCGCAATCCCGCGAAAGCCAGGCGCTCAAGTGGGTCAGGGCAAACGAGTTGCGCGACTATCCGATGCCTCCGGCCGATGTCCCCCTGATCCCCATTCTCAGAGACTGGATTTAGCAACGCACGCTCAATTTCGCGTTCGGTAACAATATCGTAATAAATGCGTGCATTCGAATTCAGTTCGCTTTACATAGCGAGCGTCAGTCAAACGTTGAGGTCGACAATGCTGAAAACTATCCTGTTGGGTAGTTGCGTATCGGTACAGGGCATTTTCGTTCAAGCCTTCAAGGACGGCCGCATCGCCGTCCGTGTCGGATCTCGGGTCTTCAGGGGATTTCCCGTCGGCTGAAGACCGGCATTTCAACGACAAGACAACCGTTGGTATCTGGTACCAACGGCGCTGGTGAAGTTCGACTATCCGCAGTGCGGAGTCGCGACCTGAGCATGCTTGGGTCGTGCAATATTCTGAGGTCGGAGCTTCTGACGCAGCTCTGCGTCAAAGCCCCGCGCACCTGCGTCGAAAGCCTGACATCGGCAATTCTCACAACGCCTAGAATCTGTGCGAGTGTTGCGAAACGTGCTCTTAAATCGCGCAAAACAGGGGGATGGCCCCTCCACCGCACCATGACCGGTGGAAACGCCAAGGGTCCCATGGTGAACCATTTGGGTCGGGTCTCCACGGGCAACGCTGCGCATGGTTCAAGCACTTCTGGCGACACAAGAGGTGATCAGCGCCCCGCGTTCCGTTGGCGGACTTTTCCTGTCGACGAAGGCTCTCTCCGGACGTTCGGGTCTCGACCGATTCAGAACCTCCGGAGCGACCAAGGTTGCGTTTCCACGCAGGTCCGACGTCGTCGAAGGGATCATGCTGAATACGTCTGGCGGATTGACGGGAGGCGACCGGTTCACGGCCACTGCAAAAGCCGGAGCAGGCAGTCGTCTGGTTCTGACCACTCAAGCCGCCGAGCGAGCCTATCTCAGCACCTCGGGTACGGCACGTGTCACCACACACCTTGACGTCGCTAAAGGTGCATCGCTGCACTGGCTGCCACAGGAATTGATCCTGTTCGATGGTGCGGCACTCGAACGCAGCCTGAAAGTCGATGTGGCCAACGGTTCAGAGGTCGTGCTTGTCGAGCCTGTGGTCTTCGGACGTCGCGCGATGGGGGAGGTCCGGATCTCGGGCACGTTCAACGACAGGATCACGCTGACCAGGGATGGCGCTCCGATCTATTGGGATCGTGTCAGCTTGTCGGGTCCCATTGGCGCACAGCTTGATCGGCCGGCCGTCGCGGATGGTATGACAGCCATGGCGAATGCGATCTATTTCGGCCCTCGGGCCGCGCACCTGCTGAACAAGGTGCGCGCCATCCTGCCCAAGACGGGTGGAGCCAGCCTGGTGTTGCCGGAGCTCTTGATCCTCCGGCTTCTTGCGACAGACTCCTTCCTTTTGCGGCGAACGCTTGTGCCCATCCTAGAATGTCTGACGGAATCCTCACTTCCGAAATCCTGGAGCCTCTGACCCATGCAGCTTACGCCAAGAGAGAAAGACAAGCTTCTGGTCAGCATGGCGGCCGAAGTGGCGCGTAGACGCTTGGCGCGCGGCGTGAAGCTCAATTATCCCGAAGCCATCGCGCTTATCACCGATGCGGTGGTCGAAGGCGCCCGCGACGGGCGTACGGTCGCCGACATGATGCAGGCTGGCGCCGAGGTGATAACCCGTGACGATTGCATGGAAGGCATCCCCGAAATGATCCACGAGGTGCAGGTCGAAGCAACCTTCCCGGACGGTACCAAACTTGTGACCGTCCACAATCCGATCCGATAGGAGACCAAGATGCGGTTTTTCGTTCCGTCCCTACTTGTTGCCACGCCCGCGCTGGCCCACCCCGCAGGCCTGCCACATGTGCATACTTCAGACTGGGCCGCGCCCATCGCACTCGCAACCATCGTCCTGGCAGCCGTCGTCGCACGACGCCGGGCCTCGCGGATCAGAAAATGATCCCCGGTGAAATTTACCCTGCGGCGGGTGACATGACGCTGAACGACGGCGCCCGGGCAATCACGCTGATGGTCGCCAATACGGGCGACCGTCCCGTTCAGGTCGGTTCGCACTATCACTTCGGCGAGGCGAACAGCGCGCTCGACTTCGACCGAGACGCCGCGCGCGGCATGCGGCTGGATATCGCGGCGGGCACGGCAGTTCGGTTCGAGCCAGGGCAGCGCCGCGAGGTGCAATTGATCCCCATCGGCGGCGCACGCCGCGTCTTCGGGTTCAACAAGCAGGTGATGGGAGACTTGTAATGGCGCAGATGATCACGCCAGCGGATTGGTGGCGAGCGATGTTTCAGGCCGGCATGATCGCGGCGGAGGCGAATGCCGTGATTGCAATGCGGCTGTGGGGAATGGCGGGCTTCTGGTCCGTGCCCGCAACCGAGAACGCGCGAATGCTGACCGAAAAACTCGAAGCCTCGTCAAAGGCGGTCATCCTTGCCAATCAGGCCCTGTTGTCAGGCAAAAGCCCCGCCGCCGCTGCCGCATCGGCGCTCGGTCCTTTCCGCTCCAAAACCCGTGCAAACGCCAACAGGCTTGGAAAGCGCGGCATGAAATTGGTTAAGTGATATGCCCGCATCTATTTCCCGCTCCGACTATGCCGCGATGTTCGGTCCGACAACGGGCGACAAGGTACGGCTTGCCGACACCGACCTGATCATCGAGGTCGAACGCGACCTGACCGGCCCCTACGGCGAAGAGGTGAAGTTCGGCGGCGGCAAGGTCATCCGCGACGGCATGGGTCAGTCCCAGGTCACGCGGGCCGAAGGAGCAGTCGATACGGTGATCACAAACGCCATCATCGTGGACGTCACCGGCATCTACAAGGCTGACGTCGGCCTCAAGGGCGGCCGCATTCACAAGATCGGCAAGGCAGGCAATCCCGACACACAACCCGGCGTCGACATCATCATCGGCCCCGGGACCGAGGCGCTGGCGGGCGAAGGCAAAATCCTTACCGCCGGCGGATTCGACAGCCACATTCACTTCATCTGCCCCCAGCAGATCGAGGATGCGCTTCATTCGGGTCTGACCACGATGCTGGGTGGCGGTACCGGGCCCGCGCACGGCACCCTGGCAACCACCTGCACGCCGGGTCCTTGGCACATCGGGCGGATGTTGCAGGCCGCCGACGCCTTCCCGATGAACCTTGCCTTCGCGGGGAAGGGCAATGCCTCTCTCCCGGCCGGGCTGGAGGAGCAGATCAGGGCGGGCGCCTGCGCGTTGAAGCTGCACGAAGACTGGGGCACCACGCCCGGCGCCATTGATTGTTGCCTGTCTGTCGCCGACGCGATGGATGTCCAGGTGATGATCCATACCGACACGCTGAACGAATCCGGGTTCGTCGAAAACACCATCGCGGCAATTGGCGGCCGCACGATCCACGCGTTTCACACCGAGGGCGCCGGTGGCGGTCACGCCCCAGATATCATCAAGATCTGCGGCGAGCCGCATGTGTTGCCCTCGTCGACCAACCCGACCCGGCCATTCACGGTCAATACGGTGGACGAGCATCTTGACATGCTGATGGTCTGCCATCACCTGGACAAGTCGATCCCCGAAGACGTGGCATTCGCCGAGAGCCGTATTCGCCGAGAAACGATCGCCGCCGAAGACATCCTGCACGACATGGGCGCGTTTTCGATCATCGCCTCGGACAGTCAGGCCATGGGTCGTGTGGGCGAAGTGATCATCCGCACCTGGCAGACTGCCGACAAGATGAAGAAACAGCGGGGCGCCTTGTCCGAGGAGAAGGGCGAAAACGACAACTTCCGTGTCCGACGCTACATCGCCAAGTACACGATCAACCCCGCAATCGCACATGGTCTGTCGGCGCATATCGGCTCGATCGAGGAAGGCAAACGCGCGGATCTCGTGCTATGGAGGCCCGCCTTTTTCGGCGTGAAGCCCGAGATGGTTCTGATGGGAGGCAGCATCGTTTGCGCGCAAATGGGTGATCCCAATGCCTCGATCCCGACACCACAACCCGTCTACACCCGTCCCATGTTCGGAGCTTTCGGTCGGTCCGTCGAAGCGAATGCCGTGACTTTCGTCTCCGAGGCTGCCAAGGCAGACGGCGTGGGCGAGCGTCTTGGATTGGCCAAGAAGACACTGCCGATCACGAATACACGAAACATCGGCAAGGCCGATCTCCTGCTGAACCACGCAACGCCAAGGGTCGAGGTTCATCCCGAAACCTACGAAGTGCGCGCAGACGGTGAACTTCTCACCTGCCAACCCGCCACCGAACTGCCGCTGGCGCAGCGCTACTTCCTGTATTGAGGCTCCATGATCAAGCTACCCGTCGCACAAGTCATCCACGCCGCCGGCACCTGGAGCGGTTCGTCCGCGCTCTGTTCACTGACCTACGAACAGCGGTTCTTTCGCCGAAAGAGACTAGACACCGATGATGGCTGGTCGTTCGTCGCGGACTTCGAGCACACCGTCTCACTGAACCACGGAGACGCCTTGGAATTGGCCGATGGTCGCCTCGTGGAAATCGTGGCCGCGGCCGAGAACCTTTTGCAGGTCCAAGGCGACAACTTGCAGCGCCTCGCCTGGCACATCGGCAACCGCCACACGCCCTGCCAGATCGAAGCGACCCGGCTGATGATCCAGAACGACGCCGTCATCAGACATATGCTCGAGCATCTTGGCGCGACCATTTCCGAATGTGTCGAACCTTTCATGCCCGAGGGCGGCGCTTATGGGCATGGTCGGACCCATTCGCATGATCATGGTCACTCGGCTCATGTCCATAGCCATTGACGCCCGGCTCCTGACCCTGACGCAGTGGTTGTCGCCCGCCTTTCCGATGGGCGCCTTCGCCTATTCACACGGACTCGAAACAGCGATCCAAAGCGGCTGGGTCGTTAGCCCTGACGATCTGGAGGACTGGCTGCGCGACTGCCTGATGCAGGGTTCCGGCCGAAGCGACGCAATCTGGCTGCGCCTCGCGCACGCCGTAGACGATCCGATCGAGGTCGACACGAAGGCACGGACCTTTGCAACCAGCCGCGAAAGGTTGCGAGAAACCGAACGGCAGGGCGCGGCCTTTGCCGAAGTCGTCAACTCTGTCTGGGACCAGTCGCTACCGAACCTGTTGCTTCCGGTTGCCGTCGGCCGGGCCTCTCGACTTGCCGGATTGGATGCGGACCTGACCGTCGGCCTTTACCTCCAATCGTTCGTGGTCTCATTGGTCTCGGCGGCGCTGCGGCTGTCGCCAATCGGGCAAACCGCCGGACAACGCGTGATCCTGCGCCTGCAAGATCCCCTCTTGAAGGTTGCGCAACAAACGCAAGGGGCAAGCGCAGACGACGTCTTCGGGAACGCCTTCCTGTCGGACATCGCCGCCATGCGTCACGAAACTCTGGAACCGAGGCTCTTTCAATCATGACGACACTCAACGGACCCTTGCGGATCGGAATCGGTGGCCCGGTGGGGGCGGGCAAGACAACTCTGACGGCACGTCTCGCCGAAAGCTTGAAGAGCGAGTACTCCATCGGCGTCATCACCAACGACATCTACACTCAGGAAGACGCCGAGGCTCTGATGCGCATGCAGATTTTGCCAACCGATCGCGTGATCGGCGTAGAAACGGGCGGTTGCCCGCATACGGCCATTCGCGAAGACGCCTCGATCAACCTTGCTGCCGTCGCCGAAATGCGCAAGCGCCATCCGGACATCGAGATCATCCTGATCGAATCCGGAGGCGACAACCTGTCAGCCACGTTCAGCCCGGAACTGGCGGACCTCACGATATACGTGATCGACGTGGCCGCGGGCGAAGAGATTCCCAGAAAGGGTGGTCCCGCAATCACGAGGTCGGACATCCTTATCATCAACAAGACCGACCTCGCTCCCCATGTCGGTGCATCGCTGGATGTCATGCGCAACGATGCGAAGCGTATGCGGGGCGATCTGCCGGTCGTATTCGCGTGCCTCAAGACCGGTATCGGCTCCGATCAGGTCATCTCGGAAATCAAGGCATTGGCTGGCGCGTGACCCTGCTGCCGATACGCGGCTTCAAAGCGTATCGGCCCAACGCGGGAAACAAGTCTTTTCAATAGACTGCCGCAGCGCCGTGCGGCACGTCGGGGTGGGTTAAGAAACGGACGGACGCCTTACGACAGCGACCGTTCCACTTCCTCGCGCTCGAAAATCTCTATGACGTCGCCCGGGCGAATGTCGTCGTAATTCTCGAACGCCATACCGCATTCCTGGCCCGACTGAACTTCGGCGACCTCATCCTTGAAGCGCTTCAGCGTCTTCAGGGTGCCCTCGTGGATCACGACGTCGTCGCGCAGCAGACGCACGCCCGCCGATCGGCGCGCCACGCCCTCCGTCACCAGACAGCCCGCCACCTTGCCGACGCCCGAGACCTTGAAGACCTCCTTGATCTCGGCGTAGCCGATGAACTTCTCGCGCACCTCGGCGGACAACAGACCGGAAGCGGCCGCTTTGACGTCGTCCACAAGGTCATAGATGACGCTGTAATAGCGAATCTCGACGCCCTTCTGGTTCGCCGCATTCCGCGCCGGAGCGTTGGCGCGCACGTTGAAGCCGATCACCGGGGCGCCTGAAGCTTCGGCCAGACCGACGTCGGACTCCGTGATCGCACCTACGCCGGAGTGCAGCACACGCACGCGCACTTCATCGTTGCCGATCTTGTCCATGGCCTGCACGATCGCTTCGGCCGAACCCTGCACGTCCGCCTTCACGACGATCGGCAATTCGGCCACGTTCGCGTCGTCCTTGGCCTTCTGCATGAGCTGTTCCAGCGTGGTCGCCGCACCGGCTGCCGCGCGCTTTTCCTTGGCCAGGTTGGCCCGGTAATCCGCGATCTCACGCGCCTGGGCCTCGGTCTCGACCACGTTCAGACCATCGCCCGCCTCCGGCGTGCCGTTCAGACCCAGCACCTCGACCGGCACCGAAGGACCGGCCTCCTTGACGCGCTCGCCCTTGTCGTTCTCCATCGCGCGAACCTTGCCCCACTGCTCGCCGACGACAAAAATGTCGCCCTGGCGCAGCGTGCCGTTCTGCACCAGCACCGTGGCTACAGGGCCGCGGCCCACGTCGAGTTGCGCTTCGATGACGGCGCCTTGAGCCGAGCGGTCGGGATTGGCCTTCAGTTCCAGGATCTCGGCCTGAAGCGTAATCGCCTCCAGCAACTCGTCCAGACCATCGCCGCTGGCCGCCGAAACCTCAACGTCCTGCACATCGCCGGACATCTTCTCTACGACGACCTCGTGCTGCAACAGGTCGGTCCGCACCTTGTTCGGATTGGCCGCAGGAAGGTCGATCTTGTTGATCGCCACGATCATCGGCACCTTCGCCGCCTTGGCATGGTTGATCGCCTCGACCGTCTGCGGCATCACGGCGTCATCCGCCGCCACGACCAGAACGACGATATCCGTCACATGGGCGCCCCGCGCCCGCATGCTCGTGAAGGCCGCGTGCCCCGGCGTATCCAGGAACGTCAGCTTCTTGCCGTCCTGCTCGACCTGATAGGCGCCGATATGCTGCGTGATGCCGCCGGCTTCGCCTGCGACCACCTTGGCGTTCCGGATCGCGTCCAGAAGACTGGTCTTGCCGTGATCGACGTGGCCCATCACCGTGATAACCGGAGGACGAGATTTCAGATCCTTCGGATCGTCTTCCTTGGTCTTGATCACGTCCTCGACGTCGGCGTCCGAAACACGCTGCACGTTGTGCCCGAATTCCTCGATGATCAGTTCCGCCGTGTCGGCGTCGATCGTCTGGTTCTGGGTGGCCATGATCCCGCTGTTCATCAACGACTTGACCACGTCAGCCACACGTTCGGACATGCGATTGGCCAACTCGCTGACCATGATCGCTTCGGGAAGCTGCACGGTGCGCACGACCTTCTCGCGGTCCTGGGCACCGCCCATCGCCTTCTGGCGCGCACGTTCCTGCTTGCGCTTCATTGCGGCCAGCGCCTTCTGCCGGCCGCCTTCGCCACCGGCCAGGGCCTGGTTCAACGTCAGCTTGCCGGATCGGCGGCCACCGTCATCCCGCGCGGCCCGACCGCCACGAGTATCACGCCGGTCACCGCTATCCTCACGGTCGCGCTTGGGCGCAGCCTTCGGTGCGGCACGCTCGCGTGCAGGCTCGTCCGGCTGCGTCGCGGCGGCGGGCGCGCTGGCGGCACGAGCCTTGGCTTCTTCCGCCTCGCGCTGCTTGCGCTCTTCTTCCTCGGCCTTCGCGCGCGCTTTTTCCTCGCGCTCGCGTTCTTCGCGTTCCTTGGCTTCCGCCTCTGCACGACGGCGCTCGCGCTCTTCGGCACGCTCGCGCTCTTCCTGGGCGCGCTTCTCGGCTTCATCGGCCTCGGCTGCCTTGGCAGCGGCCAATGCCTTCATCCGGCGCTCCAGTTCGGCATCCGAAATACCGGCAGGTCTGTTCGACGGATCGGTCGCAGGCGACTGCGCCTTGCCCGACGCCGCAGGCGCTCCTCCGGCAGCCCCCGGCTTTGGCACGACAACACGCTTCCGCTTCGTCTCGACCACGACATTCTTGGTCCGACCGTGGCTGAAGCTTTGCTTCACCTGACCGGGTCCGCGCCCTCGCAGTCCAAGTGTCTTTTTGCCGTCAGTATCGCTCATATGGTCTTACTTACCTTTCCGGTGGTCTCGCCACCGTCCAAATCGCGAACGCCAGATAGCCGGATGGCGTCCTCTCTGATCCTTTCAGTGAGTCCGCCGAAACCGAGCGCCGCATGTATCACACGTTCGCGCCCAAAGGACAAACCCAATTCTGAGGCCGTCAAAACCTCGAAAAAACTGCCCCTTCCGCCGGGTGGGTGCAGCTTCGTTTTCCCCCGTTCCGAGCCATCGGTCGCCTGAAACAGAATGCGAACCTCCTCGCGGCCCAGCCAGTCCTTGACCTTCTCGAAGCCAGCCACAGCCTGTCCGGCCTTGCGCGCCATCGAAATACCGTCGATCAGGCGCCTGGCCAAAAGCGCTTCGACATCATCGACCAGGGTCTCGGGAACCTTCACCTGCTGGCGCGCGGCCCGTGCGAAGAGGCCCTTGTTGACGGCCGTATCCAGCGCATCGCGCTCCGCTGCTACCCAGATGCCCCTTCCCGGCAATTTTTCAAGAACGTCCGGCACGATAACGCCATCGGGCGACGCGACGAAACGGATCAGCCCGCGCTTGGGCTGCACCTCTCCTGTCGCGATGCAGCGGCGTTCGGGATCACCGCGCTCTTTGTCCCTGCCGCCTCGGGTCAAGGGTCGAAACCGGGGCCATCAGGCCCCGACCTCCTCGGTTTCGCCGTCCTCGCCCTCGGCTTCCTCGGCTTCAAGCTCGGCAGGGTCGACCCAGCCCAACTGGATACGCGCCGTCATCACCATATGCTGCGCTTCCTCCAGCGACACATCGAACGGCTCCAGAACGCCGTCGTCCTTTACACGCTCGCCATTCACCGTGGTCCAGCCACCGGCCAGTTCCCAGTCGGCGCAGGTCGCGAAATCCTCCAGTGTCTTGACGTCGTCCTTCGCCAGCGCCTCGACCATCGGGGGCGTCAGTCCCTCGAAGGTGATCAGGCTGTCCTCTGCGCCCAGCGCGCGGGCGTTCTCCAGCGCCTTCTTGTTCTGTTCCTCCAGGAAATCGCGGGCGCGGGCCTGCAACTCGTTCGCCGTATCCTCGTCGACCCCGTCGATCACCAGAAGCTCGTCCAGCTCCACATAGGCCACTTCCTCGAGGTTCGTGAAGCCTTCGGACACCAGAAGCTGGGCAAAGAACTCGTCCAGGTCCAACGTATCCATGAACAACTGCGTCCGCTCCTCGAATTCCTTCTGGCGGCGCTGGCTTTCTTCTTCCTCGGTCATGATGTCGATATCCAGACCGGTCAACTGCGACGCGAGGCGCACATTCTGGCCACGCCGACCGATGGCCAGCGAGAGCTGCTCCTCGGGAACCACGACCTCGATCTTGCCGGCGTCTTCGTCAAGGACGACCTTGGTCACCTCGGCGGGCTGAAGCGCGTTCACCAGGAAGGTCGGCGCATCCTCGTTCCAGGGGATGATGTCGATCTTCTCGCCCTGCAATTCGTTGACGACCGCCTGCACGCGACTGCCGCGCATGCCGACGCACGCACCCACAGGGTCGATCGAGTTGTCATAGGAAATGACGGCGATCTTCGCGCGCGATCCGGGATCGCGGGCGACCGCCTTGATCTCGATGATCCCGTCGTAAATCTCCGGTACTTCCATCTTGAACAATTCGGCCATGAACTCGGGTGCGGTCCGCGACAGGAAGATCTGCGGCCCCCGTGCCTCGCGGCGCACGTCCTTGATGTAGCACCGGATACGGTCGCCGGGGCGATAGCTTTCGCGCCCGATCTTCTCGTTCCGGCGCAGAACACCCTCGCCCCGGCCGATGTCCACGATGACGTTGCCGTATTCCTCGCGCTTGACCTGGCCGTTGATGATCGTGCCCGCGCGGTCCTTGAATTCCTCGAACTGACGGTCGCGCTCGGCCTCCCGAACCTTTTGCAGGATGACCTGCTTGGCCGATTGCGCAGCGATCCGGTTCATGTCGACGGGCGGCACTTCGTCCACGATGGTATCGCCGGGCTGGGGATCGTCCAGATACTGCTTCGCCTGCTCCACGGTCAGCTGCGACTGATAGTTTTCCAGCTCCTCATCGGGGCCGATCACCGTGCGGACGCGGGTAAAGGTCGCCTTGCCGGTCTTGCGGTCGATCGACACGCGAATGTCCATCTCGCTGCCATAGCGGCTCTTTGCGGCACGGGCCAACGACTCTTCCATCGCCTCGACCACCAGCGCGGGGTCGATCATCTTCTCGCGCGCGACCGCCTCGGCCGTCTGCAACAGTTCAAGCTGGTTGGCTGATGTGATCGCCATGTCTCAGGTCTCCTCGTCCCCATCCATGATGGTCTGAATTTCGTCGAATTGCTTTTCGTCCACCGCGCCTGCATCCTTGCGGGCCTTCAAGACCTCGCGGATCAGATCGTCGGTCAGGACCAGCTTGGCATCGGACAGCCAGTCGAACTGCAGGCCGATCACCACCGGCGCGCCATTCACCTCGATCTCGATCAGAACCTCGCTGCCCTCGACCCCATGCAAGACACCCTTGAAGCGCTTGCGCCCGTCGATCTGCTCATCGGTCTCCAGCTTCGCGACATGGCCTTCCCAGGTCTCGAAATCCTTCAGCCGGGTCAGCGGCCGGTCGATACCGGGAGAGCTGACCTCCAGCGTGTAAGCGTCCTCCAGCGGGTCCTCGACATCCAGCGTCGCGCTCACCGCTGTCGAGATCTCGGCGCAATCGTCCACCTCGATCCCGCCCTCGGGCTTGTCAGCCATGATCTGCAGGGTTTTCGACTGCCCACCCATCAGCCGCACGCGCACCAGTTCGTACCCCATGTCTTCGATGACAGGGGTAATGATCTCGGCAAGACGCCGGTCGATGCTGGCTTTAGCGATCAAATCGGACATGGTCTCAAGCACAAAAAAACGGGCCAGCGGGCCCGTCGGTTGGTTCCGGTGGAGCCTCGGGGGTGGAAGCCGAAGCGCCGCTGTTGGGGCGCATATACGCCTCGCCAGACCATTCCGCAAGTCCCCAACACACGACAGGTCATTTCCTGCCAATTCGATCCGTGCGTCGTCTGCCAATTGGCGGCAAAAGGCCGGGCAAGCCGCTCGGCTCTGGCAAGGGCGCGGCTCCCCTATCTCAGACGGAAGTCCGCGAACATCGGATAGTGATCGCTGGCCCAGACATTGCCGAACCGTTCGCGCACAACCACCGGCCCGCCGACCAACGCGGCCCCGGCAAAGGCGATGTGGTCGATCGCCCCGAACAGGTTCAACCCTCTGTCCAGGTGATAGGTCGCGCCATCGACCGGAACGAACGTCAGGCCCACCGCTTCCAGCACCTCGTACAGTCCCGACCCCAGCCGCGCGTTCAGATCGCCCGCCACGAACACCGTCTCGCCCGCCGCGATCCATGGCGCCACGCGCTCGGCGACCAGGGCGACGGACCGCCGCCTGTTCTCGCGACTGGCGTAGTCCGTGTGCAGGTTCACCACTCGGAACGCCGCGCCCGTGTCGATTTCCTTGAATCGCGCCCAGGACGCGAAGGCCGGATAGCTGCCGTTGAACGTCCGCGAATAGATCGCGTCAGGCGTCTCCGAGAAAAAGAACCAGCCCTGGTCCAAAACGACAAACCGGTCACGGCGGTACAGTATCGGCTGCGTCGAAGGAAAAGCACGCCAATCCCCCATTGCCGCCGCGGCATAATCCCGATTTCGCTCCAGCAGATAGGACCGTGCCAGATTCACGCTGTCGTCATTTCCGCCCGAAAAGGTCTCCATTTCCTGGAACGCGAACAGATCGGCACCCACAGCCTTGAACGCCGCGTCCAGCGAAGTCTTCCGCGCCTCCCAGCCTTCCCGCGACCAGCGCCCGCCATCGGCGCGCATGTCGATGTAGTGGACGTTCAGCGTCGCCAGCCGAACCGAATCCGTGCGCACGAGCCCGACGTCGGCGACCCCGCCATTCCGAATATCCTGACAGGCTACGGCCAGGATCAGAACCGATAGCAACAGACCGAAAAAGCGCAGGACACGTCGCCAGACCATCCCACGATACTATTCGTTTTTTTACGGAATTGCTTTAGGAGAACGTCGGACGCAACGTGTACGCTTTCCCGTCGGCCCGATCCCCCCGCGTATGTTCAGTAGGTCGCTGGCCTGTGCGGCCACGTCGTCAGCCGATGAAATTCTGTGTCACCCAGAACCGCCCGCAATATTGCGCGTTCGGATCGAAGGCCACGGCGGCCGACATCTTCGACACATCGCGATCGAGTATGTTGGCACGATGCCCGGGCGAATCCATCCACAAGGCCACGACATGGCGGGCCAGCGAGGCATAGGAATGCGCCGGAAGTCTCTGACCCTCGTAGGTCGCGAACTGACACGACGATGCGTTCAGGATTCGGAACCGGCGGTTGTCGATCTGATAGCGGTGCACCATTCCGATGTTCTCGGATCCCGTGCGCACCCTCAAACCCGCGTTCCGCACCCGCTGCCGCAAGGTCGCCGCACCCGGCACGGTGCTTCTGTGGGTAAGCTGCTGGGTCTTGGCCATCCAGATGGAATGCTTCTGCGCTTCCTTGGCCAAGGAATTGCCTGCATCGCCGACAGCCCGCAGGCCCGCGCGGCATCGGTGGTAATTCACCTCGACCCGGATTGCATTTTCGAGCATCGACTGATCGATCCTGGAGGCGGGGACCATCGTCTGGGCAGCGGTCTTGGACACGGCGCGCGTGCAGGCCTCGGCCAGGTTCGGCAAAGACAAAATCAGGGCAGCGCCCAAGCAGGCGGCAACGTGTCGAAACGTCATTTTCCCCAGGTCCCCTAGCAGCGCCCCCGAAGGACACAGTTTCGCGGAAATGCGGCCAAACCTTGGCAGTTGATCGGCAGCCTCTGGGAAATTGTTATTGATCCGAATAACGATTCTCAACGCCGGAACGGACACTTGGCGAAGTTTCGCCCGCTCGCATTCAGCTTCCCTTACGTAAACCGTCCATCGCGCGAACCAGTTCCGCGCTGATCCCCGGCTCGCTCAGCGCATGTCCGGCACGGGGCACGATCCGCAAGGTCGAACGCGCCCATTTCTCGTTCAGCCGATACGCGGCCTCGGGTGGACAGATCATATCGTAGCGTCCCTGAACGATGGTTCCCGGCACATCCGCGATCCGGTCCAGGTTCGCCTCGATCCAGCCGTCGTGGTCAAGGAAGCCCTTGTTCATGAAATAATGGTTTTCCAAGCGGCTGAAGGCGCGGGCGTATTCCGCCGGGCTGTCGCCGCCGGGGCCGTCATTCGCTATCGAGGCCAGCGTGTTCTCCCACGATGCCCAGGCGCGCGCGTACCGCGTCTCGGTCGGAAGATCGCCCGAGAAAAGACGCCGGGCATAGGCTGCGATCAGGTCATCGCGCTCGTCCGCCGGGATCAGGCTGACAAAGCGGTGCCAGACATCGGGCCAGAACGCACCTGCGCCGCCGCCGTAGAACCAGCGCAACTCCGCCTCCGTCATCAGGAAGATGCCGCGCAGCACCAGGTGCCGCACACGGTCCGGATGCCGGATGGCATAGATCAGGGCCAATGTCGCGCCCCAACTGCCTCCGAAGACCACCCATCGGTCGATGCCAAGCTGATGCCTGATCAACTCGATGTCGCGCACAAGGTGCCAGGTCGTGTTCGCCTCGACGCTCGCATGAGGCTTGGACCGCCCGCACCCCCGCTGGTCGAACAGGATCACGCGGTAGTGCGACGGATCGAAGTACCTTCGCATCGCCGGGCTGCACCCCCCGCCAGGCCCGCCATGCAGAACCACCACCGGAGCACCATCGGGAGCACCGCATTGCTCGACATAGACCCGATGGCCGTCACCCACGTTCAGAATGCGCTGATCGAACGGCTCGATCGGCGGATAGAGAAAATGTGACGCACCTTTTTTCCCTGCGGGTCTGTCCATAAGCGACCTATATAGCGAGGTGACGCGCTGATCCACGGCTCAAATGACAACCTTTACTGCAAGCGGGACTTTGACATGACGCAAGCATCCACCGTCGACGCCGGCGAGATCGCCAAATTCCAGGCGATGGCCGCCGAGTGGTGGGACCCGAACGGCAAATTCAAGCCGCTTCACATGCTGAATCCCTGCCGCCTGGACTACGTCACCTCCCAGATCGCCGCCGAATTCGACCGAAACCTCTCGGATCCGCTTGCGTTCCAGGGTCTGCGCATCCTCGATATCGGCTGCGGCGGCGGCCTTCTGTCCGAGCCCATGGCGCGGCTTGGTGCCGATGTGGTCGGCGCCGACGCGGCCGAGCGAAATATTCCGGTGGCCCAGGTCCACGCGCAGGAACAGGGGCTGAAGATCGATTACCGCCACACCACCGCCGAAGATCTGGCGGCGAAGGGCGAAAAGTTCGACGCCGTCCTGAACATGGAGGTCGTCGAACACGTGGCCGATCCGCTGGCCTACCTGACCGCCTGCCACGACCTGTTGAGGCCGGGCGGGCTGATGACGTGTTCGACGATCAACCGGAACCCGAAAAGCTACGTGATGGCCATCGTCGGCGCGGAACACATCATGCGTTGGCTACCCAAGGGCACCCACGAATGGTCCAAGTTCATCACGCCTGACGAGCTCTACGATCTCTTGCGCAAGGCCGGCCTTGATCCTGTCGACCGCAAGGGCTTTGTCTTCAATCCGCTCACGTGGAGCTGGCGGCTCTCCTCCCGTGACCTGTCCGTAAACTACGTCACGACTTCGGTTCGACCAGGCTAGCGGCGGCCTCGATCTCTTCGAACCGGATTCGCATTTCGCGCAACAGCGGAAGAACCGCCCGGACGTGCTCGGCCCCGATCGATTCGACGACACCGGCGACCACAGGCGTAATGGCCGAAATCGCCGCGTCGAGCGCCTTCAGACCGGATGGGCTGATCGAAATGAATTTCCGCCGCGCGTCCTCCCAATCCGGACGGACGTGAACATGGCCCGCCCATTCCAGCTTGCCGATCGTGTTTGTCATCGCGCCCCGCGTGACGTGAAAGGTCCGCGCCAGTTGCGCAGGAGTGCGCTCGGCCTTGGCGCGCGCAAGATGGTTCAGAACCGAGAAATGGCTCAGCTCCATACCCTTCGGCAGCGCCTTCGCCAACCGGGCGCGCGCCAGTTGATCGGCCATGAACATCTCGCTGAACAGCGCGATGGCAAGTGACTCTGTCTGGTCCTTCGGATCGCTCATCAAACCATTTTGTATTGCCGTTCGTGCATCAGCGACGGAAGCCGCCTGCGCACATCATCGACAAGCGAAAGGTCCAGATCAACCGTCACCACCCCGGGCAAATCGCCGCCATCCGCCAAGACACCTCCCCAGGGATCGACGGCCAGGGAATGCCCATGCGTCCGCCGGGCCCGACCCTGGCTGGCCCTGTGAGTGCCGCATTGCGCCGGCGCCAGGACGAAGCTGCCCGTCTCGATGGCCCGCGCCCGCAACAGGACCTCCCAATGCGCCACGCCGGTTTCGGGTGAGAACGCCGACGGCACGGTCAGGATCTTGGCTCCCGCCTTCGCCATGCCGCGATACAGATACGGAAACCGGATGTCGTAACAGACGGTCAGCCCGATCGGCACATCATCGACCGTGCCCAAGACCGCCTCTTCTCCTGGCCGAAAGCCATCACTTTCGCGATACGTCTCGGTCTCCGAGATCTCCACATCGAACATATGGATCTTGTCGTACCTGGCCTGCACCGTTCCATCGGGGTCGATCAGAAAAGATCGGTTCACGAACCGCCCGCCCTCGCCCTGTTTCAGCGCCAGCGATCCGATCAGGATCCAGGCCCGCAGCCGCGCCGCATCCTCGCGCAGCGCCGCCAGCGTCTCGTCCTCGCCTTCCAGCCGCAGCACCTCGTTCTGGCGCGCCCGGCTGGACGAAACGCAGTTGGTGACCTCGGGCGTCAGGATGAATCGCGCGCCGGCGCTCGCCGCTTCTTCGACAAGACCGCGCGTCACAGGAAGGTTCTCCGCCGGGTCGTCCGACGCGTTCAGCTGTATCAGCGCGACCCGCACCCGTCAGGCCGCAAGCAATGGGTCAAGCTTGCCCGCGCGGTCCAGCGCATACAGATCATCGCAGCCGCCGACATGCGTCTCGCCCACGAAGATCTGCGGAACCGTGTGCCGGCCATGTGCTCGCGTCATCATTTCCTGCCGCCGATCGGGCGAACACTGGACATCGATCTCGACGAAACTCACGCCTTTCTGCGTCAAAAGGCGCTTCGCCGCATGGCAGAACCCGCACAGGGGAGAGGTATAGATTTCAACGGTTTTCATCGATACGGGTCCGGTAAATGAAGCTGACCCTTATCTAGGCGTCTTTGCCAACCCGCGCCAGTACCAGCACGCATACCCGCCTTGCCCCGGCCTCCAGACAGGCTTCGGACGCCACCGCCAGCGTCGCGCCCGAGGTCATGACGTCGTCGATCAGACAGACATCGCGTCCCGACAGCATCCGCGCGCGCTTCGGATGTACCTCCATGGACCCTGCGACATTCAGGAAACGGCCATCCGCGGTCAGCCCATCCTGGACCGGCGTTTTGCGCAGACGGATCAATGCGTCCGGGCAATGAACCAATCCCGTCCGGCGCGCCAGCGCGTGACCCAATTCGGCCGACTGGTTGTAGCGGCGCCGAATTAGCCGCGACCAGTGGATGGGAACGGGCACGATGACGGTTTCCGGCGTCAGAAGCGGGCGCCCTGCCATCTCCAGCCAGGCGGCGACGGGACCCGCCAAATCCGGCCGGTCGCCATGTTTCAGCATCAGAACCAGGCGTCGTCCTGCATCCCGATAGGCAAAGACGGCGCGGCCCCGCGTCCAGGGCCTCGCGATTGTCAGACAGTCGTCGCACAGCGCACCCTCGTCAGCCTCGGCTCCGGGCAACGCCACGCCACAAGCGTCACAGACCAGCCCGCGCAGAAACGCCATATCGCGCCAGCAGGCCGCACACAGGCCTCCCGACCGCTCCACCAACTCCGGGCAAAGGATGCACTGATCCGGATAGACCAGCGACAGGGCACGTTGCATTACCAGCATCCGACTTTACCTTTGGCCGGACATGACCGGCACGCCACAGATCACCGACTTCGACGCCCTCAGACGTCAGCGCCAGCGGGCGTCGCGTAATCCGGTGCTGTTTCTGCATGAGGAAGCCGCCGCCGAGGTGCAGGAAAGGCTGGCCGAGATTAACAAATCGTTCACGTCGCCTGTCTTGATCGGCCACGTCACGCCGCCTCTCGCGACGCTCTTTCCGGCTGCACCGATCCTCGCCGACACCGAGACTTTAGACATCGGTCGCGAAACGCCCGATCTCGTGGTGAAAGCCTTCGCTCTGCACTGGGCCGACGACCCCATCGGCCAGATGGCGCAGGCCCGTCTGGCACTCGAGCCGGACGGTCTGTTCCTCGCCATCATGTTCGGCGGCGCCACTCTGAACGAATTGCGCACCGCACTGGCCGAGGCCGAGACAGGACTGACCGGCGGTCTCTCGCCCCGTGTCCTGCCCATGGCCGACCTCCGCGACCTTGGCGGCTTATTGTCCCGTGCCGGCCTCGCACTTCCCGTCGCTGACAGCCTCAAACTCACGGTCCGCTACCCGACGCTCACTCGTCTGCTTCACGACCTACGCGGCATGGGCGAAGCAAACGCGCTTGCCGCCCGCCATCGCAGAACGCCGCCAAGAGACCTTTTCGCACGAACGGAAGAGATCTACCGACAGCATTTCTCGGATGGCGAAGGTTTCCTCAGGGCCACTTTCGAAATCGTCTTCCTGACCGGCTGGGCACCGTCCGATACCCAGCCGAAACCGCTGCGTCCCGGCTCTGCCCAGCAACGCCTCGCCGATGCGTTGGGGACCACGGAACAAGGCGCCGGCGACCCCGCCGCGCCCAAGTCGCGTTGACCCGCGTCGAATTGCCCTTATCTCGCCCCGACAGGAAGACATGCGCAAAGGAACCGTCTAAGGATGCTGGACGCGAAATCTGACCGGAGCGAGATCACCGGCATGGACCAGACCCGAACCGCAAGCGCGCACCTGCCCGCCGATCATCCGCCGGTCAAGCCGCCGCGTGTCGGCGTTCTGCTGGCCAATCTCGGCACGCCCGACGGCTATGACTACTGGTCGATGCGCCGTTATCTGAACGAGTTTCTGTCCGACCGTCGCGTCATCGACTATTCGCCCTGGATCTGGCAGCCGCTTCTGCAACTCATCATCCTGTCGAAGCGTCCTTTCTCGTCGGGCGCCGCCTACAAGTCGATCTGGAACGAGGAAGCGGGTGAAAGTCCGTTGATGACGATCACCAAGGCCCAGACCGAGAAGATCCGGAATACCATGGCTGCCCGTTACGGCGATGACGTGCTGGTCGATTTCTGCATGCGCTACGGCAACCCCTCGACCCGCTCCAAGGTTCGCATCATGGCCGAGCGCGGATGCCGCAAGATCCTGTTCTTCCCGCTCTACCCGCAATATGCCGGCGCCACGACCGCCACGGCCAACGACCAGTTCTTTCGCGCGCTCATGGACGAAAAATGGCAGCCGCCTGTCCGCACCGTGCCCGCCTATTTCGACCGGCCATCCTATATCGACGCGCTCGCGAAATCGGTCGAGCGCACTTATGGCGCGTTGGATACCAAGCCTGATATGCTCGTATGTTCCTACCACGGCGTACCGCAGCGCTACTTGATGGAAGGCGACCCCTATCACTGTCAGTGCCAGAAGACGACGCGCCTCCTGAAGGAGCGCCTCGGCTGGGACGACACGCAGATCACCACGACCTTCCAGTCCCGCTTCGGCCCCGAGGAATGGCTGAAGCCTTACACGGTGGAAGAGGTCGCTCGGCTGGCCGAACAGGGCACGAAGCGCATCGCCGTCATCGCGCCCGCATTTTCGGCGGACTGCATCGAGACGCTGGAAGAGATCAACGAGGAAATCCGCGAAAGCTTCGAAGAGGCGGGCGGCGAGCATTTCACCTACATCCCCTGCCTCAACGACGACGACGCGCACATCGCGGCGCTGTCAGAGACGATCGAAGAGAACCTGCGCGGCTGGCTCGACTGAGCCGCAGTCGTCTCGCAGAAAAAAGGCCGACGCAACCCGCATCGGCCTTGTGATCTCGCGCTTTGATGCCTTTGTCAGATCAACAACACCTGCGTCCCGACTTTCGCCATCGCATACAGTTCTTCGATATGTTCGTTATAAAGCCCGATACACCCGTTCGACGACCTCCGCCCGATCTTGCGCGTGTCATGCGTGCCGTGGATGCGGTAGTACGTCCAACTCAGGTGCAGGGCGCGTGTGCCAAGCGGGTTATCAGGCCCCGGAGGCACATAGTCCGGCCACTCGGGATTGCGCTGCTTCATCGAAGGCGTCGGGCGCCAATCGGGCTCGGGATCCTTCAGAATCACGCGCGTCCGACCGCGCCGCGTCAGCTCCTCGCTCATCGGCACACTGGTCGGATACAGCTTGTAAATCGACTGATCCTCGTTCCAGAAATGCAATGCCCGCGACGTCGTATCGACTAGGATCGCGCCGCCGCGTGTGTTCTGGAAATAGGGCTGCCAATCCAGAGCGCGGAACGACGACGCATTGCGCCGCACGTTGCCTGCGACCGTCGCAGTGTCTTCGAACGCGCCAGGAAAGGCGGATTGGGCAACTGCCGGGCTGGCCAGCATAGCCGTACCACCGGCCAGAATCATCCGGCGATCGACGGAAAATCTATGTTTGACAGACATTTCACACCTTTCGTCTCTCAACAGCAGAGTAGAACATAGTGCTGCCGCGCGACATGATCAAATCAAAGTAGCGTCAGATTGCCGATCCACCCCCGCTTGTGTTTGATCCGCGGCACATCAGCCTGTAAGGCTACCCGCGAACGAACAGAAAAGACGGGCAACATGCTTCGAACTTATGCACTTCTCGCGCTTGTTTTCGTGGGCCTGGCGGCCTGCGCCACACCCGAACCCCGCTTCGGTCCGGACGGCAAGCCTTTGCCCCAAATCTACCGAATCTCATCCGGCGATACCGCCAAGGTCCAGTTCCGGATGCTGGACGCGATCAATACGTTGCGCGAGGCCCGTGGCGCCGCCAGGCTTGAACTGTCGTCGGAACTCAACGCTGCGGCGGCCACCCATTCGCGCGATATGTCGGTTCAAAACCGCCCCTGGCATTTCGGCTCCGATGGTTCCAGCCCGCTCGACCGGGTGCGCCGCGTCGGCTACAACGGTCGGCTTCTGGGTGAGAACATCTCCGAGACATACGAATCCGAGTTGGAGACGCTGTCGGCCTGGATGGCTCAGCCGGACACGCGCGACATCATTCTCGACAGCCGCGCTCGGGACATGGGCTTCGCGTGGTTTCAGGAGTCGAACGGCAAGATCTGGTGGACCCTCATCATCGGGCAGCCCAGCGCGCGCGGATCACTCGTAAATTGATATCGGCGTCCCATCGCGGACCATGGCGTAGATCTCTTCCATCTCGTCATTCGTGACGGCGATGCATCCCCAGGTCCAATCGGGCCGCATGTAGGTCACGACACGGCCCTGACCGTGGATGAAGATATCGCCACCCGGATCCTTGCCCAGTTTCCTTGCGTTCTCGATATCCTGCTCGTTGGGATAGTCGATGCCCAGTGACAGATGGAACTCGCTGTCCGGATTGCGCCGGTCGATCGTATATTCCCCAACCGGCGTCTTGCCATCACCCGACACCTGTTTGTGCCCTCTGGGTGCGAATCCAAGGTCGATTCGATAGGCCTTCAGCACGGCGCTGCGATGCATCAGGAACATCAGCCGGGACTGCTTGAAGACAACGACGCGCGTCACCTCGGGCCCCTGATAATTCCGGAACTTCGAGGCGCAACCGGACAGCCCGACAACCAGAACGAGGGCCAATACGACCTTGATCACGAGTCTCATCGAAACCTGCCAACGTTTATTTTTTCGCAAGTCTACCTGACGAATGGACGTCTGTGAATCCCCTTCAATCAAGAGAAAAATGCGCGGCCAGCTCGATATGGGGCGACCAGCGGAACTGATCGACCACATCGAGGTCCGCCATCTGATACCCCGCTTCGGTTAACAAAGCGGCGTCGCGCGCGAACGTAACCGGATTGCACGACACGAACGCGATATGCGGGATGCGGGCGCGCGCCAACTCGGCCGTCTGCGCCTCGGCACCCGCGCGCGGCGGGTCGATCACCACGGCGCCGAAACGAGATAGCTCATTTGCATCAAGTGGACGACGAAACAGGTCGCGGCGTTCCGTCGTGACCTTGTGCAAGCCATTGCCATGCCGCCAGCCGTGGTCCAGCGCCGCCAACATCGCGGCCTCGCCCTCGACGGCGTGAACCGCGCGATCCAGCGCAAGCGGAAGGCTGAATGTACCGACGCCACTGAACAAGTCCACCACCGGTCCCTTCGACGGCGACAACGCCTCGCTGACCGATGCCCGAAGCGCCGCCTCGCCCTCGGCCGTCGCCTGCAAGAATGCACCCGGCGGCGGCACGACCGGCGCGGTGCCGAAGGTCAGGACCGGCGCACGTTCGGTGAAAATCGTCTCGCCGGCCCAGGTCAGTCGGGCGATCCCAGCCCCAGCCGTCAGCGCCACCAGGTCCTGGTGCAGCTGCACGTCCACCGGCTTGCCGCCCGTCACGGAAAGGTCCAGCCCGGTCTCGGTCTCGGTCAAGGCCAGGCGCATCTTGCCCTTGCGGCTTCCCCCTGTCGCAACGATCTCCGTCAGTACCGGCAATGCATCGGCCAGAGCCCGCCGAACCACAAGGCATCCCGGCACGTCGCGGATCGTCTCGCTGGCAGGCGCATGAAATCCTACCGTCGCGCCCTTCTTGGTCCGCCGCCCGGTGAAGGTCGCCCGCCGTCGTGACCCGGGGGGCGAGGTATGCATCCGACGGATCGGCGCGGCCAGGCCCCGCGCCTCCAGGGCCGCTCGCACCACATCCAGTTTCCACGCGGCCACGAATCCGTCTGCGGCGTGCTGCAACGCGCACCCGCCGCAGCCCCTGTAATGGCGACAGGGCGCGGCGACCCGCTCGGGCGAGGCCGTGACGATCCGGGGCGCTTCCATCTTCCCGTCCGTGCCCTCGCCCTCGACCACCTCGCCCGGCAGCACACGCGGCACAAAGATCGGACCCGCCGCAACTCCGTCGCCCAGATGACCCAGCCGCTCGATCGTCAGGCGCACGCTACTCCGCCGCCTCCTGCGACCCGATGAATCCGCCCGACTGCCGGTGCCAGAACCGGGCATAGGTTCCGTTCATCCCCAGTAGTTCCTCGTGCGTGCCCTCCTCCACGATCCGGCCGTCCTCCAGCACGACGATCCGATCCATATGCGCGATGGTGGACAGCCGATGCGCGATCGCCAGAACCGTCTTGCCCTCCATCACCCGGTCCAGCGCCCTCTGGATCGACGCTTCCACCTCGGAATCCAGCGCACTCGTGGCCTCGTCCAGCACCAGAATCGGCGCATCCTTAAGAATGGCGCGCGCCAGCGCGATCCGCTGGCGCTGACCGCCCGACAACTTCACGCCCCTCTCGCCCAGAAAGGCGTCATAGCCTTGCCGACCCTTGTGATCCCGCAGTCCCAGGATGAAGTCGTGCGCCTCGGCCCGCGTGGCCGCATCGACCATCTCCGCCTCGGTCGCATCGGGCCGCCCATACAGGATATTCTCCCGTGCCGTCCGGTTGAACATGGCCACGTCCTGCCGCACGACCGAGACCAGGTGCCGTAATCCCGACTGCGTCATCTCGCGCACATCGGTTCCGCCCACAGTCACGCGCCCGTGCTCCACGTCGTACAGCCGAAGCAGCAGCGCAACCAGCGTCGACTTGCCCGCACCCGAAGCGCCGACCAACGCCACCTTCTCGCCCGGCCGGATCGTCAGGTCGATACCGTCGATGGCAGCCACCTTGCCGCCATAGGCAAACCGCACGTCCTCGAACCGAACTGCACCGGCCGCCTCTGGCACGACCGCGTCCGGTCTGTCGCGAACCTCGTGCGCCGGCGCCAGCGTGGCGATGCCGTCCTGCACCTCGCCCATATGCGCATAGATCATCACGGCCACGCGCCCGAAGCGGTTCGTCACCATGCCCAACCGCGTCGCGACCATCGCCACCGCCGCGATGTCGCCCGCCGTCGCCTGCCCCACGCTCCACAGCCACAAGGCGCCCACGATGGCCGCAAACGGCAAGACCCCTGACAAGGCCGTCAGCGTCAACCGGAACCACATCGACAACACGCCGAATTCCACCGATCGCAGCCGTAACTCCTCGAAGGCGCGACGCGCCGCGCGGTTCTCGAACTCGTCGTCGGCGAACAGCTTCACCGTCGCGATGTTCGTCACGGTGTCCACGATCTGCCCCGTCATGCCCGCCCGCGCCCCGGCCCTGGCCTTCGATCGCTTCCGCACGCGCGGAATGAAGAACGCCAGCGCGCCGCCGTAGAACACACCCCAGACCGCGAAGATCCCCAACAACCGGGGGTCCAGCCCGCCCATCAAGATCAGCGCGCCCAAGAACATCGCCAGGGCATAAAGCCCGACGTCCAGCACCTCGATCACGATCTCGCTCAGCGCCGAGGCCGTCTGGATCTCCTTCTGCGCCAGACGCCCTGCGAAATCGTTCTCGAAGAACCGCATCGACTGACCCAGCGTGTGCCGATGCACGCGCGAGATCACCAGCGGGAACAGGTGCGGACCCAGAAGAACCGACGTCACGCCCGCATCCGCCGCAAAGACAATGGGGCGCAGCACAAGGAAAAACACCACGCCCACCAGGATGACCGGACCGAACGGCTCCCAGAACGCGCCGGGTTCGGCCGCCTCGGCGATGTCGATGGCCCAGCCGGTGAACCAGGCTGTCAGCACCTCGGTCGTCGCGGCGGCGGCGACGATCACGGCGGCGAACAGCATAGCAGGCACAGCGCCCGCCAGGGCCCAGCGCGCGAAAGGCCAGAACTCCTGCGGCGGCGGCCCCTCCGCCTCGGCATAGGGGTCGATCATGCGGGTCAGCAGATCCGATACCCTCATTCCGCCGCTGTCTCCTGCTCGGTTCCGATGAAGCCGCCCGATTGCCGCTCCCAGAACCGGGCATATAGCCCGCCACGCGCCAACAGCACGTCATGCGGCCCTTCTTCCACGATCTTGCCGTCGTCGATCACGACGATCCTGTCCATATGCGCGATGGTCGACAGCCGGTGCGCGATGGCGATCACCGTCTTGCCCTCCATCATGCCGTAAAGCGTGTCCTGGATCGCCGCCTCGACCTCCGAGTCGAGCGCGCTTGTCGCTTCGTCCAGAACCAGGATCGGCGCATCCTTCAGGATCACGCGGGCCAGCGCCACGCGCTGCCGCTGCCCGCCGGACAGTTTCACCCCGCGTTCGCCCACATGGGCATCGTATCCGGTGCGCCCCGCCGGATCCGACAAATCCAGGATGAAATCATGCGCCTCGGCCTGCCGTGCCGCACGGATCACGTCGTCCTCGCTGGCGTCGGGCCGTCCATACAGGATGTTGTCCCGCACCGACCGATGCAGCAGCGACGAATCCTGCTGTACCATTCCGATCCGCGCGCGGAGACTGTCCTGCGTCACATGACCGATGTCCTGGCCGTCGATCAGAATTCGGCCGCCTTCGACGTCGTAGAACCGCAACAAGAGCTTCACCAAGGTCGACTTGCCCGCGCCCGAGCGCCCGACCAGACCAACCTTTTCGCCCGGCGCGATGGCCAGGTCGATCCGGTCCAGCCCGCCACTGCCCCGGCCATAGTGATGCGAGACACCCTCGAACGTGATCGCCCCCGGCCCGGGCACCAAGGGCACCGCGTCAGGCGAATCGACAAGGTCGATCGGCTGCGCGATCGTCTCCATCCCTTCCGCCACCACGCCCAGGTTCCGGAAGAAACTGGTTAGCGCCCACATGATCCAGCCGGTCATCGCGTTCAGCCGCAAGACCAGCGACGACGCCACCGCCACGACGCCGATGGTCGCCGCCTCGGCCGACCACAGCCAGATCGCCCAGCCGACGACGGCGACGATCAGGAACCCGTTGATCACCGTCAGCGCCACATCCATCCGGGTGTAGATCCGCATCTCGACCTGGAATGTCTGACGCGATTTCTCGATGGCTTCGCGCGCATAGTCACGCTCGCCCTCGGTATGGGCGAACATCTTGACCGAGTGGATGTTGGTATAGGCGTCTACAACGCGCCCGGTCACGGCGCTGCGTGCATCCGATGCCGCCTTCGACGCCGGCCCGACCCTTCGCACGGTCCAGGTCACCAGCAAGGCGTAAAAAAACAACCACGCCAGCAGCGGCACCGTCAGCGCCGGATCGGTGTCCGACAGCAGGATCAGCGCACCGACGACATAGGCCGCCGAATAGGCCAGCGCGTCGAAAAGCTGGAATACCGCTTCGCCGGCCGCAGGCGGTGTCTGCATGATCCGGTTGGCGATCCGCCCGGCGAAATCGTTCTCGAACCAGCCGACCGATTGCCGCAACACATGGCTATGTGCGCGCCACCGGATCAGTGTGCCGAAGTTCGGCATGATCGCATTGTTCAGAAGGCCGACATCCAGCATCTGCAACGCCAGGCGCAGAATCAGAAGCAACAGCGAGATAAGCACCATCTCCAGCCCGTTCTCGGCCCAAAACGTCGCCGGATCGCTGTCGGCCAGCATATCGACCAGCCGCCCGATATAGGCGATCAGCCAGATCTCGACGAACGCCACCAGCATCGTCAACAGGCCGGTAATGACAAAAAGGCTGCGGAACGGCTGGGCATAGGCCTTCAGAAAGGGCCAGAGTTTGGTCGGGGGCCGATCCTCGATCGGATAATCGCAATAGGGATCGACCAGATTTTCAAAGAAACGAAACATGGGGCAAAGTGCCTTTGAACGAAGGGAATGCGATGGGTGACGGCGCCGGACCGGGCCGTCCATTCAGGATCGGGCCAGTCAGGCCAAGTTCGTGCGGATCCTGAAAATCATCGGCTGCCCTCCGTATACGGCCCGGCTTCCATAACGGATCGCGGGCCGCCTGTCATCCCTCTTTGCCCGCGCGGATCAGCAACTCCTCGCGCGTCAGGACGAAACCGCTGTCGATCCACTCCTGCTCCAGGCGTTCCATCGTTCGGCCCAGCGCCGGTCCCGACAGGGCCGGCATCAGGTCCGCTGCCCTGATCGGAAACGTTCGGCTGGCCGGTGCTCTCGCGTCGGCCAACGCCGCACGGTCCACCGGCGACCCCGTCGATGCGGCGGAAATCAATAGCGCGTCACGCGCTGCCTCGGCACCCAGCCGATATCCGGCCTCCCGCGCCGAAAGCACCATGGCCTTGCGGATCGCGCTCAGGTACGCCGCATCCTTCCGCGATAACCGCAGGCCGGCGCGCAAACCCTCGCCACCCAGAACCGCCAGCCGCCGCAGCGCCTCGGGCGGTGTCCCGGTCTCGCTTTCCAGATGCACCAGCGGACCCAGCGCCCGATCATCCGATCCCGGCATGATCGCCGCCAAGACACCCGTCGCCCGCATCCCAGCCACCGCCGGGGCCGGGTCGGGCGCGGCCAGCAGCTTCAGAACCTCGGTCCCAATCCGCTCGCGCGACAGCGTCGCCAAGCCTTCGGTATGCTCCGCTATGGCGGCGATCGCCTCGCTGTCGAAACCGGCGCCCGGATCCCCGTACCAGGCATGAAACCGAAAGAACCGCAGGCTGCGCAGGTAATCTTCCCGAATGCGCGTCGCGGCATCCTCGATGAACCGGATGCGCCGAATCTTCAGGTCCGGTAGACCCCCGATCGGGTCATGCACCAGCCCAAGCTGGTCTGCATACAACGCGTTCATCGTGAAGTCGCGCCGCCGCGCATCCTCGTCCATCGTCTCCGAGAACGCCACCACTGCACGCCGCCCATCGGTCTCGACATCGCGCCGGAACGTGGTCACCTCGTGCGGCACATGGGACGAGACCACCGTTACCGTGCCATGCTCGATCCCCGTCGGCACCGCGTGAAGCCCCGCCGCCTCGGCCAGCGCCACCACCCGCTCGGGATGCGCGTCCGTCGCGATGTCGATGTCGTTGACCGTCACGCCCAACAGGCTGTCGCGCACGCATCCGCCCACCGCATAGGCCTGAAACCCGGCATCCGTCAGCATCGCGAAGACAGCCTGCGTCGGTCCTGCCCTCAGCCAGTCGGCCTCAATCCGCGTCATCCGCCATCCGATCCGCCAATGCGCGCAACATGCGCGCCGTCGCGCCCCAGATGTAATAGGGTCCCCACGGCACCGTAAAGTAGGCCCGCCTCTGCCCGCGCCAGCGGCGCGACTGCACCGAGTAGCGCCGCCGATCCATCACATGCGCCAGTGGCACCTCGAAGACCTCGTCCACCTCGCCCGCCTCGGGCACGGCCAGAAACCCCGGCTCCACCAGCGCAAGAACGGGTGTCACAGTGAACCCCGTCACCGTCTCGTGCGAGGGCAACACACCCAGCACCTCGCAACCCGACGGCTCCAGCCCGATCTCCTCCCGCGCCTCGCGCAGCGCGGCCGCCACCGCGTCGGCGTCGCCTGCATCCACCTTGCCGCCCGGAAAGGCGATCTGGCCCGGATGGTGCTTCAGCGCCGAGGACCGCTTGGTCAGAACCACCTGCGCACCCGCGCCCCGGTCGATCACGCCAATCAGAACTCCGGCCTGACGCAGAACGCGGTTCTCGGGCAGGAACACACCCCGGCTCAGATCGTAATCCGACGAAGGTCGGCCCTCGCGGACCAGCGCATGCTCCAGCCGATGGCGTAGGTCAGACGTCACGCGTCGCCTCGAACCCCAGTGTCTCGGGGTCGAACTCGTAATGCGCTCCGCAGAACTGACAATCCGCCGTCACGATGCCGTCGTCGGTCGTCATGTGGCCGATGTCCTTCGCCGAATAGATCGAAAGCGACTGTCGCACGCGGTCCTCTGAACAGGTACAGCCGAATTCCACCGGCTGCGCATCGAACACGCGCGGCCCATCCTCGTGAAACAGCCGCACCAGCAACTCGGACGGCTGCACGCTGGGTCCGATCAGTTCGATATCCTCGGCCGTGTCCAGAAGTACGTTCACGTGGTTCCAGTCCTCGGCCGCGTCGTCGTCCAGGATATCGGCCGCTTCCAGTAGCCCGCCCTCGCCCGATCCACCGCCGCTGGCGTGGGGCGACGCTTCGGGCATCTGCTGCAACATCACGCCGCCCGCACGCCAGTGCAGATCCTCACCCGGCGACTGCGACTGCCCGAAACTCAGCGCGAACCGTGTCGGCAATTGCTCGGACTGCGCGAAATAGGTCTCGGCACAGGCCGCCAGCGACCCGCCCGCGATGGGCGTGATCCCCTGATAGGGCGTCATGCCCTCGCCCTGGTCGATCAGGATGGCGAAATAGCCCTTGCCGATCTGGCCAAAGGGATGCCCGTTCGGCTCCAGCCGATCCTCGTCATAGCTCGCATACGCCCGGATACGCGCCGGAGCGCCATCGGCGCTCGGCCCGTAGTAGTCCGTGGCGATCAGACGGGCAGGCCCGTCGCCGCGCACCTGCAACGACAGTTTCCAGCGCAACTTGATCGTCTGTCCGATCAAGGCCGTCAGCAAGGCCGCCTCGGCGATCAGCGCCTCGATCGCGGGCGGATAATCATGCTGCGACAGGACACGCTGCAATACACCATCCAGCCGCGCCACGCGTCCCCGCGTGTCGGTCCGGTCCAGTTGAAACGGCAGGACGGTATCGTCCCAGGCGATTTTCGATCCAATGCTCATGGGGTTTCCTTGGGCAACGACTGCGTGCCATATCGCGTCTATATAGGGGCTGCAACCAAAGGACCAAGTCATGATCCGGCGCATCGGCGAACCCGTCAAACCCGGTATTCGATACCGGCAACGCCCGGGGATCTATGCGGTGCTGGTCCGGAATGGGGCGATCCTCCTGACACACCAGATGGAGCCGCGGCCCGAGTATCAGCTTCCCGGAGGCGGTATCGACCCGGGCGAAGATCCGATCCCGGCGCTGCATCGCGAAGTGGTCGAGGAAACCGGCTGGCGCATCGGTGCCGCCCGGCGTCTGGGCGTGTTCCGTCGGTTCACCTTCATGCCGGAATACGACCTCTGGGCCGAGAAGATCTGTCACGTCTACACGGCCCGGCCCACGCGCCGGATCGGACCGCCGACCGAACTCGGGCATTCGGCGATTTGGACCGATCCTGCAACTGCCGCAAAGCTTCTGGCGAACGATGGCGACCGCATGTTCCTGCGACAGGCGACACGTCGGCTGATCTAACGTCGCTCGATCAGCACCGCGGACAGATCATCGGGAAAGTCGTCAGTGCACGCATAGCGCTCCAGCGCTGCGACAAGACCAGAAAGGTAGGTGGGTCCGCCCGTCGCGCCCAGACCTTGCAGGATGTCGGTTAGGCCGGCCTCGTCCAGGATCGTACCCTCGGGATCGGGGCATTCGGTGATCCCGTCCGAGTACAACAGCAGTCGGTCACCCGCGCCCAGGGCAATCCCGGTAGTCGAAAACTCGGCGTCGTCCACCAGGCCGATGGGCATACCGAACGCTTCGCGAAACTCCATTCCCCCATCGGCGCGCAATATCAGCGGACTGGGATGCCCCGCCTGACACAACGTGACCTCGCCGGTCTCGATCACCAGCCGCGCCAGGATCATCGTCAGGTACAAATCTGATTCCCCGTCCCTTTGCAGCAGCGCGTTCAATCGGCGGCACACCTCGTCCGGCGGCAGCATCGCGTAGCCATCCGGGGCCCGGCCAAGCGCGATATTCCTCTCCGGCGCCGCGTCGCTGAAATAAGACGCGATCCGCGCCGTCATCAGGGCCGAACTGACCCCATGTCCCGAGACGTCAACCGCATAAAGACCCTTCTCGCCAGGACGGATATCGAAATAGCCCACCATGTCGCCACCGACATGGCCACTGGGTCGGAACAACAGCGAAATATCTGCGCCCCCAAGGGGAACGAACCTCTCAGGCACCAGCCCTTCCTGAAACTTGCGCGCCTCGCGCAGATCGCGGTCGATTGCGCCATAGGCTTCCGACAGTTTCCCCAGCGTCGCAGACAATTCGCCGTTCTTGACCGTCAGGTCGCGCTGGGCGTTCAGCATCCGCTCGCCCGCCCGCAACCGTGCGCGCAATTCGATCGCATTGAACGGCTTTGACAGGAAATCGTCCGCCCCGTTCTCCAGGCCCTCCGCCAGGGCCTCGCGTTCGGTCTGCGCCGTCAACAGGATGAAATAACCGGGCCGCTCGCCGATCAACGCCCTGTAAGCGCGACAGAACTCGACCCCGGTCATGCCCGGCATCATCCAGTCGCTGATCACCAGGCTGATCTCTTCGGCCCGGCAGATCTCCAGCGCTTCCCGCCCGCTGCCCGCCTCCCGCGCGCGGTACCCCCAGCGCTCCAGCGTGCGCGACATCAGGCGGCAATGCGCCCGGCTGTCGTCGACGACAAGCACGGTCTCCTCGCTGGAAACCGCGGCCTTTGTTCCGAATGGCGAAGTCTGTACGTTCATCCGGTCAGTCTTGGCCGATCCGGATTAACGTCCCCTGAAAGCCAAAATCCGAACCGCCGCCCCCGCGAAAACCGGTTGTTTACCCTGACAGATCTATTCCGGCACCATCAGTCTGGAGGAAGCCGCCAATGATAGACCACGCCCGCGTCAGCGAATTGCGCGCCGAAGTCGGGTCCGAGGATTTGGCCGAGGTCGTTCAACTCTTCTGCGAAGAGGTCGAGGAAACGCTCGACCGCATCATGTCGCATCCCTCGCCGTCGCTGGCCGAGGACCTGCACTTCCTGAAAGGCAGCGCACTGAACATCGGCATGACCGAACTGGGCGCGCTCTGTCAGTCCGCCGAGAGAACGCTGCGCGCCGACCCGGCCGCGCAGCCCGACCTCCCCGGTATCGCCACCGCCTTTCGCAAGTCCCGCCAGGCGCTCTACCTGGAAATCGACGACTGACAGCCGATTCGGCCGCCCTTCGTTTATCCACGCACCGTGGCCACTCCACCGCGACAACCCACATTGATGCCACATGGCGAACGCACCGCCGCGACCTCCATCGCCCGGCGTGAACCGACAACCGTCCGGGGTGCGTCTGATCCCGACCGGTCTCCGCGCGCCGACACCCCGATTCCTCCAAATAATTTCGTTTGAAATCAGCTACTTGATCAGGTTTCGGCGTAATCCTCCCGCCCTGCGCCACGCAATCCCATGCCGATCTGCACATTCGCCGGGCAGACTGCCCCATTCCTGCCATATAGCGTTCCTAGCGTCACGTCGGACATGACAGACACCAACGCCGCAAACGGAGGAACCAAAGCAATGCTCACCAAACTCAAAGGCCCCCTGACAGCCGCGATGGTCTCGTCCCTGGCGCTCGTCCCGGCGACGACCGTGGCCTACATGGCCACCGCCGATATCGCCGTGGCCAAATCCGACAAGGCCGGCGGTGGCGGCAAGGGCGGCGGCCAAAAATCCGCCAAGTCCAAATCCGGCACCAAAGGCAAATCCGCCGCCAAGGGAAAGTCCGGCACAAAATCCGCGTCCGCCAAGGGCGGTAAAAGTCGCGCGCATACCGGCCTCGACAAGTTCATCGGTAAGCTGACCGGCAAGAAAACCGTCACCAAGACCAAGCGTGCCTCCGGTGGCGCCAAGGTCGCCGGCGCATCGAAGAAATCGCTCGAATACGGCATGCATCCCAGCGAGCTCGGCAAAATGAATGGTGCGCTCAATGCCAACGTGAACGCGCTGATTGCCCACGTGAAGAACGGCAACACCAACGGGCCCATCGGCGGCATGGCCGCGCTGGCCGTCGCGGGCTACGCTGCCACCGGCGCCGACGAAACCGTGGAGTTGGCCGACAAGTTCGCTACGCTCGACCAGATGCTGATCGACAACGACTACGTCGATGCGGAAGGCAACCCGGACCTGCAAGCCTATCTGGACGCGCTCGAATCGACACCCGGCAATGGCGAGAATTCGGTCATCCGGGATGCACTCGACGGAATTGGCGATCTGACGCTGGAGCAGGCCCTTCTGGCCGAAAACAACGGCGAGCAGGACTTCGAGTCACTCGCAGACTACGAAGCCTGGCGTGACGGCACGACAGGCGCCGACCCGATCGACGGTGCGGGCGACCTGATCACCGAGCTCGAAGGTCAGGACCGCCCCGATGACGAGCTTGTGGACTACTACCGCGAGCGTATCGAAGACCGTACCGCGGCCGAAGACTACATGCTCTCGATCTGGAACAAGGGCGATGGCGACGACACCATGCGCTCCGAGCAGGAAGAGCGGCTGCTGACGACACTCTACGACCGTATCGAGGCCGACGGCGACGCGCTCACAGGCGCCATTGAGGAACATGCAGATCTTCCCGAGCCTCCGGCGCCCGACGCGGGCGACGAGGTTGTGGAATGCGCCGCCGACGATGCCGAATGCGGCGTGGACGAGGAGCTCGCCGCCGCCGAATAATTCGAAAGGCCAAGCGGGATCAGGGGCGGCTTGGGCCGCCCTTTCCTGTTCCGCACCACCTTGTTCCCGCTGCGGAAAACCCGTACACGCGCCCGGATACCTGAAATCGGGAAAAGCCCCATGTCCGCGCCCAAGAAAGTCGTCCTCGCCTATTCCGGCGGTCTCGATACCTCCATCATCCTGAAATGGCTGCAAACCGAATACGGCTGCGAGGTGGTCACCTTCACCGCCGACCTCGGTCAGGGCGAAGAACTGGAACCCGCCCGCAAGAAGGCCGAGATGCTGGGCGTCAAGGAAATCTACATCGAGGACTTGCGCGAGGAATTCACCCGCGATTTCGTCTTTCCGATGTTCCGGGCGAACGCCCTCTACGAAGGCCTCTACCTTCTCGGCACCTCCATCGCACGTCCGCTGATCTCGAAGCGCCTTGTTGAAATCGCGCACGAAACCGGCGCCGACGCCGTCGCCCACGGCGCCACCGGCAAGGGCAATGACCAGGTGCGCTTCGAACTCTCGGCCTACGCACTCAACCCGGATATCAAGGTCATCGCACCCTGGCGGCTTTGGGATCTGACCTCGCGGACAAAACTGCTGGAATTCGCCGAACAGAATCAGATCCCCATCGCAAAGGACAAGCGGGGCGAGGCGCCGTTCTCGGTCGATGCCAACCTTCTTCACACCTCATCAGAGGGCCGGGTACTGGAAAATCCCGCCGAAGAAGCGCCGGAGTATGTGCTCCAACGCATCACCCGCCCCGAAGACGCGCCCGACCGGCCGGAAATGGTCGAAATCACATTTGAAAGCGGCGACGCCGTGGCCATCGACGGCCAGGCGATGTCGCCCGCGGCGCTTCTCACCCATCTGAACGGAATAGGCGCAAGACAGGGCGTCGGCATTCTCGATCTCGTCGAAAACCGATTCGTCGGCATGAAATCGCGGGGTCTCTACGAAACGCCGGGCGGCACGATCCTTCTCGAGGCCCATCGCGGCATCGAGCAGATCACGCTTGATTCAGGCGCGGGCCACCTCAAGGACTCGATCATGCCGCGCTACGCGGAACTGATCTACAACGGCTTCTGGTTCTCGCCCGAGCGCGAAATGCTTCAGGCGCTGATCGACAAAAGCCAGGAGCACGTGTCGGGAACCGTGCGCCTGAAACTCTACAAGGGATCGGCCCGCACGGTCGCGCGTTGGTCGGACCATTCGCTCTACTCTGAACAACACGTCACCTTCGAGGAAGACGCCGGCGCCTACGACCAGAAGGACGCGCAGGGCTTCATCCAGCTGAACGCGCTGCGGCTCAAGCTGCTCGCGGCCCGAAAGCGCCGCCTCGACGGCTGATCCGCGCTCCGCTAAACTCGCGCAAGACACTCCTCCAGCGACCTCGAAATACTCCGGGGGAGTCGCGCTTGCGCGACGGGGGCAGCGCCCCCTGTCTTGGCCGGTCGCACACCAGATATGGTGGGCAAAAATACATAGCAAATTTGATTGCCATACACTTTGCCGACACCTTGCATACGCTGCGCCGCCCCTGATTTTCAGCCGTTTCCTCTGTAATCCCGTCGATTCCGACCGGCACCCCGCGAAAAATGGCGTTCCTTGTGCTCAGACTTCCTTAACGAATCCGCCGCGCCGCCATCGCCTCGTAATGCGGCAAGACGTCCTCGACCAGCGCGGCAAGCGCGCCCGTGATCTCGGGCAACGCGCCCTCCGGCCCCGCGAACCCGGTCGATCGATGGACCGCCCCGTACCAATGCGGCGCCCATGCGCCGTCGAAGTGTTTCGACCCCGCCTGCCAGGACAGCATCGCCGGATTGAAGTCGAGACCGATGATATCGCACAGCTTTTTCAGCATCCCCTCCGGGTCGGCGCGAATATCGGCGCTGTCCAGAACCGGTCCGGGCAACACCTCGAACAGCTCGTTCTGCCGCTTGAATCCGATATCCTGCATCGTCGGGTTCTCGCGCTTCGCCGCATAGCTCGCGATCACCCGGGACGGATGTCGGATCAAGTGGACGTTGACACAATCCCTCGCCCAATCCAGCGGAAAGCCCTCGACCATGTGAAACGGCATGTGCTTCATATAGAAATGTTTTTTGCCGCCCGGCACCGGCCCAGAACAGATTTTGGCAACCTTCACGGGATCGGTCTCGTGCCGCGCCAGCACCGTCTCCCGCATTGGATGATCAAGGCCCGTCGCCGAAAGGTACGCGGCATAGAACGGCTCGTCCCATACCGCGAAATCCGGCCTGTTTCCAAAGGCATACATCATCGCGGTCGAAATGTTTCTCGGACCCGACCACATCGCGATGCGCATGTCACCCCTCCGTTTTCGAGGCACGCTAGGGCTGAAACAGATCTCACACAAGCGCGACCTCACGCGCCGTTGAATTGCACGACATCTGGATTACCGCGCATTCTACCTGCATCGAAAAGGACCATTGCCATGACCCGAACGTTCCAGTCCCTGAAAGCCCCCCTCCTCGCCCTCTTCATCGTCGTCGGCCTCGCGGTCCAATGCGGTATTGCGCGTGCTGCGGCAACGGAAAAGGCATATTTCGCAGGCGGTTGCTTCTGGTGTGTCGAAGCGGACTTCGAGAAATTGAAGGGGGTGGGAGATGTCGTCTCAGGCTACACCGGCGGCACTGTCGCCAATCCGACCTACAAACAGGTCACCCGCGGCGGCACCGGTCACTTCGAAGCCGTCGAGATCCCTTACGATCCCGCCGTCATATCCTACGACCAACTGCTTCACGCCTTCTTCCGCGCGGTCGATCCCCCCGACGCGGGGGGCCAGTTCTGCGACCGCGGCGCACGCTATCGGGCGGCGATTTTCGTCACGGATTCCGAACAGCGCGCCAAGGCCGAGGCGGCCAAGGCAGCCGCAGAGCGCGAACTGGGAAAAAAGATCGTGACCCCGATCCTCGATGCCAAAAGCTTTTATCGGGCAGAGGCTTATCACCAGGACTACTATAAAGGCAGCGAGACGGTTCTAACCCGTCGCGGCCCGAAATCGAAGGCCAGCGCATACAAGTTCTACCGCGATGCCTGCGGCCGCGATCAACGCGTCCGGCAATTGTGGGGTAATGCTGCGCTCTTCGCGGGATAGCTCAACCGACCTTGCAGGCCGCCAGGGCGGCCATGTGCAAGATATCGTTGACACTGCTGACCATAGGCAACAGCTGAATCGGCTTATCCACACCGGTGAGGATCGGTCCGATCACCGTCGCGCCCGCCATTTCCTGCATGAGCTTCACCGAAATCGAAGCGGAATGCCGTGCAGGAACCACAAGGATATTCGCAGGACCCGTGAGCCGCGAAAACGGATAAGGCTCTTGTGCCCTTGGGTTGAGGGCGACATCGACCGTCATCTCGCCTTCGTACTCGAAATCGACATCCATGCCGTCCAGCACCTTGGGTGCCATACTCATCTTGTGGGCTCGCTCTGAAACCGGGTAGCCAAAGGTCGAAAAACTGACAAATGCCACGCGAGGTTCCAGCCCTAGGGATCGAGCAACCTTGGCCCCTTGAACCGCTATATGCGCAAGATCGTGATGATCCGGCCACTCGTGAACAAGTGTGTCCGCGATCAGCACGATCCGACCGCGATGCAAAAGCGCGGTAACGCCGACAGCTCCGTGCTCTGCGCCCGCATCGAAAACGTGATTGATCAGGTTCAGGACATGAGCCGACTTTCGCGTCGCCCCGGTCACAAGCGCGTCACCGTGATCGTGCGCGAGCATCAGCGCCCCGAAGACATGGCGGTCCCTGGCCGCCAGCCGATGAATATCCGCCCGATCAAAGCCGGAGCGTTGAAGGCGCCGGTACAGAAAGTCCTTGTACGTCTCCAGATGAGCCGTATTGGCCGCGTTCACGATTTCCAGTTCCCCGACGGCGTCGCCCAGCCCTTCACCTTCAAGTTTCTGCTTTACCTCGATTTCTCGACCCACCACGAGTGCCTTGCCAAATCCGTTCCGCTGATACGACACCGCCGCCCTTAGGACTCGCGGATCGTCGCCTTCCGCGAAAATCATGCGTGATTGAGCGGCCCGTGCTCGCGCGTTGATAGAGCGCAGGATACTTGCCGTCGGATCCATCCGTGCCTTCAGATTGAGTTCATAGGCTTCCATATCCACAATCGGACGGCGGGCAACACCGGTATCCATGCCGGCCTTGGCAACCGCCGTCGGAACACGATGGATCAGTCGCGGATCGAAGGGTGTCGGGATGATATAGTCGCGGCCGAACGTCAGCTTGCGCCCATAGGCCACTGCCACCTCGTCCGGAACGTCTTCGCGGGCAAGATCGGCCAACGCCTCGGCGCAGGCGATCTTCATCTCGTCGTTGATTGCGCGCGCATGAATGTCCAATGCACCGCGAAAAAGATAGGGGAACCCAAGGACGTTATTCACCTGGTTCGGATAGTCCGAGCGCCCAGTCGCCACGATGGCGTCTTCGCGAACCGCTCGCGCCTCTTCGGGCGTGATTTCGGGATCGGGATTGGCCATCGCGAATATAACCGGGTCCGCCGCCATGCTTTCGACCATCTCGGGGGTTACCGCGCCCTTGACGCTCACACCAAGGAAGACGTCGGCACCCCTCATCGCCTCTTTCAGGGACCGCAAGTCGGTCTTTACGGCGTGGGCCGATTTCCACTGGTTCATGCCTTCGGTACGGCCTTGCCAGATTACGCCCTTGGTATCGCAGACGATGCAGTTCTCATGTCTCGCACCCATGCGCTTGAGTAACTCGATACACGCGATGCCCGCCGCACCAGCACCATTCAGAACGATTTTGACATCCTCGATCTTCTTTCCTGAGAGTTGCAGTGCGTTCAGAAGCCCTGCGGCGCAAATCACCGCTGTTCCATGCTGATCGTCGTGAAACACAGGGATGTCGCATTCGTCCTTCAGACGCTGCTCTATGACAAAGCATTCGGGCGCCTTGATGTCTTCCAGATTGATTCCGCCGAATGTCGGACTCATCAAGCGAACGGCCTGACAAAAGGCGTCGACATCTTCGGTATCCAGTTCGATGTCGATCGAATTGACGTCGGCAAAACGCTTGAAAAGAACCGACTTGCCCTCCATCACAGGCTTGGCGCCCAGCGCGCCCAGGTTCCCAAGTCCAAGGACGGCGGTTCCGTTGGACACCACGGCAACCAGGTTCCCTTTGTTCGTATAATCGTAGGCGACCTCTGGATTAGCCGCGATCTCTTCGCAGGGAATGGCCACGCCAGGCGAATAAGCCAATGACAGATCCCGCTGCGTCGTCATCGGCACGGTGGCTTGTACTTCGAACTTCCCCGGCGTCGGATGCATGTGAAAAGACAACGCGTCCTCGCGCGTGAACTTCGGATTTGCCATGGTCGTCCTCCCTGTGTCCGACGACATTACCGACCACTGTCGCGCTGGCAACAACGCGATTTCTCCTTTCGTCCACTTGGCGGGGCCGATAGATTCGCGGGAAAACTCACTGGGGGGTGTGAGCAGTGACCGTCGCGAATGCCGCCGTCACACCGATGATGGCGCAATATCTTGAGATAAAGGCCGCGCATCCCGACGCGCTGCTGTTTTATCGCATGGGCGATTTCTACGAATTGTTTTTCGACGACGCCGTCGCCGCCTCCGAGGCACTGGACATCGCACTGACCAAGCGCGGCAAGCATCTGGGCCAAGATATCGCGATGTGCGGCGTACCGGTTCACTCCGCCGAAGGCTATCTTTTGACTTTGATCCGCAAAGGTTTTCGAGTCGCCGTCTGCGAACAACTCGAAGACCCCGCCGAAGCCAAGAAGCGCGGATCCAAGGCCGTCGTGAAACGCGGGGTCGTGCGGCTGGTGACGCCCGGCACACTCACCGAAGAGACACTGCTCGAAGCCCGGCGAAACAATTTCCTCGCCGCTCTGTCCGAAGTGCGGGACGAGGCGGCGATCGCCTGGGTCGACATCTCGACAGGCGAGTTCCGTGTGCTTCCCTGCACGACGGCGAGGTTCGCACCCGAACTGGCGCGTCTGCTGCCGCGCGAAGTCCTCTTGTCTTCGGCCAAGGAGCTGGATTTCTCCGAACTGGTGTCTGAAGCGGGCGCGTCGATGACCTCTTTGTCGCCTGCCTCGTTCGACAGTCAGGGCGCGGAAAAACGGCTTACAAATCTCTACAAGGTGGGTGCGCTTGACGCCTTTGGGTCATTCAGTCGGGCGGAAATCTCGGCGATGGGCGCAATTCTGGATTACCTCGAATTGACCCAGAAGGGGAAGTTGCCGCTGCTCCGTCCGCCCGCGCAGGAACGGGTATCCTCGACAGTCCAGATCGACGCGGCAACGCGCCGGAATCTCGAGTTGACAAGGTCCTTGGCGGGCGGTCGCGAAGGCTCTTTGCTCCACACGATCGATCGAACGGTCACCGCCGGAGGTGGACGCCTGCTTGAGCGACGGCTTTCTTCCCCGTCTCGGGACTTGGCGACGATTCGCGGCCGGCTGGAGGCAACAGGCTGGTTCGTGGCGGATCAGGACACGTGCGATGCCGTCCGATCGTCCCTGAAACAATGCCCCGACATTCAGCGTGCGCTGTCCCGACTTGCCATCGGTCGAGGGGGACCGCGCGATCTAGCCGCCATCCGCGATGCGCTGGCACAACTGCCGATCATCGAAGCGGCTTTACCGGGGGATATGCCGGACCTGCTGGCGTCGTCGGTTGCGGCGTTGCGCGGCTTCGACGCGGAGATGAACCTTCTGGAGCGTGCGCTCGTCGCCGAACCTCCGCTACTGTTGCGGGACGGGGGTTTCGTATCGGCCGGCTACGATAGCGAGTTGGACGACGCGCGGAGTTTGCGCGACGAAGGCCGAGGAATCATCGCCAGATATCAGGCCGACTACGCAGCGGAAACGTCAATCTCTTCCCTAAAAATAAAGCACAACAACGTTCTGGGCTACTTTATAGAGACGACATCGACCCACGCCGAGCGAATGCTCTCGTCGCCGTTGTCCGACAAGTTCATCCACCGGCAGACGACCGCTAATGCGGTCCGTTTCACCACTGTGGAATTGTCCGAGATCGAGACCAGGATCTTGAACGCCGGTGCCCGCGCACTGGAACTTGAAAGGGCGGTCTTCGATGATCTTGTTCAATCCGTCCTTGCGCAGGCTGGCCGTCTGGGTGCGGCGGCGACCGCACTGGCCGAGTTGGACGTTGCATCCGGTTTCGCCGCCTTGGCATGTGCCGAAAACTGGTGCGAGCCCAGGGTTGATGATAGCCGCGCATTCAATATCAGACGGGGGAGGCATCCCGTGGTTGAGCGCGCATTGAGAATTGATAGTGGTGCGCCGTTTATCGCGAACGACTGCGATCTGAGCGCCGGTGCGGATTCGTCCATCTGGCTTCTGACCGGACCGAACATGGCCGGTAAGTCCACCTTTCTTCGACAAAATGCACTCATTGCTGTTCTTGCGCAGGCCGGAAGCTTCGTTCCCGCAGACAAGGCACACATTGGTGTCGTTAGCCAATTGTTCAGCCGCGTCGGCGCTTCGGACGATCTGGCGCGCGGACGGTCGACCTTCATGGTCGAGATGGTGGAGACGGCGGCGATCCTGAATCAGGCCGACGATCGTGCTCTGGTCATTCTTGACGAGATCGGGCGGGGAACGGCGACCTATGATGGTCTCTCCATCGCATGGGCCACATTGGAACATCTGCATGACGTCAATCGATGCCGAGCGCTATTCGCGACCCACTATCACGAGATGACCCAACTGGCGGACAAGCTGATTGGTGTCGAGAACGCGACAGTTGCTGTCAAGGAGTGGGATGGCGACGTCATCTTCCTTCACGAAGTCAGACGCGGCGCCGCGGATCGGAGTTACGGTGTTCAGGTCGCACGATTGGCCGGCCTACCCGAATCGGTGGTAGATCGCGCGGGAGTTGTTTTGGAGGCACTGGAAAAGGGCGAGCGCGAAGGCGGTTCGCGCCAAAAGGCGCTGATTGACGAATTGCCTTTGTTTTCGGTCTCTGCTCCGCAATCTCCATCGCATAAGCCCAAGGCCTCCATCGTGGAAGACAAGATAGACAGCCTGCGTCCCGATGACATGACCCCACGAGAAGCATTGGACGCACTATATGAATTGAAGGCGTTGCTTAGGAAGCCGGGGTCGAACTGACCCCGACTTTTGCGGGGCGCAAAAGCCGGTCGTGCAGCATGAAGCCGTCGGCGGAGACCTGGATGCTCTCACCCGATTTGGTTCCCGGCACCGGTGCCTCGAACATCGCCTCGTGAACGGCAGCATCGAACTTGTCGCCTACCGCGGGCGAAATGACCTCGATCCCGTGCTTGCGGAAGACGTTCAGCAATTCGCGCATCGTCAGTTCGACACCTTCGATAACGGCCTTGTTCGCCTCACGGTTTTCTTCGGGAATGGCTTCGATCGCCCGCTTCATGTTGTCGAAGACCGGCAGCATGTCGCGCGCCAAACGTGAGCCGCCGTATTGCTCGGCCTCGCGCCGGTCGCGTTCGGAACGCTTGCGTGCATTTTCCGCGTCCGCCAGCGCGCGCATCCATTTGTCTTTCAGTTCATCGCGCTCTGCCTGTAGCTCAAGCAGACGCTCATCGTCCGTCGGGTCTTCCAATGCCTCGGGCGAGTCGATGTCGATCAGCTCTTCTTCGTTAGCCGGTTTTTTTGCTTCTGCGTTGCTCATCCCTTGCCTCGATCCGAAATAACCCGCCCGACAAGTTGGGCAGTATAGTCCACGATTGGCACGATGCGTCCATAGTTCAGACGTGTCGGGCCAATGACCCCGACCGCGCCGACGATCTTTCGATCCGCGTTCATATATGGAGAAACCACCAAAGAGGAACCCGAAAGTGAGAAGAGTTTGTTCTCTGAGCCGATAAAAATTCGGACGCCTTCGCCGGATTCTGCCAAATCCAGAAAATCCGCGATATCGCGCTTGCGTTCAAGGTCATCAAAAAGCTTTCGTATCCGGTCAAGCTCTTGCTCTTCTGCTGTCTCGGCCAGAAGATTCGCCCGCCCACGCACAATCAGTCGTTCATAAGGCGTGCCTTCGCTTTCCCAATATGCAGCGCCATTCTCGACGAGGTCGCGGGCGAGCGAGTCGAGTTCCTGGCGGCGCAACGCGATTTCTCTCGAAATGACAGTTCCCAGTTCGGAAAGTGTCCGGCCTTCGATAATGGAGTTCAGAAAATTGGTAGCCTCGCGCATTGAACTGGGCGTCTGCCCAGGCGGTGGCGAAAAGACCCGGTTCTCGACGTGCCCATCGGCAAAGACAAGAATGACCAAGGCCCTGTCCTGTGCTAGGCTGACGAACTCGATGTGTTTGAGCGGGGCCTCGTGCTTTGGCGCCAGGACAAGGCTCGCTCCGTGCGTGACGCCGGAGAGCGCCGATCCGACGCGATCCAGCAAGGTCGAAACATCCGCATGTTCGTCGCTGAGGTTGCCCTCGATCGCTGCACGATCCTCTTCGGCCAGATCGGTAATTTCCAAAAGACCGTCCACAAACATGCGTAGACCGAGCTGGGTCGGAACGCGGCCTGCAGAAACATGCGGCGAATTCAGAAGACCCATGTACTCGAGGTCCTGCATCACGTTCCGGATAGTCGCCGCGCTGACCTTTTCGCTCATGTCACGCGTCAGCGTCCGGGAACCCACCGGATCGCCGGTTTGCAGGTATCCCTCGACGACACGACGAAAGACCTCGCGCGAGCGGGCATTCATCTCTTCCAGTATCTTGCCAGAATTGGACATCGTCGCTTCGTGATCCGTTCGGGGCACAGCAATTAAAGGGAAGGACAAGGCGGCGTCAATCGGGGTTGATGGCGACAGGGCCGGGGACTATCAAGCGCTTTCAGTCAACGCGAGGTAGTCAGATGCGCCCTTCCGGTCGTGATGTAAGTGAAATGCGCCCGATTTCAATCGATTTGGGCGTCGCCCGTCACGCCGAAGGATCCTGTCTGATCCGCTGCGGCGACACCCATGTGCTGTGCACGGCTTCGGTTGAGGAACGCGTCCCGCCATGGATGAAGAACACCGGCCTGGGGTGGGTCACCGCGGAGTACGGGATGCTGCCGCGGGCGACACATACCCGAACGCGGCGTGAGGCCAAAAATGGCCAGTCCGGTCGAACACAGGAAATCCAGCGGTTGATCGGTCGCTCGTTGCGCGCTTGTGTTGATCGGCCCGCACTCGGAGAACGACAGATTACCGTCGACTGCGACGTCATCCAGGCCGACGGCGGGACCCGTTGCGCAGCGATCACCGGTGGTTGGGTCGCGCTTCGGATGGCAGTCAATCAGCTGATGAAGTCCGGGCTGGTATCCTCCGATCCTCTTGTCGATCACGTGGCGGCTGTCTCCTGCGGGATTTATGCCGGACAGCCGGTGCTGGATCTGGACTATTCAGAAGACAGCGAGGCGGGTGTCGACGGCAACTTCGTTCTGACAGGACGCCGTCGTCTGATTGAAATTCAAATGTCGGCCGAAGGCCAGACGTTCTCGCGCGATCAACTCGAACGACTTCTTGAACTGGCCGAGGACGGCGTTGGCGCGCTTGTGGAGGCCCAGCAGACAGTGTTCTCATGATGCGAAAATTCGCCGGAAATCAACTCCTTGTAGCCACGCACAACAGGGGAAAGCTGGAAGAGATTGCTGATCTTGTCGGTGATCTGGGCGTTTCAGTCATTGGCGCTGGTGACAAAGGTCTTCCGGAACCCGAGGAAACAGGTACTACATTTGTCGAGAATGCTCGAATAAAGGCACATGCGGCGGCAAGGGCGACGGGTTTGCCTGCGTTGTCTGATGACTCCGGTCTTGAGATTGATGCGCTGGAGGGTGCGCCCGGCGTTTATACCGCTGACTGGGCGGAGACGTCGAATGGCCGCGACTTCCGTTTGGCCATGACGCGCGCGCACGACGCGCTTCTGGCGCGCGGCGCGGAACAGCCGTGGACGGCAAGGTTCTGCTGCACCTTCGTTCTGGCTTGGCCGGATGGACACGACGAAGTGTTCGAGGGGTACATGCAGGGTCAGATCGTATGGCCGATGCGCGGCGACCAGGGTCACGGTTACGATCCGGTGTTTCAACCGGAAGGCTATGATCAGACCTTTGGCGAGATGGATCGCTGGACGAAGAACCGGATCAGCCATCGCGCGGATGCCTTCCGTAAGCTCAAAGCGGTCTTCGGCGATGTCTGACGGTGTCGGTTTCGGCCTGTACGTGCACTGGCCTTTCTGTCAGGCAAAATGTCCATATTGCGACTTCAACAGCCATGTGTCGGCCTCGGTCGATCAGGAACGGTGGCGGAAGGCACTGGTGACCGAGATCCGGCGGATCGGAGCGGAAACCAGCGGGCGCGTTCTGGACACCATATTCTTTGGCGGCGGTACTCCAAGCTTGATGCACCCGGAAACGGTTGCATCAGTCATCGAGGAAGCCAGGACGATCTGGCTTGCGTCCAACGACATGGAAATCACGCTCGAGGCCAATCCAACATCAGTCGAAGCCTCGCGCTTTCGCGGATATGCCGATGCCGGTGTGAACCGAGTTTCAATTGGTGTTCAGTCGCTGCGTGACAACGACCTTCGGGCCTTGGGCCGGCTGCACTCCGCCGACGAAGCCAGGCGGGCGGTCGGAACTGCCAGAGAGTCGTTTCCTCGTGTTTCTTTCGATCTGATTTATGCCCGACAGAATCAATCCTTGCACGATTGGGAAGCCGAGCTGACCGAAGCTCTTGCAATGGCGCCTGATCATCTGTCGCTCTATCAATTGACCATAGAGAACGGCACTGCCTTCGGGGAGCGGTTCGCGCGCGGACGACTCCCCGGCCTGCCCGACGAGGATTTGGGCGCCGACCTGTACGAGCTGACGCAAGAGCTGACACAAGCCGCCGGTTTGCCCGCGTATGAGATCTCGAATCATGCTCGTCCCGGTCACGAATCCAGACATAACCTGATCTATTGGCGATCTGGCGATTGGGTGGGGATTGGGCCGGGAGCGCATGGACGGCTCACGCTTGGAAATAGCCGCGTGGCCACCGAAGCCTACCAAGCGCCAGGACGCTGGTTGACGGCTGTTGAAATTTATGGGTCGGGGGAGTCCCTGCGCGACCCGCTTGCTGCGTCGGAGATTCTGGAAGAGCGGCTGATCATGGGCTTGCGTCTTGGCGAGGGTATCTCTGTATCTGTTATCGACGAGAAAATTTCGTCTAACATCAAAGAGTTGATTGGACAACAGCTTTTGGATATCGACGGTGACATAGTCAGAACCACCGAATTGGGCCGACCTTTGCTGAATTCGGTTCTACAGCGACTCCTGGCCTAATCAAGTGTGCCATCGGCGGGCGCTGATAGCTTGCGACACAACTCGTCCAACTGCTCCAGCGATTTGTATTTGAGGGAGATCACGCCACTCGATTTTCCTGCGTCGTGGTCGATAGTGACCCGCAGACCAAGAGCAGCCGACAGATCGTCCTCCAGGCGTCGGGTGTCTGCGTCCTTGGTCGGCGCCGATGACCGTGCCTTCTCGGAAGTCGGTGTGTGATCCCGTTTCGCCAGCGTCTCCGCCTGCCGAACTGATAAACCCTTTTTGACGATTTCCTGCGCCAACGACGACGGATCTGCGGAGGGTACGAGCGCGCGTGCATGGCCCGCCGACAGGGCGCCGCTGCGGACGAGCTCCAGCACATCGTCCGGTAGATTCAGTAGCCGAAGCAGATTGGCGATATGACTGCGGCTTTTTCCCAAGGCCTCCGCCAGTTGCTCTTGGGTGTGCCCGAAGCGGTCCATCAATTGACGGTAGCCGGCCGCCTCTTCCACGGCATTCAGGTCCGCACGCTGGATGTTCTCGATGATTGCCAGCTCAAGAACCTCTGTATCATTCAGATCGCGAACGATTGCTGGAACCTGATGTAACTGCGCTCGCTGGGCGGCACGCCAGCGTCGCTCCCCCGCCACGATTTCGAACCCGTCAGGGTCGCGCGGATTGCGGCGCAGGATGAGGGGCTGTATGACGCCTTTTTCCCGAATCGAGTCCGCCAGCTCTTTCAGCGCCTCTTCCCCGAATGTCCTGCGGGGCTGATCAGGATTCGGCGATATCAAAGCGACGTCGATGAACGTCTCGGGCTTTCTAGCGCTCTGCTCCGGTGCTGCGCGCACCGGCGCTGTTTCCACGTCGGCCATCAAGGCCGACAATCCACGACCGAGCCCTCTTCGTTCCGCTTTCGCCTGTGCCATTGCCCGCCTACCTTATGATGGGGTTTCGCTAAGCCGTTCTACCATTTCTTGTGCCAAAGCGCGATAGGCAATGCTGCCTTTCGACGCCGGGTCGTAGGAAATAACTGGCATTGCAAACGACGGCGCCTCGGACACACGGACGTTTCTTGGCACAATCGTCTTAAAAACAAGTTCCCCAAGCGTACCGCGCGCATCAGCCTCCACCTGTTGGCTTAGATTGTTGCGAATGTCGTACATTGTCATGAGCACGCCTTCGATCCGCAAATCGGGATTTGCGGTTTGGCGAACTTCGCGGATCGTCAGCATGAGTTGCGACAGACCTTCGAGAGCAAAGAACTCGCTTTGGAGAGGTATGAGAACCGAATCCGATGCTACCATGGCGTTGACTGTCAGAAGGCTGAGCGAAGGGGGGCAGTCGATCAGAATAAAATCCAGATCGTAGTCGTCGATTGCCGGTTGCCTGAGCGCGTCGTGCAGCAAGAAGCTTCGTTTTTCAGCGGCCATCATCTCGATGTCCGCAGAGCTCAAGTCAGTCGTGGCCGGAGCGAGCAAAAGCCCATCGACGTTTGTGATCCGGATGACATCTTTCAGTTCCGCGCCTTCCAGCAACAGATCATATGTGGTGAATTCACGATCCTCGACCTCGACACCCAACCCCGTCGAAGCATTTCCCTGAGGGTCGAGATCGACCAATAGGACGTTATAACCTTCGTCCGCCAGAGCAGCTCCCAAATTGATGGCGGTTGTCGTCTTGCCAACCCCTCCCTTCTGGTTCGCGACCGAAATGATGCGGGGCTGCCGCGGACGGGTGGGATCAGACACGCTCGATTCCTCCGATCTTCAGAATGACGGCGTCTGCGTCCGTCTTGCTCGAAAAAGCTTCGCAATCGAAGCGCCAGGTTTCAAGCGCAACCTCGACCTCCTGCGAAGCGCCCGCGCCTTTCAGAAAGATCGCCGCTCCGCCCGAGGTCAGATGTGGTTTGGTCAACGCCAGAAGTTCTCGAAGCGGGGCAAGCGCTCGGGCCGATACGATATCTGCGTGTAGCGGCTCTAGGGCTTCGATGCGAGTGGCGATAACCCGCATCTTGATGCCCACAGTCCGCGCCACAGTCCTCAGAAATGCTGCCTTCCTTTGGTCTGACTCCACGAGGGTCACTTGCAGGTGTGGCCGCTTCTCTGCTGCAATAATCGCGACGACCGCTCCGGGAAACCCCCCTCCACTGCCGAAGTCGGACCATCGCGTAGCTTCGGTCGGTGCGATGTCCAACGCCTGGGCGGAATCGAGAACATGCCGTATCCAAACGTTATCCAGATTGGAGCTCGATACCAGATTGATCTTCGAATTCCATTTCATCAACAGCGCAACGTAGGCTTCTAGCCGTTCGAATGTTTCACGTGAAACATCAAGTTCGCGCACAAGATCCGGTCGATCCGAAATCATGCTGTCTTGCGCTCTTCCCAACGAAGCCGCGCCAAAATGAGTGCAAGCGCCGCGGGCGTCATGCCCTCGATCCGCCCTGCTTGAGCAAGGGTTCGAGGACGGACGCGAGTCAGCTTCGCTGAGAGCTCGTTGGACAAACCGGACAGATTTTCATAATCGAAGTCCTCCGGGATTTCATGCGCTTCATCGCGGCGAAGGATTTCTACATCCTGTTTCTGCCGATCGATGTAATGCGCGTAAAGGGCGTCGTTCTTCAGCTGCCGCTGAATGACGCCGGGCACATCGGAGACCTCCGGACGCAGATTTGCAAGCTGCTCAAATGTGACATCCGAGAATGCAAGAAGCGTCAACCCATCCCGTTTCGCGCCGTCCGATGAAATGCGAATACTCTGCGCCAATGCTTCAGAAGCCGAAATGGAAAGCTGAGAGAGGCGTTCGCGCGCGGAAGTCAGTTCTTCCATCTTCCTCTCGAACACCGCGCGTCTTGCTTCGCCAACGCAACCAATCTCGAGGCCGAGTGGCGTCAGCCGTTGGTCTGCATTGTCCGCTCGAAGCGACAATCTAAATTCGGCCCGCGAAGTGAACATCCTGTAGGGCTCGGTTACGCCCCTATTGATCAGATCGTCAACCATCACGCCGATATAGGATGAATCGCGCCCAAAGCGTGCGGCAGGCAGACCAAGCGCACTTGCCGCTGCATTCAAACCGGCGACAAGCCCTTGGGCCGCAGCCTCTTCATAACCCGTCGTTCCATTGATCTGCCCCGCCAGATAAAGCCCCGGCACTTCTTTAGCGCGCAATGTCGAATCCAACGACCGTGGATCGACGTAGTCATACTCGATCGCGTAACCGGGCTGAACGATTTCGGCTGCCTCAAGTCCTTTGATGGAGTGAACATAGTCGGCCTGAACAGCCTCTGGCAGAGACGTGGAAATGCCGTTGGGATACACCAGGTCGGTATCCAATCCTTCTGGCTCCAGGAAAATCTGATGCGATGGCTTCTCTGAGAACCTGACGATCTTGTCCTCGATCGACGGGCAATAACGCGGGCCGACGCCTTCAATGTGACCGCCATACATCGCCGAACGATGAAGGTTCTCCCGGATGATTTCGTGCGTTTTTTCGTTCGTGTGTGTGATGCCACACGAAACCTGGCGGACCGCAGGCCTCGCCGACAGAAAAGAGAATAGTTCGGGGCAGTCGTCGCCCGGCTGCTCTTCAAGAACACTCCAATCGATCGTCGAAGACCGCAGTCGAGGAGGCGTTCCAGTTTTCAGTCGACCGAGCGGTAAGGCAAAGTCATCGATCCGCTGCGCGAGGCGCACCGACGGCTTGTCGCCCATCCGGCCTCCCGGACGAGAGACATCGCCGATGTGGATGACGCCTCGCAGGAAAGTGCCAGTGGTCAACACGACGACGCGAGACATTATCTCGCTGCCATCATCAAGGACACAACCCTTGACGTACCCGGCGTCCATGACGAAATCGACGACCTCGCCTTCCACAACACGGATACTCGGGTGCGTTTTCATCTCGTGCTGCATCGCGGTTCGATAGATGCTGCGATCGGCCTGGGCACGCGGCCCCTGTACGGCCGGCCCCTTACGCCGATTGAGAAGCCGAAATTGTATGCCTGCACGATCGGCGACACGACCCATAACGCCATCGAGGGCGTCAACCTCGCGAACAAGGTGTCCCTTGCCCAAACCGCCTATCGCGGGGTTGCAAGACATGACGCCGATACCGGTCGTACGTAATGTCACCAGAATCACCCGCGCGCCCATTCGGGCCGCCGCATGTGCTGCCTCGGTGCCAGCGTGACCGCCGCCGACTACGATTACATCTGCATCAGGATGTTTCACGTGAAACATATCCTCATTTTCCAATACAAAAGCTGGAGAAAATCTCGTCCAAGATATGCTCAACATCCACTCGGCCTACAAGTGAGTCGAGCGCTCTGATCGCTGAGCGCAAGTCTTCCGCGACCATTTCCGCCAGATCAGGTCGATGATCTAGCCGATCTTGAGCGATTCCCAAAGACGTTTGTGCTCGTGCCATCGCCATCCGATGCCTCTCTCTCACGGCCAGACCTGCGCCACTCGCCAGACGTTCCAGACGCGATGCAATCCGGTTCACTAAATCCTCAATACCTTGACCGGTGACCGCCGAAATATCGCCTCCTGTGAGATCGGCCTTGCCTACGACGACGATATCTCCCTCTCGAGGTTCAATTGGGGCTTCGTCACCTACACGTTCCAGAAGGATGACCCTCAAGTCAGCTTCGGCCGCTCGGGCCTTCGCCCGCTCAATTCCCAGCGTCTCAACCTTGTCCGCCGACACTCGAAGACCTGCCGTGTCAAGAATGGTCACGGGCAGACCGCGCAGGTCCATACGAACTTCAATCACATCCCGCGTCGTTCCCGCGACATCAGAGGTAATCGCCGCCTCGCGTCCTGCCAACGCATTAAGCAACGCTGACTTGCCGACATTCGGGCGCCCGATAATCGCAACCTCGAATCCCTCGCGGATACGCTCTGCAATTGAGAAGCCGCGAAGTTCCGCCTCAAGTTGCGCTAGCGTAGCCGCGATCAAAGCCGAAACTTCAGGTACGACGTTCGTCGGAACCTCTTCATCAGCAAAATCTATCGTCGCCTCCACAAGTGCGGCGGCACGGATAAGGTCAGCCCGCCACCGCTCGGCGGTTCGCCCCAAAGCCCCGGAAAAAACGCGCATGGCTTGCCGGCGCTGTGCCTCGGTTTCCGACTCGATCAGGTCGGCCAAACCTTCTACCTGAGCCAGATCCAATCGATCGTTCTCCAGGGCGCGCCGTGTAAATTCACCGGGTTCTGCGATCCGATAACCCTCTGACGATCCCAAGGCATTCAGAACAGCCGATACGATAGCGACCGAGCCATGCACGTGAAGCTCAACCACATTCTCGCCTGAGAAACTATGAGGCCCGGCAAAGACAAGCACCAAGGCCGTGTCGAGCACACGCTCCTCGAAAACCAATGAACGCACTGCGGCTTGCCGAGGTTCGGGAAGTGAAAAACCAAACACTTCAGCACAGCCGAAGGCACGCGGCCCTGAAACGCGTATAACGGAGACGCCAGCCCTGCCCCTGGCCGATGCAAGGGCAAATATCGTATCCATAGTACTAACCTTCTGTAAACTAACAGAAAATCAGGCGTTCATCGAGTCAAAGAATTCCGAGTTCGTCTTGGTTTGCTTCAGCTTCGACAGCAGGAACTCAATCGCGTCCGTTGTCCCCATCGGGTTCAGGATACGCCTCAGAACAAAGGTCTTCTGAAGATCGCCCTTGTCGACCAGAAGATCTTCCTTCCGCGTCCCGGACTTCAGAATATCCATCGCCGGATAAACGCGCTTGTCGGCGACCTTGCGATCCAGAACGATTTCGCTGTTACCGGTACCCTTGAACTCTTCGAAGATCACCTCGTCCATTCGGCTTCCGGTATCGATCAGAGCGGTAGCAATGATGGTCAGCGAGCCACCTTCCTCGATGTTTCGCGCCGCACCGAAGAAACGCTTCGGCCGTTGCAGCGCGTTCGCATCCACACCACCTGTGAGAACCTTGCCAGATGATGGAACGACCGTGTTGAAGGCGCGGCCGAGACGCGTAATTGAATCCAGGAGGATCACGACATCCCGTTTGTGCTCAACGAGCCGCTTCGCCTTTTCGATAACCATCTCGCTTACCGCCACGTGGCGCGTCGCCGGTTCGTCGAACGTAGAGGATACGACCTCGCCCTTCACGCTGCGCTGCATGTCGGTCACTTCTTCCGGCCGTTCGTCGATCAGAAGGACGATCAGGTAACACTCCGGGTGGTTGGTTTCGATCGAATGAGCGATGTTCTGAAGCAGCACCGTTTTGCCGGTACGGGGCGGCGCAACGATCAGACATCTCTGGCCCTTTCCGATCGGCGCGACCAGATCGATAATCCGTGCCGATCGATCCTTTATGGTCGGATCCTCAATCTCCATCTTCAGACGTTCATCAGGATACAGCGGCGTCAGGTTGTCAAAGCTGACCTTGTGGCGCGCCTTCTCCGGTTCCTCGAAGTTGATCTTCTCAACCTTGGTCATCGCGAAGTAGCGTTCCGCGTCATTCGGTTCGCGGATGACGCCTTCCACTGTATCGCCAGTGCGCAACGCGTATTGCCGGATCATCTCCGGCGAAACATAGATATCATCGGGACCAGGAAGGTAGTTGGCCTCAGGAGACCGCAAGAACCCGAAGCCGTCCTGCAGAACCTCCAACACACCGTCTCCGCCAATCACCCAGTCCTCGTCCGCGCGCTCTTTCAGGATCGAGAACATCATCTCGCCTTTACGCATCGTCGACGCGTTCTCGATCTCCAGGTCCTCGGCCATCGCCAGAAGTTCCTTCGGCGATTTCGACTTCAGGTCTGCAAGATTCAGGCGATCGGACATGGTGCACCCTTCGCTCGGGCTGATCGGCCCGCGGTTTCGTTTCAAGATACAGGTAGTTCAAAGGCGCACAGGACGCGCACCCGACGTGTGGCTAACTAATGACGCAGAGATACCGAGTCAATCTTCTTAGAATGGGCGAGCTATCACCGAAATAACAATGATGATCATCAGCACCGTCGGCAACTCGTTCATCAGACGATAATAGCGCCCACTACGCACACCCGACCCCGACACAAAGTCCTTCCGACGGAGCCCGCACCAATGATGGAACCACGTCATGCCGAGAACGGCGACCGCCTTGATCCACGGCCAAAGCTCCGACCAGGACACGACGCCAGGCGTTGCTACCAAGAGCAACCCGAAAACCCAGGTCGCAATCATCGCTGGATTCATGATCACCCGAAGAAGCCGATATTCCATCGTCTGGAAAAGCTGGTGCGTCTCATCCTCGAAGCCAACGCGCTCAGCATGATACACAAAGAGGCGAGGGAGATAGAATAGCCCAGCCATCCAGGCAATCACCGAGATCACATGCAACGACTTCACCCATGGATAGGCCTGGCTCAGGACATCCGACATGCTCTCTCCCCGTCAGGCTCACACAAATAAAATAAATAATGAGTAAAAGAAAAGATGATGATTTTGTTGTAGTGAGGACAAATGGAATTACTGTCGTTGTCCGTAGCTTGTCCATATGTGGGTCAGATACCCACGATCCGGAGACTGATGAGCGCTACCGATGTTTTCCAACGTATTTTCAGACGCTTACGATCACCGATGGGTGCCCGCGCTGTGAACAACTTCGGGATAAATTGATAGGATCACATCCTACTCACACCTTATGGATACCGGTTGTCCACTTGGGATAAGGTTGGGACCATGAAATCGGACCCACTGCAAATGAGGCCGACAGTGCCGATAAACAAAGCTATGGGTATGCATCACCGCGAATGATCACGTACTTCTGCACAAGGCTGTACACATAGTGAACAAGATCGTCCTGGCATCGGCGTCAGAGACAAGAGCCGAGATGCTTCGGCGCGCGAATGTCGGCATCTTCATTGAAGCACCGCGCGTCGATGAAGAATCCATCAAGTCGTCAATGATCTCAGAAGGCGCCGATCCAAGGGACATTGCCGATACGCTTGCCGAAGCGAAAGCCAGGAAAGTCGCTGGGAAGCACGCCGCCGAATTGGTGCTAGGATGTGATCAGGTTCTGGCGATGAAGGATCGGGTCTTCACCAAACCAGAATCCATTCGGCATGCCAAAGACCAGCTCCGCGAACTTCGAGGACAAACGCACCACCTCTTTTCCGCGGCGGTGATCTATGAGGACAACGAACCTGTCTGGAGACACATCGGACAGGTCAGGCTGACCATGCGCGACGTAAGCGATGCCTACATTGACGACTACGTTGATCGAAACTGGGAAAGCATCCGTTGGTCGGTCGGATCGTACAAGCTTGAGGAGGAGGGAGTACGCCTTTTCTCCCGAATTGACGGCAATTATTTCGATGTCTTGGGCATGCCGTTACTTGAGCTCTTGTCCTATCTCACACTGCGAGGCACGCTGCCGGGATGAGCCAGATAAAGATCCCTTTGGCAGGGGTAATCGGATCTCCGATTGCGCATTCCAGGTCCCCAAGACTTCATAGTCATTGGCTGCGAAGATATGGGCTGCGCGGTTACTACATACCGATGGATATCTCATCCGAGAACCTCGAGACAGCGATACATGCCCTTCCCAAACTTGGTTTTGTTGGTGTGAATGTCACGATTCCGCACAAAGAACATGTTTTGACGCTGGCAGACGTCGTATCCGACCGTGCCGCGTTGATAGGCGCAGCGAACACGATCGTATTCCGTGCCGATGGCAAGGTTCAAGCGGAACACACAGATTGATATGGGTTTATTGAAAGTCTTTGGCAGGGGGGAACTGCGGGGAACGACTCGGCTGGGCCTGGGGCGGTTATAGGTGCCGGTGGAGCGGCAAGGGCGGTCATTGCGTCACTGCTCGATGCAGGCGTCCCGGAAATCCGCTTATCTAATCGAACGAAGACACGCGCCGAAGCCTTGCGTCAGGAATTCGGTACACGGATCGCGGTCGTGGACTGGGTGCATGCCGGCAACATGCTTGAAGGTGCGGCGACAGTGGTGAACACAACCTCCCTTGGAATGGAGGGCAATTCGGAGCTTCGAATTCCTCTTGATGGGATCGAAAAGGACGCAGTTGTCACCGATCTTGTTTACACGCCGTTGGAGACCAAGTTTCTCGCCTACGCGCGCTCGAAGGGTTGTCGGACAGTAGACGGCTTGGGAATGCTGCTTCATCAGGCGGCCCCGGGATTTGAGCGCTGGTTCGGGATGAAACCCGAGGTTGACGAGAACTTGCGTCGTGCGGTGATGGGGTGACGAAGCCCTTCGTCATCGGATTGACTGGTTCGATCGGCATGGGAAAATCCACAACGGTCGAGATGTTTCGTCGGCACGGCATTCCAGTCTGGAGCGCCGATGACGCAGTTCACAACCTTTACGAACCAGACGGCGCAGCCGTGGCGCCACTGCAACGGCTTTGTCCAGCGGCGATCACGTCCCGTGGCGTCGACAGGGAAGCCTTGTCTGATTGGATCGCCCGAACCCCCGGCGGACTGTCGCAAATCGAAAGTATCGTGCACCCCCTGGTCGCCCAGGATCGTCGGAAATTTCTCGAGTCTGTCCGCTCGGACGTTGCTGTTGTCGATATCCCTCTATTGTTCGAAACTGGTACAGAAGGCTCGGTCGATGCCGTTGTCGTCGTATCGGCGCCGGAACTTGAACAGCGCCGTCGGGTACTGGCGCGCGACGGCATGACCGAAGAAAAGTTGGACATCATCCTCGCAAACCAGATGCCCGATTCAGAAAAGCGCTCAAAAGCCGATTACATCATCGAAACAACCACTCTTGAAGCGGCGGAAGCCCAAGTGCAGAACGTCATTGAACAGATAGAGGCCAAACTGTCGAATGCGCGAAATCGTACTTGATACCGAAACCACCGGCTTTGATCCCGAAAGCGGAGACCGGATCGTCGAGATCGGTGCTGTCGAGCTCATTGGTCACGTCCCCACCGGAAACACCTATCACCAGTACATCAATCCCGAACGCTCCATGCCCCAAGATGCGTTCGAAGTGCATGGCCTGGGGGATGATTTCCTGCGCGACAAACCGGTTTTCAGAATGATCGCAAGGGAATTCATTGATTTCATCAGCGATGCGAAGCTGGTCATTCACAACGCCGCATTCGACATGAAGTTCATCAATGCCGAATTGAGGTGGATAGGCGTAGACCCCATCCCGTGGGAACGTGCGGTGGACACTCTTGAGATCGCACGCCGAAAATTCCCGGGCTCCCCCGCGTCGCTGGACGCTTTATGCAGACGCTACGGTATCGACAATTCCGCCAGAACTCTTCACGGAGCGCTTCTGGACAGCGAAATCCTGGCCGAGGTGTATCTTGAACTCATCGGAGGCAGGCAGCCCGATTTCGCCTTGGGCGTCGCTGCGACAAGCGGAGCGAAAAACACAGAGGTGGACACTTGGCGTCCGTCAGCGCGACCTACTCCTATAGCTTCCCGCCTCACGGACGGGGAGCGGGAAGCGCACGAAACATTTGTAGCGCAGATGGGCGATAAGGCCGTATGGTCACGCATCAGTTGGCGGTGACGCCGCCATCGCCAGAGCTTGCCTGTTGCCGCTGCGCCAACTGCTGCCGATAGAGCGCGACGAAGTCGATATTGTCCAGGTTCAGCGGCGGGAAACCGCCGTCACGTGTAACGTCGCTGACGATCCGCCTCACGAATGGGAACAGCATGCGCGGGCATTCGATCAGAAGAAACGGGTGCAGTTGTTCATTCGGCACATTGTCGATCTGAAACAGCCCCGCGTACTCCAACTCCAGAACGAACAGAACGGCATCCGAACCCTTGTTCTTTGATGTGATGTTGAACTTCGACACAACCTCGTACTGGTTGCCGTCGCCACGCTTCCTTCCATCAAGTGCCACCTGCACCTGGATGTCCGGTTTGACTTCGCCCTCTACCGGCTTCTGCGCGAGAATGTTCTCGAACGACATATCGCGGATGAATTGACCCAGAACTTTCATCTGAGGCATCACTGGCTGCTGAGACGCAGCGGCGCCATTATCGTTTTCGGCCATCGGGTATCGGTTCCTTGCAATCAAAAAATTCGTGCAATGACTATCAGAGCCGTCCTGGACCCTCAATGCCGAGTCCAACCAGAGGGCCCTCGGCTTTGCTGAGTCGGATCAACCTCCTCATACTCGCCATCAATGACGCCGGGATCCGCAGGACGAGCATGAGGCCGCCTGCGACGAAGATCGGTGATGACCAGCCTTCTGCGCACGGCTTCGTAAATTCTCGTGCGAATACCCGGGACCAGCAGAGCGAAACCGACGGCATCCGTAAAGAAGCCCGGGGTCAGAAGTAGCGCTCCGGAAAACAGGATCATTGCGCCATGCGCCAATGGCTCTGTCGGATCATGAAGCTCGTCCAAAGACGACCGTAGCCGATCGAGGACCGCCATCCCCTGGCTTCGCACCAAGACGGTGCCCAAAACAGCCGTCAGGATCACGATCAGCAAAGTCCAACCCAAGCCTATGACGCCACCCACCTGGATGAACAGGGCGATTTCAATCAGGGGCACGATCAAAAACAACAGAAACAGACGCATTGAATCCTCTTCGTTGCGGGTTGTCCGGTAGACTTAGACACCGTCGCACCCTACATATGTGGCCTGTTGCTGCGAAACCAACCACCCGGTTTGCTGAGAGGTAGAATGAGCTCGTCGCTGATACAGCTATTGGTCCTTGCAGGGATCGCCCTGTTTCTCATCCTGCGGTTGAGAAGCGTCCTTGGAACACGCGACGGGTTCGAAAAACCGCCGGTTACGGGAAACAACCAATCCCGTGTGTCGAAGCGGCCCGAGTTCGATGTCATTCAGGGCGGCCCCGACCTCGACATCACCGACCACGTCGAAGACGGGTCGACCAGCGCCAAAGCTCTCGCGGCGATGAAGATGGCCGAGCCGGGCTTTATGGTCGGACCGTTTCTTGAAGGTGCGCGCGGTGCGTATGAGATGATCCTCATGGCTTTTGAAAATGGCGATCTGAGTCCGGTCAAGGACTTCCTGGCGCCGGAAGTCGCCGAGACGTTGCAGGCCGTCATCGACCAACGAAAAGAACAGAACCTGACGGTCGAGGCGCATTTCGTCGGTGTCCGCGAAATCGCTCTCAAGGAGGCCGAGTTCGACCGCAGCACCAAGGAAGGCGACATCACCGTACGCTTCGTGGGTGAACTTACTTCGGTCGTCCGGAATGCGAACGGAGAAATCGTCGAGGGAAATCCGAACGAAATCAAACGTCAGCGAGACGTGTGGACGTTCTCGCGGGTCATGGGCTCCGACGATCCCAACTGGCAACTGGTTGCAACCGGAGAGTGATGCGCAGGCTGGGCTTGGCACTGGCAATGGTGGCGGCAATGACCGGACCCGCCTCTGCTGAAACCCGAATGCTCGATTGGTTCGATCTGCATGGTTGGGAGAAGGACGACCACCAGGCAGCATTGCAGGTATTTCTCGAGACATGCGGCGATCTGAAAGATGCCGATTGGCCCGCCATCTGTGCTCAGGCAAGTCGCGGTGGGAATGCCAAGTCGTTTTTCGAGACGTTCTTCCGTCCCGTGCTTGTCACCGATGCAGAAGAACCCCTGTTCACGGGTTACTTCGAACCGGAGCTACTCGGGTCAAAGCGTCAGTCGACGCGGTTTCGCTATCCGCTGTACCGTCAACCTGATGAAGCCGATGACGGGGTGCCATGGCTGACGCGAGAGCAAATCGAGACCTCGGGGGTTCTTGAAGACAGAGGTCTTGAGATTGTCTGGCTGGAAGATCCAGTCGACAAATTCTTCCTGCAGATCCAGGGCTCCGGTCGCATCCGGCTGGAAGAAGGCGGAAGCATCCGCGTCGGCTACGGCGGTAAGAACGGGCATCCCTACCGTTCCGTCGGTGTCGAATTGGTGCGTCGTGGTCTGTTCAAAGAGCATCAGGTTTCGGCGGCAACAATCCGGCGCTGGGTACGGCGCAATCCGGGATCGGGGCCACAGCTTCTTTGGCACAACCCATCCTACGTCTTCTTTCGCGAAGTAAACGAGGTGCCCGGCCACAAGGGCCCCCTTGGCGCCATGAACCGTTCGGTGACCGCGGGCCGCACGATCGCCGTCGATCCCGAATTCGTGCCTTTGGGGGCGCCAGTCTGGCTGGAAAAGGACGGCAGCGCGCCGCTCCGTCGGTTGATGATCGCGCAGGATACCGGATCGGCGATCAAAGGCGCCCAGCGAGCCGATATCTTCTACGGCACAGGTGCCGAGGCCGGGAAATTGGCGGGGCGCGTCAGGGATCGCGGACGCATGATTGTCCTGTTGCCGGTCCAGTTGGCGCTTCAGGTTACGGACGGGGCTTGAACCCGTGAGCCGCAGGAAACCGCGCGGTCTTCGGCCCGATGAGACGGACCTATGGCTAAAGGTGGCTAGAACGGCCCGGCCGCTGAACGACCAGAAGCCACAACTGTTCCGGAACGCGGAAGTCAAACCGAAAGTTCAGGAATCAGCTTCCGATAGGTTCCGGCCCGAGCCTTTTCAGATCGGCTCTCGCGCAACGACTTCGATAGCCAATTCGACCACGTCGCGCGCGCGGCCCGAAACTAAACGACCTTCGCCCCGCATGGATCACGGCGCATTTCGCAAGCTGAAGAAAGGCAAGTTCCGTCCCGAAGCGCGCCTTGATCTGCACGGCATGACGGCGGACGCGGCGCACTCGGCGCTGACGGGGTTCTTGTTCCGGGCGCAGGCGTCAGGCAAGCGCCTTGTCCTTGTTATTACGGGCAAAGGAAGGAGCGGTGCCGATGATGATCCCCTTCCCTCCCGACCGGGGGTCTTGCGGCGCAGCCTGCCCGAGTGGTTGGCGCGTCCGCCCCTGAGTTCGGTCGTCCAGGAGTGGACCGAAGCGCATGTTCGGCACGGGGGATCAGGCGCCTTCTACGTTTACCTCCGCCGCTCCGGGTAGGCGTCGCAGCGCAGGTTCGACGGCAAGCCAGACCATGACCATGGCAATCGCGAAATACCCGCAAATAGCCAACATCTGGGTCGGGAAGTCGTAGCCCTGATCGACAAGATAGCCCGATATTCCGGGTCCGATGGCCGATCCGAAAACCCCGATGCTGGTCGAGACGGCCTTTATCGCGCCGATGTGTCGCGTGCCGAAGAATTCGGCCCAAAACGCGGTGATCAGAGTGGCTTGCAGGCCGGTAGCCACGCCGAAGAGAGCGAACGCGAAGGCGGCGACAAAGAGCGACTCCGTCAATCCAAGAACCATGAATGCCGCGATCCAGGGCATCAGGAATAGCTGCATGGCGCGGCCGGAACCGAACCGGTCGATCAATGCACCGGAGGTCAGGGTAACGGCGACGGATATGGCCGTCATAAGCGGAATGAGCGCCAGGTAATCGACCAATGGCCATCCTTTGACATTGGCGATGTGAACCTGCTGAAAAAACAGTGCTGTGCCCCAGGCCGGCGGCCCGATCAGCATCGGCAGCAACATCAGAAAGAACGGCGAGCGCAGAACCTCGGCGCGGGTCCAGTGACGGTTGTCCATACCGGCCGACCTGCTGACTTCCGTGTGTGAGCCGGGGGTACGCTCAAGCCGCAGAAGATAAAAGATTATCGGGAACGCGATCAGGACGAGAGCCGCGGCAATGAACCACAATAAACGCCAATTCAAGTGCTCCATCAGTGCGGCAAAGATGATTGGGTAGAAGGCCTGACCGAAAGCGAAACCCATGGCCGAGATCGACAACGCAAGGCCGCGGCGGCCGACGAACCAGCGGGCCATGGCGGTGGCGGCCAGTTGGAAGGTCATGCCCTGCCCGAAGAAGCGCAGGAAAAAGATGATGAGAACCAGACCTGTCACGCTGGTGTTCATCCCCATGGCGATACAGGCCAGCGCCAGACCGGGAAGGACGATCCACGCCAGGCCGCGGACGCGAAACCGATCGGTCAGCCCTCCGGCCCAGAATAGCGCGATGGCCGATGCCGTCGTGGCCAGCGTGTAGGCACCGCCCCACTGCCCGTCGGACAGCGAGAATTCCGTCATGATTTCAGCGGCGTAGATTGAAATAAAAAATGTTTGGCCCGGACACGAGGTTAACAGAAGGATCACCCCGACCGACAGGAAGCGCAAGTTGTCTCGGATGAAGCGAAGGGAGTCCATGACCCCTCTGTCTGCCTGTTTTACGAAAATGAAAAGGGTGCGCACGCGCAACGGCCGAACGACGGATTTCAAGACTTCGGCGCTGCCGAAGCGTGTTTCGATAAACCGTCGGGAAAAAAGGCATAATCGGCGGTACGCAAAGCGTCTGCAAAGTGTCGGCAAAGTGTATGGCACATTGCGTTCGCACGATGCGATCGAGGATCGAAACGGGCAGAGTCCTAATTGTTCGTAAACATCAGCGGCGAAAGGATTAGAGGTTGAATGTCAGCCGCGTGCCGAAGAGCCAGCACCGGTTCCGGTCATCGGAAACGGCCTGCTGCGACCAGACCATCCTCGACACTGGTCACGACCTTGTCCACATGCGCAACAGTTTCAAGCATGCCGATGTCGGCCACCGCACGTCCGCCCAGAAGCGTTCTGGGCGCGGGTCGGAGCGATTTCAGGCGAGCCAGCAAAGCCGCCACAGCATCAAGTCGATCGCTACGGCCCGCGGTCAGCCCGACAACGCCAGGCTTGCTCATCTCAACATAGGTCACAATGTCATCAGGCGTGGAGTCGAATTTCATCTCGACATCCCAACCGTTCTGTCGAAACGCCTCGGCTGCCAGAACGATGCCCAGGATGTGAGACTGGCCTCGAAGCGTCGCAAAGAGTGCAAGCGACCCCTGCGAGATATAACGACCCCGGGTCAGGCGACGAAGCTCGGAATTCATCCTCAGCAGTTCGGAGATCGCGAGAGAGACAGCTATGAAGGAGATCCTGTTCTGCTCCCACTCGGTGCCAAGCCGCCTTGCGGTGCCCGCAATCAGGATATCGGCCAGCCATTCATAACTGGCGCCGTTCGCAACAAATCGAAATGCCTCTTCGCGCGCCAATTCAGATTTGCCCGCAATGATGGCGTTGGCAAACGCATCGACATCGGCGTCCCGTGATCCCCCGACCGGGTTTGTCTGCACCTTGTCGGCGTCGGCATCGGTAAGGCGCATCGGCGCGGCGACATAGTCGTCTGAGGCGACGAGAGTTGCGTCAGACCATTGGTCAGTGCGACCTGGGATTTTTGACTTTTGCGGATTTTCCACTTCTGGTTCCAGCCCGCCGATTGTGGCTTCACAGGTCTTTCACGGTCGTTCGTTCGAAAGCCAGGTGCCGGTCGGTTCCCGGCACGATTTGCGCCGCTGCACCATTACAAAATCACGTCGTCAAAAGCGGATTCGGTAGGACTGTACCACAGAATCGCGGAGAAGTTGATCTTGTGGGAGTGTGTCGCCGGTCAGAGCACGTAACGGCTCATGTCCGATCCCTTGGCCAGTTCGCCCAGGTTTTCCTCGACGAAGGCGGCGTCAACCGTGACGCTGTCGCCAGTGCGGTCGGGCGCCGTGAAGCTGAGTTCCTCGAACACACGCTCCATCACCGTGTAGAGACGGCGGGCGCCGATATTCTCGACCGATTGATTCACGTCGGCCGCGATGCGGGCCAGTGCGGCGATCCCGTCGTCGGTGAAGCTGACAGTCACATCCTCGGTGCCCATCAGCGCAGTGTACTGCCGTGTCAATGCGTTGTCGGTTTCGGTCAGGATGCGGACGAAATCCTCTTCCGTGAGCGCCCGAAGATTCACGCGGATCGGCAACCGGCCCTGAAGCTCGGGCAAGAGATCCGAAGGCTTGGCGATGTGAAAGGCGCCGCTGGCGATGAATAGGATGTGGTCGGTCTTGACCGGGCCGTACTTGGTACTGACAGTCGTGCCTTCAATCAGCGGCAGCAGGTCGCGCTGAACGCCTTCGCGGCTGACATCTGCGCCGCGAGTCTCGGACCGGGCCGTGACCTTGTCGATCTCGTCCAGAAAGACGACGCCGATCTGCTCGACCGCTTCCAGTGCGGCTTTCTTGACGGCTTCGTCATCGAGGAGCTTGTCGGCCTCTTCCCCAATCAGAATGTCGTAGCTTTGCGCCACGGTCATCCGCTTCTTGACCGTGCGGCCCGGAAAGCCCTTGCCGAACAGCGATCCCAGATCGAAGGCCATGCCACCCTGCCCCGGCGGCATGCCCGGCATCTCCATGCCCTGGAACGGATTGGTCTGATCTCGCAGCTCCAACTCGATGATCGTGTCGTCCAGCTCGCCCGATTTCAACTTCTTGCGGAACATCTCGAGCGTCTGCTCGCGGGCATTCTCGCCGGCGATGGCGGCAAGAACTCGGTCTTCGGCGGCCTTGTGGGCATTGGCCTTGACGTCTTCGCGCATGAGTTCGCGGGTCATGGTGATGGACGCTTCGACCAGATCGCGGACGATCTGTTCGACATCGCGGCCGACATAACCGACCTCGGTGAACTTGGTCGCTTCGACCTTGAGGAAGGGGGCTCTCGCCAGTTTGGCGAGGCGACGGCTGATCTCGGTCTTGCCGACACCGGTCGGGCCGATCATCAGTATGTTCTTGGGATAAACCTCGTCCCGGATGTCGTCGGCCAGTTGCTTGCGCCGCCAGCGGTTGCGCAGCGCCACGGCAACCGCACGCTTGGCATCCTTCTGGCCGATGATGAAACGGTCGAGTTCCGAGACGATTTCGCGGGGGGTCAGATCGGTCATTTCGAGATGGTTTCCACGGTCAGATTGCCGTTGGTGTAGACGCAGATGTCGGCTGCGATGGACATCGCCTTGCGCGCGACGTCTTCGGCGTCGAGGCCGGTTTCCATGAGAGCTCGGCCGGCGGCAAGAGCGTAGTTTCCGCCGGAGCCGATGGCAGCGATGTCGTGCTCGGGCTCAAGCACATCCCCTGCCCCGGTGACGACGTAAAGCTCGGCCCCATCGGTGACGATCAGCATCGCTTCCAGCTTTTGCAGGTATTTGTCGGTGCGCCAATCCTTGGCGAGCTCGACGGCGGCACGCTGAAGCTGGCCCGGCGTCGCTTCGAGCTTGGCTTCGAGCCGCTCGAGCAGCGTGAAGGCGTCGGCGGTCGACCCGGCGAAACCGGCGACAACATCGTACCCGCCTGGCGACAGGCGGCGAACCTTGCGCGCGGTGCCCTTGATTACGGTCTGGCCCAGGCTGACCTGACCGTCGCCCGCGACGACCACTTTACCGCCCTTGCGCACGCCGATGATCGTTGTGCCGTGCCAGCCGGGAAATTGGTTGTCTGCCATCAAAGCCTCCGATTGCTTGGGGCTATATGCTTACCCTTCAACGCGACTGCAACCCGGGAGAGCGCTGCCCTCCCGGACCCTCCCGGAGTATTTTCCGGTCGATGTAAGCGGTTGGAACGGAAAAGCCGCCCCGTGGGACGGCTTTGCATTCGGTCGGGGGACGCGGATCAGATCGATTCGTCGATCCAGCCCTTGAGGGCGGCTTTTGGTGCGGCGCCGGTCTTGTTCGAAACGACCTGACCGTCCTTGAACAAAAACAGAGCAGGGATCCCCCGGACGCCAAGCTGCGCGGGCGAATTCGGGTTCTCGTCGACATTGACCTTGGCGATCTTGACCTTGCCGTCATACTCGTCGCTCAGCTCTTCCAGGGCCGGGCCGATCATCTTGCAGGGGCCGCACCACTCCGCCCAGAAATCGACCACCACGGGAACGTCGGAATTGCGGACTTCGGCGTCGAAAGTATCGTCTGTGACGGCAACGGTGGCCATGTCGGGTCTCCTTGGGTGCGGCGCGATGGGGTGGAAAGGTAAGTAGCCCTTGGGCGAACGTCAAGATGTGGTGTTGGTCGACAGGGCCTGCCTCACGATAGCGTGCGGAAGAGCCGTGATCGTCGCCGTATATGTCCAAAGGATACGTAGTTCGATCTCGCGGTCCGGGTAGATCTGTTCGAGAGCTTCCAGGTAGGCGCCCATCTGGCGAAGAATGCCGAGGGGCACGGCTTCGGCGGCGTCGGGCACGATGGGATTGGTCTTGAAGTCGACGGCGATCACCCTCTTCGGGGTCACGATCAGGCGGTCGACGACGCCTGAGATGTCCTGCCCCAACGACGGAATGTGCGCTGTCAGGGCGACTTCGGCGAGACCGTCGCCGAAGAAAAGATCGGGATAGGCCGCGATCGTCCCTACCGCTTCGTCCAGAAGTGCGCCGACATCTTCGTCTGCCAGCGGGTCGGGACCGCTGTCGATGATGCGTTCGGCTGCTTGCCCTGTCTGCTGGCCGTAGGGCAGAAATTCGAGAAGACGGTGAATTCGTCTACCGTGGCGCAATGCCAGTTCCTCCTCGCGCGCGCCGGCCAGCGTCTTGTCACCACCCAGATCGGAGGGCGACAGAGGCGGCGGACGCCGGTCCGGCTTTTTTGCCGCGTGTAGCAGGAAGCTGGGGACTTCCGCCGATTTGGTGACGGATTCCGGTATTTCATTGGGCTCAGCTGGCCATTCGCCATGGCTGATGCGGCGGCCCTGACCTACCGGGGTGTCGAGAGGAGTCGAGGCGATACCGTCCAGCGAAGCCTCGACATCGAGGTACCAGTTCTCTTTCTTGCTTTGCTTGTTTTCGGCGCCGCAGACGATCAGCCAAGTTTCAGCCCGCGTCATCGCCACGTAAAGAAGGCGTTGTCGTTCCTCGCGCTCGGCGCGTTCGGCGGCCTCGCGGGCCGGGGTCAGGATCGGCGGGCACTCGTCCTTTGGGACCCGCCACGCCGGCAGCTCATCGGCGTTCAAGATCGCGCTTCGATTGGTGTTTGGCGCGCGCGTCGTGTCAGGCAGAATGACGATGGGGGATTCCAGTCCCTTGGCTCCGTGAACCGTCATCACGCGGATCAGATCGCCAGAGGCATCCGATTGCCGCTTGATCTCGACATCGTCGCTTTGTGCCTGGGTGAGAAAACCGGTCAGGCTGGGCACGGAGTCGCGTTCGTATACGAGGGCCTGATTCAGCAACTCGTCGATTCCGTCTTCGGCTTCGGGTCCGAGGCGCGCAAGCAGGTTCTTGCGACCTTTGTGATGCGAGAGGATCAGTTCGAGAAGCTCGTAGGGCCGCACGAAGTCGACCTTTTGACGAAGCGCATCGAGCACGCCGAAGGTGTCGGGAAACTCCGTTTGGCGGTCGCGCAGTTCGGCCCAGAGATAGTCTTGCCCCCTGCCCTGGGCCAGATCGTAAAGCTGTCCTTCGGACCATCCGAAGAGCGGCGAGCGCAAGGCAGCAGCCAGCGAAAGGCTGTCTTCGGGCAAGGCCAGGAACGACAGAAGTGCCAGAAGGTCGCGCACGGCCAGTTCGCCCGCGATCTTGAGCCGGTCAGCGCCGGCCATGGGTAGACCATGGGCCTTGCAGGCGCGGATGATATGATCGAAGAGCGGTCCGCGGCCCTGTACGAGGATCAGGAAATCGCCGGGCCGAACGCGGCGCGGTTGGCCGTTTTCGCCCGGAATAGTCTCGTTTTCGACCATGTAGCGGACGGCTTGCGCAATCCGATCGGCCAAGACGACCTTGGGGTCGTCAGCGGCCGGCCGGTCGACCGGGTCGAACCACGCCGGTTTTTCCTGTTGCGGCGGTGCCTGGACCAATGGCCACAGATCGACGCGACCCGGAAGCGTTTCGTGGAAGGCGCGGTGTTCGATGTTGCGTTCGACCCCCCGGCCCGCGTCGCCCTTGAACACGGTGTCGACGGTTCCGAGGATCGCCGTCGATGAGCGGAACGAGTAGTGCAACTCGCGCAACTCCAGCGTCGGTCCGTTCGACAGACGTTCGCTGAAGGTCGAGCGCATCCGGTCGTATTCGTCCGCGTCCGCCCCCTGAAAACTGTAGATCGACTGTTTCTTGTCGCCGACGACGAAGATCGTGCGGTTGTCGCGCGCGCCCTGCCCCGCGGTGATCTCGCGGGCCAGCGCGTCGATCACCTCCCATTGCTCGGGCGAGGTGTCCTGCGCCTCGTCGACGAGGATGTGCTCGATGCCGCCGTCGAGTCGGTAGAGCACCCATTCGAGCGATCTTGTCGTCAATAGACGACCAGCCCGCTGGCCGACATCGTCGAAATCCAGAACGCCCTGCGCCTCCTTCGCGGCCTTGTAAGCCGGAAGAAAAGACTGTGCGAAGGAGTGAAGCGCCGCGGTTTTCTCGGCGGCCACAAACGCGATCCGGGCCTGACGGGCCTTCTCGACCTGGACCATGATGTCGTTGAAGCGATCCGCGTGGGTCTGGAACGGGCCTTCGCGGAAGTCTTTGGTCGGTAAAGCGCCGATCTTCGCCGTGAAGGGTGCCTTTGCCTTTCCGCCGGTCAACAAGGCGTTTTCGGCGATTTCCATGGCGGCCGGGGTTGCGGCCTCGGGAAGCGTCGCCAAGCAAGCCGCGAGATTTCGATCAGTGGAGCTGTCCGATGTGGCCAACAGCGCGCTGATGGATCTCAGAAAGGCAAGGTCAGCGGATGGAAGCCCGTCGCTCAGAATGCCCTCAAGCGTCTGGCCGGACGGTACGCCAAAGTGACGGAGGATGTCGGACTTGGACCGGTGTGCGTCGAACCTGGTGCGGGACTTGGCGGTGGATTGGGCAAGATCGGTCAGGGTTTCGTCCGTGCAGATCGCGGCGACGGCGTCGAGCGCCGGGTCACCGGCACGGGCAAGATCGTCAAGGACAGCTTCGATCAGATCTTTCTGGCCAGCCTCGTCGAGTTCGCGAAACTGGGGCGAGACGCCTGCCTCCAGAGGGAATTGCCGCAGGATCGCGGAACAGAACGAGTGAATGGTCTGAATCTTCAGCCCGCCGGGCGCTTCGATGGCACGGGCGAACAGCGTTCTGGGGCCCGAGAGCGACTTGGGCGGCACCTCGCCCAGCTGTTGCAATTCGCCGCGAAGCGTCTCGTCGTCCAGCATGGCCCATTTGCCAAGGCGCGCGAGCAGGCGATTTTGCATCTCGCTCGCCGCAGCCTTGGTGTATGTCAGGCACAAAATGTTCTGCGGTTGCGTTCCCGCCAACAAAAGCCGTGCGACGCGGTCGATCAGAACGCGTGTCTTGCCCGATCCCGCATTGGCGGAAAGCCAGGTTGAGACATTCGGATCGGCGGCGGCGATCTGGGCCTTTGTGGCGTCGTCCATCACGGAAGTCGCTCCACATTGGCATCGCTGGTCTCGTCCCATTCGCCGAACCGCGCCAGGTGGTCGTAGTCGCCGTCCCAGCGGAGTTTTTCCATCGCGCGGCGCGAAGGGTAGCCCTTGTCAGGGTCATCATAACTGCTGAGAAGCCGGGCCAATTCCGCTGAAATAGTCACTGTTCTGAAGTCCGCCGTATCGCCTTGGGTCAAGTCGGTCCGCAGTACCTTGGGCTTTCGTCCCAGGCCGATATGCACCACGTGCGATACGGGTCGCGCCGCCAGATCCTCGAACCCGCCAAGCTCGGCCATGAGCGCCTCGATCGGCAGTTGCCGGTCATAGTACCTCAATTGCTCGGGGCTGGGGGGATTGCCGGTCTTGTAGTCATAGATCACCAGCCGCCCGTCACTACCGAGGTCGACGCGGTCGGCCTTGCCGCGGATCGAGAAACCGGTGCCGGGCAATTCCATGCGGCCTTTCCGCTCCAAGGCGACAGGTTTGGCCGTTTCCCGCCGCAGCCGTTCTTCGTCGACGAGCTGCCTGGCAATCGAACGAAGGTGTCCGCGCCAAAGAGCGGCGACGCCTGGCCAGGGCAGGACGCTGAAATGCCGGTCGGCAATGGCGCACAGACGGTCGGTGGCCGCCGCGGCGTCCGAGAAATCGGCGCCGATGGCAAAGGCGTCTTCCATGATGTCGTGAAACACCTCACCGCGGAGTCGTGCATCAGGCCGCACGCGTAGGGGATCCACCCGGCGCAGCCTTAGGATCCGGCGGGCATAAATGGCATAGGGGTCGCGGATGAGCGTCTGGATTTCCGTCACGGTGTAGTCGGTCGGCCTGACCTTCACTGGCGGCGCAGGCGCGGGGCGAGGTGCCGAAGCCACCTTGGCCTGAGGCCGGTCGAGCGCATCGGCGATATCGAGAAGGCGCCGACCCTTGTCGCGCATCCGTTGCACGATAACGGGACCATCCTGATCTTTCAGGCCTTCGAGCAGGTTTGTCAGGCGGCTGAGCCAGCGCGAGGGCACCGTTTCGCTTTCATCGTCGCGCTTGGACCGGGACAGGATGACTTCGGGCGCTGCCACCGCCTGTTGATAGTCGTGAGCTGACAGGCCGATCTGGCGGTCGGGAAGCAGAAGGCCCGCCTGGCGCCGCAGCGGGCGGTTCAGCCAGGGGTCGGGCGCGGGAGTCTCGGGCCAGGTGCCTTCATTCAGTCCCCCCAAGATGACAAGATCGGCCCCTTGAACACGGGCCTCGAGCGTACCCCATATCATGACGTCCGGCCACGCCGTGTCGTAATTCCGCGTGCTTTCCGCCGCAAGCGCCTGATCCAGAAGGCGCGCATACTCGGCGAAGGGCAGGGGGCCTGCATAATCTGCTTCGGCTCTGAACCGCTGAATGAGGGCCAACGCATCTCGGCCAGCCGTTTGTTCCCACAATTGCCCCGACCGCACCGCATCGCCCGAGGCCATGAACTCCGCTATGGCGACGTGGTGGGACAAGGCGTCGGACAGTGTGGGCGCGGGAGGCTCCGCGATCATGCGCAACAAGCCCGCAAGCCAGTCGCACCATGGATGGTCGACCTCTCGTCGTTCAGCGGAGAAACGGTCCAGATGCTCGGACCGAACGACCGCGATTCTTTGGCGCCGGACGAAAAGTTCGAATTCGCGCGACAGGCGCAGATGCGGCCCCCGATCCGCATCCGATGACCGGGCCAGCGGGTGCTTGAGTAGCGCGAACACATCGAGCGGATCGGCGGGACGTCCGATCATTCCGGCGACCTGACGCAGGAACCGGCCGGGCGCCGTCAGGGAAAGAGGCCGTCCGGCGCTGTCATCGGGAACGATATCCCACCGGGACAAGGCGGCGGCGACGCGACGGCCCAAGGTGCGGTCCGGCGTGATGAGGGCGGCGGTCACACCCCGTTCCGCCGCCTCGCGCAGCGCGATCGCGATGGCCAGTGCCTCGGTTTTCGGATTGGGGGCCTCCAGAAGCGTCATGCCCTGGGTACGTTGCCGCAAGTCTCCCAGGCGCGGGCCGTCCTGCAACCACTGGTCGGTGACGGGTGCGGGACGCAGAGACAGCGAAATCAATGCGTTGCGGCTATTCGGTATGTGGCCCGCATCCCAGAGAACGACATCTTCCTTCGCCAGTTTCATCGCCTGAAGCAGTTTGGCGAAGCGATATTGCGGGTGATCCTCGGCGCCAAGCGGGGTGTAGGTTTCGCGTGTCAGCTGGTCGAAGATCTCGGTGGGCAGATCGAAGTCGAAACCGGGCAACACGACGGCACCCTGAGGCAGCCTTGCGACAGCTTGCATGATCAGCGAGGTCGTGGCCCGTGATCCCGTGGACCCGGCGACGATGATCGGATCCTTTGGTGGCGTGCGAGACCACCGGTCGATCAGCAGCTCTGCAAGGTGCCGAAAGCGCATCTCGGGGTCGAGCGTGTGTCCGGCGGTTGCATTGGCGTAGTCTCCGACGATGGCAAGGAAGCGCAGGTTTTGCCGCCAGTGGTCGGACTGATCGTCGATGTCTAGCGTCAGCAACCGTTCGAGCGGCACGCCTTCACCCTGCATTTCGTCCATCAGCCGCGCCAGGCCGTCCGCCAGATCGACGGTCGCCGACCGGGGCGCAAGGCTTGGGTTCTGGTCGAGCAGCTTTCCGACAAGCGCCGAAAGCTCCAGCCGGCGTCGTAGCAATGATGCCGGTGCCGGCACGTCGGCGTCGGGCAAGAAGCCGTCCAGTTCGGTGACCAACCGAATGCGGGGAAGAAGGCGTGCCGGACCATCGGAGAATAGCGTCATCAGCCGACGCTGCATGCGCCGGGTGTTCACGAGGATGGTCGTTCTGGCAAGCGCTTCGGGCGGGTGTCCGGCATGGCGTGACAGAAGTCCTTCGGCCAGGCGGGCCGGGAAGTCGGCGCCGGGCGGCAGACCGAAGATCCGGGGCTGTGTCGCGGATTCAAACATCCGAGATCATCCTTTCGGCGTCAGCCAGACCTTCGGGATACCCGATGTCGCGCCATTGGCCGGGATAGACAATCCCGTGGATCGGTCCGGTGTCGGCCAACAGATCCCAATACCGGTTCAGCGAAAAGACCGGATCGGCGATCTCGCTCAGGTGGTCGGTTCGGATGATTTGTGCGCCGGTGTAGATGAAAGGCCCAGTTCGGCGGACAAGACCGTGTTCGAGACTGAAATCGCCCTTGGACCGGCGACTGCCGGCCATGCCGACCGGAACCAACAGAAGCAGAGCCTGCATTTTGGGCTGCCAGGCATCGAGCAGCGTTCGAACCGGGTTCGCCCCCTTCCAGGCGGCGTCCGGGTTCAGCGTGACGACCGGACCGTCGCCGAGGTGCGGCAAGGCGGCCTTCAACCCGCCGCCGGTGTCCAAAATCTCGGGCGTTTCGGTCAGAACCGTGACGCCGAGCGCGTGAAGATGCGGATCGATGCGGTCGGCAAGGTAATGGGTATTGGCGGCGATATTCTCGATCCCCGCGTCCCGAACCATCGTGACAGCGTGGTCGATCATGGGCCGACCGGCCAAGGGCAGCATCGGCTTCGGCAGATTGCGCGTCAGGTCCCCCATCCTTGTGCCGAAACCGGCGGCGAAAATCATGGCCGATCCGATCTCGCTGCTCATGTCAGTGCCTCGATCATGTCATCCGACGGCTCGGGCACTGCGGCGAGAGTCGCGACGGCGACGTCGGAAAAGACGGGATGGGACAGTGCTTCGGCAAAGTAGCCACGGACACGCGGCAGCTTGGGGATATGGGCCGAATGACCGTTCAGGCGCGCGCCGCGGCAGAAAATTCCAAGGATGCGCAGATTGCGCTGCGCCGAAAAGGCGGCGAAGGCGAGCCGCAGGCGGTCGGGATCGTCGGTGGCGCGCAGGGCGTATTCGTCGATCATGCGCTGGCGAAATCCGCTGTCGATCGGTGTTCTTGCATCCGTCAGAAGCGAGACGAGATCGTAGACGGGGTGGGTGATGAAGGCGTCCTGATAATCCAGAAGGCCCAGCCGAGCGACGCCGGCTCTGTCAGGAAGCCACATCAGGTTGTCGGCATGGAAATCACGCAGCGATACCGTAAGTGGCTCGGAGAGAAGTTTCTCCAGAACAGTCTCTAATGCTGCGTAAAATGGCTTGAGCGTCTGCGACGCGATGCCGGGATAGAACTCCTCGGCAAGTTTCGCCATGCTCACCAGCGTATGGGCGTCGGGGGCGGATAACGAGGGCGCTTTCCGGGTTCGAAGAAGGATGAGAAGGTCGATGATGCCGTCGTAGATGGCGTCGCGCGCGTCGGGATTGGCGGCAACGATGTCGGCCACCTTGTCATCCCCCAGGTCCTCAAGCAGCAGAAGGCCGCCACCTGGGTCGGCGGCCAAGATATCCGGCGCCGACAGATGCGCTTCGCGCAGCCATCGCGTCATGGCGACAAAGGCCGGTGTCGAGCCGTCGCGTTCGGGCGATGCGTCCATCAGGATCGCCGAGGTGCCGTCAGGCCGTGACAGACGAATATATCTTCGAGACGACATATCGCCCGCCAGTGCCTGTGCCGACGCGCCGCTCCATCCGCACCGCTCGAGGAATGATCCGATCCGGTCGCTTCGGTTCATTCCGGCCCCCAGGCCAAGGCCGGTGTCAATCGCGCCCACTTGGTCGAAGGGGAGGTCATGCGAATTTCCCGTGCCTCGTCGCGGACAAGGAACTCCATATCCAAGGCATCCTCAGGCACTTCTTCCCCCAGACGATCGGGCCATTCGATCAGGACGATGGCGGTCTCGAAAGCCTCTTCCAGCCCGAGTTCCATAGCGTCTTGCGGACCGGACAGCCGATAGAGATCGGCGTGCCAAATCTCGGTTTCGCCATCGGTGTAGACCTGGACAAGGGTATAGGTCGGTGACGGAACATCCTCGAACAACTCCGCAGCGGCCAGGCGTTCTTGGATGATAGCGCGGGCCAGGTGCGTCTTGCCGGCGCCGATAGGTCCGCGCAGCAAAACGGTATCGCTCGGTACGAGGACGTGCGCCAGACGGCGGCCAAGAGCCGTCATCCGATCTTCTGACGAGACCATGACCGATGCCGAGAAGGGAGCTTTCATGCCGCCACTTTGGCGACCGCGACTGCCGGTCGCAAGCCGCTATCAGACGACCTGGCGCAGGTCGCGGGGACTGCTTGCCGACGGTGCGACGACGCTGAAGATCGCCAGTGTCGCCCCCGCCCTTTGCGGCACGAAGCGGCAGGACAACAGGCGTCCGTCCAGCGTGGCCACCCGCGCGGTCCATTCCGCGCGTTCGCGGCGCTGCTGCACGAAATCTCGGAAATCGCCCCAGATCGGCGTCGGCACCGTCATCTTGTGCCAGTGGCGCGTCGCCTCGACAACGGTCGTGCCCAGCACCGTCTCTTCCGACGGATGGCTCCAGAGCGCCTTGTAGGCGTTGTTCGAAAACGCCAACTCGCCGGAATTGGTGAAGATCGCGACCGCGTCGTCCAAGGCGTCGATGACAGACTGGGATTGTTCCAACTGCGCGCGAAATCTTCGGGTCAGTGACATTTCAGCGGTGATATCTTCCAGAAGGAAGGCCATCGCGCCGTCGGGATGCGGGCGACCGGCGATCTTGTACGTTCGACCGTCCGGCAGCGACCAAGTGTCGGAGTAGGTGCCATTCATCGCAGATGTCTCGATATCGGAAATGGATTTGCGCCAGGTGCGGTAATCGCGCGGTTCGGGCATCACGCGGTTTTCCCTGAGCTGATCCAGAAATCCGACCAGGTTGGGCCGCGAGGACAGGAAATCGACGGGAAGCGATGTCAGATCGGTAAGCGCCGGATTGAACAGAGCCAGCCGCCGCGATCGGTCGAAGATGGCCAGGCCGATGGACAGGTCGGCGAAGGTCTTGGTCAGCGTCTGCGTGAATTCGCGTCGGCGGGCTTCGCTGCGCACCGCTTCGTCGGCGCGGAAGGCCGTGCACAGTCGATCGCCGTCGACATCCGTGACATGGCAATCGTACCATCCGTTTTCGTCGTCCTTGGCCGAGGCCAGCCTGATCCGGCGCAACGCCTTTCCGTCCGTCGCATGAGTGCTTCGAAGACCGGGGAAGAGTGCAGGTATCGGCCAGACCGAGGCGCGCTTGGCGCCCATGACCTGAGTGACCTCATTCAGATAGTTCTGATTGGCCCAGACGACCTCGCCCTGACGATTCTCGCGCCAGAGGTGAAACGGCGTGTGTTGCACCATTCCGCGCAAGGTCTGAAGTTCATCGGCGGCCGCGTCCAGAATGTGGACGTCTCGTGCGTTCGGCGCCTCGCAATGCCGGGACGCGACGCGGAGCCGAACCTCGTCGCCCGCAACCTCGCGAACGGCTTGTAGTCGCTGGTCACGGGATATGGCGGACAGGTCGCCGAATTCATCGTTGGATGCCACCAGCTTGTCGTGTTCGTCGAAATCGAGTGACAACAGGCGGCGAAGCCTGGCATGGTCGTCCGTCAGGTCCGAAATCCGGTCCAAGCGCCTGCGGCCATCGAAGTTCGCGTGAATGACGTGACTGCCGCGAAAATGGAACACGATGTCGTCTTCGTGTGCGCCGGCATCGGACTGGCTTCCGATACGGCGCATGCCCCGCCTTGGCCGGACGATGGCCATGGCGGCGGCCACGGACATCAGGACACCGGACAGGTAAAGTAGAACGGACAACAACTGGCCTGGCAGCACGCAACTTCCCCCTGTACACACGGATCCGACCGTGCGTCAGCAAGGTTAACGGCAGGTTAATGGAACCGCTCGCGTCAAGCTTTTATGGGTTGGTTGGCCCCCAGCGGCATACGTTCGGCATCCTCGGCGGCGGCGAAGACGGATTTTTGCCACCGCGCCTCGACGATGGCGCCGCTGCGTTCACCGCCCACGGTCTCCCCGCTGCCCGGCTCGCTGCCATTGGCGAATGTCATCTCGGCCCCCGAGCGTTCCAGAAGCGTCTTGGCGATGAATAGGCCAAGCCCCATGCCTTCGTAGCCCGGCCTTCGCCGCGCCGCCGAACTGCGTCGTTTGCGGCTGACGAAGGGATCGCCCAGACGGTTGATCACCTGCGGTGAAAAGCCCGGGCCATCGTCGACGATGCGAACCCCGAGCGAGATTTCGTCCCAGAAGACATCCACCCAGATGTTCGCGGTCGCGAAATCGACGGCGTTCTGCACCAGATTGCGAAGGCCGTGGATGATTTCGGGCCTGCGTTCGATCACCGGCTGGCGCGGGTCGGCGTCGCGGACCGGTCCGATATCGTAGTGCACCGACTTGCCCCGGCTAGCATGTGGTTCGGCGGCCTCGCGGACCACTGCCCCGATGGGCGCGCGGCGCATATGCAGGTCGTCCTTCCCCGCCTGTCCCATCGAGCGCATGATGTCGCGGCACCGGTCCGCCTGGTCGCGGATCAGCTTGGCGTCCTCCTGCAGGTCTGGCCGGTCCTCCAGTTCTTCGATCAGTTCGGCGCTGGCCAGTTTGATCGTCGCCAGCGGCGTTCCCAGTTCGTGTGCCGCGGCTGCGACGACACCGCCCAGGTCCGTCAACTTCTGCTCGCGGGCAAGCGCCATCTGGGTGGCCGCAAGTGCCTCGGACATCGCGTGAACCTCAGCGGTCACGCGGCCCGCATAGATCGAAAGGAATACAACGCCGATGACGATCGCGACCCAGAAACCGTAAACGAAGACAACGGGCATCCGCATCACGAAGCCCATGTCTGTCCGCAGGGGCAGATGCCAGATGGCGACGACGCTGACGAGAAGGATCGTGAGGCCCGCGATCACGGCCGTCGTGCGCGGGTTCAAAGCCATCGCCGAGATGGCGACGGGCGCCAGGATCAGAAGCGCGAAGGGGTTGTTCAGCCCGCCGGTCAATCCCACGAGAAAGGCCAGTTGCACGATGTCGAAGATCAGCATGCCCGCAACTTCGGTTTCCGTCAGCCGCTTGTTTTCGGGGTAGATGAAGACCGCGATCAGGTTGGCCACGATCGAAGCGCCGATGGCCAGGAAGCAGAAGCCCAGTTCCAGTTCCAGATCGAACAGCCGTTGCGCCATGGTGATCGCCGAAAGCTGCCCGAAGATCGCGATCCAGCGCAGGACGATCAGGGTGCGCAACCGAACCCAGTTCGAGCGATGCTCGCGCGGGTCATATCTGTCATGCGTTACTATGGCGCACACCTTTTGGCCGGACACCAGACGGACTACTTTTAGTCGGCGGCCGCCTCGGGGATCAATGTCGCGTTTCAAGGAGACCAGCATGACGAAACTGTACGCAGGTGTCGCGGCACTGGCCCTGGCCGCGATTATCGGCGGGACCGCGCTCTATATAATGGTCCGGTCTCCTGCGGAGTGCGGCGGCAATGCGATCGCAGGCGGATCGGCGGCAATCGGCGGTCCGTTCGAGTTGGTTGCACCCGACGGTAGCTTGGTCACCGACGAAGACGTGATCGACCGCCCCGCGCTGGTTTATTTCGGATACACCTTCTGCCCGGATGTCTGCCCCTTCGACGTGGCGCGCAATGTATTGGCGGTGGACATTCTGGAAGAACAGGGGATCGATGTGCGCCCTGTCTTCATTTCCATCGACCCCGAGCGCGACACGCCCGAAGTCATGGCGCAGTACGCCGATGACATGCATCCCGATATGGTCGCGCTGACCGGCTCTGCCGAACAGGTGAAGGCGGCCGCGCAGGCCTACAAGGTCTACTATGCCAAGGGAAGCGGCGAGGGTGAATTCTATCTGATGGATCACTCGACGTTTACCTATCTCATGTTACCGGGTTCGGGGCTGGCGACATATTTCGGGCGCAGCGACACGCCCGAGGACATGGCCGAGCAGACGGCCTGCCTGATCGCCGCGTCCTGAGGGGCGTTTGACCCGGTGGTATCGCCGCTCTAATGTCTGCGCCAACCGCTTGGGAGACAGGACAAAATGCCGGATAGACCGTTGAAGGACATTGGTCCTGACAACACGCTTCTGATCGTCGACGATGACGAACCGTTTCTGAAGCGTCTGGCGCGCGCGATGGAGAAGCGCGGCTTTGCCGTCGAGACGGCTGAATCCGTCGCGGCCGGCACGGCCATCGCCACGGCCCGGCCGCCGGCATATGCCGTTGTCGATCTGCGCCTCGAAGACGGAAACGGGCTGGACGTGGTCGAGCGGATCCGTGAGCGGCGCGCCGACAGCAAGATCGTGGTACTGACGGGGTACGGCGCCATCGCGACCGCCGTCGCGGCGGTCAAGATCGGTGCGACCGATTATTTGTCGAAGCCGGCCGACGCCAACGATGTGACCGCGGCGCTTCTGGCATCCGAGGACGAATTGCCGCCGCCGCCGGAAAACCCGATGAGCGCCGACCGCGTTCGGTGGGAGCATATCCAGAGGGTCTATGAGCTTTGCGACCGGAACGTCAGCGAAACGGCGCGGCGGCTGAACATGCACAGACGGACGTTGCAGCGCATCCTGGCCAAGAGATCGCCCAAGTAGCTCGATGACTCACGGTGCATAGGTCAGAGGTCGAACCGCTTCAACACCTTGTCGACCATCCGGCCGTCGGTCATGCGGTATCGTTCGATCCGACCATAATCCTCGAAGCCCCGGCTTTGGTAATAGGCCAGCCCGCCGGTGTTGTCGGCCCGGATGTTTGCATTGATCCAGGAATAGCCCAGTTCGCGCGCCGCCTGCTCAGTTGCCTGGAAGAGCGCGGATCCGATCCCGAGACCGGTATGGCCGATCCGTGCGAATGTGGCGATCTCGGCGGCCTCGGGCGGCAGGTAGTCTGCCGGCTCAATCCACTGAAAGCCAAGGACCAGCCCCTTGTCGTCCTCGGCCACGTGCCAAGCCGATCGCGAGTGCGACATCCATTCCAGCAGATCGGCGCCTGAGACGGGCGTGGCCAAGGCCGTGGTTCCGCCGTGAGCGATGATCGCGTTCAGAACCTCTGCCATGCCGCTGGTATGCAAGCGCCCGGCGCGAACCACGTTCATCGGCATTCTGTCATCAATGTCCTATGGCGATCGACGAAGGCGTGCCGGACTTCGACAGGGGGACGCAGAACAAGCTTCAGGCCTTGCGCGACCTGATCCTCGGGCGCGCCGAAATGCTTGTTGGCCTCGTCCAGCGTGAACCCCGCCAACTGGACCGCCTCGAGCCAGGCGGAGATCCGATCAGCCTTCTTGATCTTCTTCTTCACCATCTGGGGGATGGCGGCGGGCAGGCCGAAGCGGATGTGAACCGCCGCCGACAATCGTTCGTCCAGCGCGCCATAGCCCGGACCGACCGCCGCCTTGACCGGCGAGATCATGTCACCGATCACGTATTCCGGCGCATCGTGCAACAGCGCGGCCAGGCGCCACTTGGCGTGCGCGTCCGGCACGAGCCGACCGTAAATTTCTTCGACCAAGAGAGAATGTTCGGCAACGGAATATGCGAAATCGCCCTTGGTCTGCCCGTTCCAGCGCGCGACGAAGGCCAGGCCATGCGCGATGTCCTCGATCTCGATATCGACAGGCGTCGGATCCAGAAGATCAAGCCTTCTGCCCGACAACATGCGCTGCCACGCGCGCACAGGTGGTTTTCGTGCCGCCATGCGCGTGATGTCCCGTGACAGCCCGTGAAGGTCAAGCCTTGAACATTGGAATCGCCAAAACACCTGTTTGCGGAACGCCCGGCTTCGGCACCAAATCGTCACTTTCTCGGCCTTCTTTCGGGCAAAGTTCGGGAGCAGGATTCGTCCTGTGCCGAGCGCGATGAACCCTGAACCACTAGGGCAGAGACCGGATTTGGGAACCGTTAGGCCGAAGACAACGTTTGACGAGTAGACACGTAGGAGACCGGGAGGACGAAAAGGCAACGCGGCTAAGCCGCTTGATAGGAGAAGTCGATGTTACGCATCCTTACAGGCCTGACCCTCTTGGTGGCATTTGCCCCCGCATCGTTACACGCCCAATCGAACTGCGCGGCCCGCGAAACCGTGATTCAGAAGCTTGAAGCCGGCTATGGCGAGACGTTCAGCGGCGGTGGGCTTCAGAACGCGAGCAGCATTTTCGAAGTCTGGTTTTCAGAGGAAAAGGGCACCTGGACCATCCTGATGACCCGGGCGGACGGAACCTCTTGCATCATGGCGTCGGGAACGAACTGGCGCGAGGCGCTGCCGGCGCAGAAGAAAGCCAAGGGCACCCCCAGCTGAGCAGGTTGCCGGACTGCGGTGCCGGTGCTAAGTGACCCGCTGAAATCAGATCGGGAGTGGGTCATGCCCAAGGACTATGTCGTCAAGGATATCTCGCTGGCGGGCTTTGGCCGCAAGGAACTTGACATCGCCGAGACGGAAATGCCGGGCCTCATGGCCTTGCGCCAGGAATACGGCGCGGCGCAGCCCTTGAAAGGTGCGCGGATCGCCGGATCGCTCCACATGACCATCCAGACCGCCGTTCTGATCGAAACGCTGAAAGCGCTGGGCGCGGATGTGCGCTGGGCTTCGTGCAACATCTTCTCGACCCAGGATCATGCCGCCGCCGCGATAGCCGAGGGCGGGACACCCGTTTTTGCCATCAAGGGTGAAACGCTGGAGGATTACTGGGCATATACCGATCAGATCTTCCAGTTCCCCGAAGGCGGCGCGAACATGATCCTGGACGACGGCGGCGACGCGACGCTTTACATCCTGATGGGCGCGCGCGTGGAAGAGGGCGAAGACGACCTGATCGCCGTGCCGACCAGCGAAGAGGAAGAGGCGCTGTTCGCGCAAATTCGCAAGCGGCTGAAGGAAAGCCCCGGCTGGTTCGTCAAGCAGCGCCACATGATCAAGGGTGTCTCGGAAGAAACGACGACGGGTGTCCATCGCTTGTACAAGATGATGGAAAAGGGCCATCTGCCGTTCCCCGCGATCAACGTGAACGACAGTGTCACCAAGTCGAAGTTCGACAACAAGTACGGCTGCAAGGAATCGCTGGTCGACGGTATTCGCCGCGCCACCGATACGATGATGGCAGGCAAGGTCGCCGTGGTGTGCGGCTATGGTGATGTGGGCAAGGGCAGCGCGGCGTCGCTGCGCGGTGCTGGTGCGCGCGTGAAGGTGACGGAGGTCGATCCGATCTGCGCGCTTCAGGCGGCTATGGACGGCTACGAGGTCACGCTTCTGGAGGACGAGGTCGGGACCGCCGACATCTTCATCACCACGACCGGCAACAAGGACGTCATTCGCATCGAGCATATGCGCGAGATGAAGGACATGGCCATCGTGGGCAACATCGGCCATTTCGACAACGAAATTCAGGTCGCCAGCCTCAAGAACCACAAATGGACCAACATCAAGGAACAGGTGGACATGATCGAGATGCCTTCGGGCAACCGGATCATCCTTCTGTCCGAAGGCCGTCTCTTGAACCTTGGCAACGCCACCGGGCATCCGTCCTTCGTTATGAGCGCGTCGTTCACCAATCAGGTGCTGGCGCAGATTGAGCTGTGGACCAAGGGCGACGAATACGAAAACAGGGTCTACATTCTGCCCAAGCACCTGGATGAGAAGGTCGCGCGACTGCATCTGGGCCGGATCGGCGCCAAACTGACGGAATTGCGGCCCGATCAGGCCGACTACATCGGCGTCGCGCCCGAGGGACCGTTCAAGTCCGAGCATTACCGGTACTGAGACACCTGGCGGGCCCGCGATATGGCGCGGGCCCAATCCCGGCGCTCAGAAAAATGCGAAGACTATGCCCATCAAGGCCATCCCGATGGTTGGGTACATCCCGTCCATCCAGATCAGCGCCCTGTCCTTCTGTCCGAACATGACGTTCGTCGCGATCCAGGGTGCGACTATGAAAAGCCCAAGACCAAGCCCCATCAGCGCCGACTTGCCCAGACCCTCGATCCCCGTCATCGACAGGATGTGCCGGAACATGCCGGCGACCAGAAGCGCACAGATGAAACTGACGATGTAGGGGGCCGGATCCTTCCGGTTCACCGTCTCTTCTGTCAGGCCAGAGGCCGCCATCCACCGTTGGCCGACAATTCCGTACCAGATCGCGCCGAAAACCCAGGCGGCGACTGCCGCCAGAACCACGCTAAGAATACCCATATGCAATCCTCCCGCTTCGCAAGGAAAGTATGGCGCGCTGCGCGCCTTCGATCCATAGCGGTGACTTGGAGCTGCTCAGTTTTCAGCGCGCCAGTTCCAGGATAACGGCCCATTCCTCTTCGGTGACAGGCTGCACGGAAAGACGCGAATTCTTGACCAGCACCATGTCTGACAGCCGTGTCTCGGCCTTGATCTGATCAAGTGTCACGGGCTTCGGCAGGGCTTTGACGGCCTTGATGTCCACGCATTCCCAGCGGTCGTCTTCGGTTGTGCTGTCGGGATGCGCCTCGGCGATCACCTCGACGATCCCGACCACGGCCTTTTCCGACTGCGAATGGTAGAAGAAACCCTTGTCGCCCTTCGTCATCTCGCGCATGTAGTTGCGCGCCTGATAATTCCGGACGCCATCCCATTCCTCACCTGCATCGCCCTTGGCGACCTGATCGGACCAACTCCAGGTAGACGGCTCGGATTTGAACAGCCAGTAACGCATCGGTCATTCCTTTCCCGCAGGGCGCGCCAGAAGGGTTTCGATTGCCGTAGGTATGTCAAGCCGGCCTTCGGTCACCGCGGCGATGGCGGCAGTCAGCGGCATGTCGATGTTCTGCGTAGTCGCCTCGGCATGGACCGCCTGAGCGGTTGCGATCCCCTCGACCGTCAGCTTCGGGTCCAGCGGCCGTCCGGCGCCAAGATGCTGACCCGCGGCAAAGTTGCGGGACTTCTCGGAAGTGCAGGTCAGAACCAGGTCGCCCAGGCCGGAAAGCCCTTGTATAGTCTCTGTTTCGGCCCCCTTGGCACGGGCATAACGTGACATCTCGGCAAAGCCGCGTGCGATGACGGCAGCGCGCGCGCTGTCGCCCAACCCCGCACCGATGGCGATGCCGGCGGCAATCGCGACGATATTTTTCAGCGCGCCGCCCAACTGAGCGCCTGCCACGTCCGCCGTTCGATAGATGCGCAGGGCAGGGCGGTTCAACATCGCCTGAACAGGCGCGGCGCCCTCGCGAATGGCCAGCACCAGCGCGGTCGGCAATCCGCGTCCGATGTCGACGGCGAAGCTGGGGCCGGTCAGGCAACCCGCGTGCGATCCGGGCAGAACCGAGGTGATGACGTCGACCGTGCCCAATCCAGTGCCGCGCTCGACACCCTTGGCGCAGGATACAAGCGTGCGTCCGGTCAATGTCGCCCCATGCTCTTCGAGAAACGCACGGATGGATTGCGCCGGAATGGTCAGAAGCGCCACGTCGGACATTGGAAAATTTTCTGCGATCGTCAGGCTTTCCGGCAAGACGAGGCCAGGCAAGGCGCGTCCGCTTTTTCGGGTCGTGCGCATCCGTGTGCCATCCTCGGCATCGCGTGTCCAAAGGGCGATGTCGCTGCCATCCCGTGACAGAGCCACCGCCAAAGCGGTCCCGAAGGCGCCGCCGCCAAGAACCGCAACGCTCATGCCTTGGCCCCCTTCTTGCCGTGTCCCAGCATCGCCGGGGCACGCGTATCCAAGGGCCATCGTGGTCGCGCGACCAAAGGCAAAAGACCTGGATCGCCGATGGCATAAAGCTCGATCCCGGCCCAGGCGATCATCGCGGCATTGTCGGTGCACAACCGCAAGGGCGGCGCGGTGAAACGCACACCCATATCCCTGCAAACAGTCTCTAAACCGCCGCGAATCGCGGTGTTTGCCGCCACGCCGCCCGCCACGGCCATCGCAGGCGCTTTGGGTGAGGCAGCCAGGTATTCGGCAAGCGCGCGGCGCGATTTCTCGACCAGAACATCCGCCACCGCGGCCTGGAAACCGGCGGCGATGTCTGCCCTGTCCGTCTCCGTCAATCCCCCCTGGCGAGCGACAAGCTCATCCCGCGCGCGCAGAACGGCGGTCTTGAGGCCGGAAAAACTCATGTCGGTGCCCGGCCGATTCAGAAGCGGCCTTGGAAAGTCGAAACGCGCCGGATCACCACCCCGCGCTTCGCGCTCGATGCTTGGCCCTCCGGGCTGGGGCAGCCCCAGAAGCCGCGCCGTCTTGTCGAAGGCCTCGCCCGGCGCATCGTCGATGGTGCCGCCAAGCCGCTGGAATCGATTGGGTGCGTCGACGATCAGGAACTGGCAATGCCCACCCGACACCAAGAGGACCAGGTAGGGGAAATTGAGTTTGTCGGTGAGCCTGGGCGTCAACGCGTGGCCGGCAAGATGATTGACCCCGATCAGGGGCAGGTCCGCGCCCGTGGCGATACCGGTCGCGAGCATCACGCCGCTCAGGACACCGCCGATCAGACCCGGTCCCGCCGTGACCGCGACCGCGTCGACATCGGCAAGCGTGATCTGCGCGTCCGACAGCGCCGCCTCGACCGCGTGATCCAGCTTCTCGGCGTGCGCGCGTGCCGCGATTTCGGGAACGACGCCACCGAAGGCCGCGTGCAAGGCGTTCTGATCGACGACGACGGACGACAGGATCGCGCCGTCCGACCGGACGACCGCCGCGGCGGTGTCGTCGCAGCTGGATTCGATTCCCAGCATGATCATGGGGTCGGACATGGGCTCTGGCTTGCCTGCATCTACCCGGGCAGCTACCACCCAGGGAACGTTCAGACAAGCCGGGCCACCGATGACCCACCCAGAGCCGACACTGTTGCTGACCCGGCCGGAGCCGCAATCGCGTGACTTTCTGGAGATGTGCCAGATGCGCGCGGGGCGCGCTTTGCCCGCCGTGATCTCGCCCATCCTGCGGATTGAGCCGACCGGCGCCGTGCCCGAGCTGGATCGCTTCGATACCATCATCCTGACTTCGGCCAACGCGGTGACGTGCCTTGCCGATCGTGCCGACCTGACCGGGCGGACTGTGGTCACGGTCGGAGCGCGGACGGCCGAAGCCGCCCGCGATGCCGGGGCTGTGGCGACGATGTTGGGTCAGGACGCATCCGAACTGATCGCCGCGGCATACAGGATCGAGGGCAGGGCGGTCTTCTGCCGGGGGGCACACTCGCGCGGAGAGATCGCAAGGCACTTAAGGGACCGCGGCGTGACCGTCGAAGAGGTCGTGATCTACGATCAAGTCGAACAGCCGCTTTCTTCAGCGGCAAAGGCACTGTTCAAGGGAAAAAGGCCCATAATCGTCCCGCTGTTCTCGCCAAGGTCGGCCTCGATCCTGGCAAATCAGGCCGAGATCGACGCACCGCTGACACTTGTCGCGATGAGCAACAATGTTGCTGCGGCCTGGTCCGGACCGGGGCGTATTCTGGTCGCGGCATCGCCGACAGCGGACGGCATGTGTGACGTCGTGATTGCGGAATTCTGAAGCCGCAACCTTGGACTCGTGGGCTGAGAGCACTAAACTCCCGTATGTAAAGCATTTCCCGGGACGATCCGGTTCGGTACACGAAAGGTTCTCGATTTGGCGCGCACCCCAAAGTCCTCGAAAGGTTCGACAAAACAGTCCGAAAAGTCGGATCAGCCCGCCACGGAGGAAACGAAAGCGCCGGTCGCAGAGACCGGCTCCGACGCGCCCAAGACCGAATCGCCCGGTTCGGAAACCGCTTCTGCCGAAACCGACGGGCCGGTAGTGATCGACGAGGATCCGCCGACCGAAACACGTGTTGGGGACGAGGGCGCGGCGGACCTTGGCGACACGGCCAAGCCCGCCGACGACACCGGCTCCGACGATGTTCCGGGCGTGGTACCGGCAAGCGTCGAGAGTGTCGAACCGCCGCGCGAGGCCCCGACGCCACCGACGCCACCTGCACCTCCGACTGCATCGGGAACCGGCACGTTCTCGCTGGTCTTTGGCGGCCTCGTCGCCGGCGCCATCGGTTTTCTTGTCGCTACGTTCGCCGTTCCCGAAGGTTGGCCGAATTCCGGGCCTTCCGGAATGGAGTCGATCGAGAGCGCGTTGGATGCTCAATCCGAGCGGCTGGACACCTTGTCGGACGAGATCGAGGCCATTATCGGCGCGGCCAACACTCAGGTGTCTGGTACGGGGTCCGACGCGGGGCCGCTGCTTGGACAGATTAGGGAGCTTGAGGCGCAAATGGGTGATGTGCGCGGCCAACTCGACGACCGCACAGCCGAGATCGAAAGCAGACTGGCAGAGCTTGAAACAAGGCTGACCTCATTGGAATCGCGCCCTGAGCGACCGACCGGACCAGACGGATCGGCGGCGATGGAAGCGCAGCTTGAAGAGTTCCGCCAACAGCTGGATCAGGTGACGGCGGATGCCGAGGCACGGATCGCCGAAGCCCAGGACCGCGCCTCGCAGATCGAGGCCGAAGCGGCCGAGGCCGCGGCCGCAGCGGAACGCGACGCGGCGCTGGCCTCGATCAGGGCCGCACTGGACAGCGGCTCGGCCTTTACCGACGATCTGGCGGTGTTCTCTGACCCACCAGAGGCACTGAAGGTCGTGTCGGATGCCGGGGTGCAGACCCCGAGCAGACTTCCGGCGTCGGTTCGGCGTGCGGCGGGGTCCGC
>ERZ869936.100-NODE-100-length-114123-cov-15.225076_pt1 | contig 114123 bp, 79 predicted proteins | sample MGYA00520876_ERZ869936 | MGnify/ENA primary metagenome ERZ869936 (study PRJEB32218, sample SAMN09650985) | biofilter metagenome | isolation source: enrty point of leading RO module | place: Saudi Arabia: Thuwal, RO plant located on Red Sea | collected 2016-02-17...
TGCGCCGGCGCGGCGTCGGCCGCGGTCAGCGCGTCGGCGTCTTCCACCGCCGCGGTCCGCGCATGATCGCGGCGCTGCTCGGCTGCCACCGCGCCGGCGCCGCCTACGTGCCGCTCGATCCGGCGTATCCCGCGGCGCGCAACGCGGCGGCCGCGACCGACGCGGGCATCGCCGTGCTGCTCGCCGACGAGGACCTGCGCCACGAGGCTCCGGCGGGGGAGTGGCAGCTGCTCTGCGCCTTCCAGGCCGAGAGCGACGACGGCGAGGCCGGGGGCGACGACGGCGAGCCGTCCGAGGCCGCCGTCACGCCGAACAAAGACGATCCTGCCTACCTGCTCTACACCTCGGGATCGACCGGCAGGCCCAAGGGCGTCGTGGTCGACCACGCCAACCTGCGCGCCTCGAACGCCGCGCGGGAGCGCTTCTACGGCACCGGATCGGCGGGTGAACACGGCGACGCTGCCGAATCGCTCCCCGGTCGCTACCTGCTGCTCTCGAGCCTCGCCTTCGACAGCTCGGTGGCGGGTATCTTCTGGACCCTCGCGGCCGGCGGCACCCTGGTGATCCCGAGCGACGACGAGGCGCGCGACGCGCGGCGCCTCTGCGAGCTGGCGGCGCGCGAGCGGGTGACGACGCTGCTCTGCGTGCCGTCGCTCTGGGAGCAGATGCTGCGCCTCGGCGGCGAGCAGCTGACCAGCGTGCGCTGCGCCATCGTCGCCGGCGAGGCCTGCCCGCCGGCGTTGGTCGGCCTGCACCGCGAGCTGGCGCCGCAGGCACGGCTGTTCAACGAGTACGGCCCGACCGAGGCGACGGTGTGGGCGACCGCCTGCGAGCTGACCGGCGACAAGACCGTCGACCTCGGCGCCGCGGTGCCGATCGGCCGTCCGATCCCGGGAGTCGAGACCGTGGTGCTCGACGGGCGCGGTCTGCGCACGCCGGTCGACGTGCCGGGCGAGCTGTGGATCCGCGGCCCCACGGTCACCCGCGGCTACTGGAACCGCGACGACGAGACGGCGCGGCATTTCCAGGACGGTCCGCCGCGCGCCTACCGCACAGGCGATCTCGTGCGCTGGGACGTCAGCGGCCGCCTGGTCTTCCTCGGCCGCACCGACAGCCAGGTGAAGGTGCGCGGGGTGCGCATCGAGCTCGGCGAGGTCGAAGCGGGGCTGCGCCGCCTGCCCGGCGTGCTCGAGGCGGCGGCGGTGGCCGTCGCAGCGGACGGCGGTGCGGCGGGCCCGCGGCGCCTGGTCGGCTGCGTCGTGCTCGAAGACGGCGCTGCGGCGGTCGGCGACGGTAGAGAGCCCGCCGAGGGACGAGCGTGGCGCGCCGCCCTGGCACGTCTGCTGCCCGAGGCGGCGGTGCCGAGCCGGCGCCTGTTGCTCGAGGCGCTGCCGCGGCTGGCCAACGGCAAGGTCGACCGACGCCGGCTCGAAGTCCACGCCCGCGACGCGCTGTCCGAGGAGACGCGCGGCGCACCGGGCGACAGGTCGGCGCGCGGGCGGCTCGACCCGCTCGAGCATGCGCTCTGCTCGCTCTGGCAGGGGCTGCTCGATCTGCCGCGGGTCGAGCCGGACGAGAACTTCTTCGAGCTCGGCGGCCACTCGCTGCTGGTGGTCGAGCTGGCCGAGGCGATCGAGCGCGACCACGGCGTCGAGCTGACGCCGGCCGAGGTCTTCGCCCACCCGACGGTGCGCGCCCTGGCGCGCCACATCGCCAGCGGCCGCGGCAGCGAGGCGCCGCGCTGGAACCACCTCTACCCGATCCAGCCGAGCGGGCGCGCGGCTCCCCTGGTGTTCGCGATCCCGCACGAGCTGACGCCGCTGCTGGCGCGCCACTTCCGCGGCGAGCGGCCGGTCTACGGGCTGCGCGGCGTCGGGCTGCGGCCCGAGGGCAACCTGGGGCGCTGGCGCTCGATGAGGGAGCTCGGCGCCGAGCTCGCCGACGAGATCGCGCGGCGCTTTCCGGAGAGCGCAGGAGGTCGCGCAGGAGACCGCGCCGGAGGAGAGGGCGGCGTGGTGCTCGGCGGCTACTCGTTCGGCGCCTCGATGGCCGCCGAGGCGGCACGCCAGCTCGGCGAGCGCGGCGCCCGGGTGCAGCGCCTCTTCCTGATCGCGCCGATGCCGCTCGACGTGTGGCGTCGCGGCCCGCTGTCGCTGCAGCTCCCCGGCGTGCGCCGTCCGGTGGGCGAGCTCGGCACCGGCGAGGCGCTACGCCACTGGGCGCGAGGCATGAACCCGCTGACCCGCGCTCCCTACGTCTGGGCGCGGCGCTGGCTGCTGGTCGAGCCCTGGCGGCGGCTGGTCTGCCTACGCGGCAAAGTGCGACGTCTGCGCGGACTGCCGCTCACCGAGGCCATCCAGTGGGCCGACGTGCGGGTCGATCGCTTCCGGCTGCACCGCGGCTGGCGTCCGCAGCGCCAGGCGACGCCGACGACGTGGATCGGTCCCGCCGACGTCGCCGCGACCTGGCGGCCGTGGTTCACCGGAGCCTTCGAGGTGCTCGACAGCGCCGATCCGCACGACGGCCCTGAGGCGCGTCTCGAGGTCGAGCGCCTGCTGGTCGACGAGTGGTTTCGCCTGCCCGGCGCGCGGGGCGCCGCGGCGACCAACCGGTCCGCCGCCTCGTCGGGCCCGCGGGAGTCCTCGCGGTGAGCGGCCGCCGCTTCCTGCGTCGCTACGAGTCGAGGGCGTTGGAGCCTCGGCCGCGACCGGAGAGTCTCGAGCGGCTGCGGCGGCTGGGCGGAGCCCTGGCCCCGGACGACCCCCTGCTGGCCGACTGGTTCGTCCGCTACCGGACGCAGCATCTGGAGCGCCTCGCCTTCGATCTCGACCTGGTGGAGGAGTGCGTTGCGCCGGGAACGCGGCTGCTCGAGGTCGGCGCCGTGCCGCTGCTCGCCACGGCGGCGCTCGCCGAGCTCGGCTACCGGGTCGATGCGGTGGACGTCGCCCCGCAGCGCTTCGCCGGGGCGATCCACGAGCTGGGGCTCGCGGTGCGGCGCTGCGACGTCGAGCGCGAGCCACTGCCGTACCCCGACGCATCCTTCGACCTGGTGCTGTGCAGCGAGATCTTCGAGCACCTGCGGATCGATCCGATCGCCACCTTCGAGGAGGTGCTGCGGGTGCTGCGCCCCGGCGGCGCGCTGCTGCTGTCGACCCCCAACCTGCGCTCGCTGCGCGGCCTGCGCAACCTGATCGTGCACCACCGGGCACACGCCGCCTCGGGCGACGTGCACGCGCAGTACGTGAAGCTGCGCACCCTCGGCCACATGGGCCACGTGCGGGAGTACACGGTGCGGGAGGTGGCCGAGTTCCTCGAGCGGGTCGGCTTCGCGGTCGAACGGGTGGACTGGCGCGGCGGTCACGGCCGCGGAGCCGTCGGGCTGCTCGAACGCCTGGCACCGAGCCTGCGACCCTTCTTCACCCTGCTGGCGCGGCGGCCGGCGGCCGCGCCAGCCGACCAGGACACGTCGCGATGAGCGACGGGTCCACCACCGCGCTGGCCTCGCCGACCGGTCCACCCGCGCCACGGGTGCGCCAGCGCCTCTTCGTCGTCGGCGCGCCGCGCTCGGGCACCACCCTGCTGCAGAGCCTGCTGGCGGCGCATCCCGATGTCGCCTCGTTCACCGAGAGCCACCTGTTCAGCCGCCACTACCGGCCGTGGCCGCGGCTGGGAGCGGCGACCCTCCTGCGCGATCCGCGTCCGCGGCTCGCCGCGTGGCGGCGCGAGAACGCGCTCGACGACGACGGCGACGGCGGCGACGGCGATGCGGCGGTGGACGCCGAGCTCGACCGCCTGCTCGCTGCGGCGCTGCTGCGACCCCTGCGTGGCGCGGCGGTGGGGCGCTGCCTGCTGCGGGCGATCGACCTCGCGGCGCAGCGGCGGGGACGAGCGGTGTGGGTCGAGAAGACGCCGCGCCACCTGCTCTACCTCGATTGGCTGGAGCGGCTCGCGGCGCCGGAGCGTCGCTCCACCGCCGTCGCCGAGGACAGCCCGCGCCTCGACTTCGTGCACGTGGTGCGGCGCGGCGAAGACGTGGTGCGCTCGCTGCACGCCGCATCGCGGAGCTGGCCGCGCCCGTACCCACCTGCCGAGTGCGTGCGACGCTGGAACCACGACGTCGCACTGACCCTGCGCCGCGTCGGCACCGGGCCCGGCCGCGACCATCTGGTGGTCTACGAGCACCTGGTGGCCTCGCCCGAGGCGGTGCTGCGGTCGCTGCTCGTGCGACTCGGCCTGGCGTGGACCGCGGCGGTGCTCGACGACTACGCCGCGGTCGCCGAGGGCCTGGTCACCGCGGAGGAGACCTGGAAGCAGGACGTGGCGCGACCGATCGCGCCGACCGGCGGCCGCAGGGAGGAGCCCGTCGAGGGATGGGCCCGTCGGGTGCGTGCGGAGCTGTATCGAGGCGCCGAGGAGATCGCCGCGTCGCAGAGCTCGACGTCTCCGTCGCCACCATCGCCTGGATCGTCAGGGGCCGCACCGCCGCGCGGTGAGGGGGCAGGCGCCTGATGGCGCCCCTGGAGCAGCGGGCCCCGAACGATCGGTCGCAGGCGCCGGCGGTCTCGGTGATCGTGCCGTTCTTCGACAGCGCCGCCCACTTCGCCGACTGCCTGAACGCGCTCGGCCGTCAGGAGCCGGTGCCGGGCGGCCACGAGGTGATCCTGGTCGACAACGGCGGCCAGGACGGCTCACGGGCGATCGCCGAGGAGCTCGGCCGAGAGCACGGGTTCACCGTCGTCGAGGAGCGGGCGCCGGGCGCGTACGCGGCACGCAACCGCGGCCTCGAGCAGGCGCGCGGGGAGCTGGTGGCGTTCACCGACGCCGACTGCCGCCCCGACCCCGACTGGCTGGCGCAGGCGGTGGCGTCGATGCAGGACGCCGCGGTCGGCATCGCGGTGGGTCGCTGCGACTATCCCGAGTCGGCCTCGCCGGCGCTGCGGCTGCTCGGCCGCTACGAGAACGCCAAGACCCGACACGTGCTGGCACACCGCCCGACCGGTTACCACTTCGCCTACGCCAACAACATGGTGGTGCGGGCGCAGGTGTTCGAGCAGCTCGGCCCCTTCGTCTCCTGGCGGCGTGCCGGCGACAGCGAGCTGGTGCACCGCATGGCGGCGCGACGCCCCGACCTGCGCACCGTCTACCGCGACGCGCAGCGGGTCGTGCATCTCGAGTTCCTGCGCGCCCGCGACCGGCTGCGGCGTCTGCGCCTCTACACCTCGACCAACGCCCGCATCGACGGCTTCCGCGAGCTGCCCGCGGCGGTGCGGGTGGCGATCCTGCTGCGCGCGTTGCTCGGCCGCTGATCGGCCGCTGATCGGCCGCTGATGGGCCGCTGCTCGGCCGTCGATCGGCTCAGCCGCTGCCGATCTCGCCGATCTCGTCCGTCGGCGAGCCGTCGAGCAGCGCCTGTTGCTCCGCCTCGCTCAGCCCGGCGACGTCGTCGAGGATGCGCTGCTCGGCGAGCGCCGCCAGCTCGCGCAGAGTCGGGTGCTCGAAGAGGCTCTCGAGCGGCAGCTCGATGTCGAACTCGCGGCACAGCCGCACCATCACCTCGACCGCTCCCAGAGAGGTGCCGCCGAGAGCGAAGAAGTCGGCCTCGGCGCCGACGGCGTCGATCTCGAGCTCCTGGCTCCACACCGCGGCGAGGTACTCCTCGACCTCGCCGCGCGGCGCCACCTGCGGCCTGCCCCGGGTCTCGGCGCCGAGGGTCGCGAGCAGCGCCGCCTCGTCGACCTTGCCGTGTGCGGTGAGCGGGATCGCCTCGACCCGGCGCAGCATGGCCGGCACCAGGGGCGCCGGCAGCAGGCCTTCGAGGTGGGAGCGCAGATCGGCGTCGGCGAGCTCGCCCGCGGCGACGTAGAAGCCGGCCAGAGTGCGGCGCTCGCCGGACGCGTCGCGCGCCGAGTCGTCGAGCAGCTCGGGCATGCCGATCTCGAGCAGGGTGCGCCGCACGTGGTCCTCGTCGATCTCGTCGTGCAGCTCGTCGAGCGCCTGCTGGCGCGTCTTGTGCCCCATGCGCACGTCCCAGCTGTAGGGCAGAGCGTAGTTGTGGAAGTCGCGTTCGCGCCGGTGCACCCAGATGCCGACGTCGTTGATCAGGCAGTTGGTCGAGCGCCCGGTGTCCTCGGGACGCACCCACGGCACCTTCTCCTCCAGATAGCCGAGCACCTCGTCGAGGCCGACGTCCCAGTAGCGGTAGAAGTCGACGATCTCGATCTGCTCGAAGATCTCGTCGTGGCGGAAGAGCTCGACGTCGAGGCGGCGCGCCACGGCGTCGTCGACCCGGTGGTAGACCTTGCGCGCCGCGAGCACCGCGGCGTCGACCTCCTCGGGGCTGAAGCGGCCGTCGCGGAAGAGCTCCTCGGTGAGCCGGGTCTCGAACATCTGGCCGCGCGAGAGGCCGGTGACCACGACGCCGATGCCGAGCTCGTGGGCGCGGCGCAGGCTGAGGGTGTAGATGGTCTTGAAGCAGCCGTGGCAGACGTTGCTGAAGCGCCGCAGGCTGTCGCGGAAGATCTCGTTCATCGCCGCGGTGGTCGCCATCTCGAGCGGCACGCCGAGCTGCTCGGTGACCCGGCGCATGTTGCGCTTGGCGCCCTCCGAGATGAAGCCGTTGTCGAGGGTGAAGGCGTAGACGCGCAGCCCCATCTCGACCAGCTGGCAGAGCGCGTAGGTGCTGTCCTTGCCGCCGCTCAGCAGCATCATGCAGTCGTAGCCGGGCTGGCCCTCGACGCCGGCGGTGTCGGCGTCCGCCGTCGCGTCGCGGCGCGCCGCGAACAGGGCCCGCAGCTCGTGGCGCGACCTGAAGTAGGCCTGAGCCCGCTCCTCGACCTCGTCGTAGGCGCGGCAGAGGTTGCACACGCCGTCCTCGTCGAAGCGGGCGCGCGGGTGGTTCGACGGCAGGCCGCAGCGGACGCAGAAGCGCAGCGAAGCGGCGTCGGTCCTCGCCGCCCGCCCGGCGCCACCGTGGGCCAGCACGACCGCCTGCGAGATGGCCGGATGGCTCGCCAGCGCCGCCTCGACGTCGCCCGGCTCGACCCGCATGCCGGAGATCTTGAGCTGGCGGTCGACGCGGCCGAGGAACTCGAGCCGCGGGGCCGCCGCGTCGCCTTCGGTCCCGCCGTGCTCGGCGACGCGCACCAGATCGCCGCTGAGGTACCAGCGTTTGCCGGGATGCTCCGGATCCTCGACGAAGCGCTCGGCGCTGAGCTGCTCCAGGCCACGGTAGCCGCGTGCCAGGCCGTGGCGCCGGATCCACAGCTCGCCGGGAGTGCCCACCGGCACCGGCTCCCCGACCGGCGAGCGCACCGAGAGGGCGACGTGGTCGGCCGGCAGCCCGATCGGCACGCTGGAGCCGGCGTCGTCCGTCGCCGGGTCGTAGCGGTGCACCGAGCAGCCGACCACCGCCTCGGTGGGGCCGTACTCGTTGTCGATCTCGAGCTCGGCGCCCTGCTCCGCGAAGGCGGCGTGCACCGCATGCGCCAGGTGGCTGTGCAGGTCCTCGCCGCCGACCACCATGCGCCGCAGCCGCGAGCCGCGCAGGTCGAGGCGGCGCAGCAGCGACAGGTGCGACGGTGTCAGCTTGACGAAGTCGGCGCGGTTGGCGGCCACCACGTCGACCAGCGCCGCGTCGACCGCGGCGTCGGTCTCGGGATGGATGTCGAGCGTGCCGCCCGAGACCAGCGGCAGGAAGAGGCTGGTGAGGGTGAGGTCGAAGGTCAGCGAGGTGAAGAGCGGGAAGGTGAGCCGGTCACCGCGCACGTAGCGCGCCTCGGCCCAGTCGATGTACGACGCCAGGCCGCGGTGCTCGATCGGCACCCCCTTGGGCGCGCCGGTGGAGCCCGAGGTGTAGAGCAGGTAGGCGAGCTGGGAGAGCTCGACGGTGGGCAGGCGGGCGCGGTCGGGCTCCGTTCCCGGCTCGTCGGAGGGTACGGAGACCGGGCGGATGACGACGTCGACAGGCAGCGCCTCGAGCAGCTCTTCGGTCGGCGGCGCATGGTCCGGGTGCAGCAGCAGCCGGGCGCCGCTGTCGCCCACCACGCCGGCGACGCGGGCCGCAGGGTGGCGCGGGTCGACCGGCACCCAGGCGGCGCCGGCGCGCAGCACCCCGAGCAGGGCCACGACGGTCTCGATGCTGCGCCCCGCCGACACCGCCACCGGCTGCTCGCGGCCGACGCCGTCGCCCGTCAGCAGTTGCAGCGCGACCGTCGCGCTGGCGCGCTCGAGCGCCGCGAAGGAGAGGGTGCGCCCGCCCTGGCGCAGCGCCACCCGGTCGGGATCGGCGGCGGCGCGCTGCACGAAGCGCTCGAGGACCGTGGCGCCGGGCAGCGGCGAGACGCCGGGGGCGCCGGGCTGGCTGCGGTCGAAGGCGGCGAGCACGGCCTGCTCCTCGGAGCTCAGCAGCGTCACCCCGCCGATCGATGCGTTGGGGTCTGCGATGCAGGCGTCGAGCAGGCGCTCGAAGTGCGCCACCGCGCGGCGGGCGAGCGGCGGCGGCAGCAGCTCGTCGTTGCAGTCGAAGTGCAGCGTCCACTGCCCGCGGCCGGAGAAGTCGTGCACCTGGAGCCGCAGCGCGTGCACCGCGTCGCTGGCGCCGGGATGCAGCCACTCGACCTCGAGCGGCAGGCCGGCGAAGCGCCCATCGCCCGAGTCCTGATCGCCGAAGGCGTCGGGGAAGTAGTTCAGCACCACGTTGCCGCTGGTGCTCCGCGACGGCCGGCTGGTGCCGGGCAGGGCGTGGCGCAGGAGGCTCTGCGCCTCGCGCAGGCAGCGCTCGCCGAGCTGGCGGAAGCTGTCGCCCGCGGCGACCTCGGCGGCGAACGGGAAGACCTCGATGAACAGGCCGAGGGAGCGTTTGGCCGCTGGCGTCGGCCGGCCGCCGACCGGAGCGTCGAAGCCGACCCGGCTCTCACCACCGACCCGGTGCAGCCAGGCGGCGAGCAAGGTCGCCAGCAGCGCGAAACGCGACAGATCGGGCGAGAAGCTGCGCCATCCGGGGGCCGCGGCCAGCTCGTCGAGGCGGTGCTGGCGCTCACCGCCGATCTCGAGCGTGTAGCGGCTGCTGGCGCCGCTCCCGGGCACGGCGCCGCGACCGTAGAGCGGCGTGGCGCGCTGCCCGGCGGCGCGGCTTCGCCAGTGGTCCTCCGCCTGCTCGCGCGCCCTTCCCGGTTGCGGCGCCAGGGTCCGCAGCGCCTCCCCGTACGGCACCAGAGGCTGCGGCTCGACCGACTCGCCGCCGAAGCGCCGGTAGTGCGCCGCCACCTGGCGGATCAGCAGGCGGGTCGAGAAGGCGTCGGTGATCAGGTGGTGGAGGTTGAGGTACCAGACGCTCGCCCCGTCGCCGAGCTCGAGCAGCAGGCTGTCGACGAGCTCGCCGCCCGGCGGCAACGCCGCGGCGCAGCGCTGCAGGCAGAGCGCCCTCGCCGCGGCAGGGGGATCGCTCTGATCGCGCAGGGTGCGGATCTCGAGCTCGCACGACGAGTCCGGGAGGGTGCCGAAGCGAGGATCGCCGTTGTCGCCGGGCAGCACGTGGCTGCGCAGCACCGGTTGATCGCGCACCACGGCGCGCCAGGCACGGCGCAGCCGCTCGGCATCGAGCTCGCCTTCGATCCACAGCGCGAACGCCATGTTGTAGAGCGGGCTGTCGGGGCTGCGGCGCTGGCCGAGCCAGATCTGCTTCTGCGGGTGGCTGTCGGGGCCGGCGGGGCTGGCGTTTTCGTCGGGAGGCGTCAAGTTCTGCTCGGGTGGGGAGTGCTAGCCTGCACCGCGGTTCTCATCCGCCACGGCGCTTCGGCCCGAAGATATAGCGACGATAGAACGCCGCGCCGAGAACGTCCCCGGCGACGCCGCCCTCGGGTGGGCGATGCTCTGCGGCCGGGGCTTCGCCGTCCGCCGGCTCTCGGACGTGGGAGGCGGGCTGGGCCGTGGCGGGCCCCGGAGGAGACTGCGGATGCACTGGACCTTCAGCGACGAGCAGCGGGCCCTGCGCGACCGGGCGCTGGAGCTCGCCGGCGAGCTCGGCCGCTCCGACGATCTCGCCGCGCGCGACCGTGACGGCGTCTTCTCGCGCGACGACTTCAGGCGCTGCGCCGCGTGGGGGGTGCTGGGCTCGCACGTCGACCGGCGCTGGGGCGGTCGGGGACGCGGCGCCGTCGACACGGTGCTGATCCTCGAGGCGATCGGCTACGGCTGCCGCGACAACGGTCTCACGCTGGCGCTGGGTGGCCAGATGTGGAGCGTGCAGGAGCCGATCGAGGTCTACGGCAGCGAAGAACAGAAGCAGCGATTCCTGCCGCGGCTGTGCTCCGGCGAGTGGATCGGTGTGCACGGGGTCAGCGAGGAGCACTCCGGCTCCGACGCGCTGGCGCTGCAGACCACGGCGCGCAGGGTCGACGGCGGCTACGTGCTCGACGGGCGCAAGTGCTACATCGGCATGGCTCCGCACGCCGACGTCGCGCTGGTGCTCGCCAACTCCGACCCCGAGGCGGGCAAGTGGGGCGTGTCGGCGTTCCTGGTCGAGAAGGGCGAAGGGTTCTCGCTGTCGCCGCCGCGCGCCAAGAGCGGCACCCGCACCAACCCGCTCGGCGACCTCGTCTTCGAGCAGTGCTTCGTGCCGGAGGAGAACCGGCTCGGCGGCGAGGGGGTCGGGCTGAGCCTGTTCACCCACACCATCAAGTGGGAGCGGGCCTTCATCCACGCCGGCCACCTCGGCGCCATGCAGCGCCTGCTCGAGCGCTGCTTCGAGTACTCGCGCCAGCGGCGCCAGTTCGGCCGGCCGATCGGCGACTTCCAGGCGGTGTCGCACCGCATCGCCGAGATGCGGCTGCGTCAGGAGACCGCGCGCCTGCTGATGTACAACGTGGCGGCGATGAAGGACCGTGGGCTCGACGCGTCGATCGAGTGCGCCATGGCCAAGCTGCACATCGCCGAGTGTCTGCTCGCCTCGGCGACCGATGCGGTGCGCATCCACGGCGCCCGCGGCTACCTCGAGGAGTTCGAGATCGAGCGCGAGCTGCGCGATCACCTCGGCGGCGTGATCTACGCCGGCACCTCCGACATCCAGCGCAACCTGATCTACGACCTGCTCGGCCGCTGACCTCAGCCGCCGGACGACCAGATTCCGAAGCGCCGGCCGCCGCACCACTCCCGTCTCCGTCCGCACCCATGGGCTACCTGATCCACCACTCGCTCGAGGCCGCGGTGGAGCGCGATCCCGCGCACCCGGCCTTCCGCTGCGCCGACCAGGAGCTCGACTACTCGGCCCTGCTGCGGCGCTCGCGCCAGCTCGCCCACCTGCTGCGCGACGCCGGTCTGTCTGCCGGTGGCCGGGTGGGCATCTACATGCCCAAGTGCCTCGAGCTGCCGGTCGCCGTCTACGGCACCCTGATCGCCGGCGGCGCCTACGTGCCGATCGACCCCGGCGCGCCGCCCGAGCGGGTGCGCCTGTTGATCGAGGACTGCGGCATCGGGCACCTGTTGACCGCACCGGCGCGCATCGCCCGCGCCACGGCTCTGGCCGACGAGCTGGCGGCCGCCGGCGCGCCCCTGCGTCTCGTCGTCGGCAGCGATCCGCGGCAGCAGGCCGCCGCCGCGACCTCCGGCCGCGGCGGCGCCACCCGGTGGGTGCCCTGGACGGTGCTCGAGCAGCTGCCGGACGGCGACCCGGGGGTGCGCCGGGTCGAAGAGGACCTCGCCTACGTGATGGTGACCTCGGGCTCGACCGGCGTGCCCAAGGGGCTGATGCACACCCACCGCAGCGGCCTGGCCTACGCCGAGCTGTCGGCGCGCGAGTACGGCGTCGGGCCGCAGGACCGGCTCGGCAACCACTCGCCGCTGCACTTCGACATGTCGACCTTCGAGTACCTCACCGGTCCGCTGTGCGGCGCCACCACGGTGATCATCCCGGAGGAGGTGACGATCTTCCCGCGCAGCCTCGCCGAGCTGATCGAGCGCGAGCGCCTCAGCTTCTGGTACTCGGTGCCGCTGGCGCTGATCCAGCTGCTGCTGCACGGCGGCGTCGAGGAGCGTGACTGCAGCTCACTGCGCTGGGTGCTGTTCGGCGGCGAGCCGTTCCCGCCCAAGCACCTCGCCCGCCTGACGGCGCTGTGGCCGCACGCCCGCTTCTCGAACTCCTACGGGCCGGCGGAGGTCAACCAGTGCACCGCCTACCACCTGCCGCCGGGGGTCTGGGACGAGTCGCGGCCGGTACCGCTCGGCCGGGTCTGGGACGGGGCGGAGGGCCTGATCGTCGGCGCCGACGACGAAGTCGTCGCGCCGGGCGAGGTCGGCGAGCTGCTGATCCGCTCGGGCACCCGGATGCGGGGCTACTGGCGACGGCCGGAGCTCAACCGCCGCGCCTTCTACCGCCGGCCGACCTACCCCGACTTCGAGGACGTCTTCTACCGCACTGGCGACCTGGTGCGCGAGGACGAACACGGCGAGCTGCACTTCCTCGGCCGCAAGGACCGGCAGATCAAGGTGCGTGGATACCGGGTGGAGCTCGACGAGGTGGAGCAGGTGCTGTGCAGCGTCGAGGGCGTGCGCGAGGCGGCCGCGGTGGCGCTGCCGGATCCCGAGGACGAGGCCGGGTTGCGCATCGCCGGAGTGGTGCTGGCGAGCGCAGCGTCGGCGGACGAGGCGACGCCGCTGACCGTCGAGGCGCTGGCGCGGGCGGCGCGTGCCAAGCTGCCTGCCTACGCCGTGCCGTCACTTCTCGAGGTGCGCAGGGAGCTGCCGCGCACCGGCAGCGGCAAGATCGATCGCCGCGCCTTGGCCGAGCAGCTCGCCGCCGCCGTGGCTCAGGCGACGGACGAGGCGCGCAAGCCGGCGAGGTAGCCGGCCATGACGGCGACGGTGCGGAAGTTCTCCGGCACCAGGTCGGGAGGCGGAACCTCGACCCCGAGGCGCTCCTCGAGCTCGTCGATCAGGCGCATCATGCCGACCGAGTCGACCAGGCCACTGGTGAACAGGTTGCCGTCGACGTCGACTTCGGCTTCCTGCACGCCGGCCTGCTCGGCGAGCCGAGTGACGATCTCGTGCTGGATCTCTTCGGCGGTCGAGATGTCGGTGGCCAAATGCGGTGCCTCCGGTCGTCGAAGCGTGGGAACGCGATTCCTGCCGCTGCTCAGCCCAGCGCGAAGGCACGCTGCACGAACCACCAGCCGGCGATCAGGATGAGGACCGCCGAGGCGCCCTGCAGCACGAGGGGCCGGTAGAGATCTCGCTCGCGCAGCAGGTAGAGGATCGGGAAGATCACCAGCACGATGGCGATCTGGCCGAGCTCGACGCCGATGTTGAACGCCACCACGCTCCTCAGCAGGTCGACGACGCGGAAGGGCAGGTGGCCCATCACCGAGGCGAAGCCGAGGCCGTGGAAGAGGCCGAGCACCAGGACGATGGTCAGCGACCCGTCGCGCACGGTGCCGGTGATGTTGTTGACCGCCACCAGCACGATCGACAGCGCGATCACCGACTCGACGAGGCGCGAGGGCAGATCGATGTAGCCGAGAGCCGCCAGCAGCAGCGTCACCGAATGGGCGATGGTGAAGACCGTGACGATCTTGAGCAGGTTCCACAGCGCCTGTGAGAAGCGCTCCACCGGCTGCCAGCGGTTCTCCTCGCGACGCAGCACGGTGGGCAGCAGCAGGGCGAGCAGGAAGAGGATGTGATCGATGCCGATCCAGATGTGCAGCACGCCCTGCCACACCATGTCGCGCGGCGGGATGAGCCCGGGCACGTCGGTGAGATCGAGCACCTGCTCCGGATTGCTCGGCCCGAACACCATGGCGGTGTACTCGCCGGGGTAGGTGGTCTCGGTCTTCTGGTTGTACTCGATCAGCAGCAGGCCGCGGTGCAGGCGGTCGTCGCCGTGGAACATGCGGTGGCTCACCGCGAGCTGGTCGGGCAGCGGACCTGTGTCGGCCTCGAACCTGTACTGCGCGAACGTGCCCTGGGGCAGCGAGATCAGGTCGGTGCCGGTGAAGCGCAGCGCATAGGGCTCACCGCCGACCGGGCCGATCGAGAAGTTGTCGAGGATGAAGCGTTGCACCCGCTCGGCGCTCGCACGCAGCTGCTGCCGCGCCGCCTCCTCGTCCTCCGGCAGATCGAGACCGAGCTCCTCGCGCAGCTCGTCGAAGTGGACCTCGAACAGGCCGTCGAGCGAGCTCTCGCGGAAGTTGAAGAAGACGTAGTCCTCGCCGACCGCGTGGGCCGACGCCGCGGCCGGCAGCCACAGCGCGGCCGCGAGGGCCACGGTCAGCAGTCTCGGCAGCAGCTGGACGGATTGCTTCTTCGGATGCATCTCGGGTCCTGGAAACGCCGTCGAGGCTAGCGGATCGTGCGGGCTTTCGTCGCGGCGGCCGCGGAGGATGTGGCGACGCCCGGCCCGCACGCTCCGAGGTGCGCCGCCGAGAGGGTCGCGCAGGGTGGTTTCCGATCGGGAACCTGCTCCCGGCCCGCACCGGCCGGGTTGGTCCGCCCTGCCCGCTGAGATCGCGTCCGCAGTCGCTGCCGTTTGTCGTTGCACGGTCAGAGCTCGCCTCGCTGGGGCTCGGCACTTCCGCCGAGAGGAGGGTCGCGATGTCGGAGTTCTCCCGCCACCTGGTGGCACCACACGATCAGCTTCCTCTGCGCGAGATGCTGAGGCAGCCCGTCGCTTCGCTGCTCGGCGTCCGCGACGAGGCGGTCACGGCCCTGGCTGCCGTGGGAATCGAGACGATCTTCGATCTGGGGTCGTCTCGCCTGTTCGCACAGGCTGCCGCCGCGATCGGGGCCGCGGACTCACGGCTCGACGCGGTGGCCGGAGATCTGCTCCTCGACGCGCACGATGAGATCGCGCTCGACCGGATCGGCGAGCTCCCGCTCGGCAGCCTGCGAGGCCTGTCGGAGGAGCAGGCAGTCGCCCTCGAAGAGGCCCTGCCAGCCGGGAACCTGCGTGCCTTCGCACTCTGGCCGCAGCGACAGCTGGCGCGGCGGATGGTCAACGTCGCGGCAGGTGGGGTCGACGAGTCCGGCTTCGACGATACGGCCGAGGAGCTGCGGCCTCGGTTCGGGGAGTACCCGACCGAGCGGGTCTACTACGACGCGCTGGTGATGCTCGGGAGCGCTGAGCACACCGGTCTGACGCCCCTCGACGGACCGCTCTCGCTGGGCCGTCTCGCCGACTCGCCGATCGGCTTCGGCAGTCCTGCGGTGGGCGCGCTGGCCACCTACTCGCAGTCGTGGTTCGCCCGCGGCGTCACCCTCGGGCACATGGTGCACTCGTTGGCTCTGGCGCCGGGCGAGGCCACGAGGATCGCCGTCGTCGACTGGGCTCGGCGTACCCGCGCCGCGGTCACCGAGAGCATCGACGAGCTGGAGCGTCTCGACAACGCGATGGACCACTCGCGAGCGGTCAGCGAGGTGCAGAACGCGGTCGCCGACGAGATGCAGTCGGGTGGTTCGATGACCACCGGCTGGGCGAAGTCGACCAGCAAGGGGAAGACGGTAGCGGGCAGCCTCGGCGGCGGCCTCGCCGGCGGGATCGGCAAGCTCACCGGTGCACTCGGTTTCTCGCTCGGCGGCTCGAAGGCGAGTCAGGAATCCGAGACGGAATCCCGCGCCCAGAGCACCTCCTGGTCCGTCGGCAGTCGCTCGGTGCTCTCCGAGATGACGCAGCGAGTCAACGACCGCACCGAACAGCACGCCACCTCGGTGCGCAATCGACGCGCCTCGGCAGTGCGCGAGGTCTCGCAGTCCGAGCACGAAGAGGTCAGCACCCGCATCGTGGCGAACTACAACCACATGCACGCTCTCACGGTGCAGTACTACGAGGTGGTCCAGGTCTACCGTGTCGCGACCCAGCTGCATCAGTTCGAGCGGGTCCTGTTCCTGCCGTTCGAGCTGCTCGACTTCGCCGGCGAGGGCGGCGCCGGCCTGGTGGCTCGTTTTCGCGCCCAGCTGCTGCGCGCGGCGCTGACCGAGCGGGCGCTGGAGCTGCTTCTCGACGAGCGTGGCCGAGTCGAGATCCGCTCCGGCGTGCGGGTGGAGCTGCCGATCCACGTCGGGACGCTGGTGGCTGCGACGAGCCTTGCCGGAGTCGGCGGCGCCGGACTCCTGGCGCGTCGAGTCGCCACGTCTGGGACGTCAGGCGCTGGGACGTCAACTGGTGTCACCGGCGGGACCACGGAACCGCAGCCCGAACCGGGCGTTCTGACTGCTCCCGCAGTTCGGCGGTTCTCCGCCGTCCGTCCCGGCCCGGTGGCCGAGATCCTGCCGGGGGACGCGAGGCTGGTGTCGGTCGGGTTCGAGGACGTGGCGGTGGAGCGGGTGCGTATCGATCAGCCGGGGGCGCCGGCAGCCGAGAAGACCTTCATGGTGCCGCCGGCCACCGATCAGGTGGATCTGGCCGAGGGGTTGCCGCTGCGCTCGATCGAAAGCATCCTGGTGGCACGGGCCGGCGCGGAGGCCGGAGGGCCCGGGCCGAGTGAAGGCACCCTGATCCTGCGCTACGAGTCGGAGGGCCGGCGCTCGATCGCCGAGGTGCCGCTCGCGCTCGCCGAGGGCGAGCGGATGCAGAAGGTGGCCTTCTTCTCCGGCGACGCAGCCGACCGCAGAGCCGAGCTGCTGGCCCATCTGCAGGCGAACCGCGCCTACTACACGCAGGCCGTGTTCGGGAACCTCGACACCGCATCGCTGGTGCTGCTGCTGTCGGGAGTCTCGTGGCTCGGCGAGCCCCTGGTCGACCAGGTGGAGCCCAGACCCATCGCCGTCGCCGGCAACTACCTCGTCTTGCGAGCCCCGGCCGGGAGCGACTCCGCCTCGGGACTGGTGGATGGTCAGACCTGGGCGGAGCTGCTCGAAGATCGCGGCGTCGACTTCGGGCAGCAGAACGTGCGGCAGGTGCCGATCCCCACCGGCGGTGTCTTCGCGGAAGCGGTTCTGGGTCGCTCCAACTCCGCCGAGAAGCTCGACATCACCCGCTTCTGGAACTGGCAGGACAGCCCGATCCCGCTGACGCCGCCGGAGATCGCACCGGTGGGGACGGGTACCCGGGCCACGGCGGAGAACCTCACCCCCGGTCAGCTCAGCGGCCCGGTGCTGAGCCTGATGAGCCCGACGGCGCTGCCCGATCCCGCCGGGCTCTCGGCGGTGCTCGGAGCGATCGCCAGCGGCAGCATGTTCCGCGACATGAGCGGTCTCGCCGGCACCCAGGCCACCGCCCAGGCGGCGAGCAGCGGCACCCTGGACGCGGCGACCGCGGCCGGCCAGATCGCCAGCGAGAACTTCAAGGCGGCAACTGCGCAGGCGACCGAGATGGGTAAGGCCGCCGCCGACATGTGGAAGACCATGAAGGTCGCCGGCGCGGCGGGCGGCAGCGGCGCCAGCAGCGGTGGCTCGGCCGTAGGCTCGAAAGCAGGCATCTCCGGCGAGGGCGCCCGCATCAACCAGGGACGGGACCTCGACCGGCGCGGTGTCTCGGCGAACGACGGCAGCACGCTGGCCGGCGCTGGAGGCGGTGCAAGCGGTGGAAGTCGCGGCAGCTCGGTCACCGAGCTGCCGCCGCCGATCTTCGCCGCGGCGGGTTCCGCAGGATCCGCCGGTGGCGGTCTGGCCGCGCCGACGGTGGGATCGCGCGAGCTCGCCTACAGCGACGAGGCGGCGGCAGTTTCGCCGGCGCTGCTCGGCGCATCCGCCGCCGCGTTGGCGGCCGGTGGCCCGACGGCCTTCCTGGGTCCGGGGACTGGCGCGATCGGATCGGTGCTTTCCGGTTTCGGCTCCCTCCGGCCGACGGAGCTCCTGCTCTTCTGGATGATCGAGGGTGACCTCAAGGCAGTCGGCCTGGGACTCCAGGGGGCCCGGTTGATCCCTCTGCGCCATCACGACAACGCCAAGGAGTTCGGAGGGAATCCGGCGATGTTCGCGGCCTGGACCAACAGCGCCCAGCACATCTACTTCAACGTCGAGTGGTTCCTCGACAGCTACACGGATCTGGTCGTGAAGCAGCAGGTTCACCCGGACGATGCGATGGCGTCGATGCGCGCCGCAGCGCTGCTGGTCGTGCACCATGAGCTCGAGCACGTCAGGCAGTTCAAGCAGCACCAGATACCCCACCCGGCGGACTTCCACGCGATGATCCGGTTCGAGGAAGAGGCCTACGGGAAGGACGTCGCGTTCCTCAGCGACGCGCAGGTCCGGGTGCACATGACCCAGGACATCGGCATCGCCGTGGCGGATGTCGACGCGATGAAGACCGAGCAGGCGAACGGGCAGAACCAGTTCAAGGCCTGGATCACGACGCCGCCGACCGACCCGCAGGCCACTCTGATCGCGAACAAGAAGCTGCCGGCCAGACTCGGGACGAACAAGAACTACGGCATCGCCGACCTCTACAAGACGAAGCCGCCACCGCCCTGAACGCAGACCACCGGAGAGGAGGCCAGCCATGCCCGACCCGAACACCCTCGTCCTGCACGGAGGACCGGTGCGGGTGCGGCCCGGTGGTCGTCTCGCCCACTGGGTCTACCGCTGTGTCAACAGGACCGGCGAGCCGATCCACGACCTCCATCTCGACACCGACCTGACCAACGGCATCGATCCCGACATCAACACGGTGAAGGTGATCTGGGGCGGCAGCACCGTCGGCTCGCTGGGGGGGCACTCCGACACCAGCGCCCATCTGAGCCTCCGGCCTCCGATTCCGGTCGGGGCGCGCTTCGATCTCGAGCTGGCGTGCGACGGGCCGTTCGAGAGCGACGAACGCCTCGAGGTCACGCCGACCAACGACCAGGGGGCGGCCATCGAGGGCCTCGGCAGCAGTCCCGACAAGTGGCACCGCGTCGTCGACCTTCCCCGCGGTGGGGTGCGTCTACGACCGGGCTCCAGGTTGCAGAAGTGGTCGTTCCGGCTGCGCAACGAGACCGGTGAGGACGTGCACGACCTGTTCCTCGACACCGATCTGACCAGTGGTGACGAGCCGGACCTGCTGCACGTGCGAGTCGAGCATGGTGGACGGCGGATCGCCGACCAGGCGGTGCCCGACGAGACGAGCGCGCACGTTCGTTTCGACGCCGGTGAGAAAGTGCCACCGCGCGGCATTCTGCGCGTCACCTTCGAGTGCGACGACTGGTTCGAGGACGACGAAGCGATCGAGATCCGTCCCACCAATGCCGTCGGTGCCGTGATCGAGGCACCGGTACGCACCGCAGGCCGCTGGCCGTGCGCCGACGGGCTCTTCTTCTCGCCCTGGAAGTGGGTGCGCGAGCACGTCTGGCCGTTCACCGCCTTCGGCTGGATCCGAGGGCCACGTCTGACGGTGCACGGCAAGGTGACCTCGGTGCCCTACTGCCACGAGGACGGCGACTACTGTTTCGACCTGCAGCTCTGCGAGAACTCCTACGCCTCGGCTTTCGAGAGCGCCGGCGGCGTGCACGATGCCGCCTTCCCGGGAGACGGTCGTAGTGCGACACTGCACTGCGAGATCACCCCGGGCTTCCAGACCGGCGAGCCGCCTCGTCACGGCCGCTTCTACGAGGTCGTCGGCCAGCTGCGCTACGACCGCGGGCACGGTTGGTGGGAGATCCATCCGGCCCAGAGCTGGAAGCCGGTCGACGAGTGCGAGCTGAGAAGGGAGCCCTGATGCGACGCGACGAGGCGCGATGTACGGCTCGGGCCCCCGGCGACACCCAAGCTGATGCGGCCCTCTCGAGCCGGAAGGTCGGATCGTCGACGCCGATCGGGCATCGCGCTGCGACGGGGGGCGTGCGCCAGTCCCTATGGACCGAGCCCACGGCATCTTTTCGGGGTGGTCGCTTCGCGAGTCGGTCGTGCCGGGATACCCGACGCGATCCGACACGAATTTGGCCTCGGGTGTGATCTGCTTCTTCCCGCTCCGGCCGGCTGCACGACGCAGGAGGGACAGATCCACCGACTCGCCCTTCCGGCCGAGTGGCGAGCGCTCATCGACCAGGAGGGAAACTTCGATGAGAAGACGATCGCTCGTGTGCTGCGTCGTCCTCGGCCTGGCTCTCGCCGGCGCCGCTTGGGGGCAGACGCAGTCTCAGCAGACGCCATCGCAGCAGCTCGAGGAAGTGCGGGAGAACGCCCTCGCCGCAACGACGTCCTACCAGCCCATGGAGGTGATGGGCATGCAGGTCTGGATCGACCCGGTGACGGGCCAGATGCGGCCGCCGACTCCGGCGGAAGCGGCCAAGCTCTCGGCCGAGATGCGCAAGCTCTTCGGCGCCCGCTCGCAGCGTGGTGAGCAGCCGCAGAGTGTCCGTGAGCAGACGCTCGCCAACGGCACCGTGATGCTCGAGCTCGGCCTCGGCCACCTCGACTTCAGCGTCGTGCACCAGCGCCCGGACGGCAGCCTCGAGTACGGCTGCGTCGACGATTCGCACCGCGCCCTCTCGTTCGCGCAGCAGGGCAGCCAGAGCCCGGCGACGGCGCAGCCGGAGGTGCAGTGATGAGCTCGATGAACTCGAAGAGCGCGGTGCTGCGGCGCCTCGCGGTCGTCGCGGCGTTCCTCACGCTGCTCGCGTCCTCGCCTCTCGGCGCCGCCAACATCGTGCTGGTCAATCTCGACCCGCCGGGCTTCGGCCTCAACGATCCGACTCCGGTCGCGCCGGTCGGCGGCAACCCGGGCACCACCATCGGCGCCCAGCGCGTCAACGTCTACAACCTGGCGGCGCAGCTGTGGGGCGCGACGCTCGACAGCAACGCGACGGTCTTCGTCGGCGCCACCTTCCAGCCGCTCGCCTGCACGTCGACCGGCGGGACGCTGGGTGCGGCGGGAGCGACCTTCATCTTCCGTGACTTCCCGGGCGCGGCGTTCCCGCTGACCTGGTACCACTCGGCGCTGGCCGACGCGCTGGCTGGCTTCGATCTCAACCCGGGTCAGATCGACATCATCTCGTTCTTCAACTCGGACATCGACGACAACGATCCGAACTGCCTGACGGGCCGCACCTGGTACTACGGCTACGACAACAACGAGGGCACCGACATCGACTTCCTGAGCGTCGTGCTGCACGAGATCGCACACGGCCTCGGGTTCTCGAACTTCGCCAACGAAGCGACCGGCACCCTGGCCGGCGGCCTGCCGGACATCTACACCAAGTTCAGCCTCGACCTGACGCTGGGCAAGACCTGGGACGTGATGACCGTCGCCGAGCGCCAGTTCTCGGCGGTGAACTCCGGCAACGTGGTGTGGAACGGATCGGCGGTCACCGCCGAGGCGCCGTTCGTGCTCGGCCCGCGTCCCTCGGTGAAGGTGCTCAATCCGAAGAGCATCGCCGGCAGCTACGAGGCGCAGACCGCCAGCTACGGCCCGCCGCTGCAGGGCGGCGGCGGCACCACCGGCAAGATGGTGGTGGTGAACGACGGCGTCGGCGCTCCGGCTGACGGCTGCGAGCCGATCCAGAACAACCTCAACGGCAAGATCGCCCTGATCGACCGCGGCACCTGTGCCTTCGTGGTGAAGACCCTCAACGCGCAGGCGGCCGGCGCCAAGGGCGTGATCGTGGTGAACAACGTCGCCGCGGGCCTGCCGAGCATGGGCGGCGCCACGCCGGACGCGACGATCCCGTCGGTCGGCGTCTCGCTCGCCGACGGCACGGCGATGAAGAACGCGGCGCAGGGGAACAGCGTCTCCAAGCTGATCCTCGACGACGAGTTCCTGGCCGGCACCAACCAGGGCTTCGTGCGGCTCTACGCGCCGAACCCCGTGGCGCCAGGCTCCTCCGGCTCGCACTGGGACACCAGCGCGTCACCGAATCTGCTGATGGAGCCGTTCATCTCGTCCGACCTCGAGTCGGCGACGACGCGCGACCTGACGCCGGCGCTGTTCGCCGACATCGGCTGGATCCTGCTGCCGTAGCCAGCCGCTGCCGCTGACCGCTACGCGAAGCGACCCGGCGCCCGAGTGCGTGCCGGGTCGTTTCCCGGGCTCCCGCGAGGCGCTCTTGCAGATTAGAAGTCGATTTCTATGATGCAAGGCCGGCTCCCGCGACGGATCTCCGCTCTGCTCTCGAGGCCGAGCTTTGGACGTTCGAGAGCAGGCTGACGACGTCGCCCAGCCCGCAGGATCTACGCCGCATGGAGGCCGTCGCCGACCTGATCGGAGGCGGATCGGCGGTTGCTGGTCGCGCGGGTGCGAGGCGATCTCGGAGACGAGCGCCGCGGCGTGCGCTCGCTGGAGTCGGTGATCGAGCTGCTGGTCGGTCGAGCAGATCGTCGCCGGTCGCGGTCGGAGAGTGGCGGCGCTGAGGATGAGCCAGACCGGGCGGGCCCCGGGGCACCTGTGCGACGATCCGGAGGCGGACGTTCGGCTGATGAACGAAGCGAGCTTCCCGCGAGCGCTGGCGCGAGGCTCGAGCCAGCGATGAACAGGCGAGCCCGCGGTCGACGGCCGCCGGAGCCAACGCCTCGGTGACCTGAGTCTGGGGACCAGCGATGAAACGCATACTGCGGGCGACGAAACGAGCGGTGCGAGGTCTCGGTGCTCGGCCCGACACCTACGATCAGGTCTGGGATCGCTACGTGCGGCGCGACTTCGAGCGCATCCGCAGGTCGAAGCCCCATCGCGAGACGGACCTCGAGCCCTGGAGGGTGCTCAACACCACGGACGACGAGTACCGGTGGCCCGGGGACGAGTGGGGCGACGAGGCGAGCGCCAGAACGCTGATGGAGGAGTGCCTGCGGCCGCTGGACCAGACCCTCGCCGCCGACGAGGTCAGGGAGCTCTGCGAGCTGGGCTCGGGTGCCGGTCGCTTCACCACCCTGGCCCTCGAACGGTACGGGCGCGCCAGGATCCACGCCTTCGACGTGTCGACCGCCTTCACCACAGCACTTCGACGACGTTGTCGCAGCCACGTCGAGTCGGGTCGGCTGTGTTGCCACCTGCTCGATTCCGATCCGCTCTTCGTCATGCGAACCCTCGAGGCGGCTGACCTCGAGCGCAAGGTCGACGCTCTCTACTCCTTCGATGCGATGGTGCACGTCGACCTGCACACCTTGATGGTCTACTGGCTCACGGCTTCCAGGGTCCTGCGTCCCGGCGGAGTGGTGGCGATGAACGTCGCTGACGCCTGCAACGAGATGGGCTTCCTCAAGTTGCTGCACAACGCGCCCGGCGCCTACGCCCGCCGAGGCAGCGCGGGACCGCACTTCATGTGGATCTCACGCGAGATCGTCGAGACGTGCCTGACCCGCATCGGCTTCGTCGTCGACTTCCACCCCGGAAACGGCCGTGATCTGTCGTTCTCAGCTCGGCTCGCCGATCCCGAAGCCGCCCTGCCCTGGTTGCAGAGGGCGGGAGCCGGTTGGCTTCCGTGACCGTAGAACAGGTCCGGCTCGGAATCGCCGCTTCACGGGACCGCGCCTGGGCTCGCCGTCCCCCGTCACCTCCTCGTAGCCCCGAGGGGAACGCCCACAGGAGTCGGTCGCCGACCTGATCGATGCCGACCGGCGCTTCCTCGTCGCCAGGGTGCGAAGCGACCTGGGAGACGAGCGCCGTGGCGTGCGCTCGCTCGAGTCGGTGATCGAGCTGCTCGACCGCCTCTGAGTGAACCTTCGCCCCGCGGCGGTCGCGACGCTTCAGCGCGCGCCGGTGGCCGACGACCAGGAGGTGGTGTCGCCGGACTCGAAGCCGTCGGCGAAGATCGAGCCGTCGTCGACGTCGAGGAAGATCGCCGACGGCGCCCCGAAGTTGCCGTCGGCGTCCTGACCACGCACGAACAGGATGTGTTGGCCGGGCGCCAGTGCCGACGTGTCGAGCTCGAGCTCGACGCCTTCGATCGTCGCGTCGAAGAGACCGTCGCCGGGGAGCATGGCGAGCGGAGTGCCGCCGTCCCACGGTGGAGTGTCGACGTAGAGCTCGGCGGCGGCGACGTTCTGGCGCGGCTCGGCGAGCGAGTCGTAGCGGGTGTCGTCGACCGTGGCGCTCAAGGTGACGGGCTCGCCGACGTGGACCGAGGCCGCGGAGAGCGCCAGGTCGTAGGCGTCGGGGCCGGAGGGCGTCACGTACGGCGTGCGCACGTTCTTGGCGATGTGCAGCAGCGCGTCGAGGTTGTCGGGCGCGATCTGGTTCTCGAAGTCGGTGCACGACTGGAAGAAGGTGGTGCCCAGCTCCACCGTGTAGCCGGGCACGCCGAGTCGCCCGTAGGCGTAGTCCTTGGTGGCGCCGTCGACGGTGCCGAGGCTGCCGAGCTGGGCGAAGTAGTCGGGGAAGTAGGCGTACTTGCGCGCCAGCGTCAGGATCCCCTGGCCGTTGGGTGGCGGCGTGGTGGTGAAGCCCCACGAGCTGAGCACCACCTCGCCGAAGGAGTGCAGGTCGATGAACAGGCCCTCGGAGTCGAGCGGCGCCGCGGTGACCTGGTCGTCGGGGCGCTGGTCAGGGAAGACACCGTCCATGTAGTCCATCACCACGATCGCCTCGGGCTCGGAGCGTGCCGAGGGGCCGCGGAAGCTGGTCGAGCAGGCGCTACCACTGGAGCCGCCGCAACAGCCCCATTCGAAATCGAAGTTGCGGTTGAGATCGATGCCGCGGTCGTTGGTGTTGCCGCAGTGGTCGTTGTTGGCGTTCTTGCGCCACAGCAGACCGCTCTCGGCGCGCTTGCGGCCGTCGGGGTTGACCTGCAGCACCAGATGGATCTCGTGGTGATCGAGCAGCCAGGTGGCGTCGGCATCGACTCCGTAGCCGTCGATCAGCAGCTCGGCGAAGCGCGTCGCCAGCTCGGCGGTGGTGTACTCGCGCGCGTGCAGGCCGCCGAGCACCACGAAGTCGGGCTTCGGGCCGGCGATCGCCGCGTTGGTCAGGCGCAGCACGAAGAGGTCGTAGCCGTCGCCGCCGTTGCCCGGGTTCTGCTTCTCCCAGCTGTCGCCGAGATCGGTCCACGTCGCCAGGGTGGGATGGTCGGCCGCGATCTGCGCGCCCCGGGCCAAGGTCTCCTCGACCGTGCGGTAGCAGGAGAAGCCCGGGATCGTGCGCAGGGGAGCGCCGCCGCGCAGCTGCTCGAGGATGCCGCGCACGCGGTCGGTTTCGGCGCGGTCGAGCTCGAGCACGACGCCGAGCGCCAGCAGCCGGTCGCGCTCGAACGCGTCGTCGACGTGCAGCAGGAGCGCGCCGTCGTCCTCGACCTTGAGATGGCCGACGATCCCGGCCACCGCGCCGAGCAGGTCGCGGTCACCAGGGCTCGCGGCCGCGCGCACGATCCAGGGGCCGTCGTCGGTGAGGGAGGGGTCCGTGGCGGACTGGGCCGTGGAGGAAGGAGCGACGACCAGCACGGCGAGCAGGCCCAGCGTCGTCGTGACGCCGGCGCGGAGAAGACGAATCGGCAGAGGCGCAACCGCGGAGCAGCGGACTTCATGCGGCGGGACGGAGTTCAAACGAGGCTCCTCTCGGACGACCGGAAGGGTCGTTGAGTCTTGGGAGGGATCCGGCCCGTGCTTCCAGGCGTTGATCCGCGGCGTGAAAACGAAGAACCGCGCGATTGTAGCGACCCGCGCTGTCAGCTCACGGCACGGTGCCCGACCAGGCATCGCTCGATCCGCGCTCGAAGTCGTCGTAGAAGATCTGCTCGATGTCGTAGCGCCAGAACGCCCAGCCGTGCTCGGGCGTCCAGGCGAGGAAGACGATGCGCCCTCGCTGAGCTGGTAGGCGTAGGTCGAGTAGGAGGAGAACGAGTCGATCCCCGGCTTCGACTCGACCGCGAGCCGGGTGCCGGAACGGGTCCCGTCGCTGGTCCACAGCTCGCGGCCGAAGCGAGCGTCGGGCGCGGCGAAGTAGGCGCGACCTCCGGCCGAGACCAGAGCCGCGATCCAGCTGTCGCTGCTGTACCCACCGGGGCTGTAGTCGAAGAGCTCGGTCCCACCCGCCAGAAGGTCGGTGATCCAAAGTTCCCACCCGACGTCTTCACGGTCCGCGGCGAGGAAGACGTGGCTGCCGGTCTGAATCGATCCCTCGACGTTCGGCGCGAACGGTTCGCCGGTCTGGTCGACGAGCGGCTCGACGGCCGAGCCGTCGAGGGCCACCGCACAGAGCCCGTTGCAGCCCATCAGGAAGCGGCCGTTGACCGAGAGGCCGATCCTTCCCGGCTTGTCGATCCAGTACTGGAACTGCCACAGGTCGTCCCACGCTTCGCCTGGCTCGCTCAGGGCGACTGTCTGCTGCAGCGTGCCGTCGGTCCGCCACAGCGCGCACGACGAGGTCTCCGCGGATCGCGCGGTGAAGTAGAGCAGGCCGTCGATCTGGGACAGGATCTCGCAGATCGAATGCCAGTCGCCCGGTACGGGGAGCAGTGCGCCGCCCTCGTCGTCGAGTTGGTGGAACCCGAGCGGAACGCCGAGACCCGACCGCAGAAAGAGGGGGCCGCCGTCGAGGTCGTAGGCAGCCGAAGCCCAGTCCGTGGCCACCTGGCGGGTGCCTTCGGCCGTCCCATCGCTACGCCAGAGTGCCCCGGCCTGGTGGAAGTAGACATTGTCGTCAGCGGCTCCGATCAGCGCTCCTCCAGTGGTCAGAGGACGGGTGCCGGTCCGGGTGCCGTCCGTCACCCAGACTCGGTACCCTGCCGAGTCTGGCTCCCAAGACGAGAAGAACGCGAGATGCCCCAGCGCCGCAGTGTCCTGCCAGCGCGCACCACTGGTCGATGGGCGCTCGGCGATCGCCGGCGCGATTCCCGGCGCCACGTCGAGGGTGCCCTCGGGGGTCCCGTCGGTGACCTGCACGCTCCACGAGTAGGTGGAGTCTCGGAAGAGGACGAGAAGCTTGTCGCCGAACTGCCGGAAGTGCTGAAGTAGTTCTCCCCTGGCACGGTCCGGTGGGTCAGCTGGGTCGTCGTGCCGGCGGCGCGATCGAAACCCCAGAGCTGCGCCTTGTCGAATACCGAGGCGGTGGAGCGGAAGAGGACCTGCTGCGAGTCCGCATGAAGCACCAGTGTGTAGAGCCCCGGTTCGTCGTTGACGGTAGTGGTGCCCTCGAGGGTGCCGTCGCTCTCCCACAAGAAGCGCCCGCTTTGCCAGGGCGCATCCGCGAAGAAGAACACGGACCCGGAACCGTCTCCGACGAGCCGAGAGGCGGTGGTCCGCTGGGTGAGCTCGGTGACGGTTGCCGTCGCGCCGTCGACGTGCCAGAAGCGGTTCCCAGAGCCGACCCCCGCCAGGAACACCGAGTCGCAGCTCGCGACCAGTTCGGCGGACGAGTCGAACGTGTTCTCCGTGTCGAGCACCAGCTCGACGCCACCCGAAAGCGCCACTCTCCACAGCTTGGCGGTTCCCCCGTCCTCGGCCAGGAAGTAGAGGTGTCCGGCCGCAGGCACGGGGAGGCCCGCCCACGAACTTCGGACGATCGTTCCTTCGGCGGACTCCCGCCGCAGGGTACCGTCGAGCCCCCAACTCCACAGCTCCTGCATTGGAGCGTAGCGGTTGAAGTAGAGCCTGTCGGCGAAGGCCAGCGTCCATCCCGTCGCGGCCTCGGGGATCTGGACGATCTGCACCGTGCCCTGCGGCGTTCCGTCGGAGCGCCACAGTGCTTCGTCAGCGAGGAAGTAGGCGCGATCGTCGAGCTCACTCGGGAGGATGGCAGCAGACGCGTCGGACTCGTAGATCTGCACGGTACCCAGGGCGGTGCCGTCGCTGCTCCAGAGGCGGCTCCAGACGGAGCCGATGAACTGACTGGTGCTGCTGAAGAAGAGCGTGCCGTTGGCAAGGATCGGTGGAGATTTCCAACCGAGGTCCAGCGGACCGAGAATGGCAGTGATCTCCTCCTCGGCGTCGATGCGCCAGAGGTGATGTTGGCTGCCGCTGGTCGGCGAGGCCGAGGCCCAGAAGTACGTCTCCTCTCCGATCGAGACCATCTCTCCGGGCCAGCGGGGATAGGTGAGCCGTCGATCCCCTTCCTTGGGGTTGTAGCGCGTGATGCGCCAGGGACGGTTCTGCCAGTCCCACTCGATGAAGTAGAAGGACTCTCCGTGACGCACCCCGGGTTCGAGCGCCCAGATGCCCTCTTCCTCGACGGTGGGGTCGAGGTCCTTGACGAAGGAGAGTTGAGCGCTGAGCTCCGGAGTCAGAGAGAGCGCGACGAGCGCGACGAGTGCGACGGCAGCGCAGCGCAGAGTGATCGTTCGGTGCACGGTGGTGCGACGTTCGTGGAGACTCAGCCTGGGATGAGAGATCATCCGGGCAACCTAGCAAAACGCTGCTGTCTGGCCGCTCCCGAGTTGCCTTCTCGCCGCTCGCGGGCGAGGATCGAGGTGCTGTTGGGGTCTTGCGACCCCTGACGCGTCAGAGACAGCTTGCGGCGTCGCGGACTCAGAGCCTGAGGGGGCGCAGGATGGTGTGGAGGAAGGTACCGGTCGCGGCCGCGTGGCTCGCGGTCGCCGGGCTGATCGCGGCGGAAGCGGCCGCCGCGGCGGAGCTGCCGCCGGTGGAGTGTGTGCGGACGCTGCGGGCGGCGACCGTCGAGTCCCTGCGCGGCGATCGCGACGCCGAGCTGGCGCAGCTGCGCGCGGCTCGGGAGCCGTGCCGCGGCGGGGTGACGGCGCTGGTCGCCCTGCTGCAGGCGCGGCGGCGGGTCGCGCTGCCGGCCGAGGAGGTGGAGGCGATCTCACGGGAGTTGGTGGCGCGTTTCGAGGACCCTTCGTTCCAGCTGCCGATCGGCGTCGCCCGGCAGCTCTCCCGTGAGCCGGAGCTCGATCAGTCCTTGCTCGAGCGGCTGCTGGAGGAGGTCAGCGAGCAGGCCGACGGCGCCGGGCTCTCGGCCGACCGTCGGCTGCGTGCGCTCGACGTGCGCGCCGACCTGCTCGAGCGCCTGGGGCACGACGAGGCGCTGGGCAGCACCTTGGTGCGAATGCGCGAGCTCGAGGACTCTTCGATGCTGCGCTGGCGGCTGTTCCGCCACCACCTCGAGCAGGAGGAGTGGAGCGCGGCAGCGGACGTGCTGGCGGAGATCCCGGCGTCGGCGGAGCACCTGCGCCCGGCCCTGCTGCGGCTGCTGGCGCGGGCGGGCCGGGTCGACGAGGTGCTCGCGCTGCTCGAGGCTCCGGTCGCGCGCGGTGAGGCCGATGCCGCGACGGGAGAGGACGGGCAGAGCTCGACAGAAGAGGCCGTGTACCTGGGCGGAGAGGCCGGCTTCTACACCGCCGCGGATCTCTTCTCCTACGCCACGGTGGCGACCGGTCTCGCCTGGCTGCTGCGCGAAGGTGGCCACCTGGAGGCCGCCGAGAAGCTCTTCCGCCGCGCCCTCGAGCACGAGCCGGGCCATACGGTGGCGCGCCGGGCCGTCGTCTACCTCTACGGCACGCAGGAGGATCGTCTCGCCTACGAGGAGGAGTGGCGGTCGAAGCAGACCGAATACTCACCCATGGCTCTGGCCAACCAGGCGGCCGACCTGATGGCCTCGAGCCAGTTCGAGCGCGCGTACGAGGTGCTCTCGAGCCTGGCGGCGGAGCACCCGGACGATGCCCTCTGGGGCAGCGAGCCGGCCTGGTACAACTTCGGCATCGCCGCCTACCGCAGCGAACAGTGGGCCGACTCCGCACGCGCCTTCCGCCGCGCGGTGCAGCTCAACGACGGGCGCTACCAGAGCACCTTCTTCCTCGCCATGGCGCTGGTCAAGCTCGGCGAGTGCGCCGAGGCGCTGCCGCTGCTCGAGCGCAGCGTCGAGCTCGATCCGACCCAGAAGGCGCCGCACTACCAGCTCTGGGTCTGCCATCGCCAGCTCGGCAACGCCGACGCCGCCACCCACCATCGGAGTCTCTATGACTCGATGCCGTGAACGACGCTGGCTCGCCTCGGCGCCCGGTCGCTCGCCGGCCGCGGCCGTCCTCCTCTGCATGAGCTCGGTGACGCTGCCGGCCGCACCGGTCGGGGCGAGCCCGGTCAGCGCGGTCAGCCCATCCAGCTCAGTCAGTTCGGTGAGGGGGCCGCTGGTGACGACCGCAGTGAGCTCGACCGCGGCGGCGACCGAGGTCACGCCGCCCCGCCTGCTGCATCGCCGCGTCTCGCTCACGCCCCCCGAGTTGCGCGAGCTGCCCTTCACGCCGGAGGTCGATCTCGCGGCGCGCATCGACCCCAACGGCCTGGTGGCGGAGATCGAGGTGCTGGCGGTGCGGCCGACCACCGAGAACGACGAGATCGTGCGCCGGGCGACCACGGAGATGGTGCGCACCTGGCACTACGTGCCGGCGCGCCGGGCCGACGGCACCGCGGTCGACGGCCGGCTCGAGTGGACGATCCGCTTCGCGACGCTGCAGCACGAGACGAGCGACGCCGTCGGCGGCGCCGACGAGCCGGTCGATCCCCTGCGCTCGGTGGCCCCACCGATCGACTTCCCGAAGCTGACCGAGAAGGCGCGTATCGAGAGGCTCGAGGGCATGGCGGCGATCGCCGACCGTGCGCTCGCCGAGGGTCGGCGCGCCGTGCACTCGACGCCGCGCTTCCTGGTGGTCACCGACGCCGAGCAGGAAGGCGTGGCGGAGATCCTCGCCAACAACTTCGAGGCCAGTTTCGGCGTGCTCGACGGTCTCTTCGGCCGCGGCCTGCCACTGCTGCCACCGAGCCAGAAGGTGCTGGTCTACCTCTACTCCAGCCAGTCGGCGTTCGCCTCCGCCGCTGCTGGGTTCGGCATGCCGTCCCACCACAGCGGTGTCTACATCGCGCCGGGCCTGGTGCTGCTCAAGCAGACGATGGCGAGCGACGAAGCCCTTCTGCAGACGTTGCTGCACGAGGCCACGCACGCCTACATGTCCAGGCACCTGGCGCGACCCGGGATCCGGCTCGGCACCTGGTTCGTCGAGGGGCTCGCCGAGTACATCGGCAACTCGACGATCACCGGCAAGGGCGAGCTCGTCGTCGGCAAGACGATCAAGCGGCGTTACATGATGGACCCGCACGGCCTGGTGGCGCTGCGCACCACCGCGAGCGGCTGGACGCTGGAGAACACCAAGGAGGCCATCCGCAAGGGCGAGGCGACTTCGATCGCCGGGCTGCTGCCGATCCCGCCCGAGCTGTTCACCGGCAGGCAGGGGCCGCTGAACTACGGCACCTCGTGGCTGCTGATCCACTTCCTGCGTCACGGCGACGTCGACAGGCGCGGTGCCAAGGGCAGCGAAGGCGAGTGGGCCGAGAAGCAGTTCCCCACCCTGCTGCTCTACCTGCTCGAGGGCTATCCGGCGGAGGACGCGCTCGAGCAGGTCTACGGGATGACGCTCAGCGACCTGCAGGAGCAGTTCGTGGAGTACGTACGGCGGTTCTGAGTACCGCCCGGGAGCAGGCAACTGGATCCGGAGCGGGGCCGTGCCCCAGCAGCGGCGATGCGTGGTTAGGAGCAGCTCAGATTCTGTGATTTCGGCGATGAAGTGAATGATTTAGCTGTAATATCGTCGATGCAATGGCCGAATCTACAGGACTGCACCAGCCGCGCTGGCTCGAGCAGCGACTTCCGCCGTCGACCCAGCGACGCCTCGTCGTCCTCACCGGGGCCCGCCAGACCGGCAAGACGACGCTCGCCCGCGGCGTCTACGGCGAGGCGCTGCGTTACGTCAGCTTCGACGACCTGTTGCTGCGCACCGATCTGGAGGAGGTGCCGGCGTCGCGCTGGGCGGCCAGCGTCGGCCCGGCGATCCTCGACGAGGCCCAGAAGGCTCCGGCGGTGTTCGACAAGGTCAAGCACGCCTTCGACGAGCGCCAGCTCGACTTCTCGGTGCTGCTGGGGTCGTCACGCATCCTGCTGCTCGATCGCGTGCGCGAGAGCCTCGCCGGCCGCGCCTTCCTCTACGACCTCTGGCCGCTGCTCCTCTCGGAGCTGGCCGCCGAGGCGGGCGGCGACCTCGAGCGGCCGCTGCTGTCGCGCTGGCTCGCCGAGGGCACGGAGGCGTTGGCCGAGGAGCCGGCGCGGCGTCTCGGCGGGCTCGAAGAGCGCTCGCTCGCGGCGCTGCAGCATCTGGCGCGCTGGGGCGGCATGCCGGGGCTGCTCGAGCTCTCCGACGAGGACCGACGGCTGTGGTTCCGCTCCTTCCAGCAGACCTACCTGGAACGCGACCTGATCGACCTGGTGCGCCTCTCGGACCTGCAGCCGTTCCGCAAGCTGCAGCGTCTCGCCATGCTGCGCACCGCCCAGCTGCTCAACTACTCGGGCCTGGCGCAAGACGCGCAGATCGCCGCGAGCACGGCTCGGCGGTACCTGGAGTACCTGCACCTGACCTACCAGGTCCTGCTCCTCCAGCCCTACCACGAGAACCTCACCAGCCAGGTGGTCAAGAGCCCGAAGCTCTTCTGGACCGACCTCGGGCTGCTGCGCGGCGGCACCGAGCGCTGGGGAGAGCTCGACGGCGGCATGTTCGAGACCCTCGTCGTCTCCGAGATCCACAAGTGGATCTCGACCGCCTTCGAGCCGTCGAGGCTCTTCTACTACCGCACCCGTTCGGGCCTCGAGGTCGATCTCCTGATCGAGCAGGACGCTGGACTGCTGGGGGTCGAGGCGAAGCACCGCGAGCGCGCGGTGCCGAGGGACCTCACCTCGCTGCGCGCCGTGGCTGTCGCTCTCGGGGAGCGCTGGCGGGGGGGTGTGGTGGTGACCCGGGGCCGGGTGCTGCGCGAGCTCGACCAGGATCTCGGCATCTGGGAGGTGCCGGCGCACCGGCTGCTCAGCTGAGCGCCCCATGGCGCGTCACCATCCGCCGTTACTCGCGTCGGCGGTCGGCGGAAGACATCGAACGAGCGAGAGGACGAGGGGCCTCCGGCCGGCGCCGCTGCCGGCTCCGGAAGGGATCCCCGTGCGTGCGGCGGCGCACCTCCCCCTGTCGGATCGGAGGCTGCGCGGAGCAGCGGCCTCAGGGGCAGGTCTGGAAGGCCGCGGTGTCGCGCACCGCCTCGTACGACTCGCCGAGCGGGCGCTCGTAGACGCGTTCTTGGCCACTGGCCGTGTCGAGCACGCGCAGGGTGGTCTCGACGTCGGTGAGGCCGGCGGCGAAGACCCAGTAGGCGCCGAAGCCGCCGCAGGCGTCGAGCACCTTGACGAAGATCTCGGGGTTGTTGTCGCTGAAGAACCAGAAGCTGCCGGAGTCGGGCCCCAGCGACACGGCGTTGCCGGAACCCTGGTTGTCGTCGCCGTCGCGCCAGGTCACCTCGATGCGGAAGCGTCCCTCGCCGAGGCAGAGGCGGGTGTCGCTGCCCGAGCAGGGATCGTCGTCGCGCAGGGTGACGGTCGCCCGGTCGCGGGCGCCGAGCCGCACGTCGCCCTCGACCGAGGTCACCACCAGCTCCAGGGTCTTCAGGGTCTCGGGCTCCTGGTCGTCGAGCAGCACGATCGGCGCACTGCGGATCCCTTGCTCACCGGCGGCCCACTCCAGCTCGACCGGAGCCGGCACGAAATCCACCCCGGGCAGGGCGCTCAACGCGACCACCTCGACGTGCAGTCGCGCCGTGCCCTCCACCGGTCCGGAGCCGCCGCCGAGCCGCACCGCCTCGACGAGCAGGACGCCGTCGTCCTCGCGCACCTCGATCGAACTGCTCACGAGCTCGACGAGACCGCCGGTCGGAAGACTCGAATCGCGCAGGGTGACCACGTTGCCGCCTGCCATGGCGTAGAGCTCCCCCTGTTGGTCCTCGCCGAAGGAGAACAGCCCGGGGAGGCTGACCGGCAGGGTCTCGGTGGCGCCGGCCTCGTCGGCCGCCCAGATCTCCCCGGAACAGAGATCGCCGTAGACGTAGCGGCCGTAGAGCGCGGGGACCAGGCGGCCGCGGTAGACGAAGCCGCCAATCACGGCGCAGCGCCCGCCGGCGTTGTTGTACTCGAGCCACGGCATCCGGTAGGCCGGGGAGCCGCATGGAGGCAGAGCGGCATCGCAGCCGCTGGTGTTGGGGAAACAGCGGCTGCCCTCGAAGCGCTTCCAGCCGAAGTTGACGCCGCCGTCCGAGCTCGGATCGACCCGGTTGACCTCCTCACGCTGGTCCTCACCGACGTCGGAGACGAGCAGCTCGCCGTCCTCGCGGTCGAAGGAGAAGCGCCAGGAGTTGCGCAGTCCGAAGCCCCAGATCTCGTCGGCGCCGGGCTGGGCGACGAACGGGTTGTCGGCAGGGATGGCGTAGAAGGGCGACTGGTCGGGCCTGCCCTCGACGTCGAGCCGGAGGAGCTTGCCCTCGAGGCTCTGCAGGTCCTGCGCCGCGCACTGCGGATCGGGGCTGCCAGGCATCGTGCCGTCGCCGGTGGACAGCCAGAGCATGCCGTCGGGGCCGAAAGCGAGCTGGCCTCCGTAGTGCAGCGGGAACTTCGGCAGGCGCAGCAGCTCGGCTTCGGATGCGCGCACCGCCCGCGGCGGGTCGCCCTCGAGCTCGAAGCGGGAGACCACCAGATCGTCGGTGCCGGTCTCGGAGAAGTGGGCGAAGAGCCACGGGCGCTGCGGGTGGAAGGCGACCGAGTTGAGGCCGCCGCCGCCGCGCACGCGGTCCTGCAGATCGAGCACCGGGGCCGGATCGAGGGTCCCGTCCGGCAGCGTGCGCAGCACCAGGCCCGGCAGCAGGGTGATCGACAGCGCACCACCGGGCTCGCTGGTCACCCAGACCGGATTCTCGAGGCCGGAGAAGACCGTCTCGGCGGTCACGTCCTGGAGCGTCGCCTGGGCGCTCGCTGCGCCAGGCAGCCACAGGAGCGTTAGGAGGGAGAGGACGGCTCGGACTCGGATCATCGGGTGTCTCCTGAGAGAGGCGCAGGGATCCTAAGGGACCCGTGACCCGGTTCGGCACCACACGTGGGGCTTGGGAGTCTCGCCGCTGGACACACCGCGTCTCCTCCTCGAGGCCAGCGCCTCGACCCGGCGGCCCCCGCGACTAGCCGCAGGGCTCTTTCAGCCTGCGCCCTACCGCTGCTGCGCGCTCGGCACGGTGGCTGCGCCGTTCGTCGCCTGAAGGTCCAGCCACTCGGCCAGCGCCTCGCGGAAGGCCGGTTTCATCGGCGCGGTCATGTGCGAAGCGCCCTCGACCAGCACCAGCGGCACGTCGGGTCGCACCTCGCGCAGCGGCACCACGGAGCCTTCGTAGAGTCCGTCCTGGTCGCCGACGATGGCGACCATCGGCACCTCGATCGCCTCGAGCTGCTCGCGGCTGATGCCGAGGTCGCCGAAGGCGCGATAGACGGCGCGGTGCACCGGGTCCTCTGGAGCGTCCTCGGATTCGGCGTAGCGTCGACGTGTCGCTTCGTCGTCACGGGTCCAGCCCATGCCGCAGATCGCCGCCGAGCGCACCCGCTCGGGATGGTCGACCAGCATGCGCAGCGCGATCATGCCGCCCATCGAATAGCCGGCGACGTGAGCGCTGTCGACGCCGAGATGATCGAGCAGGCGCACCTGGTCGCGCACCATCGCGCGCCCGTAGGCGGCCGGGTCTTCCGGCTTGTCGCTCTTACCGTGGCCGCGGTTGTCGATGGTGATCACCCGGTAGCGCTCCGCCAGGAGCCGCTCGGTCGCCGACCAGTTGAGGCTGCCGGCGGCGCGGTAGCCGTGGATCAGCAGCACCGGCTCGGCGCCTGTGGGACCGGAGAGCCGGTAGTGGATGCCGACGCCGTCCGAGTCGAAGGAGTGGGAGGTCGCTTCGCTGGACTCGGCAGCGACGGCTCGGGCGAAGAAGGTCGTGGCCACGAGCAGCAACAGTAGGAGGTAGCGGGGATGGGTCGTCGAGATCATCGCTGGTGGGCTCCGTGCGGTGCCGGGTACGTCCCTGGTTCGTCTCTCTGCACTCTTCGGGGAGAATCGAGCTGGACGATGATGTCAGGTACGAGCAGCTCGGAGACTCGGTGTGGGCCGATGTCTGGCGCCGTGTCGTCGCGGTGGGCCCGCGTGGCCGTGGGTCTCGGGGCAACCGCTGCTTTGGTGTGTTGCAGCGTCGCCGATCCACCGGCGCCGAAGACGGCCCCGGGACCGGGGCCGCACGAGCCAGCTCCACCGCCCTCCTGGGCGGAGCTGGCGGCGCGCCGTCTACCGCTCGAGATCTGCCAGATGGGCGAGCTGCCGGAGCCGCTGCTCTGCGGCACTTTCGAGGTGCCCGAGGACCACGGCGCGCCGGAGGGTCGCCGCATCTCCCTGAAGGTGGTGGTGGTTCCGGCGCAGTCCGAGCGACCGCCGGACGATCCGGTGTGGATCTTCGAGGGCGGCCCGGGCGGCGCGGTGACCGCTCGTGCCGCCGGCTCGATCTACGCCGGAGCGGTGCGGGCGCGCGACATCGTGCTCGCGGACCAGCGCGGCACCGGGGGCTCGTCGCCGATCGACTGCGCACTGGCAACGGCGACCGAGCCCGGTGTGCTGCGCGAGATGTATCCGCGGGAGGCTCTCGAGCGCTGTGTCGAGGACCTGGCGCGTCGCGCCGACCTGCTGCGCTACACCTCGGTCGATCACGCCCGCGACGTCGAGCACCTACGCCGCGCGCTGGGCTACGGCCAGCTCGATCTGCGCGGCGGCTCCTACGGCTCGCGCGCGATGATGGTCTACGCGCAGCTGTATCCCGAGAACGTGCGCACGATGTTCGGCATCGGCGTCGATGCGCCGCTGAGCTCCAATCTCGCGGAGCGCGGTCTCTCGGCGCAGCAGGCGCTCGAAGGACTGAGTCGGCTGTGCGCCGAGGACCCGGTGTGCCGAAGCCTGGCGCCCGACCTGGCAGACTCGTCGGCGAATCTCCTGGCGCACCTCGACGATGCGCCGCGACGGGTGCGCCTGGACCACCCGGTGGCGACGGAGCGGCTGTCGAGCACCGGCCGCGCCTTCGAGCTCGACGTGCAGCGGGAGTGGCTGAGCGAGCAGCTGCGCCTCGTCCTCTACTTCGCCTTCACCACGCGCGCGCTGCCCTGGGCGGTGGCGCAGGCCGAGACCGGTGACTGGCAGCCGCTGGTCGGCCTGGCGCTGGCGATCGAGAAGATGTTCCAGTCGACCCTGTCGACCGGTGTGGCGCTCACCGTGCAGTGCTCCGAGAACATGGCGTTCGATCTCGACCAGGCGCTGGAGCACGGGTCGCGCACCGTGTTCGGCAACTACCGGCTGGAGCAGCAGGTGCGCGGCTGTTCAGCGTGGCCTCACCTGCCGATCCCGCCGCTGGGGCGTTCGGACCCGCAGGTCCTCGACGTCCCGACACTGTTCCTCTCCGGGCGATTCGACGCGGTGACTCCACCGCGCTACGCGGAGCAGGCACGTGAGCTGTTTCCGGTCAGCCGTCACGTCGTGCTGGAGGAGGGACAGCACGGGCCGTTCGATCTCGAAGGCGCCTGGGGGTGCGTGCACGCGATGTGGGCCCAGCTGCTGGAGACGGCGGACATCGCCGCGATCGACGACAGCTGCGCGGCGACGATGAGCCGGCCCGCCTGGGTTTCGGACTCCGCCTCGTTCTGGGCGGTGATCGACGAAGAGCTGCTGCCGGACTAGCTCGGCGGCGCGTGGCCGCCGAGCGGACGCGTCGGAATCTGCGCGATCGCAGGTCAGGGCGGCGATACGGCCCAACCTTTCGCCGCCGCCGCCCGTACGACTGGGCGATGGTGCGTCATCGGCCCCTCGCCCGCGCCGGGCTGCTGCTCGGCGGCTGCTCGCTGGTGCTCGCGGCGTCGGTGGCGGCAGGAGCGACGACGCCCGAAGCACTCGATGTGCCGGTCGCCACCGGCTCGGCGGAGGTCGACGGGGTGCTCGACGAGCCGTTCTGGGACGCCGCCCTGCAGGTCGAGCTCGAGTACGAGGTACGCCCAGCCGAGAACGCCGTGCCGCCGGTGCGCACCGAGGTGCTGCTGGCGTCCAGTGGAGAGCATCTGCTGATCGGGTTCCGCGCCTTCGACCCGGAGCCGCAGCGGATCCGCGCACGCTTCCGGGATCGCGACAACGCCTGGAGCGACGACTTCGTCGGCGTGGTGCTCGACACCTTCAACGACCAGCGCAGCGCCTACGAGCTGATGGTGAATCCGCTCGGGGTGCAGATCGACGCGATCAACGACGAGGCCGGGGGGCGCTACGACGTCGCCTGGGACGCGATCTGGCTCAGCGCCGGCCGGATCACCGCCGACGGCTACGAGGTCGAGCTGGCGATCCCCTTCGACCAGCTGAGCTTCCAGCCCAGCGAGCAGGCGCAGCTGTGGGGATTCGACGCGATCCGCTCGTACCCGCGAGGCGATCGCCACCACATCGGCTTCTTCCCTCGTCAACGGGGTCAGAACAGCTACCTGGGACAGGCGCGCAAGCTCCGCGGCTTCGCGGCGGTGGAGGCGGGACGCGACGTGCAGATCGTGCCGACGGTGACGTCGACCCGCGTCGACCGCCGCGGCCCGGACGGCGGGCTCGAGCCCGGCTCCGAGGAGGCCGACCTGGGCGTCACCGGTCGCTGGCGCATGGCCTCCAACTGGACCCTCTCCGGAACCGTCAACCCCGACTTCTCGCAGGTCGAGGCCGACGTCCTGCAGCTCGACGTCAACCAGCAGTTCACCCTCTTCTTCCCCGAGACGCGGCCGTTCTTCCTCGAGGGGGCCGATGCCTTCTCGACCCCCCTCGAGCTGGTGCACACGCGCACCGTCGGCGATCCGTCGGCGGCCTTCAAGGTCACCGGCAAGCAGGGGCGGCACACGGTGGGAGTGTTCACCGCGCGCGACGAAGTCACCAACCTGCTGATCCCGGGCAGCCAGGGCTCGCGAAGCGGCTCCTTCGACCTCGAGTCGACGTCTTCGGCGGCGCGGTACCGCTACGACCTCGGCGGACGTTCGACGATCGGGCTGCTGCTCACCGACCGCCGCGCCGACGGCTACGAGAACCAGGTGGGTGGCGTCGATCTGCTCTACCGCCCGAGCGACCGCCATTCGCTGCGCCTGCACGCCGTCTACTCGGACAGCGTCTACTCGGACGAGATGGTCGAGCGGTTCGGCCTCTCGTCGCCGCGGGCGAGCGGCCACGCGATCGACGCCGGCTACCGTCACTCGCGCCGCAGCTGGGGAATCAACGCCAACTTCGTCGACCGTGGCGAGCAGTTCCGCGCCGACCTCGGCTTCCTGACCCAGGTCGATCTGCGCGGGCTGAACGCCGACGCCTGGTACGTCTGGCACGGCGAAGAGGAAGATCCGTACAACAGGCTCTCGATGGCCGGGTGGGTGTACCGCAACGAACGACAGTCGGGCGAGCTGCTCGAGGAGGGCTACGGAGTCAACTTCGAGGCCGGGCTGGCGCGCGAGACCCAGCTGAACCTCCACCTCGTCGACGAGACGCGGCGCTTCGCCGGCCGCGACTTCGAGATCCTGCGAGGCGGGTTCTCGCTGGGCTCGCAGCCGACGTCGGCCATAGGGGTCGGCATCTCGGGCAACCTCGGCGACTGGATCGACTTCGCGGGGGCAAGGCCCGCCGACCGGCTCACCCTGCGCCCGCGCCTGACTCTGGCGCTCGGGCGTCGATTCGCTTCGGACTTCGTCTACAACTACTCGACGCTCGAGATCGACGAAGGCCGTCTGTTCACTGCGCGCGCTCCCGAGCTGCGGCTGCTCTACTACCTCAACCGCCGCTTCTACACCCGCCTGATCGGCCAGTACACCGAGGTCGACAGCGACGCGGCGCTCGGCGCCGCCGGACGCGATCCCGAGACTCGCGACCTGTTGGGCCAGCTGCTGGTGGTCTACGAGGTCTCACCGCAGACCGCGCTCTACGTCGGCTACGGCGACACCTTCGACGATCGGCCGGATCAGGGCGGCCCCGTTCCCGGCGTCGGACCGGGCGCGCCGCAGCCCGAGATGCTCGATCCCGGGCTGCGCCGCTCGAGCCGCACCTTCTTCGTCAAGCTCGGCTACGCCTGGATGCCGTAAGGGACAAGGGAAAAGGGAAGAGGGACAAGGGAAAAGGAAGAGAGGGGGCAGGGGATAGGGGATAGGGGATAGGGGAAAAGGGAAAAGGGACCAGGGACCAGGGAAGAGGGACCAGGGAAGAGGGAAGAGGGAAGAGGGAAGAGGGAAAGGGAAAAGGGACAAGGGAAGAGCGGAAGGGGAGAAGAGGGGATAGGGGATCAGGGGACGGAGCGGACGAGCGGACGAGGAGTGTGGGTAGGGGCCGGCCGCGGGAGCTACTCCGGTCGTGCTCTCGGCGCTCCCTCGGAGTCGAGCTCGAACAGGCTCGGCGCCAGCTCCTGGCCAGTTGCGATCTCTTCGAGCTGCACGATCACCTCGCCGCCGAGCCGGGTGCGGCTGGTGATCCGGTGGGGCAGCCGCAGGCCGCCGTCCGCCGGTCCGACGTCGCGGAAGTCGCCGTAGGAGGTGACCATCGGCAGCTCGCCGACCCGCGTCACCAGCACCGTCTCGCTGCGCAGCACGTCGCCCGTCTCGGCGTCGACGGCGTACTCGATCGGCGGCGCCTCGCCGAGCACGCCGCGCACGATCCACGCTTCGCGCTCGGCGATGCGCTCGCGGCCGACGACCTCCACCTCGGAGAAGACCTCGCGCCAGTCGGCGAAGAGGAAGAGCGGCTGGTTGGTGCGCGCCTGGTCGAGCGCGGCGCCGGAGTGCGTCTCGACGTCGTCGAAGCGGCGGAGCGCGGCTCCGTCCGGGCCCAGCACCTCGACGATGCCGCCGCCGCCGAGCTGCATCTCGGTGCGCGAACGGTCGCGACCCACGAACCACCAGTGGACCTGGCCGCGCTCGCCGGACTGCGACATCTCGACCTCGCCGTGCGCCGAGAGCCCGCCGAGGCGGGCGACCCTTACCGCGCTAGCGGCGGCGTCCCGCAGTTCCATCAGCTCACCGAGCTCGGGCAGCAACGAGTCCTCGCGCTCGCTGCGCCGGCCGATCGCGGCCAGCGCGTCGCCCTCGTACACGTTGAGCACTTCGACGGTTCCGTCCTCGCCCTCGGCGAACGAGGCGCTGAGCCTCTCGTTGATCCGGTACACCCAGCGTCCCTCCTCGTCGGGGGGCAGCAGCTCGAAGCGGTCGGCCGGGGTCTTCACCGGCAGGTTGGACTTGTCGAGGGTCAGGCGGCCGTTCTGGATGACCACCTCGATGTCGGCGTCCATCTCCTCTATCCGGTAGGTGCCGACATAGCGGCGCAGCGACTCCAGGTCCTGTCCGGCTTCGATCTCGACGCCGACGCGGGGCGCTTCGAAGCGCCATGACCCCTCGTTCACCCGCAGCGCGACGATCCGGCCGCTTGCATCACGGTCGAAGGAGAGCGCAGTGCGGTCGTCGAGGGCGAAACGCCACAGGCCTTCCGGATCCGGATCGCGCAGCTCGACGATGCGTCCCCGGCCGAGATCGATCACCGGCCTGCCGGCGGCGAGGAAGACACGCACCACGGTGTCACGCAGACCGCCGAAGTCGGCCTCGTACTCGCCGGCGATCTCAGCGTAGAGCGTCTCCAGCTCCTCGCGCCCCGCTGCGTCTCCAGCGCCTTCGCTCCTCGGGTTCACCAGCAGCTCGTCGATCCAGCGCTCGAGCGCCAGGCCGCTGGTGCCGCCGCGCGACTGAGTGAAGTAGAGCACCATCAGGTCGCGGTCCGGCCACGCCCAGGCGAAGGTGCCGTCCGAGCCGCTGTGCCCGACCACCTCGGGCTCGGCGTCGAGCGAGGGCGCCCACAGCACCGCGAGCTGACCGTAGAAGGCCTCGAGACCCTCGAAGCCGGTGGGCATGCGCCGCGTGGTGCCCATGCCGGTGGCCTCCGAGACCGGAGTGAGTGTGCGCTCGACGGCTTCGCTGGAGAGGATCCGTCGGTCGCTGCCGGCGACCACGCCACCGTCCATCCAGAGGGCGAGGAAACGGGCGTAGTCACGCGGCGTGCTGTAGACGGTCTGCGAGCCCCAGGCGAACGGGTAGAGCGGTCCTTTGTCGGGAGTCCAGAAGGGATGCCACGAGCCGGCACGGCCGATGTAGGAGCTGGCCAGCCGCGGCCAGCGCTCGTCGTCGGGGTCGAGGGGGACGAAGCTGTCGCGCATGCCGAGCGGCTCGAAGAGTCTCTCTCGCCAGAACTCGTGCAACGGCATCGCCGAGACCTTCTCGACCAGCGCGCCGAGCACGTCGGTGCCGGGATCGGAGTACCAGAACTGGCTGCCTGGCTCGTGTTGCGGTCCGCGTGCGCCGACCGCGGCCGCCATCGCCTGCAGATCCTCGTACTGGTCGATGCGGCTGAGCACGGTGACCGGCAGGCCGCCGCGGTGGGTGAGCAGCTGCTCGACGGTGATCTCGCGCGAGCCGTCGCCGTCGAATCCGGGAAGGTGTTTCGAGACGGGGTCCGGCAGCGCCACGAGGCCGTCGTCGATGAGCATCTGCACCGCGGCACCGGTGAGTGGCTTGGTCATCGAGCGGATGTTGAAGATCGTCTCCGGCGTCATCTCCACGTCCGCCTCGCGGTCGCGGTGGCCGAACACCCGATGCAGCACCGTTGTGCGGTCCTTGATCACCAGCAGCTCCGCGCCGACGATCTGGTCCTGGTCGAGGTAGGACTGGACGCGGTCGGCCAGCGCTTCGAGTGCCGCCGGATCGATGCCGACGCTCGACGGTGCGGCGTCGGGGAAGGCCTGGGCGGACACCTCCCGGGCGCTGACCGTCGCTGCGAGCGCCACGGCCGGCAGCAGCGCGGCGCAGGCGAGCGTGAGGCCTGCGGAGAGGTGCCGGACGCGGCGGTACGGCGGACGGCGCATCGGGCGCCGGCAGTGTCGGAGTTCCTTCTGCATGGTTCGGTTCCTTTCTCGGCGCCGCGTCAGTCGGCGTGAGGGGCGGGTGGGGCCGGGGATTGGCGGCGTTTCGCTGCCCGAACTCGCGATCAGCGCAGGCTGGCGACGGCGCGTTCGACGAGATCGAGCTGGTGCTCGGTGTCGCGCCCTGCCAGCGCGGCGAGGTTGAGGGACTGGAAGGTGGAGGTCAGGAAGCGTGACGACGCTTCGAGGTCGAGGCCGGCACGTAGCTCGCCGGCCCGGTCGGCGCGCTGCAGCAGCGCCAGGAAGGCGGCGTCGAGGTCGGCGATCGCGTCGGCGACCCGCCGGCGCACCACCGCGGGGCAGTCCGGCCCCGCGAGCGCGGCGCGCACCACCATGCAGCAGCGCACTCGGCGGCCGCCCTTACCGCGCCGCGCCACGTCGCGCAGGAAGCCCTCGAGCACCTCCAGCGGTGGGCCCTCGGCGGCGAGCGCGCCGCCGACCCGTTGCCGCAGGTCGCTGACGTAGAGCTCCACCGCTTCGGCGTAGAGGCGCTCCTTGTCGCCGAAGGTGGCGTAGAGCGACGAGCGGGCGATGCCGATCCCTTCGACCAGCATCGCGGCCGAGGTCTCCTCGTAGCCGTGACGCCAGAAGATCTGCATCGCGCGCTCGAGGGCGCGGTCGCGGTCGAATTCGCGGGGTCGTGGCATCGGGACGGGGTCCTCCTCCTTCGTCGGGCAGTTCTAGACATCCTACGCAGTTCTGGACCGATTGTTCCAAAATAGCCGCTCGGGTGAGATTTTCGTCATCGATCTGTCCGGTCGGTGGCGGAACTTCCGTCAGTCCCGACGGAGGTCCCCACATGCTGCGATCCGCTGGCGGTCTCGCGCCGCCGGGCTGCTGCCTCGCCCTGCTGGCCGCGGTCTCGGTTCCCTGGCCAGGTCGCGCCCAGACGATCTCGCTCGAGCCGCTCGAGCCTCAGATCAACACGGCGACCGAAGGCGGCGCGCTGCGCATGGCGATCACTCTCGACGACTCGGGATCGGCGATGACCGAAGACGTGGTGGTGCGCTTCTTCCTCTCCGGGGAAGCGCGCCACACCGCTGACTACGTGCTACGCGGCGCCGTCGAGCCACAGCCCGGCGGTGTGACAGCGCTGGTCAACCAGGCGTCGGGCGAGATCCGTTTCGACGAGTCGTTGGCGGGCTTCGTCGGCACGGTGTTCGTGGTGGCGGACGTGGTCGACGACGAGCTGCCGGAGGGCGAGGAGGAGCTGATCATGAGCATCGTGGTCGTGAGCGGTGCGGTGCTCAGCGGTCCGTCGTCCGCCGGCTACACGTTCGTCGACAACGACAACCCGCAAAACCTGCCTATCGTGCGGTTCGATCTATCCGAAACGGAGACGTTTCTCACGGGTCCTCGCGCCGGCGTCGTCGAGGCGCGCATCGTTCTCGACCGTCCGGCCCTCGTGGGGAGCAGTGTGCAGCTGACGAGGCTGGGTAGCACGACGGTCGAAGGCAGCCTGACATTTGTCCCAGGCACCACCGACCAGTGCGAGGAGCAGCGCGACTGCGCGATCGTGTTTCAGTCCACCGACCCGCGGGATTCACTGAGCCGTGTTCTCCAGCTGGTGCAACCGGCGAACGCGGTGATCGGGTCACCGAGTGTGGTCCGAGTGCACATACCCGCCGTCTCGGCCTTCGACCGCTGCGCATACGACGCGATCTGCTTCTTTTTTCAGGCCTTGGCCGGTGGCGGGTGCGAAGTGGGTCGATCGGCGTCCCGGAGGCAGACGCCCAGGGCGCACTCGGGCACGCGTCAGATCCCGACGGACGTGCTCTACGCCCTGCGGGACGACCTGATGGCGACGACGCCAGCCGGCCGTTTCTTGACGGCTCTGTACGAGGATCTGTCGGGGCCGCTCATCGACGCGATCTTCACCGACCCCCGCATCCCGATCCGCATCCGCGACCAGCAGACGATCTGGCTCACTGGCCTCGACGCACTGGTGCGCGGCGAGGGCTCGAGCGAGACGATCGCCCAGCCGGTTCTCGACGATCTGCTCTCGCTGCTCGACGACATCGAGGCGAACGGCGATCCGACGCTGCGGGCGATCCTGCGACGCGAGCGTGCGCGGGTGCGGCTGGAGGAGTTCGCCGGGCTCGATTTCGACCAGGCGTGGGAGCTGATCAACGAGCGCGCCGAGCCGCAGCCTTGCGTTACGGAGGACGAGGCACTGTGCCTCGGGGACGGGCGCTTCCGGGTCGAGGTGGAGTGGGAGGACTTCTCGGGCAACGTCGGTTTCGGCCGGGCGGCGCCGCTGAGCGAGGACACCGGGACATTCTGGTTCTTCGACCAGGAGAACGTCGAGCTGATCGTCAAGGTGCTCGACGGCCGGGACCTCAACGACCACCACTGGGTGTTCTACGGCGCGCTGAGCGACGTCGCGTACACGATGACGGTGACCGACACGCTGCTCGGCACGGTGCGCTCGTACGGCAACGAGGCGGGCAGCTTCGCCAGCCGCGGCGACGTCGAGGCCTTTCCGGAGGAGCGTGCGCCGTCGCCGCCGCCGCAGGAGCTGCTGAGCGCGGTGGGCGGGGGCGTGGCGCAGGGGCTCAGAAACCTCGCCAGCGGCGCCGTCGACCGGGTGACGAGCACCCTGCGGCGCTGGTTCGGGGGCAGTGACGATCGGGTGCCATCGCAGGTCTCCGAACGCCACGCGAGGGTCGGCGAGCATGGCGGCGAGAAGCTGCACTCGCTCGTCTTCCCGGCGGTGTCCTCTGCAGTGACCTCGGCGGCGGGCACCTGCGTGACGGACCAGGAGACCCTGTGCCTCGGCGACGACCGCTTCCGGGCGCGGGTGCAGTGGACCGACTTCGCCGGGCAGAGCGGCTCCGGGCAGGCAGCGCCGCTGACCTCGGACACCGGGTCGTTCTGGTTCTTCGAGCAGGCGAACACCGAGCTGGTGGTCAAGGTGCTCGACGGCACCGGCCTCAACGACCACTACTGGGTCTACTTCGGCGCCCTCAGCAACGTCGAGTACACCTTGACGGTGACCGACACGGTGACCGGCGCCGAGGCGGTCTACGAGAACCCCGGCGGCACCTTCGCCAGCCGCGGCGACGTCACCGCCCTGCCGGCGGGCACTGCGGCCGGCGGACTCGCCTTCACTGTTCGTCGGTAGGACGGTGCGCCGCGGCGACGGCGCGCAGCGAGTCGGGCTCGGTGGCCCAGCGCAGGCCGTGCTCGAGGTAGCGGTCGGCCTCCTCGCTCCGTCCCAGCTCGCGCAGCTGCAGCACCACGAACTGGTAGGCGGCGGTGTAGGTCGGCTCGACGGCGAGGGAGCGTAGTCCCGCCGCGAGCGCTTCCTCAGGGCGGCCGCTGCGCGCCAGGCTGCGCGCCAGCCAGAACCAGGCGGCGGCGAGGTTGGGGCGCAGCTCGACGGCGCGCCGCAGGCTGACGATGCTGGCCTCGAGCTCGCCGGTCGCCTGCTCGACTCGCCCCAGGTTCGCCCAGCCCACGCCGTTCCAAGGCTCGAGCTCGGCGGCGCGCCGCAGGTCGGCGAGCGCCTGGTCCGACTGGCCACTGCGCCCGGAGTGCACCGCCCGCAGTCGAAGCAGCTCGGGCTCCTCCGGTCTCTCGATCAGGGCTGCTGAGAGCGCCGGTCCGGGGTCGAGACCGTGCTGGATCCGCGCCTTGGCCAGGTCGTGCAGCAGCTCGTGAGGAGGCGCCTCGAGCCGACTCACCATCCCTTCGAGCTGGCGTACCAGCTCGACGCCCCCGGCGCCGGCGCGCACCGCAGTGACGGCGCGGTAGAGATCGTCGGTCGCGGCGTCGACGGAGGGACGGATGAGCAGGACGTCCTCGACCTGCTCGTGCTTCTCGGGCAGCGGCGCGACCAGTGCGGCGGCGTCGCTCGCAGGCAGCTGGATGCGGTGGTCGGTCATCACCGCGTGCACGACGTCCTCGGCACGTCGACGCGGCATGTGGCAGCTGCTGCATTCGGCATGCCCCTGGTGCCCTTCCGGCAGGGGCATTGGTGAGGAGGCAGAGGGAGAGCCTTCGGAGGCCGACGCGACCAGGCTGCCCGCTGCAGCGCCGTCGATCGGCGGCGCGACGGCTGATTGCGCGCCGTGGCAGTCGAGACAGACCTGGCGCACCCGGGCCAGCACCGCCGGGCGAGAAGGCTTGCGGTGGGGGTCGTGGCAGGCGGTGCACAGCATCGCCTCGGCCCGCGGCGAGTAGCAGGCGCTCTGCTCGAGCCGGTAGCCGTGGTGGTTGATCTCGAAACGCTCGCCGTGCTCTCGACCCGGCTCGACGACGTCGAGCATCGTCATGTAGTCGTCGAGCTGCTCGCCGGGGCGGAAGTCGAAATCGTGGCGGCCGAACCGACGCACCCGCGCCAACGCCGGCGTCGGCTGGTAGTGGCACTGCAGGCAGACTTCGCGGGCGGTCGCGGCGTCGAGGGTGGCGGGATTGACGATGCGCGCCGAGACTTCGGCCGGTGACGCCCCGAGTTGCACCGCGGCGACGTGCCGGGCTCCAGGGCCATGACAGCGCTGGCACCCGATTCCGTGTGGCTGCGCCTCGGCCCAGCGATCGACCTGGTGGCGGGTCTCCAGCGCCTCACCCTCGAGGGGATAGCCGTTGTGGCAGAACATGCACTCGCGACGAACGGCACGGTTGAGGCCGAGGTGCCCAGGCTCGTCGAAGCCGGGCGCCATGCCCCAGGCGTTCTCCTGCGTGTACCAGGCGATCGGCAGTTGGAACAGCTCGCCGGAGGGTGTGGCGACGAGGTAGGTGCGCGAAACCGAGCCCGAGCCGAGGATCCAGTCGACGTCGAGCTCGACCTCGAGCAGTCTCTCGCCGTCGGCGTCGGTCTGGTGCCTGCTGAACACCAGCCGCTCACCGCGCCGCTCCATGCGGTAGGTGCGTCCCGAGGCCTCGTGGTGGTACTCCGGGTCGGCGAAGTCCTCGATCCAGCGCGCCTCCGAGGGCGGCGAGAACGAGCGCGACATGCCGAGCGAACGGTAGTCGCTCGCGATCCGCGCGTGGCAGCGGGCGCAGGCCGAGTCGGGGAGGTAGCCGGACACCGGCGCCTGCGAGGCGACGAGGTCGAGCTCGGCGAGGGCGGCGCGCTCTTCCTCGAGCAGCGTTCCCTCGCCGTCCGCGGAGCCACTGGCGGTGACGACCGCCGCGGCGATCAGTGCCGTGGCGAGCGTCGAGGCGAGGACGATCGTCGTCGAACGGGTCGGCATGTGTCGAGTGTAGCCATGGCGTCCCGGGTTCCGCTGGCCCTTCCACCGCCGTCCCGACACGGCGGCCGGCCCGACCTCCGGTCAGTGGCCGCCGAGCTCACGCGCCAGCCATGCGCGGGCGAAGTGGAGCTCGCGGTGCACCGTGGCCTCGGAGACGGCGAACGCCTCGGCCAGCTCGCGGTAGGTCATGCCGCCGAAGAAGTGCGCCTGCACCAGGGCCGCCTTGCGCTCGTCGATCCGTTCCAGCTCGGCGAGCTTGGCGTCGAGGGTCAGGATCTCGGCGAGCTCGTCCTCGCGATGCTCGGCGGGGCGGTCGACCGCGGCGAGGGAGACCCGCTGGCGCTCCCCGCCGCGCTTGCCGCGCTGACGGCCACGCGCGTGGTCGACGAGAACTCGCCGCATGGTGCGCGAGGCCATGTTCAGGAAGTGGGCCCGATCGCGCCAGTCGAGCTGGACGTCGATCAGTCGTTCGTAGGCCTGGTGCACGAGGGCGGTCGGTTCGAGGGTGTGATCGGCACGCTCGCCGCGCATGTGGGCCCGGGCGATGCGCCGCAGCTCGTCATAGACCATCGGAACCAGCGCTTCGAGCGCCTGCTCCGAGCCGGCGCGCCATGAGCGCAAGAGGGCGGTCAGATCCTCTTCTTGGTGCTTCGACACTTCGGACATCTCGGCAATCTCGCTGGGTTCCCCCGGGCGCCGGGCACGAAGGCGGGTCTGCTCGGCGGGCGGTCCCTCGTTGCGGGTCGCTACTATCGCACTCCGCACTCCGCACTCCGCCTCCGCACTCCGCCTCCGCACATCTTCCACTAGCACGCAGATTCTCCCTGCCGCCTTCGTCGATTCCCAGGAACGGTTGCCGATGGACTCCGAGCGCTGGCGACGCATCGAAGAGGCCTTCGAGTCGGCCCGACGGCTCGACGGTGCGGCCCGCGAGGAGTACCTCACGCAGCTCGCGGCCGATGACTCCGAGCTCGCCGCCGAGGTCGCTTCGCTCCTCGCCTCGGACTCCGACCGGCTGGCGCTGGTCGTCGGCCGCGCCGCGGCTGCGGTCTCGGAGAGCGCCACCGACGCCGAGTCGCCGGATCTCCGCTTCGGTCCCTACCGGACCCTGCGTCTGCTCGGCGCCGGTGGCATGGGCGCCGTCTATCTGGGCGAGCGGACGACGGAGGACTTCGAGCAGCGGGTGGCGCTGAAGGTGGTGCGCACCGCTTTGGCCACCGATGAAGCGCGGGCGCGTTTCGTCGCCGAGCGCCGCATCCTGGCCGGGCTGCAGCACGACCGCATCGCGCGCTTCATCGATGGCGGCCTAGCCGACGACGGGCTGACGCCGTGGTTCGCCATGGAGTACGTCGAAGGCCGGCCGCTCACCGAGGCGCTCGAAGCAGCTCCCCTGGCGCGGCGACTCGAGGTCTTCGCCGAGATCTGCGACGCGGTGCACTACGCCCACCGCAACCTGGTGGTGCACCGCGACCTGAAGCCGAGCAACATCCTGGTCGACGCAGCCGGGCGGCCCAAGCTGCTCGACTTCGGCATCGCCAAGGTGCTGGCATCGCCCGAAGCGGACGGCGAGGCGAGCACCGAGCTCACTCGTGCCGGTTCGCGCCCGTTCACACCGGCGTACGCGGCGCCCGAGCAGATCAGCGGCGAGAGCGTGACCACCGCCACCGACGTCTACGCTCTCGGGCTCCTGCTGTACGAGCTGCTCACCGGGGTGCATCCGTTCGAGAGCCAGCGGCGCTCCGGCTCGCTGCAGCACGCGATCCTGCACTCGACGCCGCGGCCGCCTTCGCGGGCCGCGGCGTCCGCCCCCGGCGCTTGGCAGCGCGCCAGGCCCTTGGCGCGCGATCTCGACGCCATCTGCCTGATGGCGCTGCGCAGGGAGCCCGAGCGTCGCTACGGCTCGGCCGCAGACCTCGCCGAGGATGTCCGTCGCCACCTCGACCATCGCCCGGTGACCGCGACCCCCGACTCGATCGGCTACCGGCTGGGCAAGCTGGTGCGTCGCCACCGCTCCGCGACCCTGGTCGCCGCACTCGCCACCCTGCTCGTCGTGGCGTTGAGTGTCGCCTACGGACTGCGTCTGCAACGCGAGCGCGATCTCGCGGTGGCAGAGCGCCGTAAGGCCGACCAGGTCGCCGGCTTCCTGACCGAGCTCTTCTCGGCCAGCGACCCCAGCAGGTCGCTCGGCGAGGAGACCAGCGCCCGCCAGCTGCTCGACCGTGGCGTCGAGCGCATCGAACGCGAGCTGGTGGAGCAGCCCGCGGTGAGGTCGGACCTGCTGCACGTGATGGGCGACGTGCACAAGCGGCTGGGGCTCTACGAGCGAGCCCTCGAGCTGCTCGGACGGGCGGTGGAGATCGATGCCGGCCTGGGAGCGTCACGGGACCTCGAGCGGGCACGCTCGCTGCTGCGCGCCGGCGAGGTCGAGCTGTACCGCGAACGTTTCGACGATGCCGAGCCGCTGTTGCGCCGGGCGCTGGAGATCCAGCGCCGCGAGCTCGCCGAGCCGTCCTCGGAGCTCGCCGAGACCCTCGATCTCCTCGGTCGCATGGAGCGCGAGCGGCGGCGTCTGGAGGCCGCGGAGGCGTTCCACCAGGAGGCGCTCGCGGTGCGGCGCCGGCTCCACGACGAGGCCTCGCTGCCGGTCTCCGAGAGCCTGCAGAGCCTGGCCATGCTGCGTCAGGTCAGCGGCCGCTCGGAGGAGGCGATCGAGCTGCTACGGCAGGCGCTGGCGATCCGGGCCGAGGTCCTCGGGCCGCGCCATCCGGAGAGCCTGGAGCTGCGGCAGAACCTGGCAACCGCGCTGCAGCAGACCGGTCAGCTGGAACGGGCGCTCGTGGTGATGCGCGAGGTGCTCGACGGGATCCGCGAGACCTACGGCGAGGAGCATCAGAATGCGGCCTTCGCCCTCAGCGGCATCGGCTACTCGCTGCAGCAGCTCGGGCGGATCGAAGAAGCGATCGAGAACGACCGCGCAGCGGTCGAGATCCTGCGCCGACGCGGTGGCGGTCCGGCCGCGGTCGGCGCGACGGTGCAGCTGGCCCGGCACCTGCTGCAGGCGGGAGAGCTGGAAGAGGCCGAGCGCGCCGCGCGACAGGCGCTGGTCTGGCTCGAGGACACGCCGGAGGATCCCGATCGCAGGCGTTCCAACGTGCTGATCGAGCTCGGCGGGGTGCTGACCCAGCAGCGCCGCTACGACGAAGCCCGCGCCGCGCTCCGCGATGCGCTCGAGATCGACGTCGTGACCTACGGCGACGAACACCCGTACGTCGCCCAGGATCGCTACAAGCTCGGTGAGCTGGCGCGCACCGCGGGTCGCTACGACGAGGCGCTCGAATGCTTCGACCGGGCGCTCGACTTCCAGCGCGGTCTGCGGCCGGGCGCCAATGCGCTCGGTCTCAGCCTGGTCGGCCGCGGCGAGACCCTGCTGGCTATGGGGCGGGCTGCTGAGGCCGAGGCGACGCTGCGCGAGGCGCTGGAGGTGTTCGCGGTCGAGACGCCCGCCGAGCACCCGGACTTCGCCGCGGCGCGGCTCGGACTGGGAGCGGCGTTGGCGGCGCAGGGAGAGCTCGAGGAAGCCATGGCCTGGATCGTGGAAGCCCGTGACCAGCTCGCCGCAGCCCTTGGCCCCGATCATCCGAGAAGCCGACTCGCCGAGCAACGCGTCGCCGAGCTGTCGGAGAGTCCCTGAGTCCCGCGCGATGCCCTGGAGCTCACGCCTCAACGCCGAGATCTATGACCGCTTCGTGCGCGAGCACGGCGTCTACCGTTGGCTCAACGAGCACCTTGTCGAGGACGCGGAGATCGCCGCCGCGCGTCGCATCCTCGATCTCGGATGCGGCACCGGGGCGACGGTGTCGGCCTGCCTGGCGCGGATGACGGCAGGTGCCGAGATCGTCGGGGTCGACGCGGCCCGGGCGATGGTCGAGGTGGCGCGGGCCAATCTGCACGATTCCAGGGCCAGCTTCGAGGTCGCGCCGGCGGCCGAGCTGTCAGGTGTGACAGGGCTGGCGTCGGACTTCGATCGGGTGGTCAGCAACGCGGCGTTCTGGCAGTTCCGCTGGCCGCAGCGCGTCTTCGCCGGGATCGCCGAACGGACTTCGCCGGGAGCGCTGGTGGCGTTCAACATCCCGGCGGAGCGGCTGGTCGACGAAGAGGCTTCGGTGCATTCGTTCCAGATCGCTCTCGACTCGGAGATCCGGAGCGAGCAGACGGGAGGGTCGACCCAGGATCCGGCGATCGATCCCGGACAGCTGCTGTCGATGGCGGCGGAGTCGCATCTCGAGCCCGTGGCGCGACATCGGCGCGTCTACCAGGGCACCCAGGGCGAGCTGGTCGAGCTGATGTCGATCCCGGCGATGATCGGCCGCGTCGCGGCCGGACTGGACGAGGAGCGCCGCGACGCGGTGCTCGAGCGCGTGCGCCGGCGGATCGACCCCGACGAGAGGGTCGAGGTTCCGTGGGTCACCTTCGTGCTGCGCCGTCGTTAGAGGTCAGCTTCTGGCTCGACTCGGGCGAGGAACTCCTCGATCGCGCTGGCTGCGGGCGCAGCGTCCAGCGCCCAGGGGAAGTGCCCCTCCGCGGCGAGGACGGTGAGCTCGGCCTTGGCGGTGGCGTCGCGCAGCGGCCCCGCCGTCTCGGGGGGAGAGATGCTGTCGCAGGCGCCGTAGAGCATCAGGCTGCTGATTGGGCGGTCGCAGCGCCTCACCGGCGCGGCCAGGCGGCGCCGGAGCTGCGCCAGCAACGCCGGATAGAGCTCTGGAGGCCGCAGCGAGGCGGCGCCCAGCGCGGCGAGGAACGCCGGGGCCGGTCGTTCTCCGATCTCCTCCTCGATCAGCTCGGCGAGATCGGCGCGCAGCCGCCGTGCGCCGGAGCGTGGCCTCCAGCCGGCAGGATGACTGGCGCTTCGTTTCCCATGGTGCGAGGAATCGTCTCTGGGCGTCGGCGCGGCGAGGAGCACGAGACGGCGGCAGTCCAGTCGCCTGGCGGCGACCGCCTCACGGATCAGCAAGGCGCCCAGCGAGTGGCCGCCGAGGGCGAACGGCACCGGGTCGAGTGCTGCGAGCCAGCGCACGGTGCGCCGCTCGAGCTGCTCGAGGTCGGGCAGCGGGCGCGCTCGATCGTGCGAGCCTCCGTGCCCCGGCAGATCGGGCAGCCAGACCTCGTAGGAGCGCCCCAGCTGCTTGGCGAGCGGCAGCAGCAGGCTGTGGTCGAGGCCGGGCCCGCCGTGCAGCAGCACGATGCGGCGTCCCGTGCCCAGTCGCCGCACGGCGAGTGTCTCGCCGCCGGCCGAGATCCGCTGCAGCGGCTGCCGATCTGGAGGGCTGCTCATCTGGCCACCGGTGCGGATCGCGGACTCGCGGCCAGTGTAGCCGAGCACGTTCGGGCCATTGGCGCTCGGTAGCTCGCCGCGGTGGCGCGTCGGGAACGCCGCCGTGGCGCGTCGGGTGCCGATCCGGCGCCTACGAATCGGCCGCCGTCAGACCGTGCAGCTCGGAGGCCAGCAGCTCGGCCCATCCGGCGGCGAGACGCCGCACCGCCTGGTGGTCGCTGGAGAGCGGTGCGCGGCGCAGCACGCTGTCTCTGCCGAGCCCCTCGGAGGAGCGGTCCTCGATGCGTCGGATCAGCTCGCCGGTGTCCCGGTGCAGGACTTCGAAGGTGACCTTCGCCTCGACCAGGGTGGAGGCGTAGCGGGCGCTGCGTGGCCGCTCGTCGCGGTGCGGCGCGAGGAGGTCGAAGTCGGTGACCGCGACCACCACCTCGAACGCGTCGCCGGTCAGGTCGCCGCTCGCGCTCCTGCCGGCATCGCCTGGCGCCGCCGGGAGCCGGTCGAATTCGATCTCCTGCTCCTCGAGGGCGGCGAAGAACGCTTCGGTGAAGACCTCCAGGTTCTCGCGGCGCAGCCGTTCGGCGTCCCCTTCGCTCCATCGCCCGAGTGAGCTCGCCTTCTGCCGCTGCAGCCAACCCTCTTCGAGATGAAGGGTCGGTGCGTGCACGAGGTAAGGCGGCGACGGCGTCGCTGCGGCACTCGCCTCTCGGCTCGGATCCTGCGCCAGGGCAGCGAGCGACAGGGTGGCCATGAGGCCGGCGGCAGCCGTCGTCAGCAGGCCGCGGATCGGTCGGATGAGTGGGCGGTTCGGTGGTCGGTCCATGGCAGGGGCTCCTCTGCGTTCTCGCCTCCGTTGCTGGTGCGCGTCCCCCCTCTCGAGTAGAGACAACGGACGCAGATCGTGCGCTGTTCCGGGCAGTGCATGCCGTGCATACCGCCACACGGACGGTACAGGTGCGAGCGGGCTGAGATGCAGCGGTGGCGCGGCTGGTCGGGCGCCGCCCGCCGCCGACGTATCGGTGGGCAGATCGGCGCCGCGGAATCGGGCACTACCGGGAGAAGCTCTCCGGCGCCATGGCCAGCGCCGGGAATCTGAGCGTCGTGCGCGGTCCGTAGCCACTGTCGGAGCGCTCCGCGCAGCCCTCGCGTCTCCCCGCGGCAGCCCCGGCCGCTGCGAAGGCCGGTCCGTGGAACGGCATGCGAGCGGCGCTACAGTGGAGTCCCGTAGGAGTGGCAGCCGAGCCGGGTGGTTTCGTGAACGGCGACCGGGTGCTCGATCGATCCTGTGGGCGCCGGGCGTCGTCGAAGCCGCTCGAGCGGAGGTCATGGACGTAAGGAGGTCCGACAGATGAAGCACTCACCAACGCACGCACCGACTCGCGCTCTGCCGCGCACGCTCGCGCTCTGCGCCGCAGTGCTCGTCGCCTGCGCTCCGGGAGCCGCTGGGAGCGCCGCGGCCAACGGCGGCGCCCCGGCGGTCGCCGAGGACGCTGCGGATCTCGAGGGGCTCTCGGTGGCCACCTTCGCCTCGGGCTGCTTCTGGTGCGTCGAGGCGGTCTTCGAGAGCGTCGAAGGAGTTCGCGAGGCGATCTCCGGCTACGCTGGCGGCCGGCAGGAGAACCCGACCTACGAGCAGGTGGCGCGCGGTCGCACCGACCACGCCGAGGCGGTTCAGGTGTACTACGACCCCGAGGTGGTCGACTTCGAGAGCCTAGTCGACGTCTTCTTCGGTTCCCAGAATCCGGTGCAGGTGGACGGCCAGGGGCCGGATCGGGGCCGTCAGTACCGCTCGATCCTCTTCTACACCAACGACGAAGAGCGGCGGATCGCCGAGGCCGCCAAGCAGGAGTTGGCGGCCTCGTACGACCGCCCGATCGCCGCCGAGATCGTGCGGCTGGAGAAGTTCTGGGAGGCCGAGGAGTACCACCAGGACTACGAGCGCAAGAACCCGAACAACCCCTACATCCGCGGCGTGTCGATCCCTCGCCTGAAACGCTTTCAGGCGAAGTTCCCCGAGCTGCTCAAGAAGGACGGCGAGGAGCACTGAGTCGGGTGGGTCGCCGCGGCGGTGTCGCGAGTGGGCGCCGGTTCGTCTCCCTGCTGCCGCTGCTCGCGGTCCTCTGGCTGCTCGCGCTCTGGCTCACCCCCGCGACCGGGCAGACCTACCGGGCCGACGCCGGTGGTCGCCCGGTGGTACGGACTCTCGAGGTCGAGCTCGGCGGTCTCGGGCTGGCACCCTGGATCGCGGGGCGGTGGGTCGCCGGCGACGAGGGTCTCGAACTGGTGGCGCTGGAGACTCGGGCGGCCAGCGCCCTGGTGCTGCTCTGCCTGTCGCTGCCGGCCGTGGTGGTGCTGGTCGGTGCCCGGCGGCGCGGCCGTGAGCGGCTGCGAGCTCGACGGGTCGAGAACGCCGGCCGTCGGTAGGAGCGTTCGGGGCCGAGCGGACCTACTCGGTCCCCCGCTGGCCCGGCCCACGGACTGACCGAAGCGCTGCCGGCCGCAGAGCGTTGCGTTCGACCCTGCCGCGGCTTTCGCCCGGGGCAGCGTCGACGTCGCGGCCCTCTAGGCCTCGAAGCGCTCGGCGCGCACGACGTGCAGCGGCAGCGGCTCGGCAGGAGAGCTCTCCAGGTGCAGCACGCGCTGCGGGAAGGGGATTTCGATTCCTGCCCCGTCGAGCGCCTTCTTCGCCCGCTCGAGGAGGTCGAAGCCCGCCGGCTTCTCCTTGTGCGGATCCTTGATCCAGACCCGCAGCTCGAGGTTGACCGAGGAATCGGCGAGCTCGGTCATCACCACCTTGACGGGTCGCTCGGGGTCGGTGTGGTCGCTCCCCTCGGCGGCCTCGATCAGCACCCGCCGAGCCTCGTCGAAGTCCTCGCCGTAGCCGATGCCCAGTGCGATGTCGAGGCGCAGATCGGTGGTGCGTGAGTGGTTGATGATCGTGTTGGTGATCACCTCCTGGTTGGGGATGATCAGCTCGCGATGCGACGGCGTGCGCACCGTGGTGGTGCGGATGCTGATGTCAGTGACCTCGCCGTAGGTGTCGTCCAGGGTCACGCGGTCGCCGAGCGAGAACGGCCGGTCCCACAGGATGGTCAGGCCCGCCACCAGGTTGCTCAGGCTGTCCTGCGCCGCCAGCCCGACCGCCAGGCCGAGCACGCTGACGCTGGCGAGCAGTGGCCCCACCGCGAAGCCCGCCTGGGAGATCGCCATGATCCCTCCCAGGATCAGGATCGTGTAGCGCGCGAGTCGGCTCAGGATGTTGACCAGGGCCGGCGAGGCCTTGGTGCGGCCGACGACGGTGCGGATCAGGCGCCTCGCGACGCCGCTGAGGATCCAGAAGACCAGGAAGACGATCAGGGCGGCGAACAGCCGCGGCGCGTAGTCGACCGTCTTCGCCAGCAGCTGGTCGAAGAGCGACACCCAGGTCTCGGGTCGCAGCAGGCCCTCCTCCGGGAGGATCGGTTCGACCTCGGGCGCAGCCTCGGCGCCTTCCGCCGCCAGGGTCTCCGCCGCCTGGGGCTGCGCCGCGACGGCGTCGGGCGCCAGCAGCGCCAGCAGCAGGCCGCAGGTCGCAGCGACACGGCCGGGAAGCGGCAGAGGGTCGAGCGGGCGGGCCGAGCGTCGTCTTCTCATCGCAGTCTCCGGGGACATCGGCGGGCTCTCCTCGCCGGCGCAAGACGTTCGTCGAAGCTTGGGCTCTGTCGGCCCCGCTGGCAGGTTCGGTGCGAAGACGGCGCCGGATGCCTGTCTCCCCTGGTGGGTGCCGTGAGGGAGGGCCCAGGGCGACCGCCCGAGGCGGGTTGGCGGTCCGAGACTAGCCGATGGCCCTGTGCTACTTTGACTTCAGCTACGCGCGGAGGCCGAGGTGTCTGGCGCCGGTGCGGGAAGTCCCCGGGGCGCGTCCGGCGTTCGTGTAGGAAGATGAACTCGCGACGGCATCCAGATCCCTCCAGGCGCTCCGGACGTCTGTCCATGCTCGCGGCCGTTCTGTACTGCGGGCTTGCGCTCCACCCGAATCTCGGCGGGGCGACGGCGTCGGCACAGGCGGTCGACTCGCTGCTCGTGCGGCCGATCAATCCGGCTCTCGGAGAGCGCGTCGCGGTCTGGCTTCGCGGTGTCTGGCCGACCAGCTGCACGCCGCGCTTCACCCGCGCGGTGGAACAGCGCGGCGGCGAGATCCTCATCTACGTGTCGGCCTCGGCGCACGATCCACCTCCGAGCGCCTGCACCCTGGTGCAGACCCCGTACGTGGTCGAAACCACCTTCGAGCCGGAGGCGGCGGGCTGGTACGACCTCGAGATCTACTGGGTGGACTCGCCGTTCCTGCCCTCGCTGCTGACGCGCGGAGACGTCTACGTGCAGCAGACTCCCTCCGTCCTGCTACGTCCGAGCGCCGAGCTGAGCCCCAGCGATCCGGCGCGCGCGCTGCTCTTCGGGACCTGGCCTGCCGGGTGTGCGCCACGCGCCGGAGGGGTGCGGACGGTCTCCGACCGCGTCGTCCTGCGCACGGTGTTCGACGATTCGCGGTGCGAGCCATCGCAGCAGCAGCCGTTCGCTCTCCTCTTCGACCTGCCAGCCCTCGACGCCGGGCCGTGGGACCTGGCCTGGATCGACGACCTGGTCGATGGCGACGGTGTCTCGAGCCCGGTGGAGCGCTTCTCGCTTCCTCTGTCGGTCGCCCCGGGCAGGGTGGAGACCCACCTGCTCGATGGCGCCTTCGAGGTGCGGGCCGCGGTACGGCTGGCCGAGGGGGCTCCGATGCGGCCCGCCCGGGTGGCCTCGACGGGGAGCGAGCAGTCGGCCTTCTTCTACTTCCTCGGCCCGGAGAACCTGGAGATCCAGGTCAAGGTCCTCGACGGCTGCTCGCTCAATGGCCACTTCTGGGTCTTCGGAGCCGCCAACAGCGACCTCGAGTTCTCACTGCGGGTGCGCCAGGTGGCGACCGGAGCCGAGCGCGTCTACGAGCATTCCGGCGGCTCGCCGGCGCATGCGATCAACGACACCACCGCCTTCACCGGCTGCGGCGGCTGAGCCGGCCGAGCCGCCGCGTCCGGTCGGCGAGCGCGCACGGCGAGCTCAGCGGCGTGGCCCGAGCATCTTCTCCGGCCGCACCAGTCGGTCGAACTCCTCCTCGCCGAGCAGCCCGAGCTCGGTCGCGGCCTGCCGCAGAGTCGTGCCCTCGGCGTGCGCCTTCTTGGCTATCCGGGCGGCGTTGTCGTAGCCGACGTGTGGATTCAGCGCCGTGACCAGCATCAGTGAGCCGTGGAGCAGCTGCTCGATGCGCTTCTCGTTGGCCTCGATTCCGACCACGCAGTTGTCGGTGAACGAGCGACAGCCGTCGGCGAGCAGGCGTACCGACTGCAGCACGTTGTAGATCATCACCGGCTTGAAGACGTTGAGCTCGAAGTGTCCGTTCGAGCCGCCGACGGTCACCGTCGTGTGGTTTCCGATCACCTGGGCGCAGACCATCGTCAGCGCCTCGCACTGCGTGGGGTTGACCTTGCCCGGCATGATCGACGAGCCGGGCTCGTTCGCCGGCAGCGAGATCTCGCCGATGCCGCAGCGGGGACCGGAACCCAGCAGACGGAGATCGTTGGCGATCTTCATCAGCGAGACCGCGACCGTGTTGAGTGCGCCCGAGAGCTCGACGAGTGCGTCGTGCGCCGCCAGCGCCTCGAACTTGTTGGGCGCGGTCTTGAAGGCCAGCCCGGTGAGCTCGGCGACGTGCCGTGCGAACTGCTTGTCGAAACCGGCCTTGGCGTTGAGGCCCGTACCGACCGCGGTGCCCCCCTGCGCCAGCTCGAGAACCGCCGGGAGCGCCGCGCGAAGGCGGCGCATGCCGCTCTTGACCTGGTGGGCGTAGCCGGAGAACTCCTGGCCGAGGGTCAACGGAGTCGCGTCCTGCAGGTGAGTGCGGCCGATCTTGACGATCTTCTTCCACGCCTTGGCGTGCGCGTCGAGGGCGCCGTGCAGCTGCGCCATCGCCGGCAGGAGCGAGCCGTGCACCTCCTCCGCCGCGGCGATGTGCATCGCGGTGGGGAAGACGTCGTTGGACGACTGACCGCGGTTGACGTGGTCGTTGGGATGCACCGGGTCCTTCGAGCCCATCTCGCCACCGAGCAGCTCGATGGCTCGGTTGGCGAGCACCTCGTTGACGTTCATGTGGCTCTGGGTGCCCGAACCGGTCTGCCAGACCTTGAGCGGGAAGTGCTCGTCGAGGGCGCCGGAGATCACCTCGTCGGCCGCCTGGACGATGGCGCGCCCGAGACGCTTCGGCAGCTCCCCGAGCTCCATGTTGGCCAGCGCCGCCGCCTTCTTCTGCAGGCCGAGCGCGCGGATCAGGGGACGCGGCAGGATCTCGTCGCCGATGCGGAAGTTCTCCAGGCTGCGTTGGGTCTGGGCTCCCCAGTAACGGTCGGCCGGGACCTCGATGGCGCCGATCGAATCGGTTTCGCGTCGCGTCGCGCCGGCGGTCTTCTTCGTCTTCTTGGGCAAAGGCCATCCCTCCTATGATCGAGGACCGACTCGAGTCGGCCGTGTCGCATCGATCCTATGACCCGCTGCGAGTCTGCGCGCACCCACGGCCGGCCATCGATCTGGTGGGAATCTGAAGGAAGCGCTCGAGTGGCTCGACCGAGGGACCAACCGACGGCGGCATCGGTGCTGCTCGAGCTGGAGAGCTCGGCCGACCCCGAGAAGGCCGCCTTCTACCCGCGCTTCTTCCGCGCCGGGCCGGGGGAGTACGGCGAGGGCGATCGTTTCCTCGGCGTGATCGTGCCGGTGCAGCGCAAGGTCGCGCGACGCCGTCGCGAGCTGCCGCTGGAGGAGGTCGAGCTCCTGCTCGAGAGCCCGTGGCACGAGGCGCGCCTGACCGGGCTGCTGATCCTCGTCGAACGCTTCCGCGCGGCGGCCAAGCGGGGTGACGACGACGAGCGGCACGAGATCGCCGAGCTGTACCTGTCCCGTCTGGACCGGGTGGACAACTGGGACCTCGTCGACTCGTCGGCGCCGACTCTGCTCGGCGAGCACCTCGAGCACGATCCGCGACGGGCCGCAGTGCTCGACGAGCTGGCGGCCAGCGGCGATCTCTGGCGACAGCGGATCGCGCTCCTGGCGACGCTGCACTTCATCCGCCAGGGCGACTTCGCCGACACCCTGCGGCTCGCCGAGCGGCTGCTCGACCACCCCCACGATCTCATCCACAAGGCGAGCGGCTGGATGCTGCGCGAGATCGGCAAGCGCGACGAAGACGCGATGCTCGGCTTCCTGCGCCGACACTACGACCGCCTGCCGCGAACGACTCTGCGCTACGCCATCGAGAAGCTGCCCGAGGCACGGCGCAAGGCGGCGCTGCGCGGCGAGATCTGAAGCCGCAGCGGCTACGGGACCGGCGCAGGCTCGGCCGTGGCCGTTCGAGGCGCCTGCCAGACGATCTCGCCGTCGACGATCGTGTAGAGCACCTCCGCTTCGAGGATCTCGGCCGCCGGGATCTCCAGCAGGTTGCGATCGAGCACCGTGAGATCGGCCAGCTTGCCGACCTCGACGGTGCCCTTGAGGTGGTCCTCGAAGTTGGCGTAGCTGGAGCCCCAGGTGTAGGCGCGCAGGGCTCGGGCGACGCCGATGCGTTGCTCGGGGAACCAGCCCTCGACGGGCTCGCCGCCGAGGGTCCTGCGGGTGACTGCCGCGTAGATCCCGAGCAACGGCGAGATCGGGTACTCGGCGGCGGCGGTGCCGGGCCAGTCGCTGCCGAACGAGAGGACGGCGCCGCTGTCGGCGATCGACGAGAACGCGTAGGCGCCGCGGCAGCGCTCGCGACCGATGCGCTCCTCCATCCACCGCATGTCGTCGGAGAGGTGGAACGGCTGCACCTCGGCGACCACGTCGAGGTCGCCCAGGCGTGCGAAGTCCTGCGGGGCGATGACCTGGGCGTGCACCAGGCGGAAGCGGCGGTCGCGCTCACCGTTGCGTCGATCCAGCTCCTCCAGGTAGTCGAGCAGCAGGCGGTTGGCCTCGTCGCCGATGGCGTGCACGGAGAGCTGCAGGTTCGCGGCGTCGGCGCCGAGCATGTGTTGGAGGAACTGGCCCGGAACGAGCTCGCCGCTGGTGTCGACCATCAGCTTGCGCCAGCGACCGCGCTCTCCCGGCAGGTGGTCGTAGGGCTCGAGGAAGCGAGCGGTGCTGTTGCCCATGATGCCGTCGATGTGACCCTTGAGGCCGCCGAGGCGGATCCACGGATCGCCGGACCCGACCGCGATCCCCTGCGCCGCCAGCTCCGGCCAGCGCTCGAGCGGAAAGCGGAAGTGGATCCTCGCGGTCAGCTCGCCCGCGGCGCGCAGCTCGCGGTAGATCTCGAGCTGCTGGTCGTCCGACATGTCGCTGACGTTGGTGACCCCGGCGCGTCGCATCACCTCGAGGGCATTGCGGCTCTGCGCCAGGCGTCGCTGCCGTGAGGGCGCCGGGACGAACTGCGCGAAGTGCTCGGCGACGCCGTCTCCACGAACGATCCCGGTGTAGCTCCCGTCGGAGCCGCGCACGAACTCCCAGTCGTCCCGGCCTTCGACGCGCGGCGCCTCGGGGTCGATGCCGGCAGCGAGCAGGGCGGCGCTGTTGACGGCGAACTCGCCGTCGTCGAAGCGGCGCAGGAAGACGGGGTGCTCGGCGGTGCTGTCGTCGAGCGCCCGCAGGTTCGGAGTGAAGGTCTCGCGACTGCTGCCGCCTGCGGAGTCCTCGGCCCAGGCGTCGTAGGCGCCCCAGAGCCCGCCGACGATCCACTCTCCGGGCGGCAGCCTGGAGGTGACCTCGAGCAGCCGCTCGGTGAACTCCTCCTGGCTCGCCACCTTCATGACGTTGAACTCGAGGAAGGCAGCAGCGGCGGCGAAGTGCACGTGGTTGTCCGAGAACCCGGGCACGACGAAGGCGCCCGCCAGCTCCACCACCTGTGTGGCGGCGTCGATCCAGGCCTCGACCTCCGCGTCGCGGCCGACGGCGACGATCTCGCCGTCGCGTATCGCGACCGCTTCGGCCAGGGCAGCCCCAGGGATCCCGGTCCAGACACGCGCTGAGCGCAGGACGAGATCGGCGGGGCGGTCCGCCTGCTGTGACGAGGAGTCAGTGCAGGCGGTCATGAGAGATGCCGCGATCATGGTCGTCACGGTCGTCAGCACGTGCCTGGCGCTGCGGCGCGGACTCGGGAGGGGGCGCATCGTCTTGGGCATGCGACGAGTGTAGCCACGGTCCGCGACCACGGACGAGCCGTTTCTGCCGTCGTCGGCACCCGAGCTCCGAGACTCCCATAGAAACTCTAGGGGTGGATCCGCGTAGAAGAGGCGGGGATGGGCGCGGGAGATACGTCATCCGAAGCGCGACAACCACCGAAAGCCGCGGACAGCCACCCGCGGCCGCCTGGAACGAGGAGTCATCATGCCCGGAGCCAAACCTGCCGCGGCAGCCCGCACCGACGCCCTGCTGCGCGGGACTCTCGACCTGCTCATCCTGCGTTCGCTGCGCGGCGTGGAGCGGCACGGCTACGGCATCGCCGAGTGGATCGAGGCGGCGACCGGTGACGAGCTGCGCATCCTCGAGGGCACCATCTACCCCGCCCTGCACCGGATGGAGAAGCGTGGCTGGATCCGTTCGCAGTGGGGGCCGTCGGAGAACAACCGGCGGGCCAAGTTCTACGCCCTGACCGAAGAGGGTGAGCGCCGACAGGAGGACGAGCTCGATCGCTGGCGACGCTACGCCGCGGCGATGGAGCGGGCACTCGCCGTCGCGGTCGAGGTCGCCCCGAGGTCGGGGGCAACGGTGCCGGCGACGTGACCGAGGGTCCGCAGGCGCGTCGCCGTTGGGGACTCGGGCTCGATCGGAGCGAGATCGAGGACGAGGTGGCCGAGGAGCTGCGCTTTCACCTGGAGATGAAGCAACGAGCGCTCCAGGACCGTGGGTTCGAACCGAAAGACGCCCGCGCCGAGGCGGCCCGACGCTTCGGCAGCTTCGAGGACGTGAGAGACGAGTGCTTGACGCTGCAGCTGCGGCAGGAGAGGAAGAGGATGCGAAGGATCAGGATCGTCGACCTGCTGCAGGACGCCTGGCTCAGCCTGCGCACGCTCGGCCGTCACCGGACCTTCGCGGTCACCGCCGTGCTGACGCTGGCGCTCGGCATCGGCGTCACCACCGCGATCTTCAGCGTGCTCGACGCCGTCCTGCTGCGCAACCTGGCCTACTCGGATCCGGACCGCCTAGTCGACGTCTGGGGCGGCGACAACCGCACCCAGTCGGAGGCCGTCTTCCTCGGCATGCGCGAGGTCGAGGCGTTCGCCGATGTGGCCGCGGCGTCCAGACAGGCCTTCACCGTGACCGGCTTCGAACGCCCGATGCGGGTGGAAGGCGCCCGCGCGACCCCGAACCTGTTCGACCTGCTGGGCACGCCGCCGGTGGTCGGTCGAGCCCTGACCCATGTGGATGGGATGGAGGGGGCGCCCGCCGTGGCGGTGGTCTCGGAGCGGCTGGCGTGGGAGCTCTTCGGCACCGCCTCTGCCGCTGTCGGCGAGACGCTGCGCCTCGAGGGCAGGCCGCACGAGATCGTCGGCGTGGTGCCCGCGGCGCTGCGCTTCCCGGACGCCGCAACATCGATCTGGACGGCGCGCACGATCGAGCCGGCCGACAGCGGCTACCACTGGGGGAATCACGACCTGCTCCTGGTCGCCAGGCTGGCCGATGGCTACGGCGCCGAGGAGGCCACCGAGATGGTGCGTCTGCGGGCCGAGCGCCTGCGCCAGGAGAACCCGGTGTGGACTCCCAGTGAGGAGTGGGTCGCCAGTGCGGCGGTGACGCCGCTGCAGATCCGTCTTGCCGGCCGCCTCCAGCGCTTGCTGCAACTGCTCATGGCCGCCTCGGTGCTGGTGCTGCTGGTCGCCTGCGCCAACGTTGCCAACCTGCTGCTGGCGCGCTCGTCGGCCCGTCAGCAGGAGTCGGCGATCCGCTCTTCCCTCGGCGCCGGTCGCGGCAGGCTGGTGGTGTCGCTGCTCATCGAGAGCCTGGTCATCGCCCTGCTCGGCGCCGGCCTCGGCATCGGCCTGGCGCTCGCCGCGCAGCGGTTCCTGGTCGGCTTCCTGCCCGAGGTCGACGCTCGTTTCGGAGAGCTCGGTCTCGACGGCCGCATGCTGACCTTCGCGCTCGTCCTCTCGGTGGTCACCGCTCTCGTCTTCGGTCTGCTGCCGGCCTGGAGGCAGTCCCGCGCTCCGGCGCAGACCCTGCTCGGCGTCGCACGCGGCGGTGGCGGCAGCGGCCGTCGCCACAGCCGCGTGCTGGCGGTGCTGCAGACCTCTCTCGCCACCGTGCTCCTGTTCTCCGCCGGCCTCACCCTGCGCAACCTCTGGAGCCTGCTGCAGGTCGACCTCGGCTTCGAGGCCGGTGCCGTGGTCGCAGCGCGGCTCGATCCGGCCGACGCCGACTACGAGGACGCGACGCGTCGCATCGAGCTCTATCGTCAGGTGGTCGACCGGCTCGAGCAGAGCCCGACGGTTGAGTCCGCTGCCGCGGTCTCGGCGGCGCCGATGGGGTCGCCGATCTACACCGCTTTCGACGTGCCGCGACTCGAGTTCGACCCCAACGCGCTGCCGGTCGCGTTGGTGCACGACGTCACCGAGGGCTACTTCGAGACCCTGCGCATCCCGCTGCTCGCCGGGCGCGACGTGGCTCGGGGCGACGAACCGGGCGAGTGCTCGCAGGAGCGGCCGTGCTCGGCGCTGGTGAACCGCGAGCTCGAGCGCCGCCTGTTCGCCGGTGCCGCGGGGCCCGACTCCGCCGACGTCGGCGCCGCTCTGGGTGAGGTCCTCGGCGCCTACTGGTTCGGCTGGTACCGCGTCGAGGGCGTGGTCGCCGACGCGCGGCTGCTGGCCCCCGACGAGGAGCCCGAGATGGCCCTCTTCATCCCTCACGCCCAGCGCCGTGGCGCGCCGATGGCCAGCATGGAGCTGCTGGTCAGGGGAGCGGGAGACGCGACCTCCCTCGGCGCCCTGGTGCGTGAGACGGTGGCGGCGGTCGACTCCCAGGTGCCGGTGGTCGGAGTGCGCTCCCTGCCGGGCGTGGTGCGCGGCTCACTCGCCGACGAGGAGCTGCTCGCGATCCTGCTGGCGATGTTCTCGGTGCTCGCCCTGGTGCTCGGTTGCATCGGCATCTATGGCGTGATCGCCTACTTCGTCGATGCGCGCAGAGCCGAGCTGGGGGTGCGTGCAGCGCTCGGCGCCACGCCCGGCGAGCTGCGCCGCGGCGTGCTCTCTCAGGCGCTCTGGCTGGCCGGCCTCGGCATCGCGATCGGCGGCGTCGGCTGCTTCGGCGCCGCGCGCCTGGTGGAGCGCTTCCTCTACCAGCAGAGCACGCTGCAGCCGGAGCTCCTGATCGCGGTTCCGATGCTGCTGATGGTCGCGGCGCTGGTCTCGGCCTGGGCGCCCTCGTCGCGCGCCGCCAGGCTCGATCCGGCGACGGTGCTGCGGCAGCAGTGAGCGCCGGCGAGAGTCCGCGATGTCACCGGGCTCGGATCAGCGCCTCGCCGCCGTCTCTGCTTCGCTCTGCTCTGCCTCGCGCTGCGCCTCGGGATCCGGGCGCGGCTTCGGCTTGCGCGGCAGCAGCTCGTCGCGCATCGCGGCGTGGTAGGCGAAGGTCGCCATCACCACCGCCGCCTGCTTGAGGTCGGCGGCGCGGGCGTGGTCGGCGTGATCGAGCTCGGTGTGGTGGGTGCGCGAGGAGTAGTCGAGGTCGTCCTGGATGAACTGGAACCCGGGCAGCGAGTAGGCGTCGAACGCCTGGTGATCGGTGCCTCCGGTGTCGCGGTTGGAGACGGTGTCGGCGCCGAGGTCGCGTAGCGGCTGGAGCCAGGCGGAGAAGATCGGCACCAGGGCCGGGTTCGACTGGGTGTAGATGCCGCGGATCCTGCCGGAGCCGTTGTCGAGGTTGAAGTAGGCCTGGAAGTCGTCCCAGGCCGGCTTGTAGGTGATCGGCCACTGCGGCGGCTGCAGGAAGCGCGGCAGGTCGCGAGTCTCGGGGTCCTCGTTCTGCGGCCGCTCCGCGTAGTGCTGGGCGACGTGGGCACGGGCGCCGAGCAGCCCCTGCTCCTCGCCGCTCCACAGCCCGATGCGGATGGTGCGCCGCGGCTCGAGACCGGTGGCGCGCAGGATGCGCATCGCCTCCATCGCCACCGCCACGCCGGCGGCGTTGTCGTTCGAGCCGCCTGCGGCGTGCCAGGAATCGAGGTGTCCCCCGACCACCACGACCTGGTGCGCGAGGTCGCTTCCCGGCAGGTCGGCGAGGGTGTTGTAGGCCATGAGCTGGTCGTCGTGGAACCGTGCCCGCACGTCGACCTCGATCTCGACAGGGAGGTCGCGGTCGAGCAGTCGGTGGAGCAGGCGGTAGTGCTCGGCGGCGACCACCAGGGTGGGCACTCCGGGATCCTCGTCCGGCTCCCGCGAACCGCCGCCGGTGACGCGCACGATCCCGTTGTCGCGATCGCTCATCTCGAGCGCCGCGACGACGCCCTCCTGGCGCAGGAACTCGCGCAGTGCCCGGCGCAGCTCGAGGCGCTTGCGGAACGAGGCCAGGCGCGCCGAGCGGCCAGGCGACTCGGCGAGGTCGTCGAGATCGATGCGGGAGATCTCCTCGAGCTCGGTCTCGTCGTAGCGAGCGAAGGCCTCGTCGCGCTCACCCGGCTCTCGTGCTTCGTCGAGCAGGACGATCTTGCCGGCGAGCTCGCCGCGCATCGACTCGAGGTCGGCCTCGCTGGAGACGCGCAGCGCCTTCACGGTTCCGCGAACCGGTCCCTCGGTGCCGGGCGTCCACGCCTGCGGCAGGGCATGCAGCGGCATCGCGTGGGGGGAGAGTAGGTGCACGCTGGCGCGGTCGAAGCTCCAGCCGCGGCCGAACGGCCCCCACTCCTCGAGCCGAGCGTCGATCAGGCCCCACTCGGCCAGCTGGTCGCGGGTCCACTCGTTGGCTCGCTGCATCCCCGGCGAACCGGTGAGCCGTGAGCCGATCTCGTCGGTGAGGGTGCGTAGCACGGTCATCACCTCGGAGCGCTCGAACCCCTCGGCGCGAATCAGGGCCGAAGCTTCCCAGTGCACCGGCTCGCTCGCCGACACCGTCGCAGCGGTGGCCACCGCCAGCGCCAGGGCAGCGCCAGCCAGGGAGAGAGGGCTCGCCTGCCGGCGGGCGGTGGTTCGGGTGGCGCCGCCAGCGGCGACGCTCGATCGGTCGGTGCCGTCGTCACGGCGGTAGCGGCGGTCAGTGTTCATCGCGGTCCTCGGGAGGTTCCTCGGCGGCCGGCAAGGGCCGTGTCTCCGGTCCTCCGCCACGGCGCAGGGCGGAGGCCAGGCAGGCCGCGAGCGTACAACTGTTCCGGATCAAGGCAACGGGCCGGCAGCTGGTTCCCTGCGCCGTCGCCCTGCGAGTCGATCCGGAACGTGCCGATCGCTGGAACGGCCTCTACTGGCCGCCGTGCGCCTGGCCCGGCTCTTGCTCCGGCAGGTCTTTGGCTTCCCCTCTCGGAAGCTGGAGGCCCGAAGTCGGAGCCGGACGGCCCGGTCCGAGCCCCGACACCAGAAGGTGCCCCATGCCCATGGAACCTCTCCGGCAGCCCTCGAGGCTGCCGAGAGGTCTTTTTCTTCTGGTGCACCCATCGCTTCGGTTGACTGCGGGCTCGGCCCGGGGGCCGGCTCCAGCCGACGGCGGCATAGGGCTTCGGCCCGCGGCCAGCGCCAGGGCGCCGCTCGGCCGCCGACCTTCACGCGATCTTCAGCCTCGGAGCGGTCTCGCGAGTCGCCTGCGGTGACAGGATGGTGCCGTGCGGTCCACCACCGACCACGGCCGATCCGGACGACTCCGCACCCTCGTGCTGTGCACCGGCAACTCGTGCCGCAGCCAGATGGCCGAGGCTGTGCTGCAGCAGCGGGGCGGGGATCTGCTCGAGGTGGCGAGCGCCGGCTCGAGGCCGACCGGGTTCGTGCACCCGCTGGCGATCCAGGTGATGGCGGAGATCGGCTTCGACATCGCGGACCGCCGCTCGAAGTCTCTCGACGAGTTCCGCGACCAGCCGCTCGACACGGTGATCACCGTGTGCGACGACGCCGACCGTGACTGTCCCTTCGTCGCCGGAGACGTCGTCAGGCTGCACTGGGGCTTTCCCGACCCGGCGGCGGCCGCGGGCGACGACCAGCAGGTGCTGGAGGAGTTCCGTCGCGTGCGCGACGCCATCGTTCGCACCTGCGACGCCTTTGTCGCCGACCTGCGGTAGGGGCGCGAGCTGGCGGAGCGGAGCGGACACCGACCAGGCTGACCGACAGCGCACCGAGATGTCGAGGCTGCTCGGGATCGAGCGGCTCTTGGAATCCAGTTCTACGATATTGCGCCATCGTGGAGTCGGATCGCTAGATCACCCCGAAGACGACGCTCCATGTAGAATCTCGTTTCGGCTCGCTCCGAGCCTCCCGCGTCGCCTCGCCGCGGCTGCGGTGGCCAGGCCGTCGCCGTGCCGGCATTCACGACGAGCCTCGACAGCGGGTCGCCCGACCGCATCGCCCGCGTCCCAAGCCCTACAACCGGAGACTTCCGATGTCCGACAACGAGCCCACCGCAGCGCCCCCGCGCCGCTTCGAGACCCTCCAGATCCACGCCGGGCAGGCACCGGCGGCCGGCACCAACTCGAGGGCCGTGCCGATCCACCAGACGACGTCGTACACGTTCGACGACTCGGCCCACGGCGCGCGTCTCTTCGCGCTCCAGGAGTTCGGCAACATCTACACGCGGATCATGAACCCCACCACGGATGTGTTCGAGCAGCGCATGGCCGCTCTCGAAGGCGGGGTGATGGGCCTGGCGACCGCGAGCGGACAGGCCGCGCAGCTGCTTGCGATCACCACCATCGCAGCGGCGGGCGACAACATCGTCTCGACCAGCCTGCTCTACGGCGGCACCTACAACCAGTTCAAGGTGACCTTCCCGCGGCTCGGCATCGCGGTGAAGTTCGTCGACGGCGACGACGCCGCCGATTTCGCCGCCCTGATCGACGACCGCACGAAGGCGCTCTACGTCGAGACCATAGGCAACCCGGGCTTCAACGTGCCCGACTTCGACGCCCTCGCTGCGGTGGCCCGTGAGCACGGCATCCCCTTGATCGTCGACAACACCTTCGGCTGCGGCGGCTACCTCTGCCGGCCGATCGACCACGGCGCCGACATCGTCGTGCAGTCGGCCACCAAGTGGATCGGCGGTCACGGCACCTCGATCGGCGGGGTGATCGTCGACTCGGGCCGGTTCGACTGGGGCAACGGCCGCTTTCCGGTCTTCACCGAGCCCTCTCCCGGGTACCACGGCATGAAGTTCTGGGAGGTCTTCGGGCCGGACGGGCCCTTCGGCAACGTCTGCTTCGCGATCCGTGCCCGCGTCGAGGGGCTGCGCGATCTCGGTCCGGCGCTGAGCCCGTTCAACTCCTTCCTTCTGCTGCAGGGGCTCGAGACCCTCTCGCTGCGCGTCGACCGTCACTGCGAGAACGCCCTCGCCCTGGCGCGGTGGCTCGAGCAGCAGCCCAAGGTGAGCTGGGTGAACTACCCCGGTCTCGAGCACCATCCCTACCACGACGCCGCGAAGAAGTACCTTCGGCACGGCTTCGGCGCAGTACTCTCCTTCGGCATCGAGGGCGGTGCGGAAGCCGGAGCGCGCTTCATCGACTCGGTCGAGCTGGCGAGCCATCTGGCCAACGTCGGCGACGCGAAGACGCTGGTGATCCATCCGGCCACCACGACCCACCAGCAGCTGTCGGCCGAGGAGCAGGAGCAGGCCGGGGTGACGCCGGACATGGTGCGTGTCTCGGTCGGCATCGAACATCTCGACGACATCCGGGCCGACTTCGAGCAGGCGTTCGCGAAGGTCTGAGAGCGGCCGGCCGAGACCGCGCGGGGTCTCGGCCGACGCCGGCTCGGGCGGCTCGTTCGCTGCCGCTGCGAGCGCCAGGCACGGCGGTCGGTCGCCGGCTATGCTGGCGGCGATGCGCAGACTCTGGATCCCGACGCGACGACTCCGTTCGCGGCCCGTCGCCTGCGGAGCGACGGCGGCCGCCGTGCTGCTGGCCATGGCCTGCGCGCCTTCGCCGCCGCACGCGGAAGAAGCCGCGGCAGGCACGCCGCAGTCGCGCCAGGCAGCGCCGCAGGACCGGGAGCCACCCGACGGCCCGTACCTCGTGGTGCTCGGCAACGGCCAGGACGGCGGCGATCCGCAGGTCGGCGACGGCGATCTCTCGAAGTGGCGCGGGCGGGAGCGTCGGCTGGCGAGCTGTCTGGGCCTGATCGATCCTGCGTCGGGAGGGCGCTGGCTGTTCGAGGCGACGCCCGATCTGGCGCGCCAGCTGGTGGCCCTGGACGAACTGGCGCCGCGCCAGGACCGCCCCGGTCTCGAGGGGGTTTTCCTGACCCACGCCCACGTCGGCCACTACGCCGGCCTGATCTTCTTCGGCCACGAGGTGATGGGGGCCTCGGGGCTGCCGGTCTGGGCGATGCCGGAGATGACGGCCTTCCTGCGCGGCAACGGGCCCTGGAGTCAGTTGGTCGACTACGGGAACATCGCTCTCCAGCCCTTGCGCGGCCGCCAGCCGGTGGAGATCGGTTCCGGGCTCGTGGTCACTCCGATCCCGGTGCCGCACCGCCGCGAGTTCGCCGAGACCGTCGCGTTCCGTATCGAGGGCCCCCGCAGCACGGTGCTCTTCCTCCCCGACATCGACGGTTGGGACGACTGGGACGAGGCCGGGGTGGCGGTGGAGGACGAGATCGCGCGGGTCGACGTGGCCTATCTCGACGGCAGCTTCTGGTTCCACGGCGAGATCCCCGGGCGCGACATGTCGGGCTTCCCGCATCCGATGATCAAGGAGAGCCTCGCCCGCTTCGCATCGCTGCCTTCCCCCGAGCGGGCGAAGATCCGCTGGATCCACCTCAACCACACCAACCCCGCCGCGGTCGCCGGCAGCGAGGAGCGGCACGAGGTGGAGGCGGCCGGGATGCGGATCGCGGAGCAGGGCGAGGTCGTGCCGCTCTGACGCCCGAGCGCGCCGTCCGCCGAGGCCCCAGGGCAGCGCCTCAGTTGATGTAGCCGAGGGCCCGCAGCTCCTCCTCGTTGCGCGCGGCCGCAGCGGCGTCGCGCTGCTCCTGGGTGACCACGGCATCGAAGTCGGTGAACAGCCCGGCACCGAGCAGCCGCCGGTAGTGGGAGAAGCAGCGCCGTGCGAGTGGATCCTCAGCGCTCCAGAGGTCGCTCTGCTCGGTCGGATCGGCGGCGAGATCGAACAGCGTCGGCATCCCCTCCGGTCGCACCGCCAGCTTGGTCCGGTCGCAGTAGAGGACGTGGGTGTGATGGACCTGCGCCGCCAGCTGCGGGTGGTCGAGCTCGACCTGGGCGTTCATCGCCCGGGCGTCCTCGGAGAAGTAGCTGCGGTAGTCGGCGAGAACCGGGGTCTGCGGAGGATCGGGCGCCTCCGCGGTGCCGGCGGAGATGCCGTAGAGGCTGGGGAAGTCGTCCCACCCCGCCGGCCGTGGCAGGCCGAGGGCGTCCACCGCCGTCGCCGCCACCGCAGTGGTCGACACCAGGTCGGCGAGGCGGGCCGCCGGGAACGCGGCCGGCAGGCGCAGCAGCAGGGGCACCGCCAGCTGCTCCTCCCAAGTGCTCGCTGTGTGGCCGATGATCTGGTGCTCGCCGAGGCCGTCACCGTGGTCCGAGGTGACGATCAGCAGGGTCTCGTCGAGCACGCCGAGCTGCTCGAGCTGCTCGACCACCGCAGCCACCAGGTCGTCGACGTAACGGATCGCCGCATCGTAGGCGCGCCCGTGCTGGTCCTTCTCCTCGTCGGTGAAGGGGCGGGCTCCGGCGCTGATCTGCCACTTGACGTCGGCGTCGCGCACCGGGCCGCCCGGACGCAGCACGCCGTACTCGGCTCCGTAGCGCCTGGTGTTGTAGGGAATGTGGGCGTCGAGGAAGTTGAGGAACACGAAGTTGCGCCGCTCGAGGTCGAACACGGTCGGCAGGGCGCGGAGGATCTCCTCGCTGCGATCGTGGAAGGCGACGGTGGGATTGCCGAACTGGCGGAAACCCTGGGCGAAGCCGGTGTCTCGCGAGACGAAGGTGTTGGCCGACAGGCCGACGGTGTGGAAGCCGCGCGCCGCCAACAGTTCGGCCAGCGTGAGGTGTTTCTCGTCGAGGACGAACCGCCCCCACTGGGCCTCGTGGCGCGACGGCCAGAGGCCGGTGAACATGCTGGCGTGCGAGGGCACGGTCCAGGGGGCCGGCGACTTGGCGCGGTCGAAGACCACGCTGCTGCCGGCGAGTTGGTCGAGGAAGGGCGTGGTGGGGCGATGGTGCCCGTAGAGCGACATGCGGTCGGCGCGCACCGTGTCGAGCACCAGCAGCACGACGTGGCGGGCGTGCACCCCGTCGGGCTGATGCACCCGGCCCCACTCGATGCCGTCGCAACCAGCGAGCGCGAGCGCCGCGGCCGCCACGGCAGCCGTCGGCCACGCGCCGCCGTTACGGCGGAAGCGAAGTGTCCCGACGGAGCGGCGCTCCGACCCGGCCTGCGTCAGTTCCACCGAAGTCCCACCGAGTGCTCCCAGCGACGTTGGTTCTCGCCGATCTCCACGAGCGCGTGTCGCGGCTGGGGGAGTGTAGCTCCGGCCCGCCCCGTGGCTCGCTCAGCGCCCCGGACGGCGGAGCGTGTCGTCCCCCGGCGGCGGGCCGGGGCAGCCCCACGAGGGGCCGAGGTTCTCCGCCGGCTCGAGGTCCTCGCGCAGGCGCGCGGTGTCGAGAAGCATCGACCCTCGTTCCTCGCGGATCTTGCCCGAGGCCTTGAGCCGCGACATGACACGGGAGAGCGTCTCGGGCTGGATCGCCAGATGCGATGCGAGGGCGTGCTTGGGAATCCGCAACCGCACCCGCCGACCGTCCGGCGACAGCTTCGCTTCGCCGAGGAGATAGGCGACGAGACGGCCCTGCGCGTTCTGCAGGGTCAGCCGTTCGATGTGGTCGAGCAGCAGCCGCTGCCGGCGGTCGATCGTCTGCAGGAAGGCGTGGCGCACCGTGGGAGACTGGTCGACGAGACGTCTCAGGCTGTTGCGCGAGATGCTGAGCAGCGCGGTCGGGCCGACCGCGCGCGCATTGAGCGAGCGGACCGGGTGCTCGTCGAAGATCTGCTCCTCGCCGAGCAGCTCGTCCTGACCGACCACCGCGACGATGCACTCGCGTCCGTCCGCGGATTGACGGAAGAGCACGATCTGTCCGGCCCGCACCAGGAAGAAGCGATCCGCCGGCTCGCCCTCGGCGAACAGCCACTGACCGTCACAGAGCTCGCGTGGGCAACTCGCCGCGGTGAGCTCCTCGACCTCCTCCGGCGCCAGGTGCGAGAGCAGCGGAAGTCGGGCGAGGTAGTCGCCGATCCTCTCGCGACAGCTGAGCGCGGCGCGATGGTCCTGTGCGCAGGCACGACACATGAGGTCATTATGGACCAAGTCGGTCCGAAATAGCGACCCGATCGGGCACGGCGGATTGCGGGGCCACCTCCCCGTGCCCAGCCAGGGGCTCCACCAGAGCTGCGCCTCGGCTGCTAGCCTCCCCGCGTGGTCCGCCGACTGCAGCTCGTGGCCGCTGGCGCCACCGCCCTGTTCGTCCTGCTCGGACTCGGAGCCAGCACCCACATCACGCCCCTTGTCCAGCCTCCTTCCGTGCTGCTGGCGCTGCTCTACCCGTTGCTCGCGGCGGTCGGAGCGGCGTGCGGACTGGCCACCGTGCTGCGCCACCGCCAGATCGACGCCAAGCGCTGGGAGATCGTGCAGCAGGACGGGCTCACTTCCGGCGAACGCCAGACCGCCCACCGCGAGGCGGACCGGGAGATCCGTTTCGCCGCTGCCACCTTCTTCCTCGCCGGAGTGTCGTGCGGCGGCTGGCTCTCCTACCAGTTCCGAGACCTCGACCGCTTCACCGCCAGCGATCTGCTGATCCTCGCCCCGGTGGTCGGCTTCGGCGTCGCGCTCTGGATCGGAGGGCGGCGCTTCCCGGCCACCGGCCCGACCGACTGAGCCGCGGGGCGAGGCGGCGTCGGCCTTCCCCTTGACAGCTTAGGTCGGCTGGGCGAAGCTCTTCACCTAAAAGGCTTAGGTCGAGGAGGCGCAACACATGGCCGCAGTGGAATCCGATCGCTTGTACGGCACCCTGAACCTGCTGGTGCTGCAGACTCTCGAGCAGGGGCGGCGTCATGGCCTGGCCATCCTGCGCGAGATCGAGGCCGCGGCGACTTCGCTGAAGATCGAGGAGGGTGCGCTGTATCCGGCCCTGCATCGGCTCGAGCGGGACGGCTGCCTCGAGGGCGAGTGGGGGCTCTCGGAATCCCGCCGGCGCGCCAAGTTCTACCGCCTCACCGACCGGGGCCGTCAGCGTCTGCGCGGCGAGGTCGAGAGCTGGGTCGATCACACCCGTGCCGTGGCCGCGGTGCTCGGGCTCGAGCTCGAGCTCGCGGCCGGGGTCTCGGCGTGAACCGGCGTCGCGAGGACGACGCTCCACACGGCCGGCTCTTCCCTCCGGATCCGCGCCAGGCGGTCGACGACGAGCTGAGCTTCCACATCGAAGAGCGGGCCGCCGAGCTGGAGCGGGAAGGCATGGATGCCGCCGCGGCTGGCGCCGAGGCACGGCGGCGTTTCGGAGCCGTCGAAGCGGTGCGCGCACAGTGCCTCGAGCTCTCGCAGCAGGGCCGGGTCAAAGCGCATCGCCGCGATCGTTGGCTCGGCGTGGTGAGCGACCTGCGCACGGCCGCACGCTCGCTGCGCCGCGACTGGCGCTACAGCGTCACCGTGGTGGTGGCCCTGGCGCTGGGTCTGGGAGGGGTGTGGGCGATCGGGGGGCTGGTCTACGAGGTGCTGGTGCGTCCGCTTCCGTTCGCTGATCCGCAGCGTCTGGTCATCGTGTGGCAGAACGACCGTGCCACAGGCACCCGGCGCGAGCCGGCGTCCTACCCCGACTACCTGGATCTGGCGGAGCGCAGCCGCACCCTCGAGGCGCTGGCCGCCTACAGCACCGCCGAGGCGAACTTCGGCTTCGCCGGCGGCGAGCCACGCCGTGTGCAGATCGCCCGCACCAGCCACGAGATGCTGCGGGTGCTCGGAAGGGAACCCCTGCGTGGGAGGGCCTTCTCCGCCGAGGAGGCGAGTCCCGCAGGCGCCAGCGTGGCGCTGCTCTCGGAGCGATTCTGGAACGAGCTCTGGGACGGCGACGTGGGCGTCCTCGGCGAGACGGTGCGGATCGACGAGCAGCCGGCCGAAGTCATCGGAGTCGTGCCCGCGGATCTCGAGATCCCGGGGCGCGACGTCGACATCTGGCTGCCACTGCAGGCCGACGAGACCTCGGCGCCGCGCTACCGCCACGGGACCTCGATCGTGGCGCGGCTGGCGCCGGACGTGCCTCTGGCGGCCGCCCAAGAGGAGGCGAGCGCCATCCACAGAGCGCTCGAGCAGGAGTACCCGCAGACGAACCAGGACCGAGGCGCCTTCGTCGAGCCGGTGGTCGACGTGCTGCGCGGCGAGGTGCGACCGACCCTCCTGACGCTGATGGCGGCTGGGTGCCTGGTTCTGGTCCTGGTCTGCGCCAACGTCGGCAATCTGCTGCTGCTGCGCATGCGTCGACTCGCCGCCGAGCTCGACCTGCGCACCGCGCTGGGGGCGACCCGGGGGCGACTCGGCCTGCGCTTCGCCGCCGAGTCGGCCATGCTCATGGCGCTCGCCGGGGTGCTGGGATGGGTCGTGGCGATGCTCTCGAGACGTGCCGTCCTCGGGCTCTCCGAGGTTCCCGAGCTGGGCTCGTTGGCGTTGCTGACCCACGACGCCGGCGGCCTGGCGACCTGGCGGCTGGCCGCTGTCGGGCTGCTCTGCCTGGTCGGCGTGGTGTTCGCGCTGCTGCCGTGGGCGCGCCTGCGCTCGAACAGTGCTCTCGCGGCACTGCACGGCAGCCGGGTTCGTGGCGGGGAGCGCCGACGCGCGCGTCCACTGCGGCGGCTCCTGGTGGCGACCCAGATCGGCCTCGCCCTGCCGCTGGTGTGCGGTGCGGCGGCGCTCTCCTATTCGCTCGACAAGCTGCGCGCCCTGGACCCCGGATTCGACGCGTCGGCCGTGGTGAGGATGAGCTACTCGCTGCCGAACGCGCGCTATCCCAGGGACTTCGCCAGCTTTCCGCACTGGGCCGAAGTCAACGATTTCAACCGGCGGCTGCTCGAGCAGGTGCGCGCCCTGCCCGGCGTCGAGGCCGCGGGCCTCACCTCGCACCACCCGCTCGAGTCGGGATTCACCAACAGCTTCCTGGTCGTGGGCCGGGCTGCCGACGACCCGGTGCACTCGCTGGGCGAGATCAGGCTGCGCATGGTGAGCCCCGGGTACTTCGAGACCAACCGCACCCGACTGCTCTCCGGTCGCTGGTTCGACGAGCGCGACACGGTGGAACAGCCGGCGGTGGCGCTGCTCGGCGAGGTCGCCGCGCAGCGCCTGTTCCCCGAAGGCGACGCGATCGGCCAGCGGATCGCCTTCTGGGGCATCGAACGCACGGTGGTCGGTGTGGTGGCTGACGAGCGGGTCGACGGGCTCGATGCCGACGCCCCGTTCGCGATGTACGTCAACCTGCTGCAGGCGCCTCAGACCGGCAGCGTCACCCTGATGGTGCGCGCCGAGACTGGAGCTGGCGGTGAGCGCAGCGAGCTCGAGGCAGCCGTCGCCCTGGTGACGCCGGTGCGCGAGATCGTGCGGCGACTCGACCCGTCCCTGGCGCTCTACGACGTGGCGACGATGAGCGGCACCGTGGCGCGATCCCTGGCCCAGCGGAGGCTCGCCCTGGTGCTGTTCGGAGCCTTCTCGCTGCTCGCCCTGGTGCTCGCGGCGATGGGCATCTACACGGTGCTCAGCGCCATGGCGCGCGAGCGCCGGCAGGAGCTCGGCGTGCGACTCGCACTGGGAGCCTCGCCGCGGCGCCTGCTGACCGAGGTGGTCTCGCGCGGCCTGCGACTGGGTGTCGCGGGAGTGCTGCTCGGCGCGCTGCTCAGCTTCGCCCTGCTGCGCTCTCTCGACACGCTCCTCTACCAGGTCGAGCCGCTCGATCCGCGGCTCCTGGGGGGTGCGATCCTCGCAGTCCTGGCGCTCACCGTCGCGGCGAGCTGGATCCCGGCGCGGCGGGCTGCCGGCACCGACCCGGCGCGGACCCTGACCGTCGAGTGACGGCGGTGGAGTGACGACGGTGGAGTGACGGCGGTGGAGCGACGGCGGTGTGACGGCGACGATCGGGCGGGCCGGTGGCGATCGGGAGGGTCCGGCGTTCGCCCGCGGCCCAGCCCGCCGACGTGGCTCCGTGGCTCAGGTCTCCCGGCCCTCCGTCGCCTCGCCGAGATGCACGATCGTCGCTCCCCAGTTGCCTGGCGCGTCGGAGAGAGCGGCGACCCGCGGGTCGCGCGACAGGACCGCGCGCACGATGCCGCGCTGGGTGCCGATCCCCCTGCCGTGCACGATGCGCAGCTCGCGCCGTCCCCTGTCCCAGGCGTCGTCGACGAACGCCCGCACCACGTCCGCGACGTCGCGAGGGCGGAAGGGGTGCAGATCGAGGCTGTCCTCGTCGGGCAGCACGACGGCGTCGATCTCGTCGATGCCATCGACCTCGTCGAGCCGAGCGCTCTCATCGAGCTCACCGGATCGGTCCGGCTGTGGCTCCGCCTCGACCGCGTCCGACGGGCCGCGCCCCCCGCCGATCCCATTGACGGGATCGGCGCCGTCCGCCCCCCGACCTCGGCCGCGACCCAGGAGTCTGCTCCACCAACCGCTCATCGCTCGGCTCTCCTGAGCGACGAGCGTATCCGCCCGTCGCCGGCCGTCGCACCGGCGCCCGGCTTCAGTCGAACAGCTTGAGGAAGGCCACGAAGGCGCTGAAACCTTCGTCCGGCCCGGCCACGGGCACGCCGACGTCGAGGTTGACGATGGTGCCCCAGGGACCCAGGAAGGTGCCGACGAGGCCGACCCCGGCGAGCAGCTCGTCCTCGAGCAGCGCCGCCTCGTCGGTCGCCCAGGCGGCGTCGCCGACCAGGTCGATGCGGAAGATGTCGCCGATGTTCAGGCCGTAGCTCAGGTGGGCGGCGTAGGCCTCCTCGGCGCGCACCCGGTCGGAGCGATAGCCGTGCACCCGGATGTCGCTGAAGAAACCGAACTGGTACTTCGAGAAGCGATCGAGGTTCTCGCCGCCGACGTACTCGAGCTCGACGCCGAGCTTGGTGAACTTCGGCAGGTGCCAGATCTTGGCGATGCCGCCGCCCCACAGGGTGTAGGTGTCGTGGTCGGGGTCGAACTCGCTGTTGCCCGGCAGGCCCCACTCCTCCCAGTCCGAGCGCAGGTTGTAGCTGCCACCGAGCCGCAGGCGGTAGCCGTTGCGGTTGTAGCGCCCGAGCACCTCGAAGCGGTGGTCGATGTGATCCTCCGGCAGCACGAACTCCTCGGCGGTGTCGTCGGCGCGACTGAACCTGTTGTAGCCGATGCTGTACTCGAGCTCGAGCTTGAAGAAGTTGCCGAACGGGCGCCCGAGGGCGATGTCGACGTTGGGACGCAGTGACTCGACGTCCTCGCCGCTGGCCTCGACGCCGTCGCGGAACACCGAGTCGGTGCCGGCGATCGCGAGGGCGAAGGCGTCGGCGCCGAGATCCCAGCGCGAGCCCCGGAGGCTCGGCGTCGCGACGTTCGCCAGCACCAGCGGGCCGGCGACGAAGAGGTTGGTCTGGGTGCCGGTGCCGCGCCAGTCGAAGTTGAGCCAGTTGATGCCGCCGAGCGGCAGCGGGAAGTCCTGCGATTCGTCGTAGAACAGGCCGCCGACGATGAAGCGACGCGACTTGTCGAGCTCTTGCTGGACCACCCGCTCGCCATCCTCGGTGGGCTCGAGGTAGCGCACACCGCGCTCGGTGTCGCGCACCATGGTGACTTCGGAGGCGAGCTTCGCCCGACGACGCTCCTCGAAATCGGCCGGATTGATCCGCACCTCGGTGAGCAGGACCTCGCGCTCGACGACGGTGGTGCCGTTGAGGATCGAGAACAGCTGCTGGCCGGTGGTACGGGTCGGCAGGAAGAAGCTCTCGTCGCTCCAGGGCGCCGGCTGCCCCTGCTCGTCGAGCGGCTGGTACTCGAGGGTCTCGTCGTTCGACAGCACGTCGCCGCGCAGACCGAGCTGCACCGCGCGGGTCTGCACCCGGGCGTAGATCTCGCGGTCGACCCAGACGGTTCCCTGGAACAGGGTCTCGCCCTCGTCGAGGCGGTCGGCCGGCTCGAAGTCGACCACCCAGCAGTCGCGACCCCGCACCGTCGCGGTGCCGCGCAGGCGGTAACGGTAGTCGCGGGTGAAGTTGATCTCGAGCGGCAGGTTGGATGCCTTCTCGGGCTGGATCAGAGGGATCTCGGGGATCTTCTTGCGCCGCCAGCGCACGCCGTTGACGTAGAACTCGTCCCACGCCCAGTCGAAGCCTTCGCCCTGGCTGTAGAAGAACGCTCCCCGGAACGTGGCGTCGACGGACTGCACGCCGCCGCCGGCCTGGAAGCGCAGCGACTGCGTGTTGATCGCGGTGTAGCTGTCCAGCTTGCGGCGCTGGTCGTCCTCGAACGCCTGCAGGCGGCGGAGGATCTCCTCGACCGGCATCTGGCGGACGTCGGCGACGGTGACGTCCTCCTCGACCCCCTCGAGGCCGGCGAGATCGCGTATCGCCGGGCGCTCGACGCCGAGCAGGACGGCGGCCGGCGCCTGGCTGACGGTGACCGCGTAGCCGCTCCGGGTGCGGCGCCCGGTGTACAGGTCCGAGGGCTCGCCGGTCTCCGGGTCGTAGAGGGTGGGAGTCGAGAGGGTCCGGTCGGAGAACTCGAGCTCGAGGTCGGCTCCGTCGCCGCGCCGCGCAACCACCCGCAGGGCCAGGTCCTCACCGCGCACGAAGCTCCACGCCTCGCCGCCCGCGAAGCTCGACGGGGTGCTGTAGGGATCCGGCGAGACGTCGCCCGAGAGCTGGTTGGCAAGGAGCACCATCGGCGCCACCAGGGCCTCGGCGGCCACGTCGACGGGATCGACGAGCGCCACGTTGGCGCCGCGGTGGATGGCGCCGGCGACCCGTGGCAGGGCCTCGAGCGGATCGCCGGTGACCGGGACCTCGAGCGCCAGGTCGCTCTCCGGGTCGAGGTCGACGAGCGCGTCGCGCAGGGTCTCGAGGAAGCCCTCCGAGGCCGCCGCGAGCACCACACCGTCGACGTAGGCCGGGATCTCCTCGGCGTAGAGCAGCCGCAGGCGCTCGACGTTGGGGACGCCGTTCTCACCGACCCGCAGCGCCACCCGCGCGTCGATCTGGGCGCCGGTCACCGCGACCGCCGCCCGCTTGATCGCGAAGGCGAAGTCGGCGACGTCGGCGAAGGGATCCTCGATGCGCGGCCAGGCGAGCTCGAACACGGTACCCGGCGCCGACGCGTCGGCGACCGCGGCCAGCCGCTCGAGCTCGGCGTCGAACGCATCGACGTTGCCGATCACCGGATAGTCGGTCACGAAGTCGTAGCGCAGCCAGGGCGTGGCGCCGGCCCCGACGACCGCCGGCAGGCCAGCGACGACCGGATCCGTCAGATCGAGGCGCAGGTAGAGCCTGGACTGCGGATCGAGGTCGGTCGCGGCCGCCAACGTCTCGAGGATCGCCGTCAGGTCGGCGCCCGGAACGCCGAGCGCGGAGCAGGCCTGGCAGCGGGTCGGCGCTTCCTCCTCTTCGGGTTCCTGGCCGGGCGCCGGCGCGACGAGGGCGGTGCAGAGCAGGATCGGGAGGAGGCCCGCGGCGAGCGGGCCTCGGCCGCGAGAGCGAGAGGAGGGGTCGGAGAAGGCGTCGGAGTGGCGCCGGGTCGCGGCGCCGGGAACCAGGCATGGGTGCACGTCGGACATTCCTCGGGAGTGCGCCGCCGACGGACGGCGGCGCCTGGGGATCTCTTGGGAGTGGTTTCTGCGCCAGCGGACGGGGCGAGCCTCCGCCGCCGACTCGGCCCTGCGCCCCTAAGGTGACGAGACGCATACCGAGCCGGATCGGTTTCGCGCAGCGGGAGTCTGCGTGGGCGTCTCCGGCGCAACGCCTGGTGCCCGCCGGCGATTCCCGAGCCGCATGGCCTGTCGGCGTGTCGGCCTGGTCGGGCTGACGCGCGGCGGAACCGGAAGCTGTCAAGATCGGCCCGACCCCGAACGTCCGCCGTCCGTCGGTCCTCCTACCCCGGAACGGCATCCGCGTCATCCGGTACCACCCAGGGCCCGGGGAGACCTCGCGTGAAAGAGCCTCCAGATCGTCCGCAGCGCGGCGCCGACCGCCGCGAGCTGGCGCCCCTGCCGGAACCCGAGTCGAGCGCAAGCGTGCGGCCGCGCTCCGACCGGGGGCGTGGCTCGTCCAATCCCCGCCCCCTGGTGGTGCGCTTCGGCGCCATGGGCGACATGGTGATGCTCACCGCGTTGACGCGGCTGCTGGCGCGGCGTTTCGGTGCGCCGTGCGACGTCGTCGCATCCCAGGGGTCGCCGCAGCTCGTCTTCCGCGAGCTCGACTCGATCGGCGACGTCTTCACGGTGCAGAGCCGTCGCCGCCCGTTCTGGTTCAGCCTCGAACAGCAGGAGCTGGTGCGCCAGCTGCGACGCCGCGGCCCGTCGCCGACCTTCGTGCTCGACGACCTGCCCAAGGTGCACTGGCTGCTGCGCAGAGCCGACATCCCCGAGCGGCTCATCGTCCGGCCGTCACCAACGGGTGCCAGTGACGGTCTGGAGCCGCGCGGCGACCTGGAGCATCTGGTCGACTTCGCGGCGCGGCTCGGCAGGTGCGGCGAGTTCGGCCCCAGTCGCTGCTTCGTGGGTGAACCCTCCCCGCGTGCCGAGCTGGCCACCAGCCAGGCGGAGCGGAACGACTGTGCCCGGTGGCTGGCCGGTCGTGGCCTCGCCGGTCGCCAGCTCGTGCTGCTGCAGCCGCTGTCGCGCCGACGGCGTCGCGGCCGCTGGCCGATCGAGAACTGGCGCCGGCTGGCGCTGGCGATCACCGATCGGCTACCGGAGGCGCGGCTCCTGCTCACCGGCTCGCCGGAGGAGGCGCCGCTGCTCGCCGAGCTCGAGCGTTCGATCGCGGTGCCGGCGGTTCGTTCGGTGGCGCCGGACCTTCCCCTGCGGCGTCTCTTCGCCCTGCTCGAGGTCGCCCACTCGTGCGTGTCGATCGACACCGGGCCGGCCCAGGCCGCGGCGGCCCTCGGCTGCCCGCTGGTGGTTCTCTTCGGGCGTGCCGATCCTCGTCGCAACGCGCCGCGCGGCGACGGCCCGATCGCGGTGTGCTGCGCCTGGCCGAGGGAGCGTTGGCCGGCGACCCGCCGCGAGTGGGAGGGTTCGCACGCGATGGCCGAGATCTCGCCACAGAGCGTGATCGACGCCTGGACCGAAGTCACGTCGGGCGAGGTCGCGGTGACGGCTCGGCCGGGCGCGGCCCTGTGAGCTGATCCGTCTCCCCGAGGCGGCCGTCCCGATCAACCGCTGCCGGCACCCGCCGCCGCCGATCGCCGGCGAGTGCGCTCGCCGAGGAGACGGAGCACGGCGTAGATCGCCAGCAGCCCGACGCCGATGCACAGCAGCGGCGGCACGCCTGCCGAGGCAGGCAGGATCCCCAGCAGCACCGCGGTGGAGCCGCCGAGCATCGCGTAGGGGAGCTGGGTTCGGACGTGCGCCAGGTGATCGCAGCCGGCCGCCATGCTGGAGAGGATCGTGGTGTCGGAGATCGGAGAACAGTGATCTCCCCAGACGCTGCCCGAGAGCACCGAGGCGATCGAGGCCAGCAGCACGCCCTGGAAGCCGGCGGAGCCGGGCGCCAGCCCGGCGCTCACCGACAGGCCGTGGGCCAGCGGCACGATGAGTGGCGTCAGGATCGCGAGCGTTCCCCACGACGACCCAGTGGCGAAGGCGATCGCGGCGGCGACGACGAAGGTCAGCGCCGGGAGCAGCTGCGGGGCGAGTGCGCCCTCGGTGACCTGGAGCAGGAACCCGGCCGCTCCGAGCGCCTTGCACACCGCGCCCAGAGCCCACGACAGGATCAGCACCACGAAGGCGATGAAGGCGACGCGCAGACCGTCGATCGCCGCCTTGGTGGCTTCGACCAGCGTCAGGATGCGCTGGCTCGAGGCCAGCGCGATCGCCGCCAGCAGCCCCGAGGCGCCCGCCCACTGCAGCGCTCGGTAGCTGTCGGCGCCGGAGAAGACCAGGCGCAGTCTCTCGAGCCCGCTGGCGGAGGTCTCGCCGAGGGAAGCCGATCCCGTGGTCCACAGCCCGAGCAGGGTGACGAACACCACCGTGACGATGGGCACCAGAGCGTTGCGGGCGCGGTGCGGGGCGTCGTCGGGCGGCTCCAGATCGCTGGCGCCGAGATCGGCGAGCGGCACCTGCCCGGGGCCCAGCACCTCGCCGCTGCGTGCGCGTAGCTCGGCCTGCCGCATGGCGCCGAAGTCCAGGCCGGTCACTGCGACCATCAGGCCGAGACCGAGGGCGAAGAACTGGTAGAAGCGGTAGGGGATCGACGCGACGATGGCGCCGAAGGCCGACTGCTCGAGGGCTAGGGTCGCGAAGGCGTCCTGGACGAGCCCGAGCTCGAAGCCGATCCAAGTCGACAGCGGCACCAGGCTGACCACGGGAGCCGCGGTCGAGTCGACGATGTACGCGAGCTTCTCACGGCTGATGCGCAGCCGATCGGTGATCGGCCTCATGGTCGGGCCGACGATGAGGGTGTTGGCGTAGTCGTCGAAGAAGATCAGCACGCCCATCGTCCACGTCGCCAACTGGCCGCGGATACCGGTGGTGGCCATCGGCGCCACGAGCTCGATGACGCCGAGAGTGCCGCCACAGCGGCTGATCACCGCCACCATCGCGATCAGCAGGCCGGAGAAGATCAGGATCGCTGCGTGGTCGGGATCGGCGAGTGCCGGCACCACGAAGGTGTCCATCGATCGCGCCAGCGCCGCGAAAGGGTTGCCCGAAGTGCTGATCAGCGCGCCGACGAAGACCCCGGCCGCGAGCGCGACGACGACCTCCTTGAGCCAGATGGCGACGGCGATCGCCACCAGGGCGGGGAGCAGCGAGAGGAAACCGTAGTGCCCCTCGGCCTCGCTCGTCGCGGCGGCGGAGGCCGGCAACGTCGCGAGGCCGGCCAGCAAACCGGCGACCGCCAGGGCGGCCAGTGCGATCAGGGCGAGCCGTCGCCGGCCCTGGCCTTCGGCGCCCTGCGGCGTCCGTCTGTGCGCGCGGAGAAGCACCCTGGGCAGGCCGGTCGGCGGTCTCAGTTCTCGGTCGACGCGTCGTCGTCCTTGGCGCTCACGTGCATCGGCGGCAGGCCCATCTTGGCGCGGATCTTCATCTCGAGCTCGTCAGCGACGTCTGGATTGTCGCGCAGGAACTGCTTCGAGTTCTCCCGCCCCTGCCCGAGGCGCACGTCGCCATAGGAGAACCAGGCGCCGCTCTTGAGCACCTCGTTGTGGGTGACCCCGAGATCGAGCAGCTCGCCGACCCGGGAGATCCCCTCGCCGTAGTCGATGTCGAACTCCGCCTGGCGGAACGGTGGCGCCACCTTGTTCTTGACCACCTTGACGCGGGCCTTCGAACCGACGACCTCGTCACCGTCCTTGAGCGAGGCGATGCGGCGGATGTCGATGCGCACCGACGAGTAGAACTTGAGGGCGCGGCCGCCGGTGGTGGTCTCCGGGCTGCCGAACATGACGCCGATCTTCTCGCGGATCTGGTTGATGAACAGCAGGCAGGTGCGCGACTTCGAGACGATCGCGGTCAGCTTGCGCAGCGCCTGCGACATCAGCCGCGCCTGCAGACCGACGTGCGAGTCGCCCATCTCGCCCTCGAGCTCGGCGCGTGGCACGAGTGCCGCCACCGAGTCGACGACCACGATGTCGATGCCGCCCGAGCGCACCAGCATCTCGGCGATCTCCAGCGCCTGCTCGCCCGAGTCCGGCTGCGAGACCAGCAGATCGTCGATGTCGACGCCGAGCTTGCCGGCGTACTCGGCGTCGAGCGCGTGCTCGGCGTCGATGAAGGCAGCGGTACCGCCGATCCTCTGTGCCTGGGCGATGATCGACAGGGCCAGCGTCGTCTTGCCGCTCGACTCTGGGCCGAAGACCTCGACCACCCGTCCGCGCGGCACGCCGCCGCCGCCGACCGCGAAGTCGACCGAGAGCGACCCGCTGGGGATGGTGTCGATCCCGAGGTGCTCCTGCTGGCCGAGGCGCATGATCGCGCCCTTGCCGAACTGGCGCTCGATCTGCGCCAGGGTGTTCTCGACCGACTTGGCCTTCTCTGCGTCGCGTGCTGGTGCCATGGCTTCTCCTGCGCCCTGCGGAACGACGATCGCTGTTGGCGGACGCCGCAGTCGGCCTGCGCCGCACAGGGCGATCGTGCTGTGTTGCGTCTCGTGTCTTCGGGTCTGTGGTGCCTGCGGGTGTCTACGGGTCTCGTGGTGTGCGCTCCGAGCGTCTCCCGATCGCTTCCGCATCCGGCTTCGCGGCGGTTCCGGCACCGGCTCCCGTGGCCCCGCGAACTGGTCCCTGCCGAAGGGGCGGATCGCCACGAAGGACGACCTGACTCTTCCAGCGGGGCGAGCGGAAATCAAGCGCAATTTTGGCCTGGGCCGCGTACGCCCTGCCCCGGAGGCGAGCGGCCGGGTGGTAGTGGACCGGCGGTGGTCGAGGCCGCGCCGGCAGCCGTCGATCGGCCGGTCACCGAATACCAGAACGCAGCGGTGCCGTTGGCGCTGACGGCCGACCTGTCGCGATCGGCGGATTGGCGGCTGCGCAACGCCCGGGTGGGAAGGAGAACGAGGCGCCGATCGGAGGGCGGCGAGGCGTCGGCGGCTTAGGATCACCCCAGCGTGAGCGCAGATCGGCACCTCGAGACCAGCAAACCCGGAGCGTCGCCCTCGGCGAGCGCTTCGAGCCCTCCCTCCGTCGATCGGTGGCGGGAGTGGGCCGACGCGGCCGGCTGCGGCGACCGCCTCGAGCTCGAGGCAGACCGCTCGCTGGCGGCGTCGACGACGTTGCGCATCGGCGGGGCGGCCGAGCTCTACGCCGGCGTGCACGACGTCGAGGCCCTGCGCTGGTTGGCGTCGCGCTGCCGCGAGCTCGAAATCGCGGTCTGCACCCTCGGACAGGGCGCCAACGTGCTGGTGCCCGACGAGGGGCTTGCTGGGGTCGTGCAGCGCTTGCGCGGCGAGTTCAGGCGCTTCGAGATCGACGGCGACCGGGTGAGGGCGGGTGCCGCGGTGCTGGTGCCACAGCTGGCCAAGCAGACCGTGCGCGAGGGGCTGCTCGGTCTCGAGCCGCTGGGGGGATTCCCGGCCTCGGTCGGCGGTGCGGTGACGATGAACGCCGGCTGCTACGGCACCGAGATCAGTGAGCTGATCGAGGAGGTCGTCCTGTTGCTTCCCGGCGGCGAGACGTTGCGCCAGTCGGCTTCCGAGCTCGAGCCCGGCTACCGCAGGACCAACGTCGGCCGGCGCGGCGCGGTGGTGATCGAGGCGACTCTGCGCCTTCGCCGCGGCGATGCCGAGCACGGCGCCCGCCGCTTGGCCGAGCTGAACGAGAAGCGTTGGAGCTCGCTGCCGGCCGGCAAGCCGAGCGCCGGATCGATCTTCAAGAATCCCCCCGGCGACTCGGCGGGCCGGTTGATCGAGGCGGTCGGCCTGAAGGGACGGCGCGAAGGGGGCGCGGCGATCTCCGACGAGCACGCCAACGTCATCGTCAATCTCGGCGGCGCGCGCGCCGGCGACGTGCTCCGACTGATGATCATGGCGCGTGACGCCGTGCTGCGCAGTGTGGGCATCCGGCTGCAGCCGGAGATCGTGCTGCTCGGCGGCCTGCGCGAAGCGTGGAGAGCCGCGGAGGCGGAGGAGACCAACGGAACGGAGAGTCGCAGAAGGGAGGAGAGGGCGACCGGGGGTGCCTGCACCTGAGGTCGCCGCGGCCGCCGGTCGCCCGGAGGGACTGGTAGATTGCGCCGATGCCCGCCGCCTCCAGCTCCTCCGCCGGTTCAGGGCCGGCGCTGCTGTCGATCGTCATCCCGGTCTACGACGAGGCGGCGACGGTCGAGGAGCTGCTGCGCCGGGTGCTCGCGGCGCCGCTCCCGGAACCACTCGAGCGGGAAGTCGTCGTCGTCGACGACGGATCGACGGACGGCTCGCGCGAGATCCTGCGCCGCCTCGCCGGTGAGCTGGGCATCCGCTACTTCGAACAGCCGGAGAACCGCGGCAAGGGAGCCGCGCTGCGGCGCGGGTTCGCCGAGGCGCGCGGCGACCTGCTGCTGATCCAGGACGCCGACCTGGAGTACGACCCGCAGGAGTATCCGCGGCTGCTGGCGCCGATCCTCGACGACCATGCCGACGCCGTCTACGGTTCGCGCTTCCTCGGCGGTCCGCACCGCGTGCTCTTCTTCTGGCACTACCTGGGCAACCGGGCGCTGACCCTGCTGTCGAACATGCTGACCGACCTGAACCTCTCCGACATGGAGACCTGCTACAAGGTCTTCCGCAGCGAGCTGCTGCGCGGCGCGACGCTGCGCTCGGACCGCTTCGGCATCGAGCCCGAGCTGACCGCTCTGCTGGCCCGCCGCAAGGCGCGTGTCTACGAGGTCCCGATCTCCTACTACGGGCGCACCTACGCCGAGGGCAAGAAGATCGGTTGGAAGGACGGTGTCTCGGCGGTCTGGGCGATCCTGCGCTACAATCTACTGCCCTGACCGGGCGAGACGGGGCGTGGATCGGCGCGACGCCCGACGGTCCGGCCGGTCGCCGCGAGGTCGCCGCCCGCGGTCGCGGGCTTGGACCCGCAGGCGCTCCGAGTCCGCGTGCAACGCGCCCGGGCACGCCGTTGGAGCACGCCGAGGCCGGTCGCGTCGCGAGCGATCTGCCACAGGGCGCAGCAGGTCGCGCCGCACCGCGAACGGAGGCCGCTCGAAGCGGCCGAAGGGGAGAGAGAATGAGAGCTCGACGTCTTCACGAGATCGCACTGCTGCCGGCCGCCTGCGGCCTGATCGCCGTGGTCCTCGCCTGCCAGCCGGCCGATCCGGTCGAGCGGGTCCAGCAGGCACGCTCCGAGTACACGGTCGAGGCGATCAGCTTCTACGTCCAGGAGGTTCCGGTGGCCGGGGCGATGACTGATGGCGAGGCTGGCGCGGACACGGATGCCGCTGCCCCCGCCGACGCCGGCGCAGCGGACGCCGAGATCGCCCCGGAGGCCGATGTCGCGGCGGCGGAGGAGATCCCCATCGAGACCGAGTCGGTGCTCAGCCTGGACATCCTCGTGTCGACCACCGCCCCCGAGCCGCTCGACGGGATCACCGTCGAGCTCGAGCACGTCGGCCCCGACCAGCAGCCCAAGAGCAGCCGGCAGATCTGGCTCGACACCACCGGCGTACAGAAGGGCGTCAGCGCCACGAAGACGGTGCGCATCGAGGGCATCGACTACACCGAGGGCGACGGCTTCAACGTCAGCATCCGGGCACCGGTGCCCGCCGAAGAGATCGCCACCTACCGCGAGTTCGAGGGAGTCGGCTAGACCACCCTGACTCCGAGGGACTCCGAAGGGACCGTCGGGGCGGGCGCGCCGCCGGGCCCACACCGCCGACTCCAGGAGTCACAGCGACGTCGTGCAGCCCGCGTCGACCGAAACCAGCCGCTCTCCGGCAGCGACCCGACCCGATGCGTCCCTGCTGGGTCGTCTGGTCGATCACGTCGGGACGGTCGTCCGCGGCAAGGAGCAGACCGTGCGCCTGGCCGTGGTCGCGCTGCTGGCGCGCGGCCACCTGCTGATCGAGGACGTGCCCGGGGTCGGCAAGACCACGCTGGCGCAGACCCTGGCGGCCGCTCTCGGGCTCAGCTTCCAGCGCATCCAGTTCACCAGCGATCTGCTGCCCTCGGACATCATCGGCGTCTCGGTGTTCAAGCGGCACGAGAGCGAGTTCGAGTTCCAGCCCGGCCCCCTGTTCGCGCACATCGTGCTCGCCGACGAGATCAACAGGGCGACGCCGAAGACGCAGTCGGCGCTGCTCGAGGCGATGAGCGAGGGCACCGTTTCGGTCGACCGGCAGCGCTACCTGCTGCCGCGGCCGTTCCTGGTCCTGGCGACGCAGAACCCGCTCGAGCACCAGGGGACCTTCCCGCTTCCCGAGTCGCAGCTCGACCGCTTCGCCATGTCGCTGCAGATCGGCTATCCGTCGCGGGAGCACGAGCGCGAGCTGCTGCTGTCCGGAGGCGTCGAGGAGGTGATGCGCCAGCTCGAGCCGCTGCTCGATCGCGAAACGCTCGAGGGTCTGCAGGGTCTCGCCGCCGGGGTGCACGTCGAAGCCAAGGTGGCCGACTACATGATCGACATCGCCCAGGCCACCCGACGCGGCGCCGAGTTCACCCTCGGAGTGTCGACGCGCGGCGTGCAGGCCCTCTATCGGGCCGCTCAGGCCTACGCGCTGGTCGACGGGCGCCGTTTCGTCACCCCCGACGACGTGCAGCTGGTGGTCCCACACGTGCTCGGTCACCGGATCCTGATGCGCGACGACAGCGGAGCGACTGCGCGCCGCCGACTCGCCGAGCTCCTGGAAACGATCCCCGTACCGACCTGATGGAGGCCTAGGGTGAGCGTCGTGGACGAGGCCCTGCCGCTGCCGTCCGCCCGCCCGCGGGGGTTCCACCACGAGCTCCTGGGTGCCCTGCGGCCGGGCAGGAGGCAGGCGCCGCGGTCTCCCGACGCCCAGCACGTGGTGGAGCGCCAGTGCAGCCTGACCAAGGTGGGGCTCTGGTACCTGCTCTTCCTGGTGGTGCTGGTGCTGGCCGCCAGCAACACGGGAAACAACGCCCTCTACATGGTGATCGCCAGCATGGTGGCGTTGCTGGCGGTCTCCTGGGTGGTGGCGACGCTCAACCTGCGTGGCGTCCAGCTCGAGCTGCAGCCCCCGCACGAGGTGTTCGCGAGGGCGCCGCTGCTGGTGACCCTGGTGGTGCGAGCGAAGGGGCGGCCGTTCGCGCCGCGCTGGTTGGCGGTGTCGACCCAGGGAGGCTCGCCACACGTCGTCCCTCGTCTGGACGTCTCCGCGAAACGCCAGCGGACGCTCGTCGAGCGTCGCCGTAGTGAGCGCGCCCCGTCCACCGAGAAGCGCCGACGGGGAGCCGTCGCGCGGATGCAGCTGCGCGTCCTGTGGCCGTCGCGCGGTCGCCATCGCATGCCGACACTGCGTGTCGTCAGCCTCTACCCCCTGGGGCTGTTCCGCTGCCAGGCCTCGATCGAGCCGGCGCGGACGGCGCTCGTCTTCCCGCAGTTGTTCGATGCCAGCGACATGGACTTCGAAGTCAGCGCCACGGTCGGCGAGTCGACGGTGCGCCGTCGCGGCAGCGGTCCCGAGCTGTTCGGCCTGCGCCCGTTCCGCACCGGCGACGATCCGCGCAGCGTGCACTGGAAGCGCAGCGCCCAGACCGGTGAGTTGGTGGTGCTCGAACGCGAGGCGGAGGACAGCCGACGGCTCAGCCTGCTGCTCGACAACGCGGTGCCCAGGGGCGCCGACGAGCAACAGCTGGCGCGCTTCGAGCTGCTGGTCAGCGAAGCCGCGACCCTGGCCGTCGACGCTCTCGAGCGCGGCTTCGAGGTCGAGCTGGTCACCCGGAGCCGACGCGTCGGCTACGGCACTGCCCGTCCGCAACGTCGTCGACTGCTCGAGGCGCTCGCCCTGCTCGAGACGATGCCGCTCGACCCGTTGCCTCGTGCCCGGCGCGAGGGCGCAGCGAGGACCGAGGCGGCGGTCGCGCACGGTCACCTTCCGGCCCTGCGGGCCAGCGACGCCTCGGCCTGGAGCGTGCGCCTGGCGCTGGCCGACCCGCGCACCGAGGCGGCGCCGTGATGCGGTACGCCGACGACAAGCGTCTCGCCCTCGGCGTCCTGGCAGCGCTGGTGGCGCTGCCGCTGCCGCTCAACGAGCCGAGACCGGAGGGCGTCGTCGGCTGGGGGTTCCTGCTCCTCTACGAGCTCGGGGTCGCCTACTTCCTGCTCCGCGTGCGCCGAGCCGAGGAGCGTTGGCTGAACAACTGGCTGCTCAACCTTCTCGGTCTCGTCTACCTGCCGTTCCTGGTGCTCGACCTGACGGCGCTGAGCAGGGGCCAGTTGCTGCGGCCGATGATGCACCTGGCGCTGTTCGTGGTGCTCGCCAAGCTCTTCTCGCTGCGTCGCGACCGCGACAAGTGGCAGACCCTGGTGGCCATCTTCTTCATCTTCGTCACCGCCATGGCGACCAGCGCGAGCCCCGGGATCGTTGCCTACATGGTGGTCTTCGGACTGCTCGGCGTGCGGGTGCTCGGCGACTTCGCGAACTACCACCTGCTGTCGCTCGACCGCGCCGAGTCGTCGGCGCGGCCGCCGCGCGAGCCCGGCCGCACGGCAGCGCTGCTGGTGCTCGCCGCGGTGCTGCTGGCGGTGCCGCTGTTCGTGCTGCTGCCGCGGTTCCGCGAGCCCTTCGTGCTCGGCTCCGGATCGAGTGGGCAGTCGACGTCGGCAGGCTTCTCCGACGAAGCCGGCCTCGACGTCATCGCGCGCATTCGCACCTCGCGGGAGGTGGCGCTGCGCATCGAGCCGGAGAGCGGCAGCTTCCCGGCCGAGCTGCGGCTGCGCGGGGCGACGTTCGATCGCTACGCCTTCGACCACTGGGAGCGCAGCGGTGGAGGCCGGGCCCTGCCGCGCTCTCGCAGCGGCGAGTACCGCCTCGAGGACGGCGACGCCACCAGCATCGCCCGGATCTGGCTCGAGCCGATCGGCACCAGGGCCCTGATCGTCCCGCAGGAGACGCTGTGGGTGGACTTCGTGGGCTCCTCGCCGAGCCTCGGGATGAACCGCGGCGGCGCGCTCGGCTTCGCCTTCCAGCCGCGCGAGACGCTCTCCTACCGGGTGGGTCTGTCGCCGCGGCCGGTCTACCTCGGCGAGCCGCCGGCCGCCGCCGACGATCTGCTGGTCGAGCGCACCGGCGTCAGTCCCCGCATCGAGGCGATGGCGCGCCAGGTGACCGCCGGGGCGACGGGTGATCTGGAGCGCGCGCGGCGCCTCGAGTCGCACCTGATGAGCGAGTACGAGTACACCCTCGACTTCGTCGGTCGCCGCGGCGTCTCGCCGATCGAGGAGTTCCTCTTCGAGTACGGCAGCGGTCACTGCGAGTACTTCGCGTCGTCGCTGGTGCTGCTGCTGCGTTCGATCGGCATCCCGGCGCGCTACGTCACCGGGTTCCTCGGCGCCGAGCGCAGCTCGATGGGCTACGCCATCGTCCGCCAGAGCAATGCGCACGCCTGGGTCGAGGCGTGGATCCCGGAACGCGGCGGCTGGGTGACTCTCGACCCGACTCCGCCCGACGGCAGACCAGGGATCTCGGGGCGCTCGCTGGGTGCCCTGATGCGCCAAGCGTACGACTACCTGATCTTCCGTTGGGATCGCTACGTGATCACCTTCTCGCAGGGTGACCAGGAGCGGGTCTTCGAACGGATCTGGGCCTGGATTCGCGGGCTGTGGCGCGGCGACGGCGCCAGCTCGACGCCGCTGCCGCCGCCGACCGACTCCCTCGGTGCGCCACCGGCTGACGCGGAGCAGGCGCAGCCCGCCACCCGCGCCCCGGGCGGGATCGTGCCGTTGACCATCGTGCTGACCGTGCTCCTGCTGCTCTGGTTCCTCCTGCGCCCGCGGCGCCTCGATCCGGTGGCGGCCTTCCGTCGGCTGCCGGCGCTCGGAGAGAAGGTCGGAGCCTCGTGGAAGCCGGCCATGGCGCCGCGCCTGTGGGTGGAGAGCTTCGCCCAGCGCTGTCCGGCCGCCGCCGAGCCGCTGCACCGGATCCTGCGGCTCTACCTGGAGCAGAGCTTCTCGGGCCGACCGCTGCTCGACGGCGAGCCGAACCGACGACGGTTGCGCGAGCTGAACCAGGCGCTGCGTCGGGACCTGCTGGAGATCACCCGGGCGGTGGCGGCGCGCCGCCGCGAGTTGATCCAGCAGGAGAAGCTGGCGCGGCGCCACCGGCGACGATTGCCGGAGGGATCCGGAGGACCGAGGCGCGACGGGGAGAGCGGCGACGGTTCTGGGAGGGGAAGTGCGCGACAGAGCACGCCGGAAGCACGCGATCGGCGCGCCTCGTGATCCTGCGCCCGGTCGCCGGGACGTGCCGCCGGATCCCTTGGCGCAGCACAGGCCCGCCCCGGCGCACCTGCGCCGGTGCTTCGGCCGCCGGCGCCCCGCGAGCCTCCGGCGGCCACTGCCGCCCCTGCTGTTCGCCGCTGCTCTCGGGTGCGGTCTGGCGGAAGATCCTGCGAGCGAAGCGCTGCGCTACGACCTGCTCGCGAGTCTGCCTGCGGCGGTGCGCGAGTGCGACGGCACCGTGCTCGATGTCGGATCGCAGCCGGCGCGCGAGGCCCTCCTGTCCGGCTTCTCCTGGAACGAGCGCAGCGGCGAGGAGAGTTTCGCCTGGAGCGTCGGGCCACGATCCGAGGTGCGCACGACGGTGCTCGTGCCGCGGCCGATGCGGCTGCGAGGCAGGGCGCTGGCGTGGGCTCCGCCGGGGGCGCCGCCGACCCTGCGGCAGACCGTGTCGCCGACCCTGATCAGTCCCGCCGGCTCGATCGTCACCGCACTGGGCCCGATCTCGCTGGTGCCTGGCGCCGGGTTCGAGGACTTCGAGCTCGAGGTCGATGCCGCCGCGCTGGGCGCCGGCGCCAACCGTCTGGTCTTCGGCTACTCGTTCACCCGTCACTCCTTCGAGCCCGATGCGGAGCGCGATCTGGCGGTGGGGTGGAGCGCTGTGCGGCTCGAGGACGACAGCTGCGACCCGTCGGCCGCCGCCTCGTGGTCCGTCGACGGTGGGGAGGGTGAGGGTGCAGGCGGTGCGGCCGAGCGCGGGATCCTACGTCTCGGTCGCGGCGAGCGCGTCGCCTGGCCGCTGGAGCTGCGCCGCGGCGATCGGCTGGTGATCGAGCGGGTCGATCAGCGGGCCGTCGACGCGCTGGTGGTGGCGATCGTGGCGCTCGAGCCGGGCAGGCTGCCGGAGTCACCCGACGGTGGTTCGGTCGGCGAGGCGATCGTGCTGCCCGAGATCATCGGTCCGCAGCGCCGAGTGGAGATCGCGCTGCCCGTGCGGGCCGGTCGCTGGGCGCCTCACCGCCTGATGCTCGCCCCTCGCGGCGGCGGGGTGGTGCTGCGGGCAGCGCGGATCGTCGGCTCGTCCTAGCAGACAGCCGGCGGCGGCTGACCGGACTCCGCGGCGGCCCAGGAGCGGGGACGGCCCGGCAGCGCCTCGGCAGAGCCGGCAGCCTCAGTAGGCGTTGTCGAGCCAGCCGTGGCGCAGCGTCATCCAGAGGATCTTGAAGTCGAGCTTCAGGCTCCAGTTCTCGATGTAGTACAGGTCGTACTGCAGCCGCTTCTTGATCGAGGTGTTGCCGCGCCAGCCGTGCACCTGCGCCCACCCGGTGATCCCCGCCTTGACCCGGTGGCGGAGCATGTAGCGAGGGATCTTGTGCTTGAACTCGTGCACGAACGCCGGTCGCTCGGGCCGCGGGCCGACCAGCGACATCTCGCCCCGGAACACGTTCCACAGCTGCGGCAGCTCGTCGATCGAGGTGCGGCGGAGGAGCGAGCCGATCCGGGTGCGGCGCGGATCCTCCTCGACCGCCCAGATCGGACCGGTACTCGACTCGGCGTCGACCCGCATCGAGCGGAACTTGTGGATCATGAAGGCTCGGCCGTCCAGCCCCATGCGCTCCTGGCTGTAGAAGATCGGACCACGGTCCTCGAGCCAGATCAGCGCCGCGACGAGCGGCAGGAAGGGCAGCATCGCCAGCATCAACAGGCCCGAGACGACGAGGTCCAGGGATCGCTTGGCGAGGCTCTGCCAGCCCTCGAGCGGCACGTGCGAGAGGTTGATCACCGGGAGGCCGTCGATGTCCTCGAGGCCGGCCCGCAACGAGGCGTACTGCAGCAGGTCGGGCACCAGGCGGACCTCGACGCACTCGGTCTCCACCGCCTCGAGGATCTCGAGAACCCTCTTGTGTGCCTCGACCGGCAGCGCCACCATGAGCTGGTCGACGCTCTTCTCCTCGAGCACCGCGTTGAGGTCGCCCAGCGGTCCGAGGATCGGGACCTCGGAGAAGAGCGGGTGCTCGAGCTCCTGGTCGTCGTCGAGGAAACCGACGACGTCGAAGCCGAGCTCGCGGTGCGACAGGATGCGGTTGGCCACCTCGCGGCCGAGCGTGCCGGCGCCGATGACCAAGACCCGACGGATGTTGTGTCCGCGGCGGCGCAGCTCGCGCAGCACCGCCCGGATGGACAGGCGGGAAGCGGTGGTGAAGACGATGCTGCAGGCCAGCAGCAGGGTCAGGAAGACGCGGCTGAAGGAGAAGAAGGCGTAGCTGCCGCTGCCGGGATCGAGGACCGGCCGGTAGAAGGTCGCCACGCCGGCGAGGATCAGCGTCGCCAGCCCGTTGGCGATCGCCAGGGTGAAGAACTCCTCGATCCTGCTGTTGCCGCGACGGTTCTGGTAGAGGCCGTGGAAGTAGAAGACCACCGGCCAGAGCAGCAGCAGCCCCGGCAGCAGCGGCAGGTACCAGGAGAACGGCGGCGGCGCCTGGCGCAGCGGCACCAGCTCCAGCTCGAAGCGCAGGAACCAGGCGGCGAAGAAGGCCAGCGTGATGGCGCTCAGGTCGGCTAGGACGAAGAGCGCGCGGGTCTCGAAGTGGCGCTGGCGGATCATCTCGACAAGGGAAGTGATCGCGGGCCGGTCGGGGCCGAGCGGAGGAAACGATCGGAGTTGGAGGGGGAGATCTTCGTTGGGTGGCGACCGATGGCCGCCATCGACAAGCCTATCCGTAAAGCTCGAGACGCCGGAAGAGGTCGGCCTGGAGGCTTCGCTCGAGGAAGGCGACGAAGGCCGAGCGGAACCTCTCGCGGGAGAATCGGGAGGCCTGCTGCCGCAGGCAGGCGACCGGCAGCGATGCCCCGGCGGCGCGCCCGAGAGCGCCGAGGAGGCCTTCGAGACCGTCTCCTGGGTCGTAGAGGAAGCCGTGCTCGCCGTCGACGACGATGTCGAGCACCCCGCCGTCGGCGGCCGCGACCACCGGGGTTCCGGCGGCCAGGGCCTCCACCGCGGCGATGCCGAAGTCCTCGATGCCGGGCTGTACGAAGGCCTCGGCTCCGATCAGCAGCGCCTGCAGGCGTTCCGTGCTCACCCGCCCGACGAGCTCGATCCTGCCGTCGCCACCGGCCAGATGCTCGAGCTCGCGGCGCTGCGGCCCTTCGCCGACGACGACGAGGCGACGGCCGAGCCGGCGCGCCGCGGCGATCGCCAGGTCGTGGCGCTTGTAGGGCGAGAGTGCCGCGACGCTGAGCAGGTACGGCTCGCGGTCCCGCCGGTCCTCCCTGCCCTGCGCCGCGGCGGCGGCCCCCAGCGCCTCGACGTCGACCGGAGGGTGCACGACCGTCGCCGAGCGCCGCCAGAAGCGCTCGATCCGCCGCCGCACGAAGTGCGAGTTGGCGGCGTAGGCGTCGACCCGATCGGCGCTGGTGCGATCCCATCGCTGCAGCCGGTCGAGCAGCCGGCCGCGCAGCCAGCCGATCAGCGGCCCGTCGTCGGGGAAGTAGGCGTCGCGCTGGTCCCAGGCGTAGCGCACCGGGGTGTGGCAGTAGCAGAGGTGGACTCCGTTCGGCGCCCGCGCTCCCTTGGCGACGCAATGGCTGGTCGAGACGACGAGGTCGAAGTCCGAGAAGTCGAAGCGCTCGATGGCGCCCGGGAAGAGCGGCAGGAAGCTCCGGTAGTGGCGGCGCAGTCTCGGGATCCGCTGCAGTCGGGAGACCCGGATCGGGTGCGACTCGAGGGCGGGCGAGACGCTGCCGGGGAAGTGGAAGAGGGTGTGGATCGGCGCCTTCGGGAACAGATCCGCGATCTGCTCGAGCACCTTCTCGCCGCCGCGCATGCCGGTCAGCCAGTCGTGCACCAGGGCGACCCGAGCCGGTCGTCGGTCGACTCCCTGGGGCCTCACGCCCCGCCTCCCTGGCGTCGCCGGTGCGGTGCAGTGAGTGCTTCCTCGTAGACCGCCGCGGTGCGCTGCGCGGCGAGCTCCCAGCTGAGCTCGCCGGCCCGGGTGCGGCCACGCCTCGCCAGCTCCTGCCGCAACTCCGGCTCCTCGTGGAGACGCCGCATCGCGGCGGCGAGCGCCATCTCGTCGCTGGGATCGACGAGCAGCGCGGCGTCGCCGGCGACCTCCGGCAGCGACGACAGCTTCGAGGTCACCACCGGCGCGCCGCACGCCATCGCCTCGGCGACCGGCAGTCCGAAGCCCTCGTAGAGACTCGGGAAGGCGAACTGCTCGCAGCCGGTGTACAGGTGCGCCAGCGTCACCTCGTCGACGACGCCGAGCAGTCGGGGACGGGGCAGGCCGTGCTCGTTCGCCAGCCGCTCCACACGCCCACGGTGCTGCCGCTCGATGCCGGCACACACCAGGTCCGGGAGGCTGCCCGCCGGGTCCTCGCGCCTCCACCTGGCCAGCGCGGCGAGCAGGCCCTCGAGGTTCTTGTGCGGCTTCGGGTTGCCGACGAAGAGCACGTAGGGCCGGCGGACCGCGAGCGCGGCGAGCGTCCTCTCGACCGCGTCCTGCGCCTGCGGCGCGAGGAACGTGCTCGAGACGCCGTTGGGTATGGCGTCGATCTTCTCCGGCGGCACGGCCAGGTGACGCTGCAGGTCGAGGGCGGTGCGCCGCGAAGGAGTGATGATGCGTTCGGCGAGTCGGGCCGACCGCCGCAGCATCACCGAGGCGTAGAGCCTGGCCGCGAGCCGCCGCGGCCCGCCGGGCAGGAACTGTGGGAAGAGCAGGTGGATCAGGTCGTGCACCGTCACCACGGTCGGGCAGGGCGGTCGCAACGGCAGCGGATAGTGGGTGGAGTGGTAGAGGTCGACCCCCGCCCGTCGCAGCACCGGTCCGAGCTCGACCAGCTCGCGCAGCGAATAAGATCGCGCCGCCACCGGCAGGGTGCGCACGGCGGCCGGCAGCTCGTCGCCGCCACCCTGCCGGACCGTCTCAGGATGCAGCAGGAGGACCAGATCGTGCGGACCCTGGTGCCGGGCGAGGGCCGCGACCAGGCACCGCACGTAGGTGCCGATCCCGAAGTCGTTCCACTTCCGGCCGTCGACTGCGATCGTGGACATCGTCTGGTGGGTCCGGAACGCCGGCACGCGGGGAGTCGGCGGAGACTGGCGGCGCCCACGGCCCATCGCTGCGGGTCCCTGCGGCCCTGCCTCAGGGCGCCCTCCCCGGCGACGGGATCCGGGCCCGGTTCGCTCCCGATCCGGCTCGCGGCCCCGCCCTCGGTCGGTCGTAGCTTAGCTGTCCGCCGGAGATCGACCGGATGCTCCTGATGCTGCGCGGGCGTGGTCGGCTGCAGTCGGTACCGGCGCCGCTGCGTCCGTTGGTCCAGTGGCCTCTCGATCTGCTGCGCCGTACCGCGGGTCGGCTGCGCTCGTCGTTGCGGCGCCTGGCGCCGCGTCGGATACGCCGTACGCTCACCTGGCTGGCGCAGGTGTTCGGCCGCCACCGGCAGCTGCGTCGCGCCGATGGCCTGTGTGTCGCCATCGACGTCGATCCGCTCTACCTGCCTCTCACCGGTGTCGGCTGGTACCTGCGCCTGGTGCTCGAAGAGCTGCGCGACGAGCCGGATCTGCACCTGCGCCTCTACGGTCCCTGGCTGCAGGGCCTCTCGGCCGACGCGCCCCAGCCGTCGCGGCCGCTGCCCGAGGGTGCCGCGATCGATCTGGTGGCGCACCCGCTCGACGACGACCTCACCCTGCCGCCGGCTTGGCAGAACAGGTTGCTGCGGCTGCTGCAGCCACTGCTCGTCCGCTACGACCGCAACCAGGTGGTCTTCGCGCCGAACTTCATCGTGCCGCGACGTCTGCGGCTGGCGCGCGGCAGGCTCGTGGTCACGGTGCACGACCTGGCGATGCGCAAGTTCCCGTGGACCCTCTCCGAAGGCACTCGGGCGCTGCTCGATGCCGACCTCGACGCGGCGATACGGCGCGCCGACCGCATCGTCACGCCCTCGCACACGGTGCGCGGCGAGATCGTGGAGGACGGCCTCTTCGCTGCCGCCGCGGTGCACGCGGTGCCGCACGGTCCGGGGCACCTGGGGCACGCCGGCGACGCGCGGCAGGCCGACCTCCCGCCGCCGCTGCGCGGCGTCGGCGGTGAGGCCGTTCCCTATGCCCTGCACGTCGGCACCATCGAACCACGCAAGAACCTCGGACTGCTGCTCGACGTGTGGGAGGGCGCGGTGGGCGGGTCGCCGCGTGGCGAAGGCTCCGTGGCGCTGCCACGACTGGTCTGGTGCGGCGGCGTCGGCTGGAAGAGCGACGAGCTGCTGCGTCGCGCCGAGGCCGGGGTCGACGCGGGCTGGCTGGTGCGGCCGGGCTACGTCGACGACGCGACCCTGAGGCGTCTCTACGTCGATGCGCTCTGCCTGGTGATGCCGTCGCTCTACGAGGGATTCGGGTTGCCGCTGGTCGAGGCGATGGTCTCCGGCACCCCGGTGCTGTGCAGCGACATCCCTGTCTTCCGGGAGGTCGCGGGCGAAGCCGCCCTGCTGCTGCCGGTGGACGACCCCGAGGCCTGGCGCTCGGCGATCGGGCGTCTGGCCAGCGAACCGGGCCTGCGCCGCCAGCTGGCCGAGGCGGGGAGGCGCCGGGTGGCCGGGCTCGACTGGCGGCGCAGCGCCGCGGAAACGCTCCGCGTCTGGCGCCTCGCGTCGGCGTCGACGGGTGGCGCGGTGGAGTCGCCGTGAGCCGCGGCGCCGCCCGTCCGATCCGTCGCCTGCTGCTGCTGGTCGGAGGCTTCGCGGCGGTGCTGGTGGTGTGCCTGTCGCTGTGGTGGAGCCCCGGGCCGAGCGCGTCGGGGCCGAGGGCCGATGACCCGGTGGCTGCCCTCGTCGCCGACCCCGACTCGGAGCTCGCGCTGTGGGTGCACGATCCGGAGGGGGTGCTGGAGCGCCTGCGCCAGACGGCCGGCCTCGAGGCCCTGAGGCTGTGGGATTCGCAGCCGGCCGACCGCAGGGTGTGGTGGTTGCGACGGGCCGGTTTGCGCAGCCTGGCGCTGCGACAGGACTCGCGCGGCGGGATCGAGGTGCGGGTTCGCCTGTCGACGGGCCGGGGCACCGTGCTGCGTCTGCTCGGATGGCTGCGCCGTGACCACTGGCTCGGCGGCGGCCCGGTGAGCTTCGAGGACCGACGCGGTGAGGTCTCCTGGCGCACCGGGGTCTGGGCGTTGAGGCTCGACCCGGTGCCATCGCCGGCGTCGGCGGTGACGGCGGGCGGAGGGGCCGCGGCGGCGCCGGCGTCGGGCTCGTTCTCCGGCTCCAGCCTCCCGGCCGGCCTCGAGGGGGCTTCGGCGGTGCTGCGGGTGCGTCCGGAGCTGCTCGATCCCCTGCTCGCTGCCGAGCGCCGCACCGCCGGTCGTGCCGTGCCCGACACGGCGTTCTACCGGGTCGAGGTCGCGCCGGCGCTCGGAGTGCTGCTCAGGCTGTCGCCGGCTGCAGCGGCCGACGACCGCCTCGCTGCTGCCGACCCGGCGTTGGAGCGGCTGGCAGCCGAGGGACCGTTGCTGTTGGGCGGGCGCGTGTTCCTGGCCGCGGTCTCGGGAGGCGACGGCGCCAGTGCGCTGCTGCTGCTCGAGCAGGCGAACCGACCCGGCGCCACCCAGGTGCCGAGCGCGGCGCTGCTCGCTTGGGGCCCGGCGGAGCCCGACTGGCAGCTGCCGGGAGCAGGCATGGCCAGCTTCCTGGACGTGCGCGAGTACCGGCCCGAGGGCGGCCTGGCCCGGATCCGCGCCTGGGACCGGGTGAGCGCCGAGACCGCGGTCGAGCTCGAGGCGGCGCTGAGCCGCGAGGTCTCGAGGCACGGCGACGGCGCCCTCGCCGTGTGGTGCCGGCCGGGAGCGTTGGCGCTGTGGCTCGATGGTTATCTCGAGACCATGGAGGACCTGCGTCTGCTCGGTTCCGCGGCGCGGCGCCGGCTGCGGGTGCTGCAGCGCGCGCTGCTCTCGTTCCCCGACGATGTCGTCGCCGTCGCCGAGCGCCGCGACGGAGGCTGGACTCTCGGGCTGCGACCCCGCGTCGCCACCGCGCAACGCGTCGCCACCGCGCAACGCGCCGCTCGTGACGCCTCGTCGCTCGATTGACAGGCCCTGCGGCGGCGACGTACGCTCATGGGCTCGGCTGTGGCCCGGGATGAGGTCGTGCCGGCGAGGTCGGGCGTGTGGGGCTCGATCCGACGACGCTGCCGGCGGGCGGCTTTGAGCGAGAGACTGACGATGATCCTGAGCTTCGACGACGCGCTCGACGGACCGCTCGAGTGGCGCGACGAGATCTCCGGCCTGGCGGCGGAGATCGAGCGCAGCGACCTGCTCGAGATCGGCACGGTGGAGGCATCGGGCGAGCTGCGTGCCGTCGACGGAGGCTTCCTGCTCGACGGCTCGCTGGAGTACGATCAGAGTCTCGCGTGTGCTCGATGTCTCGAGCCCGCGCTCGAACGGATCGTGGAGACGTTCGAGGTCTTCCTGGTGCGTCGTGCTCCGCGGATCGGGGACGGCGCGCAGCGGGGAGACGGCTCGGACAGGAACCCGGATCACGAGGAGTACGACGACGAGCTGGAGCTGGAAGCGGACGATCTGAGTGTCGTGGCGGTGCAGGGCGACGAGGTGGACACGCGCGACTTCGTGGTCGAGCAGGTGGTCCTGAACCTCCCGACCCGGGCGCTCTGCCGCAAGGACTGCGCCGGCCTGTGTCCGACCTGTGGCGCCGACCGCAACCGCGTCGCCTGCGGCTGCGAACCGGCGGGAGATCCGCGCTGGGGCGCCCTCGCGGCCCTGCGCGCTCCGAGCGAGCACTGAGCTGCTCGCGGCGAGCACCGGCCGCCCGGGCGCCCTCAGCACAGCTTCCACCCACGGCGCGCGAGTGAACTCCGATCCTCCCGATTCCCTCCCGATCCCGATTCACCTCTCAGCCAAGAGACCTCACCGACTCCTCGCCAGCCCGCGGTGGACCCGCGCCGGCGCTCCCGTTCCTCCGCCGGCCTCCCCGAGGCTGCCGCCCGCAGGCGACGGACCGACAGTGCGCCGCAGCCGCAGACCCCGAGACCCCCGCCAATCCGATCCCGGTCCCTCGCATCCCGAGACCCGCATCGCAGACACCGCAGACACCCCGTCAACCCGACGTCCCAACTTCGCGACATCCGAGACAGGAGACCGAACCCATGCCGAATCCGAAACGCAGACACTCCAAGGCGCGCCGCGACCGACGCCGCGCCCACGACGCGCTGGCCGAGCCGGGCCGTTCGACCTGCCCCAGCTGCGGCGAGATCAAGTTGCCGCACCGCGCCTGCCGCAGCTGCGGCGAGTACCGCGGCCGCGACGTGATCGAAGGCAAGGAAACGCTCTGATCCGCGGTCCGGGCCATCCGGTCGGGGGGCGACCCGCTGTCGCCCCGCGCTCGCCGGCCCGAGGAGGTGAACGGTCTTGATCCGGGTTTCCCTCGACGCGATGGGGGGCGACGATGCTCCCCACAGTCCGGTCCAGGGCGCACTCGAGGCGCTCAGCGAGCACTCGGGCATCGCGGTGGTGCTCGTCGGCGACGAGGCGGCGATCGGAGAGGAGCTCAAGCGGCGGCAGGTCAGCGGCGAGGTCGCGCGGCGGCTCTCGGTGGTGCACGCCTCCGAAGTCGTCGGTATGGACGAGCCGGCGATCACGCCGATCCGCAAGAAGCGCGACTCTTCGATCCGCATCGCCGCCCAGCAGGTGCGCGACGGGCACGCCGACGTGATGCTCAGCGCCGGCAACACCGGCGCCGCGATGATCGCGTCGAAGATGGTGCTCGGCGTCGCCGAGGGGGTCGACCGCCCGGCCCTGGCGACGACGCTGCCGAATCGCACCGGCTGGACCATCCTGCTCGACGTCGGCGCCAACGTCGACACCAAGCCAGAACAGCTGCTGCAGTTCGCGATCATGGGCGATCTCTTCTCGCAGGAGATCGTCGGGGTCGAGCGCCCGCGCGTCGGGCTGCTCTCGATCGGCGAGGAGGAGGGCAAGGGCAACGACGTCACCCGCGAGGTGTTCCGTTCCCTCGAAGCCTCCGAGGTGAACTTCATCGGCAACGTCGAGGGCAGTGACATCTTCCGCGGCACCGCCGACGTGGTGGTCTGTGACGGCTTCGTCGGCAACGTCGTGCTGAAGAGCGCCGAGACCCTCGCCGAAGTGCTCTTCGAGATGATCCGGGAAGAGATCGGCAAGAGCCCGCTGACCCGCCTCGGCGGCGGCCTGGCCAAGCCGGCGCTGCTGCGACTGCGCAGTCGCACTGCCTACGACGAGTTCGGCGGCGCGCCGCTGCTCGGTCTGAAGGCAGGGAGCTTCATCGCCCACGGGCGTTCCAACGCCAAGGCGATCAAGAACGCGATCGTGCGAGCCGCGGGCTTCGCCGAGGCCCGAATCCACGAACGGATCAGCGGCCGCCTGGCGCGGATCGGCCGCATCGCGGCCGGCGCCTGAGCCGACGTTCCCTGCGGGGCGACAACGTCGCCGGCCGCTCGACAGCAGGAGACACCCAAACCATGGGCGCCCAATCCATCGCCTTCCTCTTCCCGGGGCAGGGATCGCAGAGCGTCGGCATGGGCCGCGATCTGCACGACGGCCTGGCGGCTGCCGCGGAGGTGTTCGAACGCGCCGACGCGGCGCTCGGTGTGCCGCTGTCGCGGCTGTGCTTCGAGGGCCCGGAGGAGGAGCTGCAGCTGACGGCGAACACTCAGCCGGCGATCCTCACCACCTCGATCGCGGCGCTGCGCCACCTCGAGGCCGCCGGCATCGAGCCGTCTCTCGTCGCCGGACACAGCCTCGGGGAGTACTCGGCCCTGGTGGCGGCCGGAGCGCTCGACTTCGAGGACGCCGTGCGGCTGGTGCGTCGGCGCGGTGAGGCGATGCAGCAGGCGGTGCCGGTCGGCGAGGGCGCCATGGCCGCCGTGCTCGGCCTCGGCGCCGCCGACGTCGAGCGGGTCACTGCTGCGGCGGCTCGCGACTGCGGTGCCGTGTGCAGCGTCGCCAACCTCAACGCACCGGAGCAGATCGTCATCGCCGGCGCCAGAGCGGCGGTCGAGCGGGCCTGCGAGCTGGCCGCCGAGGCGGGCGCCAAGCGCACCGTGATGCTGCCGGTTTCGGCGCCGTTCCACTCGCCGCTGATGGCTCCCGCCCGCGAGGCGATGCGGCCGCTGCTCGAGCAGGCCGAGATCCGCGACCCGAAGGTGCCGGTGGTCTGCAACGTCGACGCCGAGGCGCTCACCGCCGGTGACGCGATCCGCGACGCGCTCGTCCGTCAGGTCGACTCGCCGGTACGATGGGTCGAGTCGATGCAGGTGATCGTGCGTCGTGGCGTCGACCAGGCTCTCGAGGTCGGTCCGGGCATGGTGCTCACCGGACTGGCGCGGCGGATCGACCGGCAGCTCGGCTGCTCTCCCGCCGGCACCACCGACGCGATCGCCAAGGCGGTCGCTAACCTGAGCTCGGCCGGCGCCTGACCGGCGGCGTTCCGCGTGCCTGTCCGACCTGGCGACGGGCCGCGACAGATCGAATGGACTGAGAGGGGAGAAGCAGATGTTCCGTCTCGACGGCAAGACCGCCTTCGTTTCCGGCGCCTCACAGGGGATCGGGGCCGAGATCGCGCGTCGGCTCGCCGAACGCGGTGCCCGCGTGGTTCTGGCGGCGCGCAGCACCTCCAAGCTGGAAGGCCTCGCCGAGGAGCTCGCCGCCTCCGGCGCCGAGGCGCTCCCCTTCGCCCTGGACCTCGCCGACCTCGAGGCCGTCGAGGCGCGTTTCAAGGAGCTCCCCGAGGAGTTCTCCCAGGTCGACATCCTGGTCAACAACGCCGGCATCACCGACGACAACCTCTTCCTGCGCATGAAGCTGGAGCAGTGGGAGCGGGTGCTGCGCACCAACCTCAGCGGCACCTTCGCGCTGACCCGCGCGGCGGTGCGTGGCATGCTGCGGCAGCGCTCCGGTCGCATCGTCACGGTCTCGTCGGTGGTCGGCCTGATGGGCAACATGGGCCAGGCGAACTACGCCGCGTCGAAGGCGGGCCTGATCGGCTTCAGCAAGAGTCTGGCGAAGGAGTTCGGGCGTCGAGGGATCACGGTCAACGTCGTCGCGCCCGGCTTCGTCGAGACCGCGATGACCGAGGTGCTGTCGGACGAGGTGCGTCAACAGATGGCGTCGCAGATCGCGCTCGGTCGCTTCGGCACCGCCGCCGACGTCGCGGCGGCAGTGGCGTTCCTGGCCAGCGACGAGGCCGGGTACATCACCGGCGAGGTGATCAATGTCAGCGGGGGGCTGTACATGTGACGTAGGGGCTCTGTTCCGCGAAGCGACGAACGGTCACCCGAAGCCGAAATAGGCTGACACCCGATCCCTGTTGGTGGCAGGGCCTCGGCCTCCGGTCGACGGAGCCGCGAAGTCGTCGCGCTGCGATGGACCGTGCGAAGTCAGCTGTGGTAGATAAGCTCGACGCCCGAGACGGTACACAGGATGCTCCGAGTCGGCTGCACTGGCGGGCTTCGCCCGATCCCGGGGGCGCCACGACGTCACTTCAACCGATCCTCACCGATACACGCCTGCGGCCGGGCTGCAGCCCTGACTCAGGGGCCCTGAGGGGCGACGCCAGCGCCGACTGCCCGGGTTCTGCGGTCGTCGGCTTCGCCATCGCCGCGCCCTGCCCCGCTCGAGAGTCCGCCGTCCCGCCTCGATACCCGCCGCCGCCGATCCCCGGTCGTCTCCCAGATCAGCGTCTCAGTCACCAGAATCCATCCGCTGCAGCCCCGGTCGTCGGCGCGAAACGTCGTCCGCGAACACGAGCTGCGAACCCGTCTGCGAACATCCCGTCCGCGAACATCTTGGAGGTTCTCGCATGTCCGTCGAAGAGAAAGTCAAGGAGATCATCGTCGAACAGCTCGGAGTCGACGCTGAAGAGGTCACGACCAACGCCTCCTTCACCGACGATCTGGGCGCCGACTCGCTGGACATCGTCGAGCTGGTGATGGCCTTCGAGGAGGAGTTCGGGATCGAGATCCCCGACGAGGACGCCGAGAAGATCTCCCGCGTCTCCGAGGCGGTCGACTACATCAACAAGCACGCCGAAGGTTGACGAGTCGGTCGGCCCGTCTGCGATCGGCGGATCCTCCAGGGACGCGTAAGTGAGTCAGCGAACGTACGTCCGCCGCCGGGTGGCGATCACCGGCGTCGGCATGGTGTCGCCGCTCGGCACTGGACGGGCCGCCACCTGGCAGGCCCTGCTCGAGGCGCGCAGCGGGATCGGTCGCATCACGCGCTTCGATTCGTCCGATTTCTGTTGCCACATCGCCGGTGAGGTCAGCGGCTTCGACCCGCTCGACTTCATGGACAAGAAGGAGGCGCGCAAGAGCGACGTCTTCATCCAGTACGCGGTGGCGGCGAGTCAGCTGGCGCTCGACGACGCCGGCTTCGTCATCGACGACTCCAACGCCGCGCGGGTGGCGGTGCACGTCGGCGCCGGCATCGGTGGGCTGCCGCTGATCGAGAGCATGCACACGGTGCTGCTCGAGCGGGGGCCGAGCCGGATCTCGCCCTTCTTCATCCCCGGCCTGATCGCCAACATGGCCGCGGGTCAGGTTTCGATCAAGACCGGCGCCAAGGGGCCGAACCACTCGCCCTGCACCGCCTGCACCACCGGACTGCACGCGATCGGCGACGCCTTCCGCAACATCCAGCTCGGCTACGCCGACGCCGCCATCGCCGGAGGTTCCGAGGGCCCGCTGACTCCTCTCGGGTTGGGTGGGTTCTGCGCGATGCGCGCTCTGTCGACCCGCAACGACGATCCGCAGACCGCCTCGCGGCCCTGGGACAAGGACCGCGACGGGTTCGTGATGGCGGAGGGATCCGGCATCGTGGTGCTCGAGGAGTACGAGCAGGCGGAGAAGCGCGGCGCCCACATCTACGCCGAGATCGTCGGCTACGGGCAGAGCGGCGACGCCTACCACATCTCGGCGCCGCATCCGGAGGGAGAAGGCGCCGCCCGGGTGATGGAGGCGGCGATCGCCGACGCCGAGATCGACAAGGAACAGGTCGTCTACATCAACGCCCACGGGACTTCGACCGAGCTCGGCGACCGCGCCGAGGTGCTGGCGATCCGGCGGGTCTTCGGTGAGCACGCCGACCGTCTCGCGGTGTCCTCGACCAAGTCGTCGACCGGTCACCTGCTGGGCGCGGCGGGCGGCATCGAGACCGGCATCCTGGCCCTGGCGATCGATCAGGGCGTGATCCCGGCGACGCTCAACCTCGAGACTCCCGGCGAGGACTGCGATCTGGACTTCGTGCCCGGGCAGCCGCGGCGCCAGCCGATTCCGGTGGCGCTGAACAACTCGTTCGGTTTCGGCGGCACCAACGGCGCACTGGTTCTCGTCCAGGCGAGCTGAGCTGCGGTGCGCCGCCGCCTGCCTGGCCGTTTCCGCCCGAGAGCGCACCGTCGGTGAGAGAGACCAGGACCAGCGTGTCGGAGCGAGCCGACGGAGCCGACCGGGAAACGCCGGCCGGACCGGTGCGTGCGCTGTTGCTCGAGAACGTGCACCCGGAGGTCGACGTCGCGCTGCAGCAGTTCGGCGAGGTCGAGATCCATCGTCTCGATGGCACTCCGACCCGCGAAGAGCTGCACCGGCGGATCGCCGATGTCGAGCTTCTCGGCATCCGCTCGCGCACCCAGGTCGATCGCCAGCTGCTCGAGCGCGCCGAGAGACTGCGAGCCGTCGGGTGCTTCTGCATCGGCACCAACCAGGTCGATCTCGAATTCGCCGCCGAGCGTGGCGTCGCGGTGTTCAACGCACCCTTCGCCAACACCCGTTCGGTCGCCGAGCTGACGCTGGCGAGCGTGGTGATGCTGATGCGGGGCATCCCGCAGAAGATGCAGGCCATCCGGCGCGGCCGCTGGCTCAAGAGCGCGGCCGGCGCGCACGAGGTGCGGGGCAAGAAGCTCGGCATCGTCGGCTACGGCAACATCGGCTCGCAGCTCTCGGTGCTCGCCTCGGGCCACGGCATGCACGTCTACTACCACGACATCGAGCCGAAGCTGGCGCACGGCAATGCGCGAGTCGTCGGATCGCTCGAGGAGCTGCTCGCGGACGTCGACGTGGTGACGCTGCACGTTCCCTCCAACGAGCGCACCCGGGGCATGATCGACGCCGCGGCTCTGGCCAGGATGCGCTCGGGAGCCTTCCTGATCAACCACGCCCGCGGCGACCTGGTCGACATCGATGCCCTGGTCGAGGCGCTGCGCAGCGGTCATCTGGCAGGCGCCGCGGTCGACGTCTTCCCGCGCGAGCCCAAGTCGTCCGACGAAGGCTTCGAGAGCCCGCTCACCGAGTTCGACAACGTGCTGCTGACGCCGCACATCGGTGGCTCGACGATCGAGGCGCAGGCGGCGATCGGTCGCGATGCGGCGTTCAAGCTGGCGCGCTACCACTTCGAAGGCGCCACCACGCATGCGGTCAACTTCCCGCAGGTCGAGCCCGGGGTGCGGGCGCCCGGTTCGCACCGCCTGCTGTGCCTGCACCGCAACGCGCCAGGCTTCCTCTCGCGGCTCAACGAGACCGTGAGCGGAGCCGGCGGCAACGTCGTCTCGCAGCACCTGCAGACCCGGGGGCAGCTCGGCTACGCGGTCTCCGACATCGAGGGCCGGTTGGATCAGCAGCTGCTGCGCCGCGTCCGCCAGCTCGAGGGCACGGTACGAGCCCGGCTGCTGGCTCCCTGAGGGTCGTTCCCGCCTGGATGGGGGTGGACTCGGTGCGCCAGTTTCATAGGCTCGGGCGCCGATGAGTCTGGCGAATCCACCTCGCGATGACGGGGTCCGCTCCTCTCGCGCCTCGTCTCGAGGCGCCGCCTCACGCGCAGAGCGCTGGCCGCGGCGGCGTCGTGTCGCACTGGGGCTCGTAGCGATCACGATGCTGGTGCTGGCCACCCTCGGGTGGCGTCAGGTGCGCCGCTACGAGGCAGCCGCGCTGCTGCTCGCCGAGACCGGCCAGGCGGTGATCCGCACCCTCGGCCTGACCGCCGAGGCGCTGTCGACCGCCGACCCGGAGGCGCTGGGTCAGGTCTACGCGCGCGACTTCGTCGCCGGCGAGCGCTCGATCTGGGCTCTCGCGGAGCCTCTCGTCGAGGATGGCGTCGAGGTCTCGGAGTGGCGACCGAGCGCCGGGGCGGCAGGCGCCGCAGGCGGCGAGTGGCCGGACCGGATGCTCGCCGCCCTGCCGCCCCTGGTCGAGGTGGAGCTGTCGAAGCTCAAGCTGGCGCTGCTCGAGCGCTACGACTCCGCCAGCGCCACCGCCAAGGCGGTGCTGTGGATGCGCGGCGTCGGCCCTGACGGCGAGCGTGTCGAGTCGCAGGCCCGGTTGCGGCTCGGGCTGCGGCGTCGGGGCGAGCTCTTCGTCATCACCTCGCAGGAGCTGATCGAGGGGCGCACCGTGCGCGGGCGAGGCGTCGGCTTCACCGACGTCGCCGCCGAGGCCGGTCTCGACTTCCGGGCGCGCCGCAACCCGCTCTTCTCGACTCCCGAGTGGACTCCGCACACCTTCGGCATCGTGCGCTACGCCCACGCCGGAGTGTCCACCGGCGACTACGACGGTGACGGCTGGTACGACGTCTTCTTCGCCAACGGCGAGCATCCGGCGCTCTACCGCAATCTGGGCGGCCGCTTCGTCGAGACCACCGCTGCCGCAGGGATCGACCCCGACCTGATCGGCGTCGCCACCGCGCTGTTCGTCGATCTCGACGACGACGGCGACCGCGATCTCTTCCTCGGTCGCATCACCGGCGACAACCTGCTCTACCGCAACGACGGCGACGGCAGCTTCACCGACGTCAGCGCCGAGGCCGGCCTCGGTGGCCGCTTCGTCACCGGCGCCGCGGCCGCCGACTACGACCGCGACGGCGACCTGGACCTCTACGTCACCCGCTACCTCGATCCGCGCAAGGACCTGCCGACGACGCTGTTCTACACCCGCAACTCGCAGGGCAACAGTCTGCTGCGCAACGACGGTGGCCTGCGCTTCACCGATGTGACCGAGAGCGCCGGGGTGCGGGAGGGTGGGCTGTCGCTCGGCAGCAGTTTCGCCGACGTCGACGCGGACGGCGATCTCGACCTCTACGTCGCCAACGACTTCGGTCGCAATGCGCTGCTGCGCAACGAGGGCGACGGCACCTTCACCGACGTCTCGCACCACAGCGACGCCTGGGACCTCGGCTACGGCATGAGCACCAGCTTCGGCGATGTCGACGCGGACGGCGATCTCGATCTCTACGTCTCCAACGTGCACTCCGGTCAGCGCTGGTACGGCCAGGCGGCGACCCTCTACGGCTACCTGCTGAACAGCGTGCGACAGGGCACGATCTTCGAGGACCTGCCGCTCTACCGCGAGCTCTACTCGTACCTCGGCGCCGACTGGAAGGAGGCCGGCGACGAGGTGATCAGCGGCAACTCGCTGCTGCTCAACGACGGCGGCGGCTCGTTCCGCGAGGTCGGCGAGATCGCCGGCGCCGACCCCTTCGGTTGGTACTGGGGTTCGACGATGCTGGACTACGACAACGATGGCGACCTCGACATCTACGCCGCCAACGGTTGGATCAGCGGCCGCGTCTACGACGACTTGTGACTGCCCTACATCCTGAGCGCGGTCGCGCACATCGACGAATACAAGACGGGGCGGTTCTACAGCGACGAGTTCAGAGGCTCGTTGTCGTGGAACGGCTACGAGAACAACGTGCTGCTGCGCAACGACGGCAACCACCCCGACGACGGCATCCCGCGCTTCGTCGACGTGGGCATGGCGCTGGGCGCCGACGACGTCTACGATGCGCGCGGCGTCGCGGTGGCCGACTTCGACAACGACGGCGACCTCGACATCGTGATCAACCACAGCCAGGGCGACAATCCGCGCGACGAGGCCGGCGGCGTGCCGGCGGTGCTCTACCGCAACGAGCTGGGATCGTCGCGCCCGTTCTTCGCCGTCGAGCTGTCGGGGCGCGAGAGCCCGCACCAGGCGGCAGGCGCGGTGGTGCGGTTGCGCGCGGCGGGCACGGTGCAGACGCGGTTGCTCGACGTCGGCTCGGCCTATGCCTCGCAGCAGTCCGACCGGCTGCACTTCGGTCTCGGCGACGCCGATCGGGTCGACGAGGTGACGGTGCACTGGCCGAGCGGTCTGGTCGAGAGCTTCGCCGACCTGCCGGCCGATCGGGTGCTCCACGTCGAGGAGGGCACCTCGAGCCGGCTCGCCTCGCTGCCTCGGTCGCCGCCGGCCGGCGGCGGCTGAGGACGCCGTGATGGAGGAGCCGCGGGCGGCGGATCGGGGCGCCGGATCCACGGCGCCCCACCACGACGGGTCGCAGGACGGGCCGCCGCCGACGTCGGCTGGCCGCCGTGCGGTGCGTCTGCTGCTGTGCGGCGCGGGGGGACCGTGGCAGGCGGCCCTGGTCGACTGCCTGCGCCGGACGGCGCGACTCGAGGGCGTGCGTCTCGAGCTCGTCGACCTGGGCGTCGATGCGATCGCCGCCGCCGGTAGGCTGCGTAGCCTGCGGGTGCGATCGGGCGGCGACGAGGCGCCGGCGCCGACCCTGGTCGTCGCCGCGGACCGCGAACGCCCCGACCCGCGGTGGCTGGCCAGTCTTCTCGACGCGCTCGCCGCGCCCGACGAGCTGGCTCGGGGCGAGGAGGAGTCGCCAGGATCAGAGCGGCTCGCAGCCAGCGAAGCCGCGATCCGAGCGGCCGCAGCTCGCACCGCCGCCGCCGATGCCAGGTCGCGCTCCGATCCTCCTGTGGCGGCTCCGCTCCACGTCGTTCTGCTGTCGAGCGCCGAGGTGCACGCACCGTCGCACAAGCACCTCGGGATGGTCGGCGAGGAGGCGCTCGCCGTGCGCGGCGACGACGACCCCAGGGCTCGCCGATGGCGACGCCTCGAGAAGGTGGCGGAGGAGGGGTGCGCGTTGGCCGGCTCGACGTTGACCGTGCTGCGCCCGGCCTGGACCCCGGTCGCCGGGGCGCCGGATTTCGCCTCGCGGATCTTCACCGGCCGAGCTGCCTGGACCTTCCCCGGGCACGACCCGGTGCTCCAGGTGCTGGCGCCCATGGACCTCGCGCGCGCGGTGCTGCTCGCGGCGCAGGCCCCGCTGACCGGCGTCTTCCACCTGGTGCCCGACGGCGCGCTGCATCTGCGCAAGGCGCTGCGCGCAGCCGGCGTGCGTCGGCTGGTCGCGCCCTGGTGGTTGCAGACGGTGGCGCGGCGGCTGAGCGGGCGTGATCGCCAGCGCGCCGCGGCCGAGCGCCTGCGCTACTCGTGGACCGCGAGCGGTGAGCGGAGCCGCGAGCTGCTGGGCTTCGTCGCCCGCTGCAACTCCTGGGAGGCGCTCAACGGACTGCGCGATGACGACGACGGCGACCGGGACACCGGGCCGATGGAGGTCTCCGATCCCTTCGGCGAGGACCGGGAGTACATCGGGCGCTTCCAGCGCACCCTATGGCGCTACCTGCACGACGTGCACTGGCGGGTCGAGGAGCATGGCGTCGAGCATCTGCCCTACGAGGGTCGCGCGGTGCTGGTGGGTATCCATCGCGGGTTGATGCCGTGGGACGGCGTGATGCTGCACAGCGCGGTGCAACGTCATCGCGGACGCTTCGTGCGCTTCCTCATCCACCCTTCGTTGATCAAGATGCCGTTCCTCTACAACTACATGACGAAGATCGGCGGCATGCCCGCGTGCCAGGAGAACGCGGCGCGGGTGCTCGAGGAGGACGGCCTGCTGGGGATCTTCCCGGAGGGGATCCGTGGTGCCTTCACCTACTACCGCGATGCCTACGAGCTCAAGCGCTTCGGTCGTGACGAGTACGTGCGGATGGCACTGCGCCACCGCGCGCCACTGGTGCCGTTCGTCACCGTCGGCAGCGCCGAGATCTTCCCCATCGTCGCCAAGATCGACTGGACCTGGTGGCGCCGCTACAGCGAGTGGCCGACCCTGCCGATCGCGCCGCCCTTCCCGCTCCTGCCGATCCCGCTGCCGACCAAGTGGCACACCCGCTTCCTCGAGCCCTTGCCGGTGCACGAGCAGTACGGACCCGAGGCGGCCGACGACCGCGAGATCGTCGCCGCGATCAGCCTCGAGGTGCAGCAGCGGATGCGGGTCGCCTGGCACACCCTGCGGGCGCGCCGCCGGCATCTGTTCCGGGGTGGCCTCGACGATGCGCGCGAGGCCGCCGAACGGGCGCGATGAGGGCCTCGTTTCGGGTGCCACGGGGACGCGTCGGCAACCGCTGGGCGTCGCTCCCGTCCCGGTGGAGAGACCCACCGGTGGACGACGCCCTGGACACGCAGTGGACCGGGTGGATTCTCCGTCGAAGCCCGGTGTCCCCTGACCGGCGGTCAGCACGCTTTGCGTATAGAGGACATAGAGGGTGACGGCTGAGCGGTGACGGTTTCGACGAGGGTTCGGGAGGTCCGGGAGATGGAGGAGCGGGTAGAGGAGGCAGGGCGCCGAGGGCGCGCTGGGCGGTCGGCGGCAGTCGGGGGACGCCGCCGGCCGCCCGCGACATCGGTCCCTCGCCGTGCCGGCAGCTCGCCCGATCGGCGGCTGGCCGCCGCCGTGCTGGCCCTGGTGACGCTCCTCGCGACGTTGGGCTGCAGCCGGCCCCCGCTGGAGCCGGTACGCATCGGCTCGCCGCTGCCGGCGATCGCGCCGACGACTCCCGGTGGTGGCCCCGTCGGCTCCAC